>VFQP010001094.1_pt1 | contig 40114 bp, 44 predicted proteins | sample 3512351 | NCBI WGS metagenome assembly VFQP01 (sample SAMN10412372, study PRJNA504923) | tailings metagenome | isolation source: Relicate 1 Philex TSF1 revegetated site | place: Philippines: Tuba, Benguet | collected 2017-08-29
TCCACCCACAACGTGCTCCTTGCTGTCTGTCGCGGCAGGCGGCGGCGACCGAGCGCCAGTCCTTCACCGTCAAGAAGCTGCGCCAGGGCGTCAAGGCCGGGCAGGTGGACGCCACCACGCTGCAAAAGGCCGAGGCCGTGCTGCAGGTGAAGAAGCCGCGGTTTCTGCGCCCCACATGCGTTGCGTGTGCGAGCCGCGGTGAGTCCGAAGCCCCTGGGCCCTAAGCAACTCGCCTCGCCCCACCCACCTGCGCCCACGCACGCATGCAGCGCATGGAGCGGCGCGTCAACGAGCTGGACACGGACCTCAAGCGCACGCGCCAGGAGGCCACCGGCCTGCTGGGAATGCTCGCCTCGTCCGTCTCCCAAGTCACCGGCGGCGGCGGCGGCACCGGCTCCACCTCCTCCTCCGCCGCGAGCAGCGCCGCGCCGGCGGACGCTGGCAGCGGCAAGCAGAAGCGCGCCGCCGCGGCGCCGGCCGCCCCGGCGGCGGGCGCCGGCAGCGGCAGCGTCGGCGGCTTCTTCAGCCGCATGTTTGGCGGCAAGCCCAGCGCGGCGGCGGCGGCGGCAGCGCCGCCGCCGCAGCAGCCGCAGCAGCCGGTGCCGCCGGCGGCGCCGTCAGGCAGTGGCAAGCAGCAGAAGCCGGCGGCGGCGGCGGCGGCGGTGCAGGCGCAGGCGCGGCAGGCGCCGGCGTCCTTCCCCGTCGCGGATGTAGAGGCGGCGGCGGCGGTGGCGGGCGAGGCGGCCGAGGGCACGGCGAGCGTGCAGGCCATCACGGACGGCGCCAGCTCGCTCATCGCCAACTCGCTCAAATTCACTGGCATGGCCGCCAAGGTGGGCGCTGCCTTGGGTTGCTCTCTCCAGCCCTCTGCTCTCTGTGCTCGCTTGGCCGCCAGGAGCCACCTGTTGGCTGCGGCGTGGCAATCGCATCGTGGCGCCGCGGTGTCCAGGTGCTTGCTGGCAGTAGGAGGAGGAAGGCGATTCCTAGGCGTGTCTAGGAAACTCATCACGTTCGCTCGCTCCGGTGTGCGCGGCGACGCGAGCAGGTGGCGTTTGGCATGGCGGCGGCGATGAAGGCGGACGCCGAGAAGATGCTGCGCGAGATGGAGGCAGAAGCAGAGGCCAAGGTGCGGCTGGGTTTGGTTGGGCAGGCCTGGCGCTGTGCCCTTGCCTTGGTTGCGCGCCGGTGGGCCAGGCCTCTGTTCTGACACGTTGATGGGGCCCGGGTAGACGACCGCATCGCGGCACGAGCGCAACCACTCCCGTCGTGTGCTGCGCATGCTGTGCTGCGCCTTGCTGTGTCCGCAGCGCGCGCGCAAGCTGGCGGAGCAGGCCTTCCTGCGCATGCTGGCCAACAAGGTGCCGCCCATGGGCCCCGGCACCACGTTCGCCGAGGTGGAGGGGTTCTTTGGCCAGGACCCGCGCTACCTGGTGCGTGGGGGGTGTGGAGGGAGATGGGAGGTGGGAGGGGGGAGGTGGAACAGTGTTGGCCAGGACCCGTGCTACCTGGTGCGTGGCCACACCTGGGGGGCGCAAGCACTCACGCCGGCGTGTTCAGGATTCGCGCGTCGCGCGTGCGCCAAGCAAGCCTTCTCGCAGGCAGGGGCGGGTGGGCGCGATCTGCGCGCCAAGGCGATGGCGCGAGGCGTTTTGCTGTCGGCGTGCGCCGTGTGTTTTGTGGCAGTTTTTTCCTTTGCGTGTAAAGGGTTGGCGCACAGTTGAGGTTTTTGCCGGCTTTCGCCGCTCTCGTGGCGCAGGCGGTGGAGGCGGAGCAGCGGCCGCTGCTGGTGGCGTCGTACGTGGACGCGCTGGTGCAGGCGCAGAGGCGCACGGCGCAGCAGACGCAGGCCAAGCTGCGCGAGCTGCTCAGGTGCGCGGCGCGACCGGCCGTGCCAGGACTCCCGCCGCCAGAGCAGGCCAGGCCGCGTGCGCGGCGGCGGCGTTTGGGTGATGATGCCGCCGCCGGCCTGTGCGCGCTTGAAGAAGACCGCGCATGTGGGCGGCGCGGGGTGGTGGTGGCACGCGTCGCTTTGTGCCGTGTGCATCTCTTTGTGCCGTGTGCATCTCTTTGTGCCACGTGCATCTCTTTGTGCCACGTGCGTCACTTTGTGTCGCCTGCGCCGCTTTGTGCCGCGCAGCCTCAACCTCAAGCTGGACAGCACGTGGGACGAGGCGGCGGCGCAGTTCGGCGACAACCCCGTCTTCTTGGTGCGTGCCCTCGCCGCACGCGCCCTCCCCGCCCTCCCTCCAGCCCTGGCCCCCGTTGCGCCTGCGTCGACGCACCGTTCCACGGCTCTGGCCGCACAAGTGAACGCTGCCGTCCCCGCCTCTCTTCGCGTTGCTCTCCAGGGCGGCGTGCCTGCGGCATCGAACTCTAGGATGCAATGCGCGCGGCGCGCCCGTCGCGCCTGCCCGCCCATGCTGCTGCTGCTGCCACAGGCGGTGGAGCACCCTTCGTCACCGCACTCGTTTGCTCGCTGCCCCTCCAACCCCTTGTGCCGCCCGCCCATGCTGCTGCTGCTGCCGCAGGCGGTGGAGGACCCGGCGGCACGGCGCGCCGTGTACGACGAGGTGGTGGAGGCGCTGCGCTCGGCCGAGGACAACCGCCTGGCGGCCGGCCTGGCCGAGCAGGCCTTCATCGACCTGCTGCAAGGTGCGCGGGGGGGGGGGGCGGTGGCGCTGGCAGCCCAAGGGGGGGGGACGCGCAGGGCGTGTCGCTTATTCTGGTGGCAGGCCCCTGCGGGCCTTCGTCCACCTGATGCACATTGTGAGCCTGCCATCACCCTGTCCTGCAGCAGCGGCACTCGGCTGGCCAGAGCACCCGCCTCCCCCCTCACCACGGCTGAAAAAGCCCGCGGCCAGCCTCGTGAACAGCGCTTGCGGGCAGCGAGGAAGCTAGACCTTGTGGCCGCCTCGCTCGCCGCATGTGCAGAGGTGACGCCGCCCATCGCGCCCGACAGCACGTGGCCGCGCGTCAAGCCCTTGCTGTGGCGCGACTACCGCTACCTGGCGCTGGCCGAGCCCCGGCGCAAGGCGCTGTTCGACGAGATGCATGCCGTCGTGTGCGAGCAGGCCAAGCAGCAGCAGCCCGCCGCCGCCGCCGCCGCCGCCACCGCTACGCTGGTGCGTCGCCCGTGCGTGTGGCTCACGCGGCAAGGCGCGCGCATTGTGCCCCTGGCGGTCACTCGAGTGCCTGACGTTGACGACGTGTCCCTCATCGCGCAGGAGGTGCCGCAGCCGGCGGCGCCGGTCGTGGCCGCCGAGGCGGCAGCGGTCGCCGCCACGCCAGCCGCGGCGCCGGCGGCGGAGCCACGCGCCGTCGCCGTCGCCGCCGTCGCCGCCGCCGCATCCGCTGTGGAGCCTGAGGCGGTGGCCGCGGCTGCCGGCGCGTCGCCGGTGGCGCCGGCAGTGCCTGCGGCCGCGGCGGCAGAGGGCCAGCCAGCCGGTGCGGCGGTTAACCCGGTCCTGCTGGAGGAGCTCCGGAAGCAGCAGGTGCGAGGGAGCCCCTGCGCACGCACAGGCGGGCTCGCTTCTTGCCCGGTTCTCGCCGCCGCCGTCACGAGTCCGCATGCAGCGAGGAGGAAGGCGTGTTTACCTGACGTCACGTGCACGGGAAGCGAGTGCCCCCTGGGTTTTGGCAACGCTCGATGGTGCTGATTCGCTGCAGGCGCGGCTGAGGCAAGAGTACGAGGCCATGGAGCGCAAGCTGCGCGAGATGGAGGCGGCGCTCACCACGCGCCAGCAGGCCAACACGCCGCGGCTCTCCTCGCAGCCGCCGGCGGCGACGGGCACCACGCCACGCCCCGGCCGCACCACCACCACCACCGTCAGCGGCAGCAGCGCAGGCGTCGCGAACGGCGGCGGCGGCGGCGGCGGCGGCGGCGTGGCGGCGCACGCGCCGACGCCGGCGCGGGCGGCAGCCACGCCGCCGCTCGTGCGGCAGCCGCCGAACGGCGCCGGCGGCGCCGCGCCGGCGGACGCGGGCTCCGGCGGCGAGGCGGCGGCGCCTTCCGTGGCGGCGGTGGCGGCGGCGGTGGGGCCGACGCCGACGAGCGCCCGCGTGGTGACGGGCAGCGGCATGCGGCGGTCCGTCATTGCCACGCCGCCGCTGGTGCGGGCGGACGGCGCGGGCGCTGCGGCGGCGGCGGCAGCGGCGGCGGGGGACGCGGGCCGGGGCCGCCCCGAGGGCATCAAGGTCCGTGCACGCACTTGTGGCACGAGCTCAGCTGCGAGTGTCTTGTCCTCGCAATGGCCAGCTGTGGAAACGGCGTGGTGGCGTGCGAGTGGATTGATGCTGAGGAGTGGGTGCTTGCTGGTGGTCACGCCGCAGTTGGAGCAGGAGCGGGCGGTGGCCGACAGCCTGGCGGCGGCGGGCGTCAGCTACAAGCGGCTGGGCGACGGGACGCTCGTCTTCACCTTTGAGTGAGTTGCGGCGGCGGGGAATGACCCAGCCACGTCTTTTTCACCGCTGCGTGTGAGTGGCGGCGGCGGGGAGATGGACGCTGCCCTCGGGGCTCACGCCGCGCCTCTCCACTTTGTGATCAAGGGCTGCTTGGTTGGCGCCCAAAGCTCGCCTGCGCTGTCCGTTTGAAGAAGTGTGCCTTGTGCCCCGCGGCGTGCGCGATCGTTCGCAGCCCGGAGGACGGGGAGGCGCCGGGCGTCGGCGACGCGGCGGCTGGCGGCGCGGCGGCGGCGGCGCCGGGCGCGGAGGCGGCCGGCGGCGGCGCGGCGGCGGCGGTGGTGCGGGAGCCCAGCCGGAGCCGCACGCCGGCGTGAGGAGGCTCTCCGCGGCGGCCTGAGGCGGACGTGCACGGGAGGAGGAGAAAGTGCTGCAGGTGGCGGGCACACGCTCGCCCCCACCTGGTGGGGTGACGTACAAAGCAGGAAGAGAGAATCCAAGTCTCGGCCGGCCAAAATGGTGTGCGGTGGGGCGAACTTCGTGTATGGGAGAGACCAGTGAAGTAGGGGTTGCCGCGCCGCACGCTCAAGAGGAGCAGTGCCCTGGCGCAGAGAGGCACGTTGTGCGCCCTGGGCACGAGCGTTTCGGCCCGGCGTTTGGGGCGCGGCGCCGGTCGTGAGGTGGCAGTCGTGGCGCATCTAGGACGATCGTGCTCCTCCCCAGTGGTGCAGGATCTGGGTGGCAGCGGTGCTTTTTGCCGGAAGTGGAAGGCGACAGCAGCGCGCGTGATTTCTCACGGCCGCGGCGGCGCGCCAAGCAAGTTTCACCCCACGTTTTGCTGCGCTGATGGGAAGATTTTGGCGGTGCTACCGATGTGGCCGGTGGCCGGGTGCACGCATGTGAGCAGCGCCACGCTGTGGGCGTGCAGCGAGCAGACACTTTACTCGGTCCGAGCTTTGCCTTTGGGGGCGCCGCGAGGCCGAACGCGAGGAGCCTCACCAGAGGGGCGGCGGCCCATGCAGGCTGCGGGTGCGCGCCGCCGTCTCCTCCGGGCGCGGGTGCTTTTGCCGGTGCGTGTGTGTGCACTAGTGTGTGGGACGTGTGCGCGGCGTGTGCACCGAGGGGCTTTTCCGATACCGCTGTAGGCAGAGGCAGGAGGATCGACCGCGCGGCGCCAACACACACACGCCGTGCTTGGACGCGCACGTGGGTGTTTGGGAGGGAGGGAGCAGCGTCTTTGAGGCGAGGGGCTAGAGCGTGAGGGGAGTTTGCGAGGTTTGCGGCAGGGGAGAGCGGGACAACAGCGTGTGGCCGACGCGGGTCTGGGGGCCCTTTTTGTGTGTGTTGGGGTTGGGGTTGACGCAAGAGCAGCACGGTGGGGCTGGCGCATCGGCCGCCCCGCACGCAGCTGTGCCTGTCCGCGGTGCCGGTTTGCCGCACCGGGCCTCCCTCTTCATCATCATCATCACACCGTGTGTGGCGCTGCCTCGTCGTTCCGCTTTGTGGCGCGTGCCCTCGCCGTCATTCAGATGCTCTGAAGGATCCGTGCGTGGCTTTGGCGCCGCGCGTCCGTTCACGTGCTCCGCCCCTGTGTTGCCATCCTCTGCACGTCTGAGAGGTGCCCGCCAGTGCAGGGCAATCTGCGAGCCTGTTCCGTTTGTGTGCGCGGCGTTCCTGTCCACCCCACCTCTCTTGCCACTGTTCGGGGCTGCGTGCTCACGCCGCCACGGTGCCGCACTGCCACGCGCCTGGTTCCTGCTGCGCCGCCCGCGCCTGCGCTGCCGCCTCGCCCCCTGCCCACGCGCTCTTGTCGAACATCTGCCAAGTGGGGCGGAGGCGCAGACGCAGCGCTGCCGCGGCGCGCGCTCCATGCGGTGTGGCTGCTTGCCGCCGCGGGATTGGTTGTGAGTCGCAGCCCCATGGGAACGTGCCCGCCGCGCGGCGGAGGCTCAGTGTCGCAGACGTGCATACGAGCCATGTCTTTTCTTACGGTGGCGTCAGACCGTTGTTGTTGCGTGGCGCCTGGCCCCGTTGTTTGGTTGTCAAGAGCAGTGTGAGTGTGAGGCGGTGGGTCGAGGCAGGCCTGCACGCGTGTGTGGTCGTCTGCATGTATGCTTGGGGGGAAGCGGGGAGGAGGACGAAGGCGACCTGAGACCTGAGACCATGAGGAGCGTTGCAACGCATCCTGAGGACGACGGTGTACGCGAGCGCACCCACCACCGCAGCAAAGCGGTGGCACAGCACAGCACAGCGCGCACACAGCATGCGAGGGTACAACAAGCGCGCCAGGAGCAAAAACACGCTGCGCTCAGCCGTCGTGGAAAAGGGATGCAAAAGGGGATTCGTTCGGCTCGGAAAAGCAGCTGGTTCGCCTGTGCCAGGGCCCGACCCCAACAGTGAACAACGACGGATCCGCACATACAACAAGAGCTGCCGCGCACGCTCACCCCAGCAGCACGCCCTCAAGTACACACCCCCAGGCGAGACAGCAACACGTGACGACCAGCGCGCGCCCCCACGGCGCCGCCACCCACGCCCTGCAGGGGACCACACGGGCGGCGTCAGCGGCCCCAGCTCTCGAGGATGGTGCTGCTGGCGCTGCCCACGGCGCCGTGCGGGCCGCCGCCGCCCTCGCTGCAAGTGAGCCCGTAGACGCCAAGCCGCGCGAACTTGCGGGCCATGAGCCTGGCCGACCCCGTGAAGATGCGAGGGTACCTGTTCCACGCGCGCGCAAGCAGCGAACGGCTGCGTTGCACGAGGGCGACGCGAGTGCACGCGGGCGGCGCACGTGGCTGGGCTTGCGGGCGCGCGCGGGCGGGCACAGCACGGGGGCGTGGCCGGCGGCGGCGGCACTCTCCCACTCACTCCCAGACGAGCAGCTGCAGGTTGCGCCCCCGGCAGCCCTGCCGCTCCAGGAACTCGACCACGGGCAGCAGCTCCGAGCGCTGCGGGCGGCACGCAGCAGGCGGCAGAGGCGGCAACGTGTGAAGGCGTTGAAAACGCGCGTTGACTGGGGCCTGCCGAGCGCAGGGCCCGCTGCGCCCCCCAAGCGCTTGCTCACCACGTCCTTGCGCAGCAGTGTGGGGTAGTACGGGCACAACCTGCGGTGCACAGGGCACGGGGCAGAGGCGGTGCGTCGCGATCGGTGCGGCGTGACGGCCTGCCATGCGCACCACGGAACCCGCGCCTGCAGGAGGCTCGCTCACCGGGCCCTGATGTCTTCGTTGCGCCACGCAAAGGCCTGTGCGCACGGAGCAGGTGGCGCACACAACAGCCTGATAAGTGAGGCGCCGCAGCCCCTTCTCCGTGACCGCATCTTGCTGGCTGCGCCCCCGTGCCGCACACTGCCGAGCGGCTTGCCTTGAAGAACAGAATGACCTCTCCTGCGCTGTAGAGGTCTGTGGTGAAGACGTCGGGCTGCTCGCACATGACCTGCGCGCAGGCAGGGGGGCGAGGTGGGCGCACATGTCGTGCGCAGCACGAGGTACATGCGCGTACCGCCGCGGCAGCCCCACGACGACAGCCCACACAGACGCTGGGCCTGAGTCAAGGCCCGCACCTTGAGCATGACCTCATCGGTGACGCTGTACGCGGACATGAAGGCGTGCCAGTGTTCGAGCCTCGGGTTGAGGAGTAGGGTGGCCGCGTGGCGGTCCAGCGCACGGCGCAGCGCCTGCATGTCCCGCTCCCCGTTGCACAGCCGTGACATCAGCCTCCAGTTGCTGCGCGCCAGGTGTTCCGAAGCGCTGCTCCTGCCGTGCTGCACAGGTTCCGCTGCAAGCACCCGCTCCAGCACGTCGTCCTCCAGCCGCTGCGGCGCCGATGATGGCGCGATCAGGCCACTGCTGCTCAGCGCACGCGTCGCTGCCCAAGCGCGGGGTCTGTGCGCAGAGGCCGGGAAGGTAGGACAGAAGCAACCAGGGTTCCTTCGAGCAGAGGAGCACGTCCCAGCGCCCTGCATGCTGCCTACGTGCGTGTGCATCAGGCCCATGCCTGCTAGTCCGATGGCCTCCACCTCCACCGATGCTGCACATGACGCCGCGTGCGCAAGCCCGGCGCGACCATGCGATGCGCTCAAAGGACCGCTCCAGCGCCAGGGTGGCGTGCCGGTCACCAAGCCTTGTGCAGAGCCTGAGCAGCAGTGCCTCCAGAGCCGCCATGGTGTTCAGCTGCCGTGAGGCAGCTGCTTGATGCGCGCGTTCGGCTGGAGCAGAGCGCGCCTCATCATCCTCATCGTCTGGGCCATCGTAATGACTGGCTTCACCGTCCTGCTTTTCTCGCTCTGGGCGCTGAGCGCTGGGCGCTCGGTGCTCGCGGCGGTGAGCGCGCCTCAGCGGCCACCAGCATTGGCGACAGGAGCAGCCGACGCAGAGGGCGCGCATTGCGCTCCAGCAAGTGCACCACTCGCTGAGGCTCGCGTGGATCTGGCTCGTCTCCAGGCCCGCCGCAGAGCTGTTCACCAACAGCAGTGCACCTTCCTCCTCACGCCGCTGCACAGGGAGATGCGGCGTCCCTGCGCTACGCTGTGCTGGTGGACGCGGGCAGCTCTGGCAGCAGGGTGCACGTCTTCACCTACAGGCCGGCCAGCGACGGGCAGCACTACCCCGACGTGGTGCTGCCGAGCTTGGAGAAGAAGGTCAGCCTGACAGCCGACCGCCCAACCAGCCGCCTGCTCACCTTGCGGGCCGCCTCACTGGAGTCGCAAGGTGTGCACATGTGCGCTCGCAGGTCACGCCCGGCCTGAGCTTCTACGCCCCAACCGGGACCGGCGCCGGCGAGTCGCTGCAGCCGCTGCTGCGCTTCGCCAAGGAAAAGGTCAGACAGCCAGCCCACGCTCACGCTCACGCATTTCGTGCACGCTCGCTCCTGCCCTAGCGCGGGCAGGCCGGATCCAGCGGCCGAGCCCGCCTGGCGCTCCAACCGGGCCCCCACCCTCCCCTGGCCTCTGACGATTTGCACGCCCACCGCCGCCCTGCGCGCAGGTCCCCGAGGCGCAGTGGCGCTCCACGCCCGTCTACCTCTTTGCGACGGCTGGCCTGCGTATGCTGCCGACCACGCACGCGCAGCCCATCATGGAGAGCGTGCGCAGCGCGCTGGCGGGCTCGGGCTTCCGCTTCCAGCCCAGCTGGGCGCGCATCCTGTCGGGCGACAAGGAGGGGCTCTTTGCCTGGGTCGGCTACAACTACGCGGCCGGGACGCTGCAGGCGCGTGGGTGCAGGGATCCCGGTGGGCGTGGCAGCAAGGTCGTGTGCGGAGCTCGTGTGCTCGTGCGTGTGCATGGCCGCGACGATTGGGGAGGCCCGGTTGGGGAGGGGTTGACTCCAGACGCACGCTCTCGTGGCGTTGGAGGAGACGTGGAGTCGCTGCCAAAGGACGGCCCCGCCCCGCCGGACCTGCAGCCGACCCCTGCCGCAGCCGCTGCGTCTGCCGCTCCCGCCCGCAGACGCTGGCGGCGCGCCTGCGTGGTGGCGGCGGCGGCTCTGCCGAGGCTTCCGCGCCGGACCTCAAGTCCTTCCCGCCGCCGCTGGGCGGCACGTGGGGCGTGCTGGAGCTGGGCGGCGCCTCGATGCAAATCACCTACCTGCCAAAGGCGCCGGCGGAGCTGGACGACCAGTACTCGTCGCACCTGCCGCTGCCAGGTGCGACGCACGACGCAGCGCAGTGCGCCAGGAGGTTGGGCGCGGGGGCAGACGCGCAACGCCGCAGCGCCCCGTTTCGCAGCAGTGTGCGAAAGCGAGGGACACGGCCGGGGGGGCCGTGGATGCCGCCAAGGCCCGTCGTGCGTCCGTGGCAGCGACTCGGACAGGCCGGCGCGACCTTGCGCTTGCGGCGTCCTGGCTGCCTGCCCGCCCGCAGGGCTGTCCAAGCGCGCGGCGCTCTACACGCACTCGTTCCTGGGCTTCGGCGCCGACGTGGCGTTCCGCAACGCCAGCGGGCTCAAGGACGCCTCGGGGTCCAACCCCTGCCTGCCAAAGGGGTGCGTGGCGCGGCGCCGGCGACTCACCTCTCTCCTCCCACACCGCACCTCTGCACCCTGCGCGCGCCCGCCTGGCTCTGTGGCCGCGCTTTTTGTGTGCAAGGGGTTTCGGGGCGCGGTGACAAGTCTGAAGGGCTGCTGCGTGCTGGCGCGCGTACGGTGTGCTGCTGCGCCCTGGTGGCGTCCCGCAGGTACCGTCACACGGCGGGCCTCACTGGCAGCGGCAACTTCACGGCGTGCGCCAAGCTGCTGGCCGGCCTGCTGCCGCGCGTCGAGTGCAGCCACGCGCAGTGCTCCATCGGGGGCGAGTACCTGCCGCCGCTCACAGGTGCGCGCAAGCGGCGGCCGCACGGCGCGCATCGCTGGGGATCCCTCCACCCGCCAGCGGGCCAGTGGGCCGCACAGTGTGGCAGCGACGCCGCTCGGCGGTGCTCTTGACTGGTGGCCAGGGACTGATGCGCGAATGGTCACGGATACTGGACCGCAGGCTTCTTCCTGGCGACGGAGAACTTTTACTACACGGCGATGCGGCTGGGCATGAAGCACGGCGTCAACGCCTCGTCCGGCGCCGCCCCCGCTGGGCACAAGGGCAAGGGCGGCGGCGGCGGCAGGCACCGGGCCCGCCACGCGCCCCCGCCCTTGGCCGCCGCCTCGTCTCCTTCGCCGGCGTCGGGCGAGGGCGGCGGCGCTCCGTCGGGGCAGCAGGACGCCGAGCAGCAGCAGCAGCAGAAGGGAGCTGGGAAGCAGGGCGGGGAGCAGGTCGGCGGGGACGATGAGGGGCCCGGCGGCGGGGACGGGGACGGGGACGGCGATGGTGATGGTGAGGGTGGAGAGGACGGGGAGGACGGGGAGGGAGGTGGCACCCGGCGCAAGCTGGCGGGCAGCACGCGGGCAGGCGTGCGGGCCTCGCAGGTCATGGCGGTGCGGGCGCGGGCGCGGCAGGGCGGCCGCCGGCGGCAGCAGCGGCTGGGGCCCGGCGGCGGCGTGAATGCCGCGGCGGGCGAGGCGGGCGTGCTGGGCAGCCGCGGAGGGAAGAAGAAGCTGGCGCGGGGCGGCCACGCCGGCGCGCAGCAGCGCGTGGCGGCGCGGGCGCTGCTGGCCGAGGGCACGGGCAACAGCACCACAGGCGGCGGCGGCGGCGGCGTGGGCGCAGGCGCGGACCAGGGCGGCGTGCACGCGGCGTCCGTGGTGGAGCTGGTGCACGCGGGCACGCGCTTCTGCTCGCGGCCCTGGTCCGAGCTGCAGGTGGACCTGGTCGATAAGAGGGGCGTGCCAAAGGTGCGCTTTCTATCCTAACCTGAACCGCTTGGAGAGGAAAGAAGAAGAGCCAGGCGGATGCGGAGCCAGGCGCACAAGCGGTGGCGACGGCTTGGCAAGTCGTCGTGGTGCTTGCCTGGGGTCCCGCGTGCGCTTGCGCAGGAGTACGCCATCAAGACGTGCTTTAGCTCGGCGTACGCCTACGTGCTGCTGCACCACGGCTTTCACCTGACGGACGCCGACAGGCAGCTGGTCTTCTCAAACACGGTGCAGGTGAGGTGTTCTCTAGGCAGGCGGGCAGGCCGAAAAACAACACTCGGGCGCGTTTTGCGCCCGAGCCACCCGCGTGAGGAGCCAATGACCGTCGCGCCCGTGAGGTCCCCTGCGTGAAAGCTGTGTGAGCAAGCAACACAGCGATTCGTGCTGCTCCGCCCGCAGGCCCTGCCGGACGGCGCGCCGCGCGAGGTGAACTGGGTGCTGGGCGCGCTCATCGTTCAGGTGGTGAACGGCGGGGGCCGCGGCGGCGGCGGCGGCGGCGGGCGCGTGCAGGACGCGGCGGCGAACAGCGGCCCCAACCGGGTGGCGCTGGCGGCGGCGGGCGTGGTGCTGTGCGTGGGCGTGCTGGCAGCCACGGCATGGGCGTTCGGCGCGTTTGGCCGCAAGGGCGGCGACGGGGAGGGGGGTGGCGCGCGCGACGTGGAGGCGGGGTCTGGGGAGGAGCGGGCGGGGCTGGTGCAGGCGGCGGCGGCGGCGGGCACGGCGGCGGCACCGGCGGCGGCAGGTGTGCCCGCCGGCAAGCAGGAGGGCGCGCAGGCGAGCGGTGGCGCTGGGCTGACGGCGGCCGTCAAGGCGTGGTGGTCGGGCGGGTACATGGCAGTGAACTCGCAGCAGGAGGGTGGCGGTGGGGCAGCGGGCGGGGGGCGCTCCGGCGCCAACATGGCCACGCAGCTCGCGCAGCGGTGATCATCGGCTGTGCTCTAGCGAGCGTGGACGACACAACGTGAGAAGCTTTCTCAACATCTGTGGCCCTCTGTCGTGCTTTCTTTTGTGCGTTTGCGTGCGCGGCGTGCGTCGCCATGGCGAATCCGAGGCCCTCCGTCCTGTGGGCGCAGCAGCAGCAGCAGCAGCAGCGTGTGCCCCTCTGTGTGGAGTTCTCTGAGGCGCGCTGGGCAAGATGCTGCCACGTCTGGCCCCGCTGCCAGGCCTGCAGTCGCTGGCCGGCACCTTGGCGCACGACCTCACCTCGAGGTGCGAGCAGTAGCAGCAGCAGGAGCGCGCGCGCACGACGGACGTGCCACGCCGCCCGCCCGCTCGCGCGCGCTGTGCGGCCGGCGCGGCTGGCTCAGGATCTCCCCATCACTGTCGTGGCAGCCTCGAGCATCGGGGGCCCCTGCGAGGCCCGACGGGGCGCCGGCAGCTGCATCGCTCATCGCGACGTGCTGCCTGATGCGCCCGAGCGCTCGCTGGGCGTTCGCTCGCCGCTGGGCAGAGGCCACGTTGATGGTCGCCCGTGCCCTCCCCCCGCTCGCAGCGTTCTGAGGACGCTGAGCACGGCGGCTCCAGCAGGCTCAGCGCCCCCGCCGCCTCCGCAGAAGACCAGCTTCGGCAACTTGAAGGATGAAGACAGAATCTTCACCAACATCTACGGGCGCCACGACCCGTTCATCCAGGCGCGTGCCTGGCCCAGCAGCTGCAGCAACAGCAGCAGCAGCGCGCCGCGATTGCCGCGGGGCGACAATTTCGCACGGGCGGCAGCGCCCATCCCCTGAGCACCGTGGCACGCTCTTGCGCTGCGGCACCTGGCACGCAGGGCGCTGAGAAGCGCGGTGACTGGTACCGCACCAAGGACATCCTGGTCAAGGGCAGGGACTGGATCATCGACCAGATGAAGGCGTCGGGCCTCCGCGGGCGCGGCGGCGCCGGCTTCCCCTCGGGCCTCAAGTGGTCCTTCATGCCCAAGGTCAGCGGCAGCCTGGCGTGCAGCAGCAGCAGCAGCAGCAGCATCCGTCATGGCAGGGTCAGCATCCGTCTGACCAGGCACGCGGGGTGCTCTTGGCGCTGCGCAGGCGACCCCCGACGGGCGCCCCTCGTACCTGGTCGTCAACGGCGACGAGTCCGAGCCCGGCACCTGCAAGGTGCGCAGCCCAGCAAGCAGCAAGCACGCGGCTGCAGGCTGCGGGCACCAGCAACGGGGCAGGTCCAGCAGAGCCGCAACGGCCAGTCCACAGCTAGGATGGCAGCCGGGCTCACGGACGGGGTGCTGGCTGGCCCGTCCCGCAGGACCGCGAGATCATGCGCCACGAGCCGCACAAGCTGGTGGAGGGGTGCCTGGTGGCGGGCACGGCCATGGGCGCCCGCGCCGGCTACATCTACATCCGGTGAGCTTCCCAGCTCCACGCCCCGCTCGGCCTCCCCAGCCCAACGTTGCAGCACGGGTGCTCCAACCAGCCGGGCGCTCACTCGCTCGCCAGCTTTTGGAGGGGAGGGATCATCATGGTGCGGGGGGTGAGCAGGAGCAAGACGGTGCACGTGCGATGTGCGTGGTGGCGCATGCGGCGGCGTGCGCGGCCGCAGCGGCGAGTTTGTCAACGAGCGCAAGGCGGTGGAGCGCGCCATCCAGGAGGCGTACGCCAAGGGCTACCTGGGCAAGAACGCGTGCGGCAGCGGCGTCGACTTTGACCTGTTTGTGCACTGGGGCGCCGGCGCCTACATTTGCGGCGAGGAGACGGCGCTCATCGAGTCGCTCGAGGGCAAGCAGGGTGAGGGCTTGGCATGCCGTGGGATGAGGGCTTTAGTGGGCACATATGGCTTGTGCGTCGGCGGGACGACGGCGAGCCGCACCCGCCCACGTCGGCGCTACTGCACGGCTCAACCCTAGCTGCAACCCTACCGCTCGCGCCCTCGCCACGCAGGCAAGCCCCGGCTCAAGCCGCCCTTCCCCGCCGGCGTGGGCCTCTACGGGTGCCCCACCACGGTGACCAACGTGGAGACGGTGGCCGTGAGCCCCACCATCCTCCGGCGCGGGCCGCAGTGGTTTGCCTCGTTCGGCCGCAAGAACAACTCGGTGCGTGTGTCGCGCGGCGTGTGTTGCTGCTCGTGCGCACACTACTAGGGCCGGCCGCGCAGGCGTTGGTGGTCCGGCAGATGCGGGAGGCAGCATAGGACGGCGAGGGCCACAGGGGGAGGACTGGAGCAAGGGGTCCGTGCGTGCACTGTGGCGCGCGCCGGCGCTCCAGCGGTGGTGCGTCCTCATGTCGTCGGCACACCGCGGCATGGGTGGTCACGCGCGTGGCGCAGGGCACCAAGCTGTTTGCCATCAGCGGGCACGTCAACCGGCCCGTCACGGTGGAGGAGGAGATGAGCATCCCGCTCAAGGAGCTCATTGAGCGGCACGCCGGTGAGTTGTGCTGCTGCTGCTTGGGGGGGCGGGTGGGTGGGGTGGGCGCGCACGCAAAAGGTGGGGGAGTGGTGGAGCGGCACGCCGGTGAGCGCCGGGTGGCGGGTGCTGGGTGGGCGGAGCAGAGCACGCACGGGCAGCGTCTTATGCCCGGGCCTGGGGCAGAGGGGCAGGCGGGCAGCGGCGTACGCGGGAGAGCCTGCAGCATCGCTGCGTGACCGGCGCCCGCCGGCCGTTCGTGCTGCACAGGCGGCGTGCGCGGCGGGTGGGACAACCTGCTGGCCATCATCCCCGGCGGCTCCTCGGTGCCCATGCTGCCCAAGAAGGTGCGCGCCACGCGCCCCACGCACCCATGCCGCCTGCACAGCACTTGTGTGGAGCGCAGGCGCCAGGCCTTGCTGGCAGGGGGTTGTGGCGGGGAGGTGGAGGGGCGGGGCGGCGCGTGTCTCATGCTGCGCGCGCTGCGTTCTTGCTGTGCCTGGTGCCTGAGCAGGTGTGCGACACGGTGCTCATGGACTTTGACGCGCTCAAGGCCGAGATCAGCGGCCTGGGCACGGCCGCCGTCATCGTCATGGTGCGCGGGCGGGGGGTTGGGCGTGGAGCGTGGAGCAAGGGGGCGGCAGGGGGAGGGCAGGAGGGTTCGTAGCGGCCCTGGGCGACACACGGTGTGTGCGTGCTGTGCATGCTGTGCGCAGGACAAGACGACGGACCCCATCGACGCCATCGCGCGCCTTTCGTACTTTTACAAGCACGAGAGCTGCGGGCAGTGCACGCCCTGCCGCGAGGGCACCGGCTGGCTCTACGACATCATGTGCCGCATGCGCGAGGTGCGGACGCTTCGAGTGATAGGAGGGGCTGCTGGACGCAGTGCAGCTGTGGATTCATTCCCCTGGCGTGCAGCTTGCGGCTCGGGCGGTGAGGCGTTCACGTGGTGGCGTTGCGTGGCGCGTCAGTGTGCAGACGGTTGCTCCACCGCTCGCCCCTGCTATGGTGGTGGTTGTGGTGGCTGGTGCGCAGGGCGACGCGCGCGTGGAGGAGATTGACATGCTGTGGGAGGTGACCAAGCAGATTGAGGGGCACACGATTTGCGCGCTGGGCGACGCCGCCGCCTGGCCCGTGCAGGTGAGGGCTTAGGGCCGGGTTGGCGGTGTTGACGGCTGGGGTGGTGACGGCTGGTGGCGTGTGGGGGCGACGGTGTGTGTGTGTGCATGTGCACGTGTGTGGCGTGCGCAGGGCCTCATCAGGCACTTCCGCCCCGAGATGGAGGCGCGCATCAAGAACGCCAAGCGCGAGGCGATTGCCGCGGCGTGAGGCGGGTCTGGGTGTCTCTCCTGGCTCTGGTGGCTGACCTGCGCCCCGACCATCATCTCTCCGTCTCGCTTCAGAGGCACCGTGCTGCTTGTAGAAGAGGCCCTCTGCCGTGCGCGCCCGTTCGTAGACGGACTGGCAGAGCTCTGTGCCGCGTTTGCCGTTCCCCGCACTCTCCTCGTGTAAGTTATGCCACTCCGCAGCAGCACTTTGCGAGGGAGTTGCAGGTGTGACGGGTGACTGTACAGGGTCCCGTGCCCGCAAACAGAGAACAAAGAGAACGGCAAAAGAATGTGTGCCAAATGGCCCCTTCGTCACGCGTCGCTGTAAAAGGTGATGAAGGAGGAGAGCATGATGTAGGCGTTGGAGCCGGCGTCGGGGTGCGGCGTGGCGCCCTGGTAGAGCCCGCGGTAGCGCACCTCGCTGGCCAGCCCCTCGTGCGACACGAGGTCCGTCACGTCCACCAGCCAGGGCGCCACCTGCTGCCCGTCGCACCAGCCGTTGCGCGAGTAGAACCACGTGCCGCGCTCGTTGGGCACGGCGCCGTCGGGCACGGCCGAGGTGCAGCCCCACGCCGTGCCCGCCGCGTCAAAGCTCACGGCGCGGTCCACGCCGTTGACGGTGAAGACGTGGCTGGTCGGGCAGAACTCGGCGCCTGCGAGGCGGCCCGCGACGCAAGCGTGTGAGCACCCTGTGGACGCCGCTTCCTCCCTGGGCTGCGGGTGCAGCAGCGCGGCAGTGGCGGTGGGCGGTCGCTAGCTAGCTCACAGTTGTTCTCGTCGCTGCCGTGGCCCGAGACCACGGCCATGAGCACGGCGCGCACGGCGCCGGCGGGCGTCTTGACGTGCAGCAGCGCGCGGTCGTTGTACGAGGCGTTGAAGTTGGCCCCCTAGGTGCACGCAAGCGACGCGCAAACGACACGCGCACAGAGAGTGTCAGCCCCGCACACACGCGAGCCGCAGCTGCAGCGCACCAAGCATCCATCAGCTCTCACCTCAAAGAGCTGCACCGTGTGCGTGGGGACCAGCTGCGTCAGCGGCGCCACCTCGCGCAGGTTCCCAGAAAGCGCCGAGCGCACCAGCCCCTTGCCGCTGCCCACCGGCCCCGCGCGACGCCCCTCCGCTCCCAACCGGTCGCCGTCGAGCGCCTCCAGCTCCTCCTCCTCCTCCTCCTCGCCCGCCAGCTCAGCGGCGCTGCCAAACACGCGCATCGCCTGCTTGACGGTCCAGGTGCTGACCTGCAGGAAGAAGCTGTGCACCGTGTGCTCGGCGCTGACGCTGCCGCCGCGCCCGTCCGACAGCTGCACCGCGCGCGACGACCGGTGCTCGCGGGTTTGCACCTGCTGCTCCACCCGGTGCGTCTCCACCGTCGTCTCGACCACGTCGCCGTCGGCGGCGGCGTCTGCCTGCTGCTCAAGGGCTGCCTGCTGGAGCTGCTGCTGGGCGTGGAGTGCGCCTTGCGCCTGTGCCGGCAGGGACGCGAGCGCCCGCCGCGGCTGCGCCGCCGCCTGCGTTGCCGGCACCAGGCCCCGCAGCTTGCGGTTGAATGCCGGGCCCTCCTGAGGGTGCTCCTGAGGGAGGGCGGCCGTGCTGGCAGCGCCCTCGTGCGGCGCCGCGGTGGCCGTGGGGAGCAGCGGGAAGCGGCTGACCATGCTCTGCCCGACGGCGGGCATGGCGGCGTCCCAGCGGGAGAGCAGCAGCGAGAGCGAGGCCACCCAGTTGCCTGCCCATGGGGGCGCTTGCATGGTGAAGGAGCACCTGCAGAGCGGCGAACGGGGAACGCCGCAGCGACGCGGTGATGCTCGTGGGCGGAGCAGGGCGCGCCAGGGAGCTCCTGAGCCCCTGTGCGATGCTGTGATGGGCAGGCAGACTGTGGTGCTCACTCTGAGGGGTCCAGCAGGGGGATGAGCGGCGTGATGTCCGTGACCCATCGCCCGGATGCACGCCTGCGGCATGAATGAGGGCAGAGCGTGAGCGCTGTCAGCCGCAGCGCTGACATCTGCGGACGCCCCTGAGACCTGCAGCGCAGCGCGCGGACCGCACCTGAAGGGCGTGATCCATCGGCCCATCTCAAAGCCGCACTGCGGCGCGCCGTCCCCGTTGCGCTGCGCCGCCCAGGGCGTGATGTCGCAGGCCTTGCAGTGCCCGCCGCAGCAGGCAAAGAGCTGCACCACGTGGTCCCATTGCGGGCAGTCCACGTCCCTGCGTGTGCAGGCGCACACAAACCGGCCATGTCAGAGTGGACAGCGGAGCGCCAGTTGGCTACATCGCAGAACCTGTGGCAACGAACCCGCCGCCCAGCTCCCTAAAGCACAGCCGCTGCCTCGCCTCCCACGTCTCCATGCCCTCCCCTGCTCTTGCCCCCCACCTGGCGCCCTGGCAGCTGAGCCTCATGTCCAGCAGCATCCTGTGCGGCCGCAGCTCCGACACGGGCGGCAAGGTGTACTCGACCGTCGCGCCGTGCTCGCCAGCCAGGCTCTGCCACGCCCAGGGCAAGCAAGCAGGCAAGCAGGCACGCGTCAGTGCGCTGCACCAACCTTGACGGCAGCGTCCCGCAAGGTTGTGTGCCAGGGGTGGCGTGGCAGCGCTGCAAATCGCACCTGCTCCTCAAAGATGGGCAGCTCCAGCTCGGGCGGCTCCAGCTCCAGCGCCCGCTCCAGCTCCGTCAGGTAAACCTGGTACTGCGCCTGCGGCCCCACAGGAAAACAGGCAGAGGTTCAAGGGACGATGCGCACCTCTCCAGCAAGACCCCGCCGCTGCGGCGCAAACGGCGCACCTGCCACGCCAGGTGCATGAGCGTGGGCACCTTGAGCCAGCCCACCTCGACGAGGCGGCCCTTGGAGTCGATGCCGGCAAAGCCGCCCGGCACCTGCGCACACGCGCCCCAGCAGCACACCATGTCCATCACGCCCTCCAGGTGGCACCAGCTAGCTCCTCCTCTCAAAGGGACGGGCCCGCACCTGGTCGACGGAGAAGCGCACGCGCACGCCGTCCGCGCTCTTGTCGCCGTAGAGCAGGATCTGGTCCCGCAGGATGACACCATCCTCAAAGCCGATCTGAGTCAGCGGGATGGTGATGTCCGAGTCGTCGTCCTCGCCGTCGCCGACGCTGGCGCGGCGCTTGGCGCCGCCCACGGGCGCCTCGCCCGTCAGCTCGCGCACCAGCGCCTCCTCCTCGTCCGTGAGCTGCTCCCACGCCTGGTCCACGCCCGCCGCCGCTTCCTGCTGGCCGTCCGCCCGCTGCTGCTGTCGCCGCCGGCGCTCGGCCACAGGCACCAGGCGCACCGGCACGCCCTTGCCTGCGACGCCCTCGTCCTTGCGGCGGCGCGCGGCCACCTTGTCGCCGGCCGCCTTCCACATCTGCCCCGCCTTGAGGAACATGTCGTAGGCGTCGTCGGCGTCGTAGGGCACCTCGGCGGCCTTGCGGCCGTCGTCGCCGCCCTCCTCCTCGTCGCCGCTGCGCCCTTCGAGCAGCTCGTCCAGCATCTCGTCGTACAGCCCGTAGAGCGCGTCGCGCTCCGCCTCGTCGCGCCGTGCGTCGTCCTCGAGCTGCCACACGTCGTCGTCGCTGTCCTCGATGGCGTCGAGCCGCATGAGCGCCAGCTCGCTGGCCACCTCGGGCCCCAGCCGCCGCAGCATCTCGAGCTCGCTGGCGAAGCCCAGCTCCTGCGCGAACGCGTCCAGCGTGCTCCCGTCGTCGCTCCGCCCCTCCTGCGCGGCGGCCTCGAGGTCCACCAGGTCGTCGGTGGAGACGGCATCGGCGTCGGCGTCCGGCGCGACGGCCTCCGAGTGCAACGCGTTCGCCAGGTACTCCCACACGTCGTCGTCCGCGTCGCCGCTGCCGCCCTGGCGGGCAGCAGCGACTGGCGCTGCTGTGGCCGCGAGCTGCGTCTTGGTCTGCTCGGGCTGCTTGGCGGCGGGGTGGCGCTGCTCCTGCTGCTGCTCGCGCAGCGCGAGGTCGCTCTCCAGCATCTCGAGCAGCTGGGCGTCGGCCGCCAGCAGCAGCTGCTCGAACGTGAAGGGCTGCGTCGCCACCAGCTCCACCATGGCCTCCTGCGCCGCGCGCTCCTCCTCTGCCTTCCCGGCCTCCGTCTGCTGGACGGCCCGGCTCCGCACCAGCTCCCGCACCAGCTGCCGCACCACGGCCAGCCGCAGCGACTGGTAGAGCGCCTTGTACTCCTCGTGCTGACGCGCCGCGTCCTCGGCGTCAAGCGGGTCCACGCCGCCCTCGGCCGCCGCGCTGCGCTGAGCCGCCCCCGACGCCGGGCGGATGTCGTACTCATCGCCGTGCTGGTCGGCAGCGTCGCCGCCGTCGTCGCCGCCGCGCTCCTTGCGCGCGGCGGGGCGGATGTCGTACTCATCGCCGTGCTGGTCGTCTGCGTCGGCGCGCTCGTCGCGCCCCAGGCCCACCACGTCGTAGAGCAGGTCGGGGCTGACGGCGTCGGCGGCGTCGGCGGCCGCGGCGACGGCGGGGTCGCAGAGGTCGTCGTACGGGCACGGCTCGAGGTCGGCCAGGTCGGCGAGCGACCCGCGCGTGAGCAGCACGTGGTGGAGCCAGCTGAGGAAGTCCTCCACGTCCACCTGCTGCTGCTCCTGCAGCTCCTGGGGGGTGCTGCTGGAGGAGGTGGCGGAGGAGGACGAGGGCGTGTGGCGGGGGAGGAGGCCCTCCAGCGGGCCGGCGTCGGCGGCGCGCCGGACTAGCTCCGCCAAGGCGTCGGCGGTGACGGCGGGCTGCTGGCGCGGGGCGGCGCCTGTTGACGTGTGGCGTGACGCCGACATGCCGGCGCGGGCAGTGGCGGCGGCGGAGGAGGAGGACGACGCGACGAGCAGTTTGCGCTGGCTGCTCGAGGTGCCGCCGGCCGGCTTGGCGCCCTTGTTGGCTGCGGCCACGACCAGGTGCTGCGGCTGCGACGCTGCCGTGGTGTGGTGGGCGTTGCCGGCGGGCTGCAGGGCGCCGAGCAGCTTTTGCAGCAGCTGCGCCTGGGCGGTGGTCTCCTGCGCATTGAGATGCGTTCACCAGATGCCGGAGCACCACGCATGCGGTGAGCACATTGCCTTGCCCAGGGGCAGCACCTCTGCGGCGTCCCTGAGCATGACGAGAAAGCGCACCTGGACGCAGGCCGCCAGGAGCTGCTGCTTGCACTGCTGCGCGCCCTGGCCGGCCGCCGCCGCGCCGGACGTGCCGTTCACGACCAGCTGCTCCAGCACGCGGCAGGCCTGCCGGCCCCGCAGCACCTCGGCGGCCACAGCGCCCGACTGGGGGTCGCACCAGAACCACGTGGCCGGGCGCTGCTTGGTCTTCTGCTCGCTGGCCTTGGCCGTGGGCTTGGGGACAGCCGAGATGGCGGCGGCGAGTGCGGCGCCGCGAAGCGGCCGGGTGGCGCGGTGCTTGGCGGGCGTGCTGGAGGGGCCGTGGCTGCCGGGGATGTCGAGGTCCACGCCGGCCGGCATCATAACCTCCAGCGGCACATGCCTGAACAGGCACGCGTTGCGGCGCAGCGGCGGGCCGGGTCAGCTGCACGCCTGCAACGTGGAGATGCGCAGCCTGCGGCGGCGGCGGCGGCGGGCGCTCGCTTGCCTGTTGGCGTGGACGATGAGGCCGGCGGCGCCTGCCGCCTGCACCTGGCGGGCCATGTCGCCGTAGCGGCACAGCGAGCTGTTGCCGGTGAGCACCCAGCGCCCTGCGAGGGGTGTGCATGCGGCGCGCGCGACCATGGCTCTTGTGGGCTTCTCAGTTGGGCTGGTCGGAAACGTGACGGGACGGCCGAAGCTGCAGCGCGCTGCAGGCCCCGTTTGACATCCTGTGGCCATGGTCGGACGCACCCTTGACGTCGAGTGCGGCGGGCACGGGCACGCAGGCGTTTGGCACGTAGGCCATGCCCAGGCCCGCCGCGTCCTCGGGCCGCTGCTCCTCCTCGGGCAGGTCGCCGCCGTGGTCCTCGTCCGTGACGCGGCTGCGGGGGCGCGGGCGGCGCGCGGCCGAGGCGGGCGGCCGGGGCACCCAGTCGTACCAGGCGTCCAGGCGCACGGCCGTGTTGTTCCACCAGCCCTCTTGCACTGCGCACGAGGTGGGACAGCGGGTGGCGCGCGTCGCTCTCTGGTCCAGGGCAGGGCGCCAGCGCCGCGCAACGGAGAGAGCCAGCGCAGGCAGAGGAGCAAGGCGACCCATGCTCGTCGCAATTTGCCCGGTCCCAAGGCAGCACGCGCGCCCACAATCACTGGCCCCACTCACGCTGCACGCTGGACGTGACCGAGTAGCCCTCGGCGGTCCACTCAGTGTCGAGCATTTGGGTGAGCCAGGGCGCAGCGACGGACGCCGGCGTGGTGCCAAAGTTGAGCTGCCTCAGCCTGCACGCACACAAAGGGCGTGAGGGAGAGGCTGGGCGCAACGTTGGCTGCATTGCGTCAAAATATCCCAAAGATGCACAGCCGCACACAAGCGCGTGTGGCCCATGGCTGCGTTCCTGCCCGCTGCTGCAGCCGCGCCCACCGCCACCGCATGCAGCAGCATGCCTCGCCACATCTGGCACACCTGAGCTGCTTGAGGTCCTCGGGCAGGCCCGCGTCCTGCATGGCGTGCACGAAGCGGTTGTAGAGCTGCTTGGCCAGCGCCTCGGCCACGACGGGCGCCGGCACGGCGGGCAGGATGAGGAAGTCGACGCCCTCCTTGGGCGCCAGCCACAGGAAGCTCTGCGCAATGTGGACGGTGCATTCACACAGTGATGATGGTCGCCGCTCTGCCGCTCTTGCTCCTCGTCCTCCTCCTCGTGTTCCGGCCGAATGCACAGATCTGCGGCGCCCGTACTTCTTCTGCACATCCCCAGGAGAGATGTGCTCACCTCGAGGGACCAGCCGTTGTTGAGCATGAACATTTGCGCGGGGTCGTAGCCGTAGCGATACGCCATGATGATGGTCGTGCGGCCGGGCTGCGGCGCGGTAAATGCTCGCCCCTCGAGCACAGGGACCGAGAAGGACGGGGCGGCGTCGCCTGGCTGCAGGGCCATGACGCCAGTGGTCGCGAGTGACGCAGTGCCCAAGGCGAGCAGGAGGGCTGCTGGCCTCGCTCCGATCATGGTGCCGCTCTCCGCCATCTGACTGGTGGGCGCCCGCACAGCGAGAGGAGTGAAGGGTGCGGTGGGTTGGGTGATAATATGCGTGGGCTGTCGTGCTGCAACGGGTGTGGCTGGCGAGCTGCGCCGGTGGTGCGCGCTCAGGCCGTCGTACGCCGCCGAGATGCGTGCTCCTCTGCTGCTCGCCGGCCGTCAGCGGTGCGCTCTCTCTGCGGCGACTTTGAGAGTCCGCAGAGGATCGCTACGACGCGGGTGTCCGGCGGTGCTGCAGACGGTGCTGCTTGATGACGCATGGGCACGAGGGTTCGTGATGCAGTGATGGGGAACGCGCACAGGCAACGCACAGCAGGAGTCCTTTCCTACGTGCACTCTCAGGTGCTGGTTTCCCTCACCCTGGACAGGGATGGCGCCACAACCAACTGCGCTGCACGAGCGACTGGGGTTCTCCCAGCCGTGGGCGAGCGACCCCCTGGCGCACATGCACCGATTGGTGGAGCGCGCAACGGTGAGCACTTGAGTCCCCAGTGTCCCCAGTCTTGCTGCTTTAGGGATGGCTGCTCTTTGGGGGTGCGCTCTTTGGGGACGGCGGAAGCATCTGGAGCGTCGACGCACCCAGCCTCGCACCCACCTCTGCAGGAGGACTTCAGGCCACCATTCGACCCCGTGCATCACAAGGAGCCCACGAGGCGCGCCGGCACTCCGCCTGCGGTGATCGAGGAGGTGCACGACGACGGTCCCACACCCCCCACCACATCGTGTCCCAGCCGAAGCGCCCCCATCGTCGAGGAACCTGATGATGGTGAGCAGGTGGCCCCTATGAATGGTGGGTGGCCTGTATGCCTTATCAGCGTGCCACGCTGGCCACGACGCCTCTGTGGTGGTGGTGATGGTGGGCCGCCTCGAGCTGCGTTCCCGCTTCCCTTCGCGGCCTTGCTGCCTTAACAGTGGTTACAGGCACTGCCGGGCCTGCACGCAAAAGCAGTCACCCCTCCAGAAACCGTCCACAAGCCCGTTCTGCGTTCGTGCAGACGCCCAGACACAGTGCTGCCCCGCTGCCCATCGCCCCCGGCGCAACAGCCTGTCCACCGCCTGGCGCGACACCAAGGGCGGCGGCGGCCAGCGGGCCCCCGGGGGCTCGTTGCTGGACGCCTTCTTCTTCTTCGGCGGCGGCGACGGCGACGACCTCTTCCCTTCCCCTTTGGGCCGCCGCCAGCCTTTCGACCTCCTGGCCAAGCTTGAGGAGCCGCCCCTGGGCGGCAAGGCCTGCTACACGCTCTCTGCCTCTAGCTTTGTGAGCCGTGGGCCCGAGGGCGTGGAGTACCGCGAGGCGCACGCGTGCCGCACCGGGCCTGGCGGGGTGAGTTGTGGCGGTGCTGCGGTCGCTGCATTCCTGTGGCTGACCCTCTGCTGCGTGCTCATGTGGCCGCTCCCGTCCCCGCGTGCACAGCGAGGCCGGCCCACCTCACCAAGCACCTGGCTTGCTGGCCTGCAGGTGCGCGAGGCGCAGAGCGTGGTGCAGGACGGGCGCACGGGCCGGCGCTCCATGAGCGTGACGCGCGGGCTGGGCGAGCGCGAGCGCACCGTGACGCGCGTGCGGGACGCTGGCGGCCGGGTGATGGGCGACGAGCGGCTCCGGGGCATTGCCAAGGACCAGACCGACAGGTGCGCCGCGGCAAGGGTGGCCTGCCCTGCATGCTGCGCTTGCCCAGCGTGCGGGCAAGATGTGCTTTGCTGCTCGTCGCCCTGCACACCCGCACCCGCAGCTTTGAGCGCGAGTGGATGGAGCAGGCGCGGCGCAACCTCCTGCTTCCCGACGCGCTGGATGGCCTGCGGTCGGCGCGCGACAGCGCGCCCCACAGCCGCGTGCACCGCCTGGATGCCCGCGCTTCCACCACCACCGCCCTGCCGGCCCCGCCGGCAGGGCGGCCCCGCATGCCGCCGACCGCGGCGCACGGGGCTGGGCGCGTGGGGGCCGCGACGACGACGGCGGCGGCCACTGATACGACGCCCGCCTCACCTGCCCTGTCCAGGGCCCACTCGGTCCGCAGCAGCTGCGCGCCGCCCGCCACGCCGCTTGCGGGCGGCGCGGGCGCGTTGGCTGGCAACCGCATGACGACGGGCGGGCTTTCAAGGAGGGCGGGCTCGGCCGCAAGGTGACGCTGCCGCAGAGGCGTCCCGCGCTGGACCTGATGCTGCACTCGTCGACCTGGGCGCGTTAAACGTCTTTGACCTGCTGCGATGCTTGCATGATCGGGCGGCAAGCAGAGCAGGAAGGATCACCAGCGAGCTGCTGTGACGCAGACGCGGCAATTGTCCAACGGGTGTACACGTGGTGTGTGCACATCTTGCATCAACGGAACGGGCCACCGCCCGCCTCATGCAGGAAGGATCAGCAGCGAGGCAGATTAGGCACCAGCCCAGGCCAGAGCGTCACCCGACTGCAAGCCGCGAGCGGCGGAACAGCAAAGCTGCGGCGCACCCCCGCTCGGAGCAGAAAGTGACAGAAAGCAGAAGGGGAGGGAAGGAGGAGAGAACGGAAGTACGTTGGCGGAGGCAGGAGGGGGAACGGGGGCGTGTCTGTGAGTGCGCATCTTGCTGTGACGGAGCGGGCCACCGCCCGCGGCATGCAGGAAGGATCAGCAGCATGGATCAGCAGCGAGGCGTACCAGCACAGGAACAGAAGGGAACGGAAGGGACGCAAGGTGGAGGGAGCCCAGGGGAGGACGAGAGGGCGAGGAGGGAAGGGAACGAGAAAGGGAGGAGGCCACAGGAAGGCTGACGCAGAGAGGGGCATGCGCAGGAACCGGGCCGCGCACCAGGCAGAGGTGCAGAACGCAGAGGCAGCACAACGAAGACAACGGACGCCGGTGTGCGTAGTGCTGCTTGCATGACGGGGCGAAGACAAGACAGGCACAAGCAGACAGGCACAACGCAGGGGGCCGCAGGGCCACAGGACGTGAAGGCTTATGCGCAGGAGACGGGCACAGCAGAAAGCTAGAAGCAGGAACACGCATGTGGGCAAGAGGCGCAGCAACGTCCAGGAAGCAGAGTCACCGCAGTGTGCGACGGACCAGTGCTTGTCCCAAACGACGAGTGGGCAGAGTACGTTGGAGAGGCAGCGGCACATACTGAGCCAAGTGCAGTCTGAACCCGTCAGATCTCTAGAGAGGGGCAGCAAACACAGGCGGGCCACGCTGCACGTGCGCACCGTTGGCCAAGAAGGCAAACGCAAGCAGCAACACAGGGCAAAGGCGCCGGAGCGCAGAGGCACCACCAGGGACGGTGCCACAGACAGTCAGCTGTCCCCAATCCGTTGCACCCATGTACCACCCCAGGAACCTCAGTTGCCCGAGCCTGCGGTGTCGGGCTCAAAGGTGAGCGTGGCGATTCCCGTGTACGGCGGGTTGGGACACGGGAACGCTCCGCAGAATGCCGCGTAGTCCTTCGTGAGGAACAACAGGTGCTGTGTGAATGTGATGGTCTCCTCAATGGTGAAGACGGTGAGTGGCACGCTGGTGCCGTCAGGGTTGATCCACACGGGCGTGATGGCATCGGCGGTGCGGTCAACTTTCCAAATGGTGGTCTCAGCCGCCACGGCAGGCAAGCCTCCAGCGAACCCCTTGCTCAGAGAGTTGTCAGCGGTGAGGATAGGCCGACTGCCGGCCCCCGTCGACGTGCCCACGGTGGCCACCCACAGGACGTTCCTGGCGTCTGACAGGTCACCGGAGAGGCGCAGCTTGTCTTCCGGAGTGGTCCCAAAGGTCCCAAAGTTGTTGATGCCTGCATGCATGAGCAACGAAGACACAGCTGTCTGTCAGTCACGAGCACGAGCAGGAAGCAGTGGTGGTTGCGTGCATTTTCACACGAGGGCCCCCTCCCGGTGCTGGGTGCGCAGTCGCCCTCACGTTGCGATCAGGGGTGGGGGGGGGGCGGTGCCCCGTGCTTAGAAGCGTGGCACGTGTGAGCAGTCGCTCGTGCTGCGTGGCTTGCGTGTATGGGCGGTGTGTCGCACGTGGGGCGTGCGCAAGCATGCGGGCCATCTCCTACTCATCAAGGGCGAAGCTTCCAAGTTGGAAAGCTCGGCGCCGCCAATCACACGTTTGGGGCATGCGCAGTTTGGGTCAGCAACACGTTTGGAGACGTGTTTGTGCACCTGTGTTTGGCTCGCGTGCAAGACATCTGATACGCCCGGTAACTGGGCTCCGGCCCCGCCGAGGTGGCCAGACAGATGCAAAGCCCAGCACACACGTGGCCCGTTCCGTTGATGCAAGATGCACACACACGCGCGCGCAAAGTGCAGCAACGCCTAGAGCAGCCAACAGCTCAAGCCATACACCTCTCAAGCGCCACAGCTCCAGCGACTCACTAGCAACGGCACCAAGCAGATTGCTCCCGACGACCCCGGCGGTGGATGGGTTGACGATCGTGACGTCCGTGGGAGCGGTGGCGGAGGCCGCACTGCACTTTCAGACGGTTGCTCAAGTCAGTTGACGCGCCATAGTAGCCTGCAGCAGGGCAGTGCAAGGCACAAAAGCACGCCATGTTCAACGCGTGCAGCACGAGGCGGAGTCGATGGATGCGGAAGGGGGCTCGCGGGAAGCAAATCACGCTCACGGAAGCCATTTCTGAGAAAGGCGTTGGAGATGTACAGCACGGTGCCCGGGGCGTTTGCGAGGGTGACCCTGATGTACCCCGTGACCACGGTGGGGGTCGACGGCGGCGGGGGCAGCAGGCTGCAGGCGTACGTATCGCTGCGCAGGTAGCAGTTGTGGCACGCCCAGGTGAGCGACGCCTTGTTGTCCGCGACCAGCGCGTAGCTGCACTTGAGCGTCTCCAGGGCCTTGGCGCCGTCGGCGTAGTTGCCCCAGAGCACGTCCGAGATGCTCTGCACGCAGGCACCATCAAGGGGCTCAGGGACAGTTGTGGCGCCGTTCTGCTTCCAGGCAACAGAGAGTTGCCCTGCTGCAGGCGCAGGGGCGGTCTTGGATTCCATGGTGCTCACGCCGTACGAGTTGGGGAAGTTCTTGAAGAACTGGAGGCACACTGCGCAGAGCCATGCATGAGGAGGCGCACGATTAGGACCTCAATCGCCACGGGTGCGATCCGGAGCAGCCACCGGCCGAGATCGCTCACGGCGATACAGCGCGTTGTCCACCGTCTTGCTTGGACAGGTCGGCGAGAGGCTCAGGGCGGCGGTGGAGGTGGAGGTCGTCTGGAAGCTGGCACACCCTGCAGCATTCAGCACAGGTGCAGGTCCAGTGTGCCGCGCCACACTGGGCCAGCTCCACGACAATCTGTGGCGGGCGTTGCCGGGAAGACCGGCAAGCCGGCAGGCTGCAGCTCGCACTCACGGACGCATTGCGAGTACCCGCCCGTCTGCGAAGTCGGGCTGCCTCCCGTGATGGCCGAGCAGCCTGCACGTCGTTCGTGCGTTCCAAGTGGTGACTGAGATTAGTCGAAGTGCGCAAGCAGGCAACTTCGAACTGTCGCGAGAAACCTCGAGCTCCACAGCGCGTGCATCAAGGCACGCTCACCGCACTTGGAGATGAAGGCGCTGCTCGTCGTGTCGGTGGTGTCCAGGCAGTCTGTGGTGCACACCGCGGACGGGTTCGCGTGCGATCGCCCCCGCGTTGCGTCCCCTGCCCTGCACGAGATCGCTGATCCTCGGCGCTCTCTCACCAGTGTTTGGGCACGCAGCCAGCACGGCGATGCTCAGGGAGCTCGCCGCCAATGCCAGCACTCCCAGAACGGATGCGATCTGACGGCGGCCGCGCACCATCTTGCCCTCTTGCGGCAGCGGATCACAGCGCTGGAAGGAGGATCAGCGTCGCTCTTGCGAAGAATTCTCGACCCAGGAGTGTAGTGGAGGCTGCCGGGTGCCGGCCATCGTAACCGTCGCACTTGGGCGCGCCAGGCCACGCGGCAACGTGGCCTGGAACTCTGGCAACGTTCTGCTTGATCGCACCACAACGCAAGCCAGAACGGAGATCTGGCAGGAGAACGGAGATCTGGCAACTCGCGCACGTCGCAGGCAACCCCAAGCGTCAGGAGCCCACCACAGCCCTTGCTGGTGCGCCAGCGGACGGGAGCTCGTACCCAGGGCAGCGCGCCAGGCCCAGCGCGTCGCCGCCGCCGCACAGGTCAGCCAGCAGGCACACCTGGCCGCCCAGCCCCTCGTACAGCGAGGCGGGCCGGTCCGGCACTGGGTACCTGCGCGCCACCCACCAGCACCGCGCCCCACGCCACACGTCTTTGAGCCCCACCCTGAGGTCGTCCAGCCCTTCCCACTGAGCCCCCTCCGCCCGCCTTCCCAGCCCCTCCGCGCTCACAGCTCCCGCCAGTGGTCGCTGCCGAACGAGGCCATGAGACGCGCACGCCGCAGCTGCCGCTCGGCCTCCTCCGTCGGCACGCCGCCGCACAGCCTCAGCGCGCGCCCCGCCGCCAGCAGTGCGTAGGCGTTGCCCGACACGCCGTGGCAGAGGCCCAGCCCCTTGCACAGCAGCCCACGCTCCCACACCGCCTGCGCCGCCGCGCTGCAGCGCACGTAGAGAAGCGAGGAGGAGCAGCGCGGCACGGCGGCGCCCTCGTCTGCCCGGTGCTCGTCATCCCGCCCGCAGCACAAGGAGCATCGCGCCGCGGTGCCGACGATGCAGGTCAACGAGCGCACCGCGTGGCGGGCAGCCAGCGCTGGCGCTGCTCCGGGAAGGCCGCCATGGCCAGCGGCAGGAGCATCAGCAGCCCGGGCGCCCCGTGGCACCACTGCACCAGCCTGTGTGTCGCAGGCAGGCCAGGCGCACCCACCACGCAAACACCTTCGTCATCAGCTCAGCGGGCACGGGAAAGCAAAGCCAGCGTGCGCGGTCAGCATGCCAGCGCCGCACCTGTCGCCGCCGCTGCTGCCCACGCTGCTGGGCAGGTTTCCCGAGGGGTAGCAGGCGTCCACCTGCGCATGGAAAGAGCGCAGGCACACGTTCAAGACCAGCAAGGCGGCGAGGGCTCAAGCAGGCGCCACTCGACCTCTTATGCACTCGCAGCGCAGCAGCAGGCCAGGCAAGAGGCGACTGGCTGCCCCACTGCCTGTCGCTGGGCCGCAGCAGCCCGCCCAGCGCCCGCACTCGCGCACGGCACGAAACGACGCGCACCAGGGACTGCACGCCCTGCAGCAGGCGCTCCCGGGGCGCCGCGCTGCTGCCGCCGCCGCGCGCGTCGCACGCGTCCACCACCTCGTCAGGCACCGTGAGCAGCACGTGCAGCACGCCGCACAGCCCATGCGCCGCGCCCAGGTACAGCGAGTCGTGCCACTGCACACGCACGCACCAGAGACAACACAGCGAAAAACCTGGTGGAGCATGCAGGCGAGGCGCCATGCCCGCAGCCCTTGCATGTGTGGGGGCCGGGGGAGAGGAAAGCAAAGCACGCGAGCGCCACCCTGCCTCCCAAACGCCGCTGCCGCCAATGCCCTTGCCCATGTTTGCCGCGGGACACCTCTGGGTGCGGGATTAGCTCCGCACGGCCTCGCCAGCGCCGCTCCCACCGCCCAAGCAGGCCACGCGAGCACGCGCACACCTGGTACATGAGGCCCGGCCAGCCGTGCCGCGCGGCGCCCGCCGCCCCCTCGTCCAGCAGCGACTGCACCAGCTCCTGCATGCACAGCGAGCCACCCGCGCACAAGGCCACGCGCCTGTCCACGCACCCCACTGCCCCTGTCGCCGCAGTGCGCCTACGCCGCACCCAAGGGCAAGGCACCTGTTCGTACGCCCTGCGACAACAACACGCTGGCCCCGAGGGAGGGACCCAAAGCGCGCAGGCCTTGAGTCCAAACGGGCAGGGCGACGGGGGTGCAGGCGTGCCGTTGGTTATCTGGGGGGGTCCCCACTCGCACACTGACCTGCACGTCGTCCTGCGGCACGCTACCGGCGGGCAGGTGCTGCCGCGCAAAGAGCAGCGCCCACAGGTACCCGGCCCGCCCGTACAGCACCTGCGACCAAGGTGCCCACCCAGCGTCGCGCCCAGCAAACAAACATGACGCCCTGACGCTGCCGTGCGGCGCTGTGCCACCACCTAGAAGCCAGCTTGAGGCGCGCACGCCGCCTCACCTCGCACTCGCCGGCGGGCAGCCGCCGCACCGCCGCCTGGTTCAAAGCCAGCAGCTGCTGCAGCGTGGCCCTCCAGTCGCCCAGCGCAGCTCCTCCGCCGCCGTCGCCCTTGGCCTGGTGCTGCAGGACCGCCAGCAGCGCCAGCGGGCCGGCGCGGCCCTCCAGGAAGGTGACGCGCTGCGGCAGCCAGGAGGAGCGCAGCATCAGCAGCGAGGATCAGGAGCAAGGATTGGTCACTAGCCCAGGCCAGAGCGTGCGTCACCCGGCTGCACGATGTGCCGGCGTCGGCCAGGGTAGGGTTGGCTGCCCCAGGCCAGGGTTAGGATGGGCCGCCCCGTCGGCACTCCTCCAAAGCACTTTACCATCAGGCATACCTTGGCGTGAGGGCGCAGGTCCTCGTCGTGCACGCAGGCGTGGCAGATGCGCGCAGCGTGGCTCAGCAGGGCCGGGGCGTCCCACCCGGCCGCCTGCAGCGTGCTGGCCAGGGGCGAGGAGCTGCTGGTGGTGGTGCTGCTAGGCCCCGCTGCCAGCGAGGCCTGAGCGACGTGCCACAGCGTGAGGGCCACGCCGCACGCGCCGACGTACACGCCCCCACCGTCGAGGTCCTCCAGCGCCTCAACTTTGTCCAGCAGCACCTGCGCGGTCTATTTGAACGACGCTCTTGGACGCGCGCCTGGTGTCGACGGAGCCTGGTGCAGGCCACGGACCTGAATCATCTCGGGCAGCGCGCCTGCCAGGGTCGCTGCATCAGGAGGCGGGCCCTGCGAGGCCTCCAGCTGGTTGGTGAAATAACGGTGTGCCCTCCCCATCAGGCGTGCCCAACCTGGCTGTGTGCCTGCGGCACGTTGATGCCCTCGTTCGTCGGTCGCCCATGCGCCGCGCGTGCACCGCCTCGCGCAAAGGTGCGGGCCAAGCAGCAGCCAATTGCCAAGAGAAGACCTTTCAAGCACACCCCCCAACGCCATGTCGTGCTGCCAGTGCTTTGCCTGCCCGGACCAAGGCAAGTCGTGTCGGAGTTGCTGTCTGGCCCCCCTGTCTCGCCGGCGAGCAGGGACGAGGCTTGGGCGCACGCAAGCGATGACACACCGACATGCAGCCATCTCAGCTGCGCACCTGCGCTCGGCGCAGTTCGCCCGGCGTTCGTCGTGCCCACCTTTTCCCCGCTTTGCGCGCTCGCTCGCCACGCAGAGACCGTGGCGTTCATCGAGCACTGCGGCAAGTGAGTGGATTTGTGAAATGGTCCTCAGCAGCAGGAGGGCACCAGGAGGGGAACGGCGGCAGGGTGCGGCGACGCACCTGGCGCTGGCGGGAACGTGGGCGTGTGGCAGCCTTGCTGGCCACGAAGGTCTCCAAGAGGGGATGTCCTCTTGCTGCTGCAAAGGCCACAATGGCCTTTCTTCTGCTGCCAACGCCTCTATCATCCTCTTGCGCGCGCCTCTGACCGCTCCTTCCTCGCTCCCGGCGCCTCTGGATACTGCGGCCTCGCAGGTTCAGCAAGGTCGCGTACCCAGGCTTCAACTGCGTGTGTGGCCTGCTGGGCCAGGTGAGCTGGGCGAGTTGGGCGGCGGCGATGCGCTGAATGGAGCACGACGCGGGGGGATCCACACTGCCCGCCCCGCCCCGCCCCGCTTGCCTGGCACACGCAGCGCACGGCGGGCACCATCAGCCTGCGCGTGCAGCAGCTGGACGTCAAGTGCGAGACCAAGACCAAGGTGAGGCACCTCGGGGGCAGAAACAACGGGCGGGCGGGCTGGGGACTCCCAGTCTCCCTGCCGCTCCCACACGATGGCCAGGTGGTCGTCTCAGGCGGCGGAAACTGGCAATCCCCATCTTGCATCAACTGCCCCTGTTGGCGCGTGTGTGCAGGACAACGTCTTTGTCAACGTGGTTATCAGCGTGCAGTACCAGGTGGCCAAGGAGTTTGTGTACGACGCCTTCTACCGCCTCACTGACCCCCGCTCCCAGGTGCGCGGCTGCCGACAGCAGCTGTGTTGGCAACAGCCCCTGTCGTGAGGCCACCGAGCAAGTCACCGCTGATGAATGGCCCTGCCGTCCTGCCGCCCGCCCGGGCGCCGCCCCTGCCCGCAGATCTCGTCCTACATCTTTGACGTGGTGCGCGCCGCCGTGACCAAGCTCAACCTGGACGACGTGTTCATCCAGAAGGAGGACATTGCCCGGGTGTGAGGGAAAGGGGGCTTGCTTTGCTCACCACACGTGACCCCTGAACAGCGCCGTCGGGGAGCCCCATGCTGGCCGTGCTGAGCACGTGTGTTGGTTGCTGCCCATGGCGATGGCGTGCATGCATACAGGACATCCGCGACGAGCTGACCAAGAGCATGTCCGGCTACGGTGCGCCGTTGGGCCTTGCCGCGCGCGATTCTACCGCACGCCTTTCCACGTGGTCACGGCACGCTCTGAGGCGGCCAGTGCTCCCTCACTGGCCTCAGGCCGCCCTCGCAGCACCCTGTGCTCTGCTGTGTGCATGTGTTGGCGCGCGCAGGCTTCATGATCGTGCAGGCGCTGGTGAACGACATCGAGCCGGCGCACAAAGTGAAGGAGGCCATGAACGAAATCAACGCTGCCCGGCGCCTGCGCGTGGCGGCGCTGGAGCGCGCCGAAGCTGAAAAAACGACGGTGATCAAGGTGCGCGCTGCTGCTGCGCGCGCCTCCGTGCGACGCGAGGCGGGCGGGTGGGCGCGCTCAGCACGAGTTCTTGAAGTCACATAGCGAAACGAGAGTCAAAGGGATGCAGCGCACAGCACATGCGTCCACGCACCGCCCCGCAGCACCCACACACGCAAGCGCGTGCGTGCCTGGCCCCCCTGTGCGCACGCACAGGCTGCGGAGGCCGAGGCCGAGGCCAAGTTCCTGCAGGGGCAGGGCGTGGCGCGCCAGCGCCAGGCCATCATCACGGGCCTCAGGGACTCGGTCAAGGACTTCAAGGACGACGAGCTGCAGGACGTCAACGCCAAGGACGGTGCGCGATGCACCCCTCTCGCCCCTGTTTGCACCCCCCCCCTGCCGATGCGGCGCTTCGCTCACAACGCGTGCTTGTGACGTGCCCGGCGTGCCGCCCGCAGTGCTGGAGCTCATGCTCATCACGCAGTGTGAGTAGGCGAGACGCGGGCATGCTGAGGGGCGCACGCGCCACGCCTCTGCACGTGCTGCTGCTGTCGCAACGCGTCGCACCGACCCGCCGCCTGCCGGGCGCTCAACGAGACACTCCACCCACCCAGCGTCCGTGTGCCGCTCGCCCTCTCTGCGGCGCAGACTTTGACACGCTGACGTCGATTGGGTCCAACTCCAAGGCCAACACGGTCTTCCTGCCGCACGTGCCGGGCGCCGTGTCCGACCTCACCTCGCAGATCAGGTGCGGCGCAGCCGCCTCTCTGTGGTGGGGCGTGGCCACACCCCAGGCACCCTGTGCAACGAGAGGGAGCGCTTTTGCATCGCCTCGGCACTTGCGAACGGGCGCTGACACACACGTGTGCTTGCAGGGGCGCCTTCATGGAGGGCGCGGCGGGCAGTCACCTGATTGGCGGCGGCGCCAGCTCCTCGGCCAAGAAGGCGGCCTGAGCAGGCAACGCGCCAAACCTGGCATCGGCGAGAACGCGGCGGCCACCATCTGATGATGGGTGACGGCGCGGGGCTGGCGTCGGTCCACGGAGCTTGAGCGCTGGAGGTCTGGCCGCACGACGCGACGCGCTCGCGGGCTGCGCGCTTCTTGTGGGGGTGGGGACAAGATGTGTGCGGTGGGGGTCTGGGGGCGACAGGGGTGGGCAAGGTTGGGAAAACTGCGACGTCAACAATTGGGGTTGGGGCCGCTTTGCTGTGGGACGTGCGTGGGCTCGCTGACTCCGAGTCGGGACTGCGTCCCTCTGCTGCTGCTGAGCTCTGCACACCTCTTTGCTGCTCTGCTCCTGTCTTGCTTTGCTCGCTTCGCTGCACTTTGCTCAGTCGCACGCCTCTCTGCCTCAGCACGGCCAGCACTGCACAACGGCTCGCAGCTGCGGCTTGCCCTGCTGCGGCCAGCCGCCCCACCTGTACATGCGACGTTGCCTGCTCAGCTCACCGCAGTTGCACGTGCTGTTTCGTCTTTTCGTTCCCCAGCTGCCACACCTGTGCAACGGCGTGGACGCCACGCACGCTTTGCACGCAGCACACGTGGCAGGAAACAGCGCAAAAGCACGCACCAACATGAGCAACAGAAATGAATAGGCACCACCTGGGGTCCGAGCGTCAAGGTCTGTGGGCTGTCTAGGGGTAGATGCGGCCGCATTGCGCAAGCGTGGGCGCGTCGCGGCAGTACGCGCCGCCAGGGATGAGCAGCGGGCCGCGCACGTGGTGGGTGTTCTGCGCGCACGCAGCCACAAGGGAAAGCGCACCAATCAGCGGCAAGGTGCAAGGCGAGGAAGCTGAACATGTCCCACAATCAAGGCAGGAGGCGGAGCGCACGCACCTTGCACGCCACGGCGTTGTTGTCGCCGGGCGTGTGCGTGCACAGCAGCCGGGTGGCGTTGGCCAGCTCGGCGTGCGGCGCCACGGCGCCGTCCTCGCCGTCCCCGCCCGCCTCGTCTGCACGCGCATGCGGGAGCAACGGACGTGCACCAGACGTCAGCGTGCTGGGTGTGGGTGCTGTGCACGCGGTCATACGTTGCCAGCCACAGGGCAGGGTCACACAGTGAGGCGCCCCTCCAAAGCCATGGTGTGCTCTGCCCCTCACCAGGCGGCGCCTGGCACCGCATGAATGCCTCCAGCTCGGGGTCCTCCTCGGCGAGGCGCTCAGGCGGCGCGTCCGGGTGCCGCAGCCGCGCGCGCAGGATGGCCATCACCGTCTCAAAAGCGTCAAACCTGCATGAGGGCACGGCGTGTGAGAGGGCGTGGCGCTGGCGATGGCGTGGCACGCAAAGCATGTCCGGACACGCTTTGGCAAAGACCTGGAGCCCAGCCAACCATCAGACGAGCGCGAGGGCGACCCATCTGCTCTCCTGCCGTCTCTATTTCGTGTCAGTGCGCACCTGCCGTCCTCTCCCATGATGGAGCCGTAGATGGAGCTCCAGAAGAGGTGCTGCGCCCCGCACGCCAAGCCCTCCTGCACAGCGGGCCAAGCGAGCAACGCCGCCACGTCACGCGCACGCGGCAACAGCCCAACCGCGCGTGCACGACCCAACCCCCCACGCATCTGCAGATGCTGCTCTCGTACGCCAGCACACGCCAGCAATCCACCCTCGCCTGCCCAACCACCAACTGCCCAACCGACCAACCACACCACCCAACGCCGGCACCTGCAGCTGCGCGTACTGCTCGTCCGTGACGGCCTCTAGCTTTTCGTGCAGGCGGGGGATCTCGTCCTCCCGCAGAGGCACCGAGAAGGAGGCCCAGTCCAGCTGCGACCGCGCACACGAGGCACGCAACGCACCGAGGTGCACGCTGCTGCTGCACGGCGTGCTCGCGCGGAGATCCTCATGCACGTCACGGAGACGTGACGACGAGCAGACACCACCGCCGCGGGCTCCAGTGCGACTGCAACGCAGATCAGCTGACGCTGCTCGCCCCTGGCCCAGTGAGGACGGGCCTCTGGCTCAAAGGGCTGCCAGAGCGAGGCAGCCCTCGTCTCTGGTTTCGCCTCGAGCGCACCGCAGAGAGCGGCTGCAGGTGCCTCACCTCTGGCTCAAAGGGCTGGAACACAAAGTCGGTGACGGTGACGGGCACGCAGCCCAGCATGCTGACCAGCACGTTGCGCTTGCCGTGCCCCGCGCCCGTCGGCGCCAGGCAGAAGCGCGCCGACGCCATGTCCTGCGCCGCGCACAAGGGCGCGCAAGGGAGTCGCACACGCGGCGACACTTTGGCAAGCGCCCCGCGCCGTGGCGTCAGGGACGAGAACACCGCCCGGGCAGCATCGGCGCATTTCCAGGCCCGAGGGCCGGCCGGCAGCGGTGGCGAGATGGCGACCGCGCGCCCCGGTGGGCGGCAGACAAGCGGCCACGCCGCACGCGAGTGAACGCACCTTTGCGTAGGTCTTGGTGTGCGTGACGATGCTGTAGCCCGTGCGGTTGCCGTGGTGGTAAAACACCTGCGCGCGCTTGCGCACGTGAGCGCCAGCACCGCACCCTCTGGAGATGAGCCGTGTGGGGACTGATAGGGGGAGAGGGGGGCACGAGGCCAGTGCATCCACTTCTGCCCCCGCTCCTTCCTCGTGCTGCACGCCTCGCCTCCCACCGCCGTGCCCTGCCCCGCGCAGCAGGGCCTGAGCGACGCGGCCGTGGCGGCGGCCATCCCCCGCCCCGCATCGCATCAGACCTGGCTGCGGGCCTCCGAGCAGAACGCGCCGAACCTTTTGCCGCGTCTGCGCGCTGTAACCCCCGTGCCGCTGCGCGTCCTCCTTGCTGCCCAGGTCGCAGTTGGGCCACACGCCCGGCAGCGGCTGCTTGCGGTCGCCGCAGATGCGCCCAGCGAAAAAGAACTGCGCGTGGCGGCGGCAGCGGCAGCGTGCGGCGGCACAGCGCGCGAGGGATCCTCTCTTGCGTGCTGCGCTCCTCGCCAGAGGCGCAGCGGGCTCAGCGTGGCACGAGGCGCGATGCTGTTGGTGCCAGGGCAGAGCGAGCCCACGCACAAACTCAGGAGTGCGTGGACAGGGAGGGAGGGAGGGAGGGAGGGAGGGAGGAGAGGAGGGGCTCACCTGCAGCGACTCGTTGCGCGGCTTGGCGTGCACCGGGTGCAGCGGCGTGGTGTGCATCCTGCGGTGCGATGAGCGCACACACGTCGTGTCCCTCCACGGGCCGCGGGCACCAGCACGCCTGACCGCCTCCCACGTCGCACGACGCTAAAGCGCATGCCATCGCCGCACCCGTACGAGTCCACCAGGCCCGGCTGCACGAAGATGGGCACCACGATGTCGCGGCCCGGGCGGTGCGAGGCCGGCCAGTCCCCGCGCGGCTGGTACGCGTGCAGGCCCCTGGGCGAGCGGAGCGCGCGGCACGGCAACGTGCAGTGGCAGTGAGCGCCGGGAAGGCACGGCCCTCGCGCCCCCAGCATGACGTGGCAAGGAGGGCTGTCGGTGCTGAAGCGTGTGGTGCGGGGGCCGCACGGCTGCAGCGGGCTACATGTGGCTCTCACTCTCTGGGGGGGGGCCCGCCACGAGAGCACGCTGTGGAGCATGCTGGGTCGTCCCACCGTCCACGCACCAGTGCGTGAGGAACGTGATGTTGTCCGCCACGCGCAGCGAGTCGCCCGTCATCTCCGAGCGGCCCATGTCGCCTGCGCGCGTGCGAAACGTTTCCGGGCGGTCGGTCCACCGCCGCCAGGGAGCAAAGCGCGGCGCGACGCAGCCGCCTGAGTTCGACCCTGCTGCGACCCTGCCATCCCAGCCCTCCAGCCTGGTGTGCCTGAGCAGCAGCGCCACGGGCGTGCACCCCTCCCCACCCTCCAGGCAGAGAGCGCACGGCCCCTGAACCCGTGGCGCTTGACGCGTGCACGCACGCACCCGTGTGCAGCGCCAGGTGCCGGTGGCCCTGCAGCCGGTCCCAGTGCGGCCAGTGCTCCCTGCGCGCCAGTGACCAGCGCACAGCCCGCGGCCCTGGCGCCGTCAGCAGCAGCAGCAGCGCCGCCACCGCCGCCTCGCATCCGACGCGTGCGTGGGGCGAGCTCTGTGCTGCTGTGAACTGTGAACATGAGGGCCGCACCTGATGTAGGCGATGGCCTCCACGAGCAGGTCGCCGTCGCTTTGCGCCCGTAGCTTGACGGGGATGAAGAAGTAGTCGGCCTGGGGGCAAAGTGACGCAGCAGCAGCGCCAGCGCGGCGCATGGGTTGCAGCGCGCGGCCGCAAGAGAGCGGGCGCATGCTGCGCGCATGCGGCGGGCCCTGGGTCAACAGGCGCGGCGCACCTCTTCGGCGCGGGCGGTGCGCACGCCGGCGCCCAGCAGCCGCTGCGTGAAGAGCAGGTGCAGCGGCCGGTCCACGCGGAACACGCTCTTGCTGCGGGTGGGCACGCGGCAAGGCAGCAGGGGTGGAGAGCGGAGAGAAGCGTTTGGACTGTCCCCAGCGTGCGGCGCGCGTGACGTGCCAGCAACGGCTGCAGGTTCGCCCGATTCCTCCGAACTCCCGCATGGCCCTCCGTCCGCCGGAGGCCGACGGCGCCGCTGTGCTCACACGCGTGCTGGCTCGGGCCGCGCCTGCGGTGCGCCCGTGGGCGGCGGGCTCCCCGCCGCGTGCGTTGCAACGCTGCGTGCGCTGCCGCCGCCACCTCCCCTCGCCACAAGGGCCCCCGCCCTGCAAGCTCGAAGGTTCCCCTTCCCCCGGCCCCAGCCTCTCCCTGCACCGCCCCCCCCCCCTGACTCACTGCATGTGGAAGTGCCCGGGCAGCTCGTAGACGTAGATGCGGGGGCCCAGCGCGCGGACCGAGTAGTTGTACCCCCTGAGCAGCTCGGGGCGCCCGTCCGCCTCGCTCAGCGACAGCGCGCAGTCGGCGCCAAAGAAACCTGCGTCCTCGCGGGAGGGAGGGAGCGGTGAGGCGCCAGCTGCTCAGAGCAGCATCGGTGTGAGGCTGGCGGCGGATTTGGGTGGGTGTGGGCGCCTGCTGCAGGGACAGGCTGGCTGGCTGCGGCCTGGGTCCC
>VFQP010001095.1_pt1 | contig 40004 bp, 70 predicted proteins | sample 3512351 | NCBI WGS metagenome assembly VFQP01 (sample SAMN10412372, study PRJNA504923) | tailings metagenome | isolation source: Relicate 1 Philex TSF1 revegetated site | place: Philippines: Tuba, Benguet | collected 2017-08-29
TGTGTGTGTGTGTGTGTGTGTGTGTGTGTGAGAGAGAGAGAGAGAGAGAGAGAGAAAGAGAGAGACTGAGTGCATGCTTTTCATATGAGAAAAAGGATTCTGGAGGGTGTTGTTCTCAAGAGTACATGCAAACACATGGGAAAACACAGCATGTATGGTGTACGGTGTGTAAAACACATGTACATACGCACACACAAACAATACGGTGAGAGACAACAACAGGGAGACAACCACCCTCGCCACCGACCACGTCCAATTGTTGTCTGTGTCTTTGGAAGGGGGTACGTGCAAGACACTCGGGCCACCCCTGTTGTTGATGAATGTCAGTGATACTCGGTGGTGCACACAACAGATCACTGCACACACGCATGGGATCAACACACATACGTGTAGCCACATCGCTCGAGCGTTTCCAAGTCGATGGTGGGTTTTGGTTTGGTGGCTGTTTTGGAAGCGTCATTGCCATCGTTGTCGTCACTGGAAGAATCTGCTTCATCGTCCTCGCTGCCCAACACATCCATATATGGGTTTCTACGCCTGTGTTGGGGTGGATTTCCAATGGAATGTGTTGATGGTGTTTGTATATGCACCCCCAATCATGCGCACTTGGACATGGCTGTTGCTGGTTGTTAATGTATGCTGTGATTTCTATTGATTTTGAGAGTGGTTTGACTGTTGCTGTTATGGTTTTATGTACTTGGAGAGTTGGGCTCATTTGCACTCACAATCTGCTTACTATGAGGACCACCCCAGCATTGCACAAACATAGCAGCAAGCCGAGTACACACCCTCCTTCTCATCCCAAACCACCGCAAATTGCATGTCAAGCAGATGCCATACATCCACATTATGACAATAAGCAACACAAACACAAGGCCAATGCACACTCCATCTTTACCAAATTCCAAAGCAGCGACAACAACATTTGGATCTTTGGATTTGGTTCGCTAGTGCACACACCAGGCTTTGAGCATGGGGATGCAATCGATGGCTACATCAAAGGATATCGGCGGGTATGGTGGCAAGGGAGCACTGATCACAGAGGTACACCAGATGCGCCTGGACGTGTTGTCACCCTGCAGCAGGACGACGATGCGATCACCGTACGTGTTCAGTGTGGGGATGGGCACGATATGACCATGGTGTTGGTGTGGAATGTGAACATGCATACAACTGCCTCCAACTGCCTCTACGCACAGTGGGGGAGGGCATACCAGCTGGTGGGTAGTGAAGAGCACCAACTTGAAGTGCTCCAGGTGTGTGCTTTTGTGTGAGTGATAGATACGGAACCACTCCACCATTGTTATCTGTGTGTATCAGCAGACAACACACACCACCATATACTACACGTTTATATGATCAAGCACATCTGACCCCTCAACTTGATTACCTGCTGCCTCATCCCTCACCCCCACCCCCACCCCCACGAAAACACACACAGTATTTGGAATGGCGTGAAAAGCAATACGACCGTAGAGAACGTGTGGATGTATGGTCCTATAACAACAATGATGCACCGATACTTCAAGGGGCCCTTGTGTATATTGCCACAGACAACAAGGCAACCAATGTGAACTACGCAGGGCCTGCGAGCATGGATGCCATCGCGGCACAGATTGCACAGTCGCGGGGGCCCAGTGGATGCAATGCAGAGTACTTGTACAAGCTGGCTTCGGCGTTGAGAGCCATAGAGGGTGCAGATGATGAGGAATTGTTTGTGTTGGAGAATCAGGTGCGGGCACTGCGGGGTGAGTGATTGTTTTTACTTGTATCAATGTTGTCGTTGTTGTTTTATTAACGTGATGTTACTGTGTTTTATTGTAAACTGCATTGCTTCCTGGTAAACAACCTGTTTGGCGCACACGAGACAGACCATCATCTACATGGTAGATGTTCTACACAAACAACCACACGATGGTGCAGCCCATAGTATTCACGCGCAGTTGTTTTGCATCACCTCTCAAACATCCTCAATCCTGTTTGAGGGCAAGACGTGCTCATTTGCTGTGCCATCCAAACAGAAAACATCGCTTTGTTTGTCACTTTCGAGCCATACAAGCATTTGCAGCCTCATCTTCAGTCAGCGTAGATGATGCTGTAGCACGCTTTGCAGGTGTGTGCTGCTGTGTAGCGCAGAGAAAAACCATTCGAAGGACCTCCTCATCCCACTCACAATCAGGTCGCCTCCCCGCCCCTCCCCCCCTCCCCCCCACCCCCCCCTCCACTGCCATCAAAGACGTCCTCCCCTACCTCGTGCGCATCGCGGTCACTGACTCGACTGCCACCTGGCGCATCCTCACAGCTGCAGCATTGCTCATCATCTCCAAAGCCACGGGCCTGCTCGCACCTGTGTACCTCAAGCACAGCGTGGACGCGCTCTCCACCACCACCGCTGCCACCCACCGTGCCGCAGTCGCAGCTACCAGCGCCTTGCTTGTCTGGGGGCTCTGCCGGGCCCTCAATAGCGTGGCCAAGGAGATGCAGGGGCCTGTGTTTACACCTGTGGCACAGGGGGCCGCACGGCGTATGTCATTTCATGTGTTTTCCCATGTGTTGGATTTGGATGTGGGATTTCACTTGGATCGTAGGACCGGTGTGTTGAGTAGGGTGTTGGAACGAGGTATGGGTGTGTTGTTTGCAGGAGGAGGATGTGTAGGGTGTTGGACCATGCACCAACTACACCATAACCACCAACACATACCCAATACACAATAACCACCTAGATACAAGCTATACAATGTACACAGTACACTACACAATATACAACTTCCACAGGTTCACGCAGTGTGAGTATGATTTTTCGAGCCATTGCCTTCACAGCCATTCCTACTATTGTGGAACTTACAATGGTATCCGTTATACTCATGAAAACATTTTCCCCACTGGTTTCTTTACTGGTGTTGCTTACATTTGGTGCATATGTTGCGTTTTCCATTGGAATGACACAGGTTGGTGTGGGGTGGTGTGTTGGTGATTGTGTTGGTGGAGTGTATGTGTATTGGTGTGGGGTGGTGTGTTGGTGGGGTGTATGTGTGTTGGTGGGGTGTTGTAATAGTGGTGGTTGTGTTGCATGCATGTTGTGATGTGACTGTGGTTGTCTAGTACATGTTGTTGTGTATTGCATGTCACATATAGCCTGTCAACATACATACACACAAATACACCCCCTCACCTGCCCCCCCCTTCCATTTCACACTCCTCACCTCCCCCCCCTCATTTCCCCTCCCCTCTCATTTCCCCCACCCCACCACAGGCAGCCACACAGTCCCGCAAGGTGCTCAATGTCCTGGACACAATGGTGTCTGGCAGAGCTGTGGATGTGTTGTTGAACTATGAAACAGTCAAACTGTTTAATAACCAGCAGTTTGAGGTGGCTCGTTATGATGAGTACCTGGTGGGATATCAACGGTACGTTGGCGTGTGTGTGTGGTGGGGGGGGCTGTTGGTAGGTGTGTGTGTGTGCTTGTTTGTGGTGGGGTGTTGTGATAGGGGTGTGTGGGGTTGCACTGTATGTGTGTGGTATGTGTGTGTGGTATGAACAAGGCGTGCATGTCATTGTATAATGATAATGATACTCTGTATACTAGTGTCGTTGACTCACAAGTACCAGCACCACTGCATTACACCCATACATACAGATACACACCCACACACCCCTACATCACACACACCCACACACCCACCCACACTCACATACACACCCCTCCACATCACACACATACACCCCCCCTAAATCACACCCACACACACTCACATACACCCCCCCCACCATCACACAGGGCATACTCCTCAACAGAGGCCATCAGTGCATTGCTCAACACTGGTCAAGCATTAATATTGACCGGTGGGTTGACTGCTGTTTCTGTTGCTGCAGTGTTGGGGGGGTTGAGTGGGGGCATCACTGCTGGTAACCTGGTATGGCATGGTGGTGGTGGGTGGGTTTTGTGGTGTGTCATGGTGGTGGTGATGGTTGTTGCTGTTGTTGTTGGTGGTGATGGTTTGTGTGTGTGTATGCAATGTATTAGGCATGCCACAGTCACACACACAAATTCACAGTACACACATTGACACACATCCATAATACACACACCCATCCTCAACAACACCCACACCCATCATCCTCAACACACACACACCCATCATCCTCAACACACCCACACCCATCATCCTCAACACACACAGATTATGGCACAGGGTCTGTTATTACAAGTATTTGGCCCCCTTCAATTCATGGGTTGGTTTTACAGAGAGCTGCGTCACTCCCTGGTCGACATGAGTGAATACATCAAAATCCTACAAACCCAATCATCACTCCCTGATGGCACACGAGATATCCCAGACGCACCCCTGTCAGACACACACGTGTTGGCACGTCATACTCACCACGTACCCACCCCCACACTCGAGCCAGACACAGACCACACGCCAACACATACAGCAGACAACACATTAAAACATACAGAGGATGAATCAGCACACAATGGACATCACAGTGGTGGGGTGGTGAGTGTGGGTGGGATGGCAACAAGTGGTGGGGTAGTGGGTGGTGGTGTTGCGGTGGAATTGAGGGATGTTGTGTTTGGGTATACACAAGAGAGACAGGTGCTCAAGGGGGTTACCATGAAAATTAAACCAGGACAGAGTGTTGCTATTGTGGGACCATCAGGTGTGGTTGTGGTGTGTGTTTGTTATAAGCATTGTGTGTACTGTGTGGGGGATGTGGATTGTGTGGGGGGGATGTGGATTGTGTGCACTGTAAACCAACCCGAAACACCCAAAACCACCCCACACATAAACCAAACCTACCCCCCCCACTCCCCACAAACCCAAACCCCCCCCCCCACACACAACAAACCCACCCCAGACCCACCCAACACACCCACCCCCCACCCCCCACCCCCAGGTAGTGGCAAGAGCACCATACTGAAACTTCTCACCCGCCTGTATGACGTACACAGTGGTAGCATCACTATCAATGGTGTGGATATGAGGGATATTCGACAAGCATCATTACGAACCAAGATTGCAGTGGTACCACAGGAAACTACATTGTTTTATGATACCATTGCTCTGAATATTGCATATGGCCGGTATGGGGTGTGTGATGGTGGTGTGATGGTGGGGTCCATGACGTACCGTGGAGTTTCCACATATCACACAACTACCCATACACATATCACACAACCACCACACATCACACCACCACACATACACGTGTCACACAACCACCACCCATACGCACCACCTCCTCTCCTTCCCCCCCCCTAGGCCATCTGCAACAGAGGAAGAGGTGGTGGAAGCTTCACGCCTAGCTTCCCTCCATGATGCAGTACAACGCATGCCTGAGCAATATGATACACTGGTGGGGGAACGAGGACTCAAGCTGAGTGGGGGGGAAAAGCAACGAGTGGCAATTGCACGTGCGTTTCTCAAGCGACCACGACTGCTTATATGTACGTGTGTGGTGGGGTGTGTGTGGGGTGTGTGTGTGGGGTGTGGTGTGGCACCCGCACACAACCATGTATACACTCGAAATATACACAACCATACACCCCCTCCTAGATATGCACAACCATACCCATACAATCATACACCCCCTCCTACATATACACATCCATACACAACCACAACCACAACCACCTCCTCCCAGGTGATGAGGCCACCAGTGCATTGGACAGCAACACTGAAGCAGACATCATGCGCTCCCTGGACACCCTCGCACAAGGCCGCACCTCGGTGTTTGTTGCCCACCGTTTAAGCACCATCAAGCAATGTGATGTCATTTTTGTCATGCAAGATGGGGTGGTGTGCGAACAGGGCAACCATGCGGAGCTGCTGGAAATGGGGGGGGTGTATGCAGACATGTGGCGGTTGCAGCTGTCTGCCGAGGCGGGGCGATTGGCAAGTCACCGTGTGGTGGATGAGCAAGAGGGGCTGGAGGATGCGTTTGAGATGGACACGGATGAAGAGGAGGTGCGCGTAGAGCATTGAGGTGGATCCACGGAGCGGGTGTGGAGCATAGTTGATCACAGTTTTCTGACACAATTTTGCTGTAAAAACACATTTTGTAACACACACATTGGTTTGGTGTGCTGTGTAGTACAATAATCCAAGGTACTGAGGTTGTAGCAACTGTTGATCTCTCTCCATTGCTTGCCATGCAATCGGTCAGACGTGAACTGTGCCGTAGGATAGCGGTGCAGGGGCTTTGGAGCTCTCAGGTGGGTTTGGTATCGTTGATTCATCCACACAGTGAGCATGAAGCGTGCTTTTTCAACAAGCGAATGCTCACATGTCTCGAAACCTGCACTATGGGCCACCACGTCACATCCCATAAAACAGGCGTCTCTTGCAAGCATCCAACAGCAGCATGCGCTTATTTCCATTGCCAACAGTGTGTCACACAAGTTGGATGATGCAACAGTTCGCAGTGTGCACACCTCCAGTGTCAACCATCAAGCAGAAGCACTTGCAACAGAAGCAGACACAAGCACAGAACCTTTGGTGGGTTTTTAGAGTGATGCATCAGATTTGGGGTTGTCAGTGCTGAAGGAGATGATGATGGCATCCACAATGTATCATACGTGTTCCTCTGCACACACACAGTTGCAATACAGCGAAGGCGCAAGCATGACACCATCACAAGTAGTGAGCCTCTTGGACAAGCACATTGTTGGGCAAGCGGATGCCAAGCGTGCAGTGGCCAACGCTTTGAGGAGCAGATGGCGCCGACGGCGTGTGCCATCCCCCATGAAGGTATGTCGCTGTACATCTGTTTTGATACCAACACATGCTACCTAGAAAACAAGAAGCAGTATGACGAGCAGCACATGCGCAGCAAACATATAATTCATGCACCAAAAACAGCGCATCACCATCCCATCTCAAAACCCACACCCCAAACGCATCCCTCTCAAAACCACGACACACAAAAAAACCCTAGGAGGACATTGTGCCCAAAAACATCCTCATGATTGGTCCCACTGGGTGTGGCAAGACTGAGATCGCCCGACGCCTGGCCAAGCTGGCAGATGCCCCCTTCGTAAAGGTAGAGGCCACCAAGTATACAGAGGTGGGGTTTCATGGGCGTGATGTTGACCAAATCATCCGGGACTTGTTGGATAATGCAATGGTGATGGTGAAGCTGCGCATGCGAACACAATTGCGGGTAGGTTTTTTTGTGGGGGTGATTTGTGGGGGTGGATTTGTGGTGGTGTTTTGTGGTGTTTTTGTGACAACCAGATGCATCCTCCCCTCCACTCTCTTTTCACATGTCCCTCGTTTCACACACACACACCTCTCTTTTCACATCCCTCCCCTCTCTTTTTATATCCCATCCCCCTTCTCTTTTCACATTTCCCCCCTTTCTCCCTTTTCACCCCCCTCTCTTTTCACACCACCACCACCCCATCGCAGGAGCGCATTGCAGAAGCAGTGGAGCGCCGCATCATCGATGCCATGGCAGGCCCCAATGATGAGCGTGACAGGGCATCATTCAGAGACATGTACAGGCAGGGGCAACTTGACAACACCACCATATCAGTGGACATGCCAGTGCGATCTCGAGCAAGTTTGAATTTCATGCCTGTGCTTGCAGACAACCCAGGGGTATGTGGGGGGGGGTTGTATGTGGTTGCATATTGCGTGTTGTTTTTGGGGAGGGGTGGTGGTGCTTGTGGTGTGGTTGTGGTGTGATGTATGCTCGTACCAATGTACGTTTGTGTGCACAGCAGAGTGCAATCTCTCTCTCTTTCTCTACAAACACACACACATATGCACAAAAAATGCGCTTCCCTCCCCTTTGCTTTCACCAGCTAGACACTTTCCCCAGCCATACAACGCCCCCCCCCCCCCCCCTCCTCCCCCCCCCCACTCCTCCCCCCCCCAACCCCCCCCCAGGTGGACGTCTCCTTCACAAAGCAACTGGGCCCCTTTTTCGAAGCCATGCAACAGGGAAGGGACCGTCGCACCGAGCGCAGAGAGATGACTGTGGCCGAAGCTCGGAAAGCACTAGAAGAGAGTGAGCTGGAGAGTCTCACGTCCCAGGATGTGGTGATCCGGGAGGCGATCAATGCAGTGGAACAGGATGGTATAGTGTTTATTGATGAGATTGACAAGATTGTGACGAGCTCAGGGTATCGATATGGTGCGTTTGGGTGGGGATGGGGGAATGGGTGTGTGTGTTGGGGTGTGTGTGTGGTGATGAATGGGTGTATGTATGAGAGAAAGTGACTCTGTATGTGCTTGGTACTACTTCGTTCTCATGCCTGTTGACCATACCTGTTGACCATACATGTTGACCATACATGTTGACCATATCTGCATGGACCATCATGCATCGAAAACACATTGCCATCTCACCCATACCCCATACCACACATCCCCCATCCCCCATACCCTACCCCCCACATGCCCCATACCCCATACCACACCCCACCCCCACCCCACACAGGTGCTGATGCAAGCAGTGAAGGCGTACAGCGTGACCTGCTCCCCATCATTGAAGGCAGCATTGTCACCACCAAACACGGCAACATTGACACAAATCACATTCTGTTTATTTGTTCAGGTGCATTTCACAATTGCAAACCATCAGATATGCTGGCTGAGTTGCAGGGGCGTCTTCCTATACGTGTGGAGCTCAAGGGACTGACGTATGTGTGTGTGGGGGTGGGTGGGTGTCTGTGGTGTGTGTGGGTGTGTGTGGGTGTGGGTGTGTGTTGGTGGTCTGTGTGGAGCTCACGGGACTGACGTATGTGTGTGGTGCAATATAGTGTGCGTGGGGGGGAGAATATAATGACATATAACCCACATCTACTAATATGGATATATAACATATGAAATCATAAAATTACACACTACACAAACCACACTACACACACCACACTACATACACCACACTACACACACCACACTACACACACCACACTACACACACCATACACACCACACAGGCGCAAGGACTTCTACCGCATACTCACAGAACCCGAGCACAACATGATCAAGCAACAGGTGGCCATGATGGCAACAGAGGGAGTAGACCTGGTGTTTACGGAGGGTGCTATTCAGGAAATTGCTGCCGTTGCTGAAGAAGTGAACAGGTGTGTTTGTGTGCGTGTGAGGGGGGGTGGGTTGAGGGGGGTATGGACATACCCACATACATACACAAAGACACATACACCCACATACACATGTCAGCAACACCCTCTCAAAAACAAGCTCTCAACAACACCCTCTCCATAACACCCTCTCCACAACACCCTCTCCACAACACCCTCTCAACAACAACAACACCCATGCAGGGCATTGGACAACATTGGTGCTCGTCGCTTGTATACAATATTGGAGCGCATATTAGAGGATGTGAGTTTCAAGGCACCAGACCTGGTATGTGTTTTTTTGTGGTGTGTGATGTGTATGTATGTATGTACACATGTGTATATGTTGTGTGATGTGTTGTATTATGTGGTGTGTATATGTTTTATGTTGTGTGATGTGTGTGTGTGTGACGTATGCATGTATGTATGCACGTGTGTATGTGTGCAGGCGTGTTGCAATGCATACCCACCCCACTTACATATACATACCCCAACATACACGATGAACATGCACACATTTCAGCCCACCCAAACAATACCAACCCAACCACACAAACACAGGCATTGGAGGCACAGGAGCGTGGGGAGGATGGCCCACTGCGTGTCACAGTGGACAAGGAGGAGGTGCGCTCCAAAATGGCAGACCTCCTCAAGAAACAAGACCTCAGTCGTTTTGTGTTGTAATTGTTTTGGGTTTTTGTTGTGCGTGTGTATCGACTGTTGTGCGTGTGTACCAACAAAAAAACAGGACAGTAACAACAACGACATTGGGTTTACCGACCTTATTCTGCTCGCACGCCATCATCTTTGACCAGCGACCAACACCATGCATTTGCCACTGTTGCACACCCCAACCTTGCAGTTGCGATGCACAGCACCTGCGAGATCGTGTGCACCACGATTTACCCGCACGCTGCCCCGTATTTCGACAGTGTGCAGTGCAGAAGCAACAGATGCACCAAGTGCCAAGCCACCACGACAGCAGATGCTCGTCTATGTGCCACCACATCCCCTGGTCAAGCATTGGCTAGCAATTGTGCGCAATAGCATGTCACCAACGCCCGTATTTCGAAAGAGCATGGCTGAATTGGGGCGCATTTTGATCTACGAGGCGGTACGAGACTGGCTGCCCACTGTCAACATGGACGTACCCACACCCATGGGCACTGCAGAGGCCACTGTGATTGATCCCAGCAAGCCCGTCAAGGTATGTTGGGTTGTGGGAGTGCGTTGTCGTCACACACAGACCCCCCCCTATTGTACACATGCAACACACAGGTTGTCCCAGTGCTGCGTGCTGGTTTGGTGTTATTGGAAATGTCAGAGACAGTCATCCCATCACAGGTAAAGGGTTTCTACAGATCCATCGTCACCATCCTCATCATCCCCACCATCACACCATCCCCCCCCCTCAACCAGGAAACCTATCATGTGGGGTATGTGCGCAACGAGGAAACACTGGAAGCCACCGAATACCTCAACAAGCTCCCCGCCAACCTCTCCCCCGATGACCTCATCCTCGTCAGTGATCCCATGCTCGCGACAGGGGGCACCATCTGCAAGGTGCTGGATGACATTGTCGCGCGGGGGGCAGACATTAGCAACGTGCGCGTGGTATCGGTGGTTGCAGCACCCCCTGCACTGACAAAGTTGAGTGAAAAGTATCCGGGGTTGAAAGTGTATTCTGCAATGATCGATGCCGAGGTGAACGATCAGGGATTCATCATCCCTGGATTGGGTGATGCTGGGGATCGTGCGTTTGGCACTGGGGTGCAGCCTGTATCCCCTTTTACTGGCTTGCAGTGATTGGTACACCCAATTTGGTGTTGGGGCAAAAGATGTTGTGGGTTTTTTTACATGAGAGGCGTAGTTGTGGTTGTGTGAGAGAGGAGGCGTGTTTGTGTGTGTGTGTGTGGCCGTGTGTGTGATTGGTAACACGTAGATAAACACGTAGATGCCCAGCATCAGGGGGTGTACAAGCAATATAGCAAGGAAAAATAAAGCAGATGAAAAAAATAATGAGAAATTCACAATCATGCATCATGCATCGCAGGCACCATACCAACATGCATGTGTCAATGTGCACACAACACACACACATGTTGTTTTATTGTTGTTCACCTTGGTCCCCCACCCCACCTTTTGTCCTTTCCAACAGTACCCTCTCAACCACCACCTCCCTGCTATTGCCCCTTGCTCCCCCCCCCCAAGAGCAGCCGTTTCTTATGTGTCTCATCAGCACGTTCCTGTCGCTCTATCTTATTCTGTAGTCGCTCAGCCTCCACCAGCAGCAACTCATCTTCGGGGACATAACACCCAAAACACCGAAACAGCCATCGACCACGTACCCGAACCTTCCCCGTGCCTTCTTGCATCCCAGCATCAATATACCCACCACCATCATCATCATTATACCCACCACCATCATGATGCATCCCACCATCATCATGCATTCCATCACCACCACCACCATGTGCGTCAACACGCACGTGCATCCCCCGTTTGTGTGAAGAGGATGACCGTCCCCCACCTTTGTCTCCTCCTCCTGCTCCTCCTCCAGCAGTGGGTGTACCTGTTGTTGCTCCTCCAGCATACTCTTGCAGGTGCATCATCGACCGAGAGGGCTTGATGGTCTTGCCAGAGGTGGGATCAACGAACTTCAACAGGTTCCAGGAGTGAAGGAGTGCTAGTAGATGCAACAGCCGAGCTGCTGTGTTGGGCAGCGGTGCTTCTGCCTGGTGATGTGTAGTGTGAGGTGTTGTGATGGCAAGGGAGGAAAAACGAATTTATAAGCACCAACAAAAACAAGCAACAATCAAAGAACAAATATAATCACCACGACAGCATAAACAATATAAAAATGTTGCAACATGATGGTACACATGATGCTACACACAGCGGTACATTGATACACAACGCACCACATCCAATTCCTCCCACAGCTCCTGCCACTGCGCAAAATTGTCATTGAATGTTGACCATTGACCAGGCTGTAACTTGGCAGCTGCAGCAGTGTACACAGCCTGCAAACTACTACCCCTTCGATGCCCCGCACCCCGAGGTGGTGCACCGGCTGTTGCTTTTGCTGTTGTAGTGGTATTGGTGGTGTTGGTGGGTGGGAGTAGTGGTGGGAGCAGGGCAGCATCAAGTGGATTGGTGATGGTGGTTGTGGGGTTGGTATGGCTGTCTTCTGTGGGGTTGTGTGTGGGTTGTGTGTGGGTTGTGTGTGGGTTGTGGGTTGTGTTGACAAGATATGTGCGTCGGTGGTGGTGGTGGTGGAGGAGAAATGTGTATATGTATGCATGCAGGTATCCGTGCATGAATGCGTGTCATATTTCGCAACTCTACCTCAGCACCCACCCATCCACACCCACTGACACCACCCACCCACCCGTCCACCCACCCACCTACACCACCCATCCACACCACACACATACCCGCACCCATGTGCACCACCCTCCCCACCACATGCCCAATATCCCCACTCGAATGCTCCTCCAGCTGTTCCCACCCACTCCCACGCCCATGCGCACGACGACGAATCGCGTCCAACACACTGTGTGCTGCATGACTTGCTGCTGCTGTTGCTGCTGTGCCCGTGCGCTTTGGTGGGTTGGTGGTGGTAGGGTGGGGGGGGGCTGAGAATACACTGTGTGTTGAGAGAAGGGCAAGGGGAATGATGGTGATGAGGAAAAGGATGAGTGCACTGTTGGTGTGAATGTGTGAATGTGTAATTGTGGAGTGATTAGCCAGGTGTGCAATACACCCAGCACACCCAGCACTCTCAACAAGAAACCCCCAACACCCCCCCCTCCCCAAAAAAACAAAAAACCATCATCACCATACTCGGCATTGCCCCCTTCTTCACCACCACACTCATCACTCCCCTTTTTGTTCTTCTTTCTTCCTTTCTTTCTTTCTTTGTCTTTTTCACCCCTCCACCCCACCCCCACAAACACACATACCCCACAAACACACATACCCCTCAACTTGACCCTCAGGCAAATGCAACTCTGCACACCCCTCTGCCCCCGATAACTCGCTAATCGCCCGTTGCCGGTCCCCCATGATGGCAGCAGCAGTCTGCACATCTTGCATGCACTCTCCACACTCCCCACAGGAACAGTACACCCAGTCTGCTGCAGGGTCATGATACTCTGTGCCTGCCTCGGAATGTGCTTCCCTACTGGTAAGGAGTGATTCTTTATTATTGAGGAAATCTTGTAGGTGGAGGGATTGGTGTTTGAATGAGGGAGGTGGTGACCAGGGGTTGGGGCGACCATTCCCTGTGTGTGGGATGGGGGTGGAACACGTGTGCGTGGGCGTGCATGGGTGTGCAGAGACGGGAATGAACATGCTTGCACACACCCTTGAACACCCACCCACCCTTGAACACCCACCCACCCTTGAACACCCACCCACCCTTGAACATACACACACCCTTGAACACACACACACACTTGAACTCCCACAGAAGCCCCCCTACAACCCCCCCCCCCAACAATACCCCCCCCCCCACACACACACCTGATCTGCTGAAGCTACCCTCCATACTCATACTGCCAGACCCACATGATACCAATTCCTCCAACGGCCCCCGATCCGTGTCCATTGCCTCTTCATAAGACTCTGACCAGGCACCAGATCCGGGTTGTTGTTGTAGTGGGTGTTGTGGTTGTGTTGCAGAGAGACGAGAGAGGTATACGTCACCTCCCACACCCTGTGTAAAGGAGGGGTTTTGTGTGAGTCACTGAGGTGTGTACAACAATCAGACCACATACATCATGTATATGTATACCATGAACATCGTTTGCATGATACTGCCAATATCCACTCGCCACACACACCCCCCACATCACCCACACATATCCCCCCCCCATCGCACACACACCTTGACCTTGGCAGCCCCACCTGTACCATCCCCACCCCCAGATGGCCGTTTCCTCTTGACAGCAGTGCTCACACCTGCCCCAGTGAGAGGCGTCCCCACATAGGGTGCCTGAAGGCTCCGCAATGACTTGTACGTTTCCAGCCCATCCACACACAACGATGAAGGGCGCCTTGACTTGTACCCTGGTTGCATCTCAGCACCCCCCTCGGCCCCAGCAGCCCCCCCCGGGGCCCCAGGGGGGCCCTCGTGGTCGTCTGAGGCGAGGGTGATGAGTGGCCCCTGGGGGGCCAGGTCGGGGGGGTGGGGGGTGGGGTGGAGGTCAAAGGGGGCCCCTTTGCGCAGGATGGCGGGGCCGTCTGGGTGTTTTAAAAGTTCTTCACGAATTGCGCACCATCTGCGGGGGAGGGCAGTGTTGTGTGGGGGTGTGATGGGAATGATGTGCTGTAAAGGAGTGTCATCAAGGCATGCACTTGACGAGCTGTGCTTAACCGATCCTCTCTTGCGCAACACAGGCGTTGCCCACCTTGGCACCATAATCTGCATGCACATCCACATCCACCACATATAACAAAAGCCCAACCATCACAGCCACCACAACCACCACAATCAATATCATCAGCAAAATACAGCATACCGTTCCACCACCTGTGGCAGCACTGCATATGTTTGTTTGAGGGATTCCACGATGACATTTTCAATCAATCGTCCCAATCCCACAATCTTGACGTTGACCTCACCCTGCAAGATTTGTCTGCATGCTTGGGGGCCTTCTTCAGCTATGGTGAGCGTGCTGTGAATATCCACCTGATGATAGTGGACATGTGTAGATATCATGTGTAGACATGAGAGGAGGATGTTTCAACAAAACCAGTGGAAACAAGTGTGCACTGAGAAACTCCCTGCTTGATGTTGCACTGTGTACGTCATGGGCATGCCCAGCACGTCCTCAATACACCACCACACCTTGTCGGAGAAGAATGATGGTGTTGTTGTGCAGTGCAATACATAGGGGGCGGCACGCAGTTTGGAGGGGTGGTAGGTGAGTGTGTCTGTGTACTCAATGCCATTGGGTCCCTCGAGGTACTTGCGCAGTGCTGTGTGTGGTGTTGCGTTGGTGTGGCATGGTACACACATGTGTTCCCGATTGAACACCGCAAAAACACACATTTGGGCACCCAGCTCCCCAGTTCTGGCTGCGTGACGAGCTTGACAATGTATGCCCCTTGACTCATGTCCTTGTCGATGCTCACAAACTCCATTCTCCCCAATTTCAGTGATTTCATCAGCAGTGCCTGGAATGCAGCCGTATCACGCTCTGCAAACAATTGATCTGCCTGCATCGGCAGCACAGTTGTGCTGATGTTGAACTTCATCACGCTGATTCTATGAGCAAGAATACGTTACATGCATCTCACTGCCTCGCATATATTCAAGGGTTATTCTCTATATGGCATACACATTAATGGACACGACAACACATGATACGATCCACACGACAACAAATGATACAATCCACACAATACATACAAAACTATACAAGAATATCAAAAAGAGGTTGCTCACCGTGCGCTCACCAACACACACCAATAACAGATACCCATACGCTGTACATAGGAGACCCCAATACTTGACAATTATACTCCTCAGCTCTTGCTCAACAAGCGCTTGCCCCACCCCCCCTTGTCCCCCTTGTCCCCCTTGCTGCTGTCCTTGCTGCGCATCTGCATGGGTGTGGCACCATAGGAGGACGTCCCAAACGTCGATGGATTTGAGTTGCTACGGGAGTGCTTGCCAAGTTTATAATCCTCAGTGTCCTTGGCGCCACTTGGCTCCCCCTCTTCTTTCACTGCTTTAGGTTGTTTTTCCTTGACAGGTGGGACCTCACCACTCACGGGGGGGTCTTGAAAGGTGGTCTGCTTGGTGGGCTTGGCCTTGGGTGTGCCGCTGTCACTTGCAGGTGCTGGGGCTGCTTTTTTGGCAGGGGCATTGCCTGTTGTTGTTGTTGGTGGTGGTGTGGATGCTGACAACAGCGTGTGTATTGACAGTAGCACTAACAGGTCTTCTCCCCCCCCATGTAATAATACACCTTGTACACTACCACCAGCCACACATACACCGTGACCACCCACTCGTACTTGGCTGGGCCAGCATTTCTGCCAGGTCCTCCCGTGTGGTATCCTGCTCATCCTCCCAGCTATCCTCCTCCCCATATTCACTCTCACTGTCAAAGCTTAGGTCGCTGAGGTCATCCGAAAACATGCCCTTGCGACCACCCAAACCACGACGCTTGGGCTTGGGTTTGGTGGCAGTGGGGAGCGATTGCACAGACAGGCGACTGGGCACCGCAGGCTGTGGGGAATTGGTGCACATGTTGTATACACAATGTATACACACAGGTGTGGGAGCATGCATGCAACACAGCAAGGCATCAGCCACACCATCTGACACCAAAAACAATAAAACACACACACACACCTCTATACATAAAAACAAACACTCACCTTGGTACTGGGAGTGCTGCTGCGCTGCCCATTGCAGGGGCTGGGGGCCCCAGTGGACCCATACTCCCATGTTTCAGAAATACCACTCACCCCACGGGCATGGTCTGGGGACTTGGCCGCTCCTTGTGGGGGGCCTTTCCCCTTGCTGTGGCCGGGGGAGCCCGACTTGGAGCCCCCTGGAGACAGGTTGGCATTTTTCTCTGCAAAGCTTGGTTCAAACATGGGGTTGACGCATAAAAATTGCTCGATGAGTTGATTTTTGCCCTCGCGGCTGTTGTTGCTGCCCACCTCTGTGTGTGTGTGATTGAGAGGCATGCGTTTGTGACACACTAATATATTGTGGTGAAATATAGGGATACCAACAAAGGGTGTGCTCACATAAACAACATGGTGGGTTGTCATACACACACCATCCCCACACCAAACCCATCAACCCCATACCTTGTTGGGAGGCGCTCCCCTCTTTTTTCGAGGTGCTCACTTTCTTGGGCTTGGGTGTTTTTTCACGGCGGCCACTATCAATGCTCCCCACACTGGCGGCATCATCTGGGTGCATCAATGAGTCAGCACGGCTGTGTTGACGGCTGCCTGCACGGCTCCTGGAGCGCCAATACTCCTCTGTGTGTGTATTGGGTGTGTATTGGGCGAGTATTGGGTGCGTGTTGATGTGTATATGGTCTGCCGCTTGTTTGCACCACCCACCACCACCCACTACCACCACCACTACCCACCTTCCAATTTCTTGGGGTCACACAGTTGGGCAATCAATGCCTTGATATCATTGAGCTGATTGACATGAAGCTGCCCCCGAGCAAGCAGATACACTGTAAACTGCACAAGAATGTCAGTCTGACGCTCGGGCCCATCCAGTACAAGCACTTCACGAAGTTTACGCTCCACTTGAAGAGCAAGGCGGGAAAGCTCATCGTTGTTGACAGGCCATGCACTGGAACGAGGAGCCTATGGGTGAGGCCGTTAGGTGGGACATCATGTACACCATCAAATGTTGGTCAACAATCAGGTGTGCACAATCAGGTGTACACAACAAGGTTGCATCATACAGAGGTCATATAATCATACCACTTTGACTTTGAGCTTGGCAGTGAAAGGAGCATCTGGTTCATCACTCCCACCCTCGTTGCCAAACTTGACGGGCACGCAGACAATGACAAAGCGGTGGCCCTCTGGATCAGCTTCTTTGATGGTTTTGGTGGCCGTGCGCACCACCTTGACGAACACGCTGGATCCAGGCTCAATGATGGCAGTAGCAGGGCGTACGCGGTAGATATTGGGGTGGGTGGTTTTGATCTTAATGGCCACCTGCTTGTTGGAGGCAGACCGGTTGAACACCCCAAACTGTCCATGGAGCTCTTCTGCTGGCGACCATGCGAGTTGTATGGTATGGGTGGACAGCTGTGTAGGGTAATGAGGTGGTTGTGGTGTGTATCGTCGCTGTGTGATCAGATGAGGGTATGCATCATCATCCCCAGTCGTCGTTCCCCTTTTCACGACCCGATCTCTGCACACAAACATCATGGTCACATTGATTATGCGACATCAACGACGTACTTGCACGAGTTCCACATCAGAGGCTGATCGCTTGTGGGAATGATGCTGCTCAGCCAACAATTTCTTCGCCAACGACGGCCCCAACGAGTGGGGATCAATAATAGCTGACATACTATGCTGATTTATATGTCTGCCAGGCTAAAAAGTGCGCTGTGGGGAACTATTGAGCTGCGATGGGGGGACAACCGATTCTCGTGTTTTCTCAACCTCGAGAAATCGCCGCGCGTAGTGAATACACGGCAGGAATACACGGAATAAGTATTGAAATTAATCAAGGTAATGAATTGCAGGTATCATGAGCAGAAATACTGGTCAAACGTCAGGTGTACTTCCTAACCCAGGGGCCCCCCTTTGCTCGTCACCCTTTTCACCAGTCATTCATTTCAGCAATTGGTTACTTGGGAAGAATTAGTGTGCTATGGCAACATGAACAGTATGCAATGTCTACAAACTAATGAGCAAATACCTGCTACTACTAACCACCAATCAGCCCCAAGTCCGGAACACCATAATACCCTGTGATTGTAGAAATTGTTCAGTGGTGTTGCTGTGCGTGATCACCACATACAACTCTCACCTACACAAGTCTCACATGTTCTACCTACAAAAAACCCACCTACCTGAGTTCCTGCCTGCAAGCTCCTTCATGTTGCATCCCAAGTGACTCCCCTCTTTCATCAACACACAAAACGTGTCCATAAATGGCGAACCATTGAGCATGATCTCTACTTCAGCTTGGTACATACCAAAGTTGTCGATGATATCCACACCCATGTCGGTGCGGCGAACAAAACCAGCAGGCTCCAGCAGATGGGCGAAATCCCTGTGTTGATGGTGTGCAGCGCTGCTGTAGCACATATGTCTGGTGTGGCACATAGTGCATGTATGTATATGGATATGCTTTTACATGGTATTGTTCAACGCAAGGATATGCAAGCACCCTCCCCGCACACCCGCATCATCACATCATCCCCCGCATCAACCATACCGATACGTAAACAGTGTGTAATGCTCCTTGAGTGGCTCAAAAAACGACGCATCAGCTTCATTACTGCCAATGTACAGTGCACGACCAGACTTGCACAAATGCTTGATACTCGCAACAATAGCATCTGGTTGTGTGGCTGCATCAAGGCCCTCCACTTCCTTTAGCTTATCACCCCGACGCACATGCAGGGCGCAATAGCGGCCCCCTAGTTCGTGTATAATGCTGTGTGCTGCGTCAAGTACATGATCAACAGGGCGAAACAGTGCCTGTGGTTGGGGGGGATGGGGGGGTACATGTGTGTGTCCATTCCCATGCACGGTGGTGGCACAGCATGTATACGGTACATATATCATCAAGTACATATATCATCAAGTACATATATCATCAAGTACATATCACATATAAGCACAAACACACCATGAGCTTGGGTGTTTCTTGGTAGTACAGATCCCTCAGCATGCCAGTGGTCAAGCATGACTCAAACCACCCTATGTAGTGCCACCTATGTGGCCGCATAACAATATCTATGAAATTATACGATTCCAATTCCTGTGTGTTGTTGTGGGGTGCTGTTGTGGGGAGTTGTTGTGGGCGAAAGTCTGCAATGTGTGAATGCAATGGTGTGTGTACAAAGTTCTCATGTACACATCATGTGGATTGCACCGTGTCCTTGTTATGAGGTGCAAAACCCCCTCAGCACCATCGCACCTGTATGGTGGTCGAAATGGGCGCCACCAACATTGTGCGTGACTCTCGAATAACAAGCTTTTGTGCATATGTGTTGGGTTCTTTGACTAACAATATTGGTACATAGGATTCCAGGAGTGATACGTTGAGGACGTGATGAAGCATCTTGAAGCCATCGCCGCCTGCTGTGAAGCTGTGTTTCTTTTCCAACAAGAGTTTGTCGGGGAGGATGAGGGTGCGACCTAGGTGTCTGGCTTCCACCATGGCACACGCAATGGCGTGCACTTGATGGGAGTAGCCCTGTCAGAGGGTGGTCATGCAGGTGAGGATGCGATTGGTGTGGTGGTGGTGATCAGCACAATGCCTCTACCTGGCCGCTGTTGATGCCCCCGTTATCGTCTAGTTCATGCAAAAAGTATCGTTCCTCCTGCTGCTCAGGAGCATGGTGTGTTGGTACGGCCTGTGTGGAGTGTGTGTGTGTGTGTTGTCAACCCAGCACGGTAACCCTGCACGGTCATGCCTTCTCCACAGTCACCCCTGTCCCCCTACCCTGTGGTGTTCGTGGTGTGTCCGATGCACCGACACGCGCATCGTTCCATGGATTTCTTCCTCATCTGCAAGCGTCATGCAGAAAAACAGGACGAGACACAAGAACATTGTTTGTCCATGGAATGTGCATGCGAAGAACCTGGGTCGCCCCATGGTGCGACCTCGTGCCTCCGTGTCCAAACTCGGATGTTACCGTATATGATATTGCTACTTATGACTGTTTCTCATGGTAGGATACACAAAGGGTTGTACTACAATGATGAGGACACTGACGCAATTGCTGTTGCGTGACAGAAACGTTGATCAAGAATAAACAGTGAATACAGACCAATCTACTGAGTCAGTCCGAACAAACTGCAGCCAAGTTTCAAGGGTTTTTCAAGGGTATGCAAATGTCAGACTTACAACCTCACAGCAGCTGCAGCACACGCGCACTTCATATCATCAGAAATCAATCATAGATAATGTAGAAACACCATACATGCTATTATGATCAGTTGTGCTTGAAGGCTGCTTGTCACAATAGTGTGTCTCGCCGTGGTAGAGCGTGCAAAACGTGTGCTGTGAGGGAGGGGTGCATGTAGGGAGACATGTGTACCGCACACACATACACCAGCACACACCAAAAGCACACCATACACATACCATGTAGGGGGTGCCACCACGCAAAAGCTGCCTGTCGAGCTGTGTGTATGGAGGGGTGCATTGTTGCTGATGGTGTATGACAACGTGTATGCTGCAACACACATACCAAAAATGTGCGAAACTTGTCCACCACATATGCTTTTTCTGTGGTGCCGTCTTCTGATTGCATCACCCCTACTCGGAGCATCATATCTGTCATATCCCTGTGTGTGGGTGGTGTACAGTTGTAAGTGGTGTACAGGTGTGTCTGACGTGTGACTATATTGACTTTCCATCCGTAACCCCCATCCCCCCTCTCCAAGACCACACCCACCTGAACAGTGTCACATTGTATTGCACCCGGAGCGGTTCAAAAAAGTGCACATCCTGCTCATTTGTACTAATGTACAAGTTGGAGCCAGGTGGACACTTTTTGGCAATACTTGTCGCAATTGCACTGGGTTGTGTGGCCGCATCCAACCCCTCTATTTTCTTCAACCATGGGCCCCTCGCGACATGGAGGGAGCAGTAGGGTGCAGGGAGGTTTTTGGTAATGTTCATGCCAATGCGTTTGGCCATCTCAAAGGCTGTTATGTTGATGTATGAAATGGGCTCCACAGCTTCCTGTTGTGTGGGGGGGAGGGGGGGGGCACAGTATATGCGCATATGGACATATGGACCCTGTACACCAACATGTACTCTCAACACACAATACCCCACATGCATGCTCCACATACCATGAGTTGTGTTGTATGGGGGTACCAAATCCCCTGTATTGCAGCTTCTTGCATGCACTGATCATACCAGCCACCATACTGACGTATGCTGGGACGCATGATGACATCCACGTGATCCATGCCAATCAGGTCCTGGTGAGACGCACACACATGTTGGTGTTGATATGTGATTGACGGGTGTTGGAGGACGCACAGATGGTGCATGGGATACCACATGTAGTGCATTGTACATCATAACTGTATGCCAACTGCGTACACAAGTTTCCCCATACACATTGTTGCCCCCCAATACGTTACTCCCCCATCATGTATCCATTCCATTCCATATCCATCCTCTTCACACACGCACCTCCAGTCCAAGGTGGTAGGGGGCCACTGCAAGCGTCCTCATCTTTTTCGCAGTCATTCTCAAGACGTAGTTGAGTGGGTCATTGACAACCAAGATGGGCACATATTGGCGCATCAAGGTGATGTTCAAGACGTCGTTGAGCATGTAGTAACCACCATTGATGGCGTGGGTTTCATTGGTGCGATCAAACAAGTATGAGTCGGGGATGATCAAGGTGCGCTGCAGGCGGCGTGCTTCCACCATGCCACACACAATGCCATACATGGGATTGCTGTATGGCTGTGTGTGGAATTGTGGGTGGAATAGTTGTTCTGGGAGAGCACTGCAGCCGACACACCACATACGTCATGGGGGTTGGGCGCCGCCCCTTGATCAGGATCGTGCAGATAATACTTGATTGATGGTTCCTGAGTACGTACAGACACACGCAACCTGGCATGAGTGTGTTCTTCTTCGGATGGTGCCTCGGATGCAAGGGTACTGGGCAGCAGGGCAAGCAATGTGGCCAGGCATGCAAACACGGCATATCGCTGCCGGCACATTATGTATGGTGGACAGACTGTTATGGTATAGGATGTGTATTGAATTACAAAGCGATATGCGATGGTGAGAAACGAGGCGGTTTAGCGGTGAATTGTACCGATGGCGACAGTTCGATGGGCTTCCTTGTGTCGTGTGATTATTGCGTGGTGTGTTTGGTCAATGAAACAGCTGTGTTATGATATATGTTGTGAATTGTAATAGAAAACTTATTTTTTCTACCACACAAGTGGGGGCCCCCTGCTTGGTTGTGATCCCACTTGTTTGTCCTTTCACTTTGTACTCCCACACAGGGTGCCATTTTTACACACATCAATCAACCAATAATGCCAAGGTTGGGCATGCCATAAAACTTGTGATTTTTGCCATGATTTTCCGGCACGTTGCACTCTGCATGTTTACTGCCATCCACAGGCTGTCGGTACAGCACACAAAAGGTGTCCATAAAGGGGCTTCCGGCAAGCATAACCTCCACTTCCAACTGTCGTGTATGTTGTGAGGGGTTGTATTGTGAGGGGTTGTATTGTGAGGGGTTGTATTGTGAGCAGAGAGCACTGGAGAGCACTGGAGAGCACTCACACCACACAGCAGTACAAGCAACCCTCAGATCGTGCCTGATACAGTGCAAAGTTGTCGACAATCTTGTAATCACCCTTTGCCTCGTCTTTTGCAATAAATCCAGGAGGTACCAGTATATCCGCAAAATCCCTTGGTGTTGTGGGGTGGTGGTGTGTTGTGTGTTGTTATGGGTGTTGTTGTTATCGTTGCATTCTGGTACAAACCACAACCCCCCACACAATCCCACACCCCATGCGCTTGCAGCTACTGCAACCAACCACAGTCATGCACCAACTACAACCCCCCACCCCCCCACACAGGCACTCCTATATATATCCCACAACAATCCCCCACCCCCCTTTCGCACTTGAATGTATAGAGCTTGTAATGCTCCTTGATGGGGTCGAAAAACCCAGGTTTGCCCTCATTTGTGCCCAAATACAACGATGACCCAGGTGGACACAGGGTCTTTATCTTTTCCAGAATGTTTGCTGGACGTGTGGCTTCATCCAGACCAGGTACAATGGGCAATTTATCACCACGACGTACATGAATGGAGCAATAGCGGCCACCCATGCGTTGCTGGATGGTGTGGATCATGGTGAGGGTTTTGTCTGTTGGTCGCAGTACTTGGTTCTGTGTGTGTTGGGGTGATGTGTGTGTGGGGGGAGGGTGATGCGTATACGTGTGTGTGACACAATACATATGCCGCATATGTAGTATTCAGCATGTGTAATTTTTTTCAAACAATCTAGTGTTGTTTCCCAGTAGCATTATGTCAACATACACCAACACCCATCTCAACATACAACAACATCATAGAAACCAACAAGCACACCTTGAGTATGTCAGCATCCTTGAGCCAGTGCTCAAACATGCGATCATTGAAGCACACCTCAAACCAACTCCAATACACCATGCGATGAGGGCGCACAATGATATCCACATGACCGTACCGAGCAAGCTCCTGTGTGAGTGTATGTAGGGTTGTCATCACTGCATGTAAGACGTTACAACAAATGCAGTCAAAGCTGCACCCCTTTGCATCCCCCCAAAGCCAGACCACCACCACTACCATACGTCGGCATAGAGGTTTTTGGGTGCCATGAGCATGGTACGCCACTCCTGTGCTATCAATTCCTGCACAAACTGGTTGGGTGCGGGTGTGACGATGACATCCACATATTCTTGCAGCCGGCTAATGTTGAGAATGTCCTTGAGTGACTTGAACACCGCTCGGTCTTGAAAGCTGTGTGCCTTCATCAGCAGGAGGGCATCGGGGAGGATCAAGGTGCGGTTGAGCATTTTGGCTTCCATCATGGAGCATGCAATGGCGTGAATTTGATGAGAGTAGCCCTAGAGTGTGGTGGTGGTGGTGGCCGATGGTGGTGGAATGTCCATGGTGCAATATGGTTGTATGACCCACGCACACCTGTCCATCGTTGATTCCACCGCTGTTGTCAATCTCGTGCATGTAGTATTTCTTGCTCCTGTCTGCTGTCGCTACTCCGGATGGGATTTGCGTTTGTGCGGCATGCACAGTGTTTCGAATAGTTTGCTGCATTGATTCGGGGAGATCTTTTGGTATACATTGTGCTAGATGTGCTAGGCATGAAAGCACTACGAAATAGTGTGCCAAGGGCATCGTGATGATCAATGTGGTCAAAGACGCCAAGTTGTGCTAGCTTGTACTGGTTTGCGGGTGATTTTGGTGTGATGTGATGGATGTTGTGTGATTATTGATAGGACGTAGTGAAAGCAGTGTTTTGTGTTTTGTGTGCTACTACCCAAGCGGTGGCGCTTTGAGGGTGTCAGAGCACAAATACTGAGCTGCTACTTGGCTGGTTGCTGCTAGGCTTTGTGTGTGCTCTGTGTGTGTTTTGTGTGTGCTGTACACGGTGTGGTGGGTTGCCATGCCATGCCAAAACCCATGCCAACATGTGTCCTAACGAAAGGAGAAAAGCAAAAAAAAAGTGCTTCTTTTTCGCAGTTCCAGACAAATCCAAGTGCACCAAAAATACAATAAAACCATCCACCTCACACTAGCATGGTCAACAGATGAACAAGCACAACAAACACAAGACAATCACTAATCATGGTCCCGAAATGCACCTGTCCGTTTACGCAACAGGCGTCTTTCACCGCCACCACGCTCTCGATAGTTGGTTTTAAAGCATTGTGAGCAATCAAGCAGCAGTACGCAGCTCCAAAATGTTTCATACCTCATGGGGATACTCCAAACACGCTGCTTCCATAGTATGGTTTAGACGTGACCTTCGCCTGGCAGACAATCCAGCCCTGGCAGCTGCTATACAGAGCAGTGTCAATGTGGTACGTCATGGTGAGCACTGCCCATGGCCATGGTCCATTGCCATGCCGTTGGCTCGTGTGTTGTCCCCGCGATCACGTCGGCCTCAAAAGAGGGGTTAACTGTGTGATAGTGTGTCGTACGAGGTGCAAGTGATGTGGGTTTTGTACCGCACCACTGTCAATGGATTCCCCTTGACCGATGATGGACAACATCCCACACAGATTCCAGTCTACATATGGGCACCAGAAGAGGAGGGCCAGTTTCAGCCAGGCCGTTGCAGCCGTTGGTGGCTGCGGTCAAGTCTGTTGGCGCTGTCGGCAGAGCTAGAGGCGCTGGGCAGCCGATTGGTGTGCCTCACTGCTGACAGTTGCATCACCGCACTGCAGCACATTGTACAGCTCACTGGTGCCACTGCATTGTTTGGCAATCGTTTGTACGATCCCATTACCATGGTTCGTGATAATGAGCTGCTGGGGGCACTCAATGCCATGGGCGTGCGATGCCACTTGTTTAATGCCGATTTGTTGTATGAGCCATGGGAGGTCATGGGGCCAGAGGGCAAGCCGCTCGACACCTTTGACGAGTTTTGGCAACGGTACATTGTGTGTTGTTGCGCGTGTTGACATACAACAACAACAACAACAACATCATGATCATCCCCAGGGTGTGTACCATGCCCCAGCCCCCCCTGCCGCCATTACCACCACCTGTGGTACTCCCCGCAGTACCAGTGGGTGTGGAGGGCTTGGCTATTGAGGAATTGGGGTTGATGACCAACGAGGAAATGTTGACCAGTCAACAAATGCAGTTTATGGTACGTTGTGTGGATGCATGGTGCAACACCACATGTTTGCACACATTTCGGACAGTACCCATATATACATACATACACCATCACAAATGTGTATCTGACCACCCCCAAACAATAAAACAGTGGTCCCCCGGTTCCAAGGGTGCCCACAAGGTCCTCTCCAAGTTCCTCTCCTCCCGCCTTCACCGATTTCAACATGATCGCGCCAAAACAGACCGCCACAGCACATCCCGACTGTCTCCACACCTGCACTTTGGGGAAATTAGTGTTCGGTACATTTACTACATGGTCAAGCAAAAACAGGCCGCATGGGATGCACAGGGAGGTGGGGCTGGTACCAGTTGTGACGATTTTCTACAGCAGGTTGGGTATCGAGAGTATTCTCGTTACTTGTCGTGGCATTTTCCGTTTACACATGAGCGTTCTCTGTTGGAGCATGTGCGGGCGTGTCCGTATCGTATCGATCAGGGGTTGTTCAAGGTATTGGGGGGGGTTGTGTGGTGTGGTTGTGTGGGGTTGTCTGTGGTGTGTGGTTGGTGTTGATGTATGTATACATGTGTGTGTTTTTATGGTGTGGTGTTTCTTATATGTTTCCACTTGCCCTCCTACACACACACATCCTACACACACACATCCTACACACACACATCCTACACACACACACACAGGCATGGCGTCAGGGCCGTACAGGGTACCCATTGGTGGATGCTGCTATGAGGGAGTTGTGGAGTACTGGCTGGATGCACAACCGCATGAGGTACGAGTTGGGTGTGTGTTGTTCGAATATGTATGTGTGTGTTGTGTGTTTTGAGTATGTGTGTGGTTGTTTGAGTATTTGTGTGTGTGTGTGTGTTTATTCACGTGTGTGTGTGTGTATTCACGCGTGTGTGTGTGTATTCACGTGTGTTTGTGTGTGTATTCACGTGTGTTTGTGTGTGTTTTCACGATAACAATGCATGTGTACAATCATATACATCACAAAACACATCACAAACACACTACACAAACACATCACAAACACACCACAAACACACCACAAATATACAAACAAACAGGGTGGTTGCTGCGTCATTCCTAGTGAAAAACCTCCTCCTCCCCTGGCAATGGGGTCTCAAGCACTACTGGGATGCCCTGGCTGATGCTGACCTGGAGTGTGATGCATTGGGGTGGCAATATTGTGCTGGGTGCTTGGCAGGTGTGATTGGGGGTGGTGTGTGACTGGGGGTGGTGGTTGTGTGTGTGCGTGTGATTGGTGTGTGATTGGGGGTGGTGGTTGTGTATAGGTGGATTGCTGTTTGTATGTAGGAAAACCATGTTTGTGTATGTGTGCATGTATGAATACACATGCTTGTTTCATTATACAACATACCTGTAATATACATACATACAATATACATACAATCTGCATACACACAATACACATACAATATACAATATACATACACATGGTATTCATATACATGGTATTCATCCATATACACCTTCCCCCCCCCCACAACAACAGATGCACAACCACTCGAGTACATGATTGACCATGTGCATGAGAGTAAACGATTTGACCCTGATGGTCAATATGTGAGACAATGGCTGCCTGTGTTGTCACGCTTGCCTACTGAGTACATACACACACCATGGGACGCACCTATTGAGGTCGGTGGTGTTTTTTAGCGTTGTTTGTGTGTGTGTTGTTTGTGCTTGGTGTTTTTGTTCCCCACCACCACCCCACACACACAACCCCCCCCCACAGCTCCTCGATGCAGCGTGTGTGGAATTGGGTACCAATTACCCCTTTCCTGTGGTAGAACTGGCAGAATCACGCCGACTGCTTGACTGTGCAGTGGATGTTGTGCAGGCTGCACTGAAAATCACCACTGGCATGCCCTCCAGGGGCCCCTACCGGCCCCCCACACTCAACCCCACCGACCCGCAGGCCCCTGCCGAATTGAGGGCCCTGTATGCACGATTCCAGCAAGAGGTGAGCAGCGATGCGGTTACTGCGGTGTCGATACAGCGTCCACTGCGCCCCATGCGCACCGCAAGTGGGGCGACTGCGACCGAAGAGGTGGTCAGCAATTTTGTCGCACCAGAGCCCGCCACCACCAACCGAAGCAGCGCAGCACGTACCCGTGGGGACGCCACGTCTCCTGCCAGTCTGATGCCCTTGGGGTTGCCACAGCAATATGTGGCAATGGACACCAGCGCACCCTCTACCTCGGGGGCCATGCCGGGGACGGGGGAGACCCCCGGCTCCGGCCAGGGGGGGCCTTCTTCCGCGCAGGCGGCGACGGGGTGGGTGGCGAGCACAACCCGACCGGTGCTGGTGGGTGGCAGCAATGGTGGTATGGGTGGCAGCAACCATGTGGGGCAGCAGTATCCCGTTACGATGGGCAACACGTTGGGGCGGGTGGCGGCGGCTGCGGGGGGGTCCAATGGCACCGAGACCTCGCTCACGGGGCCCGCACAGCAGCGGCAGTTGCAGCAGAGTGCGGTGGGGGGGAGGGGTGTGTGTGGGGGGGGGCATGGTGGTGAGGAAGGGGGTGGGCAGGGTGGGGAGGAGGAGGCTGACACTGCACAGGATGGGCATCACTCTGGGAGGGAGCACGAGACGTCGGATGCACCTGCATGCAAACGGGGACGGCGGATGTGAGCTGTGGGTGTGGCATGCAACACAACAATGCACCCCTTTCTTTTCCTGCTGTTTTTTCCCCTACATACCGTGTATTTTTTTTCTGTTGTTCCTTCTCATGGAGTATTTTTTTTTGCTGTTCTTTCTCATCATGGTCCTCCTTTATCCCATGCTGTGTATGCATGTGTGCTGTGGCATGTGGTATCGAGTGTACCTTGTTACATACCTGCACATATACACACACATGTGCACAACACGTTTGGTATATTGCCACCTTGTTATCGATACACTTAAGATCGTATGTCTTACATGGTCATATTGTCTTTTGATACTTGTCCTCGCTGCGCTGCTGTGTCATCTATGTGTCATATGTGTGTCATCTATGTGTCATCTGTGTCAGAATATGTACATTGCAGTTTCAATCACCTGTATGTCTGTGAGCGCGCTGCACGCCATTACATCATTTGTTTTGCAAATCAATCAATCGCACACACCTTTTTTCCCCTCTGATCATGGTTTCTTATGTATGGTACCCCCCGGCACCAACATCAGTGTGTGCGTTATTTTCCAGTGTGCGCAATTGGTTACGTGTGTTCAAGTGCATGTAATGCAACATGCAGCATTTTTACACCTTTTTATCATCGTATGAAAATTAAAACAACAACAACCGGATGAGTTCACCACAACGTTGTCACCAACAGATTCCTCCTACACTTGGCACACATTCACCTCAACTTCATTTCCAATAAAAACAGTCAGCTTTACTTCCCCTATGACAACGCAGCAACCCTCTCCCCCCGTCCTCTCACCCAACCCTGCTACACCACCCTCTCACCCAACCCTGCTACACCACCCTCTGACCCCCCCATCTCAAGGCACCATTGCAAACAGCTCCGAGTATGGCCGATTGGGTTGATTTGCATCTGTCACTATTTCCACAACTTTGTTACTTGCAGCCGAGTCGATCAATGCATCCACCACCACATCTGCCACTTGGGAGCGCAAGATGGGAGAGGTGGGGAATTGCTGCCCAGGGAGGAGGCCATAGTCCCCTGCTGCACCCATAACTACACCTCCTAGCTTTTGGCCCTGGGCAGGCTCATCACGCAAGCCACCTGGTTGTTTTTTGTGGGTTGGGTGGGTGGGTGTGCGTTGTGTGGGGATGGGTGGTGGGTGTTGGTTGGTGGTGGGGGTGGGGTGCAGCTCTTGTGTGCATACCACAGCAACATGCACGCAGCACATGCTACTACTGCACACACCGTACAACACACACACTTTCCCAAACACACACAAACACAAACACACCTGGTCGCACAACAGTATATTCCAACCCACTGCGTTGCAATGCCAGCTCAGCTTGTTTCTTCCAGAACGCCAACCCCCCAAACAGATTAAAGGGGGAGAGCAATTCATCCACACCAATAGATGAGACGAGGATAACTTTCTTTACACCGAGGCGTTGTGCAACAGAGATGATATTGAGGGTACCCTGTTGTTGTTGTTGTTATTATGTGGTTGTTGTTATTGTGGTTTTTTTGTTTTTTTATTTTTGTTGTTGTGGTGGTGGTGGTCATCATAGCATATGCTTACATCACATGTACACATACAATACACATACACCCCACGTGCATACACTCACACCCACCCACCCACCCACACAAACACCCACTATACACATGCGTACCTCATAGTCAACCTTGTATGGGTCAGTCAAATTCCTCAATGAAGTTGCACCAGTAGCAATAATAACCACATTACTGTGTGTTGTGTGTGTTGTGTGCTTTGTGTATAAAGTGTGTATGTAAAACACACACACACACATATACATATGTGTGTGTATGTTTGTACGTATGTATGTTTGCTTTTTGTGCTGTGTGTGTGTACACCATCAACAACACACACACCCAGTACACACATCCGCATATCCCAACAAACACCCACACCCAACAAACACTCACACCCACTCCATACCATCCCTCCATTGCTGTTGGTAATGTTTGATACTTGTACACATCTCCCTCAATGATCTCCACATTCTTATCCAAACCTGGTAGCACCTCAACCTACACACAGGTGTAATCATTGAGGTGTTAGCACTAGTACAGGTGTGTGATTAAATTCATTGAAGTGTTTCGTGTACATACAAGTATACAACACTAGCACACATTACTCAAAAGGCATGGTGTGTGTAGCAGAATCATGTGTGTTTATACACGCCCACCAACACACCCCCACCACAACTCTCTTACACACACACCAACACGTAGTCACCAGTAGTTCATACACATCAACACACACATCAATACACACCGCTTTGATGGCATTTCTCACCAGTGCCCTCACCGGAACACCCTCATCTACCAGCCGTGACACCACACGCCTACCAGTGCGCCCTGTTTGTTTTTGGTGTTTCTCATGTTGCTAGTTGTGGTGTGTGTATGATGTATGTAGAGTGTGTAATCATCGTGGTACATGCCATACACACCAGTATACAACCCCCTCACCCCAGTACACACACACACACACACAGTACCCCCCTTGCAGGCATTGTATACCTGCTGCTCCGGCAACAAATGCCTTGAGCCCCTGAAATCGTGAATCCGATGCTGGCAAGAGACGTTGTGTGGTCAGTGGCACCACCTCTGCGTCCGAGGGGGTGAGGTCCTCCCGGGTAGGGGATGATGTGGAGGGGGTGTCGCTCAGGGGGCGCATGGTTGGCTCATTGCTGCCGGAAGACCCGTTCCCTGCAATAGTGAGGTTGGGTGGGGACGCACTGGGTGCACAGGCACAATACTCGGCAGTACGCACCCTTTCCAGAAGCCTTGGCATGGATGATGGGAGTGCACACTCGTCGTAAGAGGTTGCTCCGTGTACGGTGTGCTTGTACATGTACCAACGTAGTATTGTGTTTGTTTGGCAACAATGATCGACCGTTTGCGATAGTAACACCTTGTGGTGCGCCAATCAATGCCATGATGATGGTTTGCAAGTCACTCTGCAAGGAGGGTGCTAGTGATGGTCGATGCGTTGTGTAAATGCAGTGCCAATCCAATGCTGCTTGCCCTCGTTTTTTGTACTCCCAGTATGTTCTCACTTTGCCTCTCCTAGGACATATAATTACGCACCAAAAACTACCCCACAGTCAGACACATTCTGCAACACATATCTGCACATACCGCAATAGTGTGGCACACCGCACTGATTTGCTATTACACTAGACGCACGTTGACTGCATTTGCACCCGTACATGCGTGTTGCCAACGCTTCACCCTGCCCTAGATCATTGCATACAACACATCCATACACTATGCTGACTGCACCCCGTTTGGCACACGTCGTGGGATGCAGGGCTGGGTCACTGCATGGCGCACACACATGTGCTGCCCCACGCCCCCAGCTGGTGCGCCTCACAACTCCATGCAGGGCTGCCAGCACTGCAGAAACCTCAACATCAGAACCATCCACTGCTGAGGAACGCTTTCCCTTGCAGCCTCAAGAGGCAGCCACTGCACGCAAGTACGATGATGTGTATGCTTGTGGGTGGTGATGGTGGTACAAACGTACGCACACATGGTTGCATATGAATGCCACACAGAAAGCGTGTGTTGTCTGGTGTGCAGCCAACAGGCAGCTTGCATTTGGGCAATTACTTGGGTGCCATTCGAAACTGGGTGGGGCTGCAAGACCTCTATGGTGTGTTTGACTGGGTGTTTGTTTTGTGTGTGTTTGATTCATGTATGTGTGTGTGCATGGTGTGTGTACACATCACCAATGCCACAAATGCTCCTTTCCGTAAAACGCTTTCATAGCAACAACAATACCTCCCCCCCAAACTACACCCCCTGACCCAAGTACACCGGCCCCCCCTTTCACTAGACACGTACTTTTGTGTGGTGGACCTGCATGCGATTACCCTCCCCCATAGCCCCCCCGAGCTCCGTGACTCCACTCGGTCAGCAGCTGCACTCTACATAGCAGCAGGCATTGATCCCAGCAAGGCCGCCATCTTTGTGCAGAGCCACGTACCAGCACATGCGGAATTGATGTGGCTGTTGAATTGTTATACACCCATGGGATGGTTGAAGAAGATGATTCAGGTATGTGTGAGTGTGTGTGGGGGGGTGTATTGGGTGGGTATGTGTGGGTGTGTTGGTTGGGTATTGGGTGTGTGTTGGGTTGAAACCGTATTTCATTCCACTGTAACACACCATAGCCACATACACACTCACACACACACAGTCACTGACACACACAGTCACTGACACACCCACTCACCCACTCACCCACTCACCCACTCACCCACCCACACCCACACCCCACCACACACACAGTTTAAAGAGAAGAGCAAGACTGCAGGTGCAGAGGAGGTGGGCGCTGGGTTGCTGACCTACCCTGTGCTGATGGCTGCTGATATATTGCTATACCAGGTATGCATGTTGGTCTCATGATGTATTGGTTTACCAGGTAGTACACCGTGGATGTGTGTAGGGTATGTACATGATACGGCATTTGTGTTGTGTACGTCCAAACAACATGTTGTCACGTATGCTATGTATTCCTCTGTACTACACACCCCTTACACACCCCCTACACACACCCTACCACACAGTCCGACTTGGTTCCTGTGGGTGAGGATCAGCGCCAGCACTTGGAACTCTCCCGTGACATTGCAGAGCGCTTTAATTACCTTTTTGGCGGCAAAAAGTGGAAAAAGATGGGTGGTCGTGGTGGGCGTATATTCAAGGTGCCTGATGTGTTTATCCCTCCTGCAGGGGCGCGTGTGATGTCTCTCACGGTGCGTGTGTATTCAGGGTGTGTGAGGAGGGTGTGTGAGGAGGGTGTTCAGGGGTGGGTGTACTACAAAACATGGTGTATGCAACAACCCCCACTCAAAAAAACAACACCCCACTCAAAAAACCAACACCCCACTCAAAACAACAACACCCCACTCAAAAAAACAACAACAACACAGGATGGCACAAAGAAAATGTCAAAAAGTGCAGAAAGTGACCTGAGCCGCATCAACCTGCTTGACCCACCAGAAGTTGTGGCAAACAAAATCAAACGGGCCAAAACAGATGCCTTTGAGGGGCTAGAGATGGACAACCCTGAACGACCAGAGGCTAGAAATTTGCTGACAATGTACCAGCTGGTGACTGGCAACAGCATGGTATGTGGTTTCTTAGTGGGGGACATGGGAGGTATATGTGTGTGTTGTGTGAGGTTCCATCACCAGAGGTTTGCTGCATGGTTGTTCGTGCATGGGATACGAGCTCGGTATGCACCATGAACACCCCCCCCCACACCCCCCCCACACACACCTTCATAGAGTAATGTGGTGGATGAGGTGAGTAGCATGCGTTGGGGTGACTTCAAGCCCCTGCTGGCAGATGCAGTGGTGGAGCACTTGCGGCCCATCCAGACGCGGTACAATGAGGTGATTGCCGACCAGACCTACCTGGATGATGTGCTGGCACGTGGTGCAGAGCAGGCAAATGCAGTGGCAAATCAAACACTGGACAATTGCAAGCAGGCAATGGGATACTTGCCACCACGACGAGGGTGATGATGTTGTAGGGATGGTGTGTTTTTTGTTTCCGTTATTTTTGGGCAGGTTGTTCTTGGCGATATCCCCGGGTGGTAAACACGAAATTTGTGTTTATTCAGACGCGTTTTGTGCAAGCAGCTGCAAACGATCTCATATACGATCTGACCATGGCCACGCTGCAACAGGCACCTCAGCAGGTGCTGTCCTCACGTACATCGCGTGTGCAAGTTGCTGCAGTGCGCACGAGGGTGTCGTGCGTGCGCGGCAGGCAGAGTTTGCGTGTGCTGGCTGCATCTGCCACTGCGGTGGTCACTACCACGGGCAAGGCCTCTCTCCAGGGCACATCAAGGAAGCAAAACGAAGACAGGCTTGTCATTGAGGTGGTTGGTGTACTGTGATGGATGTGGGTATGTTGCACATCTGTTCTTGACACACCCCATCTTTCAACAGACACTCACTGCACAAAGCGCGGGTGACCCAGTGGTGTATGCAGCAGTCTATGATGGACACGGTACGATACACACACTCTATGCTGCTGCAAAACACACACACTGTTGCGCACCACTGGCAACCCCCACCCCCACACACATCAGGTGGGTTTGCAACCAGCTGGTGGCTGCAGCAGAACCTGCTCAAAATCGTGCAGGAAAACTGGAGTGCATCCCGACCAGAAGCTTCCATCACAAATGCATTCCTTCAAGCAGACGCACAGCTGCTCAAGCCCCAGGGTGGGTTTTTGGGCATGGGGGAGCGAGGTGTGGGTGGCTCCAAATGTGGCGCCAGTGCTGCTGTTGCCGTCCTGTTCAAGGTGTGGTGGTAGTGTGGACAGGGGATGGATAGTTGGGTATCATTATAGTAGTATCATTATTATAACACTGGCATTATTATAACACTGGCATTATTATAACACTGGCATTACAAGTACACTTGCAGCATTATTACACTGGCATATATACACACACCACCCCCATCATCGCACAACAGGATGCCCAGGGTAAGGACAAGCTGTTGACTGCAAACGTGGGTGATGCACGTGTGCTGTTGGTGCGTGATGGGCAGGTGCTGCAGCTCACTGAAGATCACGTGCCAGACAAGTACGAGGGTCAATTTTGTTTATACACATTTGTATTGTCCATATACACACCTAAAACCTTCTCTGTCTCTCTACATATGCACACATCTTATTCCGTCCCACATCCCCCATCGCCATCTCACATTGCTCCCCAATCACCATCCCACATCGCTTCCCACAGTGAGGAAGAGCGCAACAGGATAGAATCGACCAACCCCAACAGAAAGATGCCTCTGGTTCGCTATGTTGGACGCACTTGGAGGGTAGGAGGGCTACTGGCACTGTCTCGTGCATTTGGAGATGCATACATGAAGTCGGATCTGCAGTACAACGGCTTGGCAGCAGATGAGGGTGATGGCTATGGCAGTGGGTTTGGTGTGGTTGCGGTGCCATACACACAAGTCACAGAGCTCACAGACAAGGATTCGTGGTTGATCGTGTGCAGTGATGGGTTGTTTGCAAATGAAGAGCGTGGTGGTGGGAGTGGGTTGGAAAATGAGGAACTGGCGGGGATGCTGTCCAAGGTGGGCAAGGATGCCAACTTGGATGAGGCTGCCTTTAGGCTGGCAGAGGCTGCAGTGGAGCGTGGGAGTACGGATGACGTGACTGTCACGCTGCTGCGCCTGTCGCTGCCACCAGCAGCTGCTGCGTGATTTTTTGTTTTCAAGGTCATTTTTGATGATATTTTGAATGGTTGTGTGACAATCGTCGAGGTAGTTTATCAGGGCCAATACACGCCAACAGCAACACCACAACCAAGATGGCGGCCCACCCTTGGATGATGGTGCCCATCGTCTTCTTTTGCCTTCTCCTCGCCCCACCTTCCACCAACGCATTGGATCTTGCCGACCTGCGTCTAGATGCACCTGTGGACCTCGTTCGCTCGCTGGTGGGCACGTTGATCAGCAAGGAGGATGGGGGGATCCTTTCCACGATGATGGACGTTGCCACCAAAACCACACCCATCATGCGCTTGTTCAATCTGATGCCATCCTTGCCAAAGGATCTTTTTGCGTCCCCAGCAGACCTCGGCATTCGCTTGTTTCCCCAGCCCCCGGTGAGCAAAGAAAACCTGTTTGATGCCGCCATTGATGCCCGCAGCCGCATCAAGGGCTTTGAGGACTTTTTGGCCAACGTGGGACAAGACATCAAGGAATCCATATGCACCCACGAACAATTTGAGCGCGGCGAGTTTATTCCCACGGGGTGCCAGGGTCCCTCCCTCACACTGAACATCACCACCGGCAAGTGCACCATTGACACAGCAACCAAGCGTGTGGAGTGCGTGCCCCCCAGGGTGGAGCTGATCAAATCCCCCGCCTCATGCAACTTGAAATACCGCGAGCGATGCATATTCATTGGTCCACAATGCCGCATTAGCAAGTCTTTTGGGTTTGCCAAGGAGGGCGTGAAGAAAAAGTTTCCCACACTTGAGGTTGACATTGACAAGGTTATTCCACTGGGCAAGAAGAAAGCTGTGCTGGACGATGTGGCGGGGCGCCTGAGCGAGCTGCTGTTCGACAAGCTCCCTGAGAGGAAACAGATAAGTGGGTCCTTGGAGGTGCGCAAGACCATTCCTCTTTCGCTTGACAAGGACCTTCTGGCACCTGCTCTTGAAAAGGGCCCTGTTGCGGAAGCACCTGCTGCTGCTGCACCAATTGTGGCGCCTGCTGCTGCTGACACAGTGCTGCCTGCATCCAGTCCTTCATTGTAACGTGGCAGCGGTAACGTGGCAGCGATGCCATGCTTTTTGTGTTACATACATGGAAATGTATAATTTTTCATGTTGTACATCATAACATCACCCACCTCCGCAATGGAAGACAACACAATTCTTATCTGAGGATCTGAGATGGTGCAGACAACATCAAGATGGTGACCGAATAATCTCGCAGCATGTTTCCTTGCAAAGAAGCTGCTGTAGTGCAGCATCACCCATTTCCCGACGTTCTGCTGGAAAAAGATAAACAACAGGTGCTGCATCAACAGTTGCAATGTTGATGGATGTTGGTTCCTCCTTGCTGGTGGTGTTTCGGGCAACAGCACATCAACACAGCACATCAAACAACTACCTTAACTGCATACCATTCACCAAACACCACAACACCACCCCAGGATGTCTCGACGAGTCTGGTGCCATCCCCGACCAACCCCCAGCAGGAGCTCCGCATCACCATCATCCACAACCGCGTGGTGCTCAGCACAGGCACCGTCATACAACGCCAAGTATCTGTAGAAAACCCCATCAAACAGGTGTGGTGCACAAGATGGCGTACAGATGAGGTGTACCGCACTGGCTCCTCATCCTCTCACCATTTTTTCCCACCACCACCCCAAACCACCACCCCCAACCACCACCCTCAACCACCTCAGGTGGCGTTTTGTAGGTTTCCTGCAGACAATGGTACGCTTGCCAGCCCCACACTATGCATCCTCCATGGCCGCGCCTTCACAGTGGAGTCACCTAGTGGGGTGGCTCACACGATCAGCCTGCCAGCAGCGTTCACGGGTCTCCACCCTCTCCCCTCTGGCGTTGTGCTCACGGTACGTTTTTGGGTAACAGTGTTGAATGGACAAATGTTGATTGTAACAATGATGTATGTTACAATGTTGTATTACACATTTCACATGCACAGCGCATCATGTTGTATGCATGCTACATATACTACACACAACAAAAATACACACCATATACACACACCTCCCATCACCCCTTGTATACGCCCCCTCTCTGCATACACCCCCTCTCTGCATACAACCCCTCTCTGCATACACCCCCTCTCTGCATACACCCTCTCTCCATACACGCAGGGGGCCCCCTCCATGGGTCCCTGTGTGCTCCCCCACCCCCTCGAGGAGCTCACCCCCCTACGCCTAGAGGCCCCCAGCCGACAGCCACATGGACCTGGGAGACCACTACTGCTAGCCACAGCAGCCAGTGAACATGAACGCATCGTGTGGAGCGATTTGTATGCACCATTGATACTCACGTACAACACGGTATGTGCAGTGCTGTTGTTTTTGTTGAAGTCAAGTGTGTTGGATCATGCATATTGTTGTGTATGTGTTGTTGTATGTGATGATGATGGATGGATGGATGGAATGTGATGGTCTTGTACGCAGGAGCCGCATCCCCTGATACATTCACCCCTCCTCATTTCACCACACCTCTCCCGCCCACCGCCCTTCAACAGCACCTTGAGCGCCTGGCACTGTGGAGAATCACCCCACCCCATCCCACCACCACACCACACGATGCATTCCCACCCACCCACGGCGCATGTGCGACCCCTGCCAACAGGCCCCTCATTCGCGGGGTGTCGTCCGTGCTCACAGGGGGTTCCGCAGGGCCCGCACCCCCCCCCTCCACTGCAAAACGACACACGCTGCGTCAACCAGATGGCATGCTGTCCCCTGCCGCGTTTTCCCCCTTTCCGCGTGCCGCGGCGGGGGTGGTGGGGGCCCTCGCAAACGGAGGGGCCCTGTTGCTTCCGAGCAAGGAGGGGCCCTGTGTATGCCGGCGGGTATGGGAGCAAGCAATGAGTAAAGGTGTGTGGGGGTGGTGGTCTGCATTGGTGTGTTGGAGATGTAAGACGATGATATTGTAGGTCATAATGATGTACTTGTGCGTGTGTTTGACGGTGTGTGTGTGATGTGTTCCGACCCCATACACCCACCCACCCACCCACCCACACAGGCACTGCACCAACACATGCCTTTATCGTACATGACGCAGACACCACCCCATGTCTTGCATTGCTGAGTCAGCATGCACAGCGTCTTCTCCTCCTTCGCCTCCCTGCAGACCATTGCACCACTGCACCAGACCACCTTCATACATCAGACCACCAGAAATTCAAAGCACAGCACAGCACAGCACAGCATGCAGCAGAAATTCAGGTGCTATTGGACACTGAATGCATTGCTGCAGTTGCAATTGCAGCCACTCGCGTTCCTACTGGTGGTGCTTCAAGTACACCACTCTCCCCTTGCTTGATTCCTACATGCTTGCCTACGTATTCATCAAGTGCACATCCATCAAGTGCACATCCATCAACACTGTCCTCTTCCTCTTCATCTGCATGCGTATCACCCAATGATTCCTCCTCCCACTCCAACACCGCACACCCCCACACCTCGCACTCCAATATCATGGTGATGGATTTGTTGGTACTGAGGCCGGGTGGTGGTGTGTCGTTGTATTGGGGAGCACAGCGTATCGCTGATGTGGTGGTGCATGGGCAACCTGGGTCAGGGAGTGTGCAACTGCCATGGTGCGGGGGTGTGAGGGAGGAACGTGGTTGTTGGGGGTGTGTAGGGGATAGGGGTGCTGTGATGTGGAAGAATACAAGTGCGCAATACAAGTGCACACACTCATTGTGCATGTTCGAGCATGTGTGCAAACATGCATACAATATACCCCAGCATGTGTACAAACATGCGTACAACATACAGCCCACCTGTATGTATTCACACACATGCTCTCCTTGTACACACACACACACACACACACACACACACACGCACACACACACACACACACAC
>VFQP010001096.1_pt1 | contig 39983 bp, 39 predicted proteins | sample 3512351 | NCBI WGS metagenome assembly VFQP01 (sample SAMN10412372, study PRJNA504923) | tailings metagenome | isolation source: Relicate 1 Philex TSF1 revegetated site | place: Philippines: Tuba, Benguet | collected 2017-08-29
CCGAGCAGAACATCGCCAAGCTGTTCGCCGCGGCCACCATCCCCGGCATCATCGCGATGCTGGGCTACATGATCGCGATCGCGATCTACGTGCGCGTGCGCCCCGGCCATGCGCCCGACCACAACCTCGACCTGCCGAAGATGTCGCTTCAGGCGGTGATGGGCGTGCTGCCGCTCGCGGTGGTGTTCCTGATCGTGTTCGGCGGCATCTACGGCGGCCTGTTCACCCCCACCGAAGGCGCGGGCGTGGGCGTGGCCTGCACCTTCATCGCGGCCGTGCTCAAGGGCGAGCTCACGCTCAAGAAGGTCAAGGAGTGCTTCCTGTCGACCGCCTCGGCCAGCGCCATGATCTTCATGATCTTCATCGGCGCCGACATGATGAACACCTCGCTGGCGCTCACGCAGGTGCCGGCGCAGCTGGCCAGCGTGATCCAGGGCTGGGACGTGCCGCCCGTGATGGTGGTGGGCGGCATCCTGCTGTTCTACGTGGTGCTGGGCGCGGTGATGGACGAGCTGTCCATGATCCTGCTCACCATCCCCATCTTCTTCCCCGTGATCATGGGCCTGGATTTCGGCATGCCGCAGGAATCGGTCGCCATCTGGTTCGGCATCATGGTGCTCATGACGGTCGGCTTCGGCCTGCTCGCACCGCCCGTGGGCCTGAACGTGTACGTGGTCAACGGCATGGCCAAGGACGTGCCGATCGGCGAGAGCTACCGCGGCGTGATGCCCTTCCTCGCGGCCGACACGCTGCGCACGCTGCTGCTGCTGTTCTTCCCGCCGATCTCCCTCTGGCTCGTCCAGTTCGTGGGATGACGCTGCCGCGCCGCGCCGCCCTCGTGGCCCTGGGCCTTGCGCCCTGGGTCGGGGCGCTGGCGCAGCAGCCCGCCTTCCCCACGCGCGGTCTGCGCCTGGTGGTGCCGTTCGCGGCCGGCGGGGTGGGTGACCTCACGGCGCGCATCGTGGCGGGCAAGCTGGCCGAGCGGCTCGGCCAGCCCGTGGTGATCGAGAACCGCCCCGGCGCGGGCGGCGTGGTGGCCGCGGAAACCGTGGCGCGCGCCGAGCCCGACGGCCACACGCTGTTCCTGATGTCCAACGGCACGGCCGTCACGGCCGGGCTGTTCAAGTCGCTGCCCTTCGACACGATCAGGGACTTCGCGCCCGTCTCCACGCTGGGCTTCTTCGACATCGCGGTGCTCGCACACCCCGACGCCCCGTTCAAGACCTTTCCCGAGCTGCTGGCCTACGCGCGCAGCCACCCGGGCAAGCTCAACATCGGCAGCATCAACATCGGCAGCACGCAGCACCTGGCGGCCGAGCTGTTCAAGAGCAGCGCCGACATCGACGCCCAGACCGTGCCCTTCAACGGCACGCCCAACCTGATCGGCGCGCTGCGCGGCCGCCAGGTCGACGTGGGCGTGGAGATCCTCGCGCCGGTGCTGGCCCAGGTGCGCGCCGGCGCGCTGCGCGCGCTCGCGGTGGCGGGCGAGAAGCGCTCGGTGGTGCTGCCCGACGTGCCCACGGCGGCCGAATCGGGCGTGGCGGGTTTCGTGGCCTCGTCGTGGAACGCGATCGCCGCGCCCGCGAAAACGCCGCGGCCGGTGATCGATCGCCTTCAGCGCGAGATCGCGGCCAGCGTGGCCGACGCCGAGGTGCAGAAGAAGCTGCGCGAACTCAACATCGACCCGCGTTCCTCGTCGCCCGAGCAGACGGCCGCGCTGCTGGCCGGCGACATCAAGCGCTGGAGCGCGGTGATCGAGCGCGCGGGCATTCCCAAGCAGTGAGCGCGCCGCGGGGTGCGGCATGCCGCCCCGCGCTCAGCGCCACAGTCAACCCCACCAGGGCAGCAGCCGCTTCATCGCCGCCACCTCGCCGCAGTGGTCGGGCTGGTAGCCGGGCAGGGCGGCCATGCGGGTCTGCCAGGCGCGGCTGCGCAGCAGCTGCAGCAGGCGCTGCATGGGCGCTTCGTCGAGCGTGCGCTTGAGGCCCACGAGCAGGTAGCGCTCGTCGGTGATGGGCACGAAATCGAGCCGCGCGCTGCGCGCCGCGTACTCGGTGCCCAGGCCCACGTCGGCGGTGCCGCCGGCCACCGCCAGCGCCACCGCCGCGTGCGAGCGCTCGATGTGGTCGTAGCCGTCGATGTCCAGCGGCATCAGCCCCGCGCGTGCCAGCAGCTCGTCGAGCAGCAAGCGCGTGCCCGTGCCCAGCGCGCGGTTCACGAAGCGCGCCTGCAGCCGCGCCACGTCGTGGATGTCGCGCAGCCGCATGGGGTTGCCGGGCGCCACGATCAGGCCCTGCGTGCGGCGCGCGAAGCCGATGATCTTGTGCTGGCCCGGCTTGAGCATGGGCCGGTAGGTGCGGGCCGTGGCCGTGCCCGCGTCGGCAAAGGGCTGGGCGTGAAAACCCGCCACGTTGCAGCGGCCCTCGTTGAGCGCGCGGATCGCGTCCACGCTGCCGCAGAAGTGCACGTCCAGGTGCAGCGCGGGCCCGCCCTCGCGCTGGGCCGCGAAGTCCACCAGTTCGTTGAGCGCGTGGTCGTGGCTCGCGTACAGGCGCAGCGTGGGCGCGTTGTCTTCCCCGCCCTCGGGCGCGAGCACCTGCTGGAAGGCGCGCTCGAGCTCCACGCGCAGGCTCTCCAGCTGCGGGCCCAGCCGCGCCTGCGCGAGCCGCTCGGCCGCCAGCAGCTTCTCGCCAAAGGGCGTGAGCCGCGCGGCCTGGCCACGCTCCCAGAAGATCAGGCCCTGGCCGAGCGCGGCCTCCCAGTCCTTCAACTGGCCCCACACGTGGCGGTACGACAGGCCCACCTCGCGCGCCGCGCCCGAGATCGAACCGCTGCTCTTGACCGCCTGCAGCACGTCCATCATGGGGTTGCGCAACAGCGACGCCCCATGGGGCTGGGTGGGCTCGCGGGTGCTCAGGTGGTAGGCCAGCTCGATGCGTCGCATGGCCCCGAGTGTGCCGCAAGCCCCCTTATGCAATGCGGTGCATATCGCGTCTTCACGCAGGGCGCGATGCCCGGCACTTGGCTACAGTGCAGGCCCTGATGAACACCTTCTCCGACAGCCTGGGCGTGGCCTTCGCCCTGATCGCGTCGGGCGACGCCGGGCTCTGGGCCATCGTGTGGCGCTCGCTTTTCGTGAGCGCCTGCGCCACCGCCATCGCCTACGCGCTGGGCCTGTGGCTCGGGGCCTGGCTGGCGGCCGCGCGCTTTCGCGGCCGTGGCGCGGTGCTCACGCTGCTCAACACCGCGCTCGCGGTGCCCGCGGTGGTGGTGGGCCTGGTGGTCTACCTGCTGCTGTCGCGCTCGGGACCGCTGGGCTTTCTGGGCTGGCTGTTCAGCGTGCCCGCCATGGTGCTCGCGCAGACCGTGCTCGTGCTGCCGCTGGTGACCGCGCTGGTGCGCCAGGTGGTGGAAGACGCCGAGCTCGGCCACGGCGAGCAGCTGCGCTCGCTGGGCGCGGGCACCACGGTGCGCAGCCTGCTGCTGGCCTGGGACGAGCGCTACGCGCTGCTCACCATCTTCATCACCGCCTTCGGCCGCGCCGTGTCCGAGGTGGGCACGGTGATGATCGTGGGCGGCAACATCGACGGCTTCACGCGCGTCATGACCACCGCCATCGCGCTCGAGACCAGCAAGGGCGACCTGCCGCTGGCGCTGGGCCTGGGCGTGGTGCTGCTGGCCGTGGTGCTGCTGCTCAATGCCGCCGTCTCGCTGCTGCGCCGCTGGCGCGAGAAGGCCGACGGCCTGCTGCCCGTGGGAGCGCCTGCATGAGCGCCGCCGGGCCGTTCCCAAGGCGCTCAGCCCCGCAGTGCGCAGCGCGGAGGGTGGTCCAGTGACCGGCATGCCCGGCGCGCCCACGCTGCCCGCGGCCTGCTTCGATGTGCGCGGCCTGCAGGTGCGCCTGGGCCCGGCGCCGCGCGCGCCCGCGCTCGACGGCGTGAACCTGCGCATCACCGAAGGCGAGCGCGTGGCCCTGATCGGCGCCAACGGCAGCGGCAAGAGCACGCTGCTGCGCGCGCTGCACGGCCTGCTGCCGCTCACCGAAGGCCAGTGCCAGCGCCCCGAGGCGCGCCGCATGGCCATGCTGTTCCAGCGCCCGCACATGCTGCGCGTGCGCGCCTGGCAGAACGTGGCGCTGGGCCTGTGGCTCAAGGGCCTGCGCTGGCGCGAAGCGCGCGAGGCCGCGCACGCCGCGCTGGGCCGCGTGGGCCTGGCCGACATCGCGCAGCGCAACGGCCGCGCGCTCTCGGGTGGCCAGCAGCAGCGGCTCGCGCTCGCGCGCGCCTGGGCGCTCAAGCCCGACGTCTGGCTGCTCGACGAACCCACCGCCAGCCTCGATCCGCACGCCAAGCGCGAGGTCGAACAGCTCATTGCCGAGTTCACCGCCACGCCCGTGGGCGGACGCCCCACCACCCTGGTGTTCGCCAGCCACAACCTCGGCCAGGTCAAGCGCCTGGCCAGCCGCGTGGTTTACCTCGAGCAGGGCCGCGTGCTCGCCGACCTGCCCGTGGACGATTTTTTCAATGCCGACCTGCTGCGGGCCCTGTGCCCGCACGCCCACCTTTTTGTTCAAGGAGAAGCCTGGTGAAACCCATCCACACACTCGCCACGCTGGCCGCCGGCCTGCTGCTCGGCGGCGCCGCGCTCGCGCAGAACATCGTCGTGGCGTCCACCACGTCCACCGAGCAGTCGGGCCTGTTCGGCCACCTCCTGCCGCAGTTCAAGCAGGCCACGGGCATCGACGTGAAGGTGGTGGCCCTGGGCACCGGTCAGGCCATCGACATGGCGCGCCGCGGCGACGCCGACGTGCTGTTCGTGCACGACAAGGTGGCCGAAGAGAAGTTCGTCGCCGACGGCTTCTCGGCCAAGCGCCAGGAGGTCATGTACAACGACTTCGTGCTCGTGGGCCCCAAGGCCGACCCGGCGAAGACCGCCGGCAAGGACATCGTGGCCGCGCTGAAGAAGGTGGCGGCCGCCAACGCGCCCTTCATCTCGCGCGGCGACAAGAGCGGCACGCACGCGGCCGAGCTGCGCTTCTGGAAGATGGCCGACGCGGACGCGGCCAAGGGCAGCGGCTACAAGGAATGCGGCTGCGGCATGGGCCCGGCGCTCAACATCGGCTCGGGCTCGAACGCCTATGTGCTGACCGACCGCGGCACCTGGCTCAACTTCAAGAACCGCGGCGAGCTCGTGGTGCTCGTGGAAGGCGACCAGCGCCTGTTCAACCAGTACGGCGTGATGCTGGTGAGCGCGGCCAAGCATCCGCAGGTGAAGACCGCCGAAGGCCAGAAGTTCGTGGACTGGGTGACCGGCGCCGCGGGCCAGGCAGCCATTGCCGCCTACAAGATCGGCGGCGAACAGCTCTTCTTCCCGAACGCGGCCCGGTAAGGGGTCGCCCGCGGCTCAGCCTTCAGCGGCCGCGAGCGCGCACGCGGCCTGGTGGTGCGTGAGCCACACGCGCCCGCTCAGGTGCCGCAGGAAGTCGCTGCGCTGCAGCTTGTCCATCACCGGGCCCTTCACCTCGGACAGGTGCAGTTGCAGGCCGGCATCGCGCAGGCGCTGGTTGATGGCTTCGAGGCTGTCGAGCGCGCTGGCGTCGATGTCGTTGATGGCCGAGCACTGCAGCACCACGTGGCGCAGCGCGGGCCGCTCGGCCACCGCGGCGTTGATGCGGTCTTCGAGCGCGCGCGCGTTGGCGAAGTACAGGCTCTCGTCCATGCGCAGCGCGAGCACCGCGGGCTGCGTGATCACCGTGTGGCGCTGCACGTTGCGGTAGTGCTCGGTGCCCGGCACCTGGCCCACCTCGGCGATGTGCGGCTGGCTGGTGCGCCACAGGTGCAGCAGCAGCGACAGGCCCACGCCCGCCACCAGGCCGCTTTCCACGCCCGCCGCGAGCGTGACGACCAGCGTGGCGAGCACCGCGGTGAAGTCGGCCTTGGCATAGACCCAGGTGCGGCGCAGCATGCCGAAGTCGACCAGCGAGAGCACGGCCACCACGATGGTGGCGGCCAGCGTGGCCTGCGGCAGGTGGAACAGCGCCGGCGTGAGCAGCAGCGAAGCGAACAGGATGCCGACGGCGGTGAACACGCCGGCCGCGGGCGTTTGCGCCCCGGCGTCGAAGTTCACCACCGAGCGCGCGAAGCCGCCCGTGACCGGAAAGCCCCCGCTGAATGCGGCCGCGAGGTTGCTGCCGCCCAGGGCCACGAGCTCCTGGTCGGGCTCGATGCGCTGGCGCCGCTTGGCCGCCAGCGTCTGCCCCACCGACACCGACTCCACGAAACCCACCACGCTGATCAGCAGCGCGGGCACCAGCAGCGACTGCCAGAGCGCGACATCCCACAGCGGTTGCGTGAGCGGCGGCAGGCCCTGTGGCACCGCGCCCACGAGCTTCACGCCGTGCGCGCCGGCGTCGATCGCCCAGGCGAACACGGTGGCGCCGACGATGGCCGCCACCGGCCCGGCCTTGGCCGCGAGCTCGGCCGCGCGCGGCGACAGGCCCAGGCGCTGCAGCAGCGGCTGCAGGCCACGCCGCACCCAGAACAGGAAAGCCAGGCTGCTGGCGCCGATGGCCAGCGTGAGGCCATGGATGTGGCCCCGCTGCGCCCACACCGCCGCGAGCATCTCGACCAGGTTGTGGCCGCCTGCACTCACGCCCAGCAGCGTCTTGAGCTGGCTGGCCGCGATCAGCAGGCCCGAGGCCGTGATGAAGCCCGAGATCACCGGGTGGCTCAGGAAGTGGGCGATGAAGCCCAGCCGCAGCAGGCCCATGGCGAGCAGGATCAGGCCCGAGAGAAAGGCCAGCGTGATCGCCACCGCGAGGTAGGCCGCGCTGCCCGCGGCCGCGTGTTCGCCCACCGCCGCGGCGGTCATGAGCGAGACCACGGCCACAGGGCCCACCGCGAGCACGCGGCTGCTGCCCAGCAGCGCGTACACCAGCAGCGGCGCCACGCTCGCGTACAGGCCCACCTCGGGCGGCAGGCCCGCGAGCTGCGCGTAGGCCAGGCTCTGCGGGATCAGCATCAGCGTGACGATCACCGCGGCCAGTGCGTCGCGCAGCAGGGTGTCGCGGCGGTAGTCGCGCGCCCACACCAGGGCGGGCAGGGCCGGCAGCCAGCGGGGCGCGCGCGGGTTCATGGCGTGGGGCGGGGCAGGCGGCTGAGGTCGTAGCCCGCGGCGGCGGCGGTGGCCAGCAGTTCGTCCCAGGGCCGCTGACCGGCCTGCGACAACGCCCACAGCGTGGTGCAGCGCGTGCCGCTGCGGCAATAGGCGAGCACCGGGCCCGTGGCCTGCGCGAGCGCTTCGCCGAAGGCCTGCACCTGCGCGGGGCCGATCTGGCCCGAGACCACGGGCTGGAACACGAAGCGCAGGCCCGCGGCCTGCGCGGCCGCGGCCATGGTGTGGTGGTCGGGCTGGCCGGGCTGTTCGCCGTCGGGCCGGTTGCAGATGACGGTGGTGAAGCCGGCCGCGGCCAGCGCGGCCATGTCGGCGGGCGCCACCTGCGGCGCCACGGCGAGGCTGGGGGTGAGGCGTTTGAGGTCCATGGGGGTTCCTGGGCGTGGGGGTGTCAGGCGTGGCGCGGCGGCTTCTGGGCCCGCAGCCGCTCGATCCATTCGTAGACCAGCATGCCGGCCACCATGGCCACCACGAACACCAGGCCCTTGAGCTCGCCCGAAGCCATGGAGACCAGGCCCGGGCCCGGGCAGAAGCCCGCCAGGCCCCAGCCGATGCCGAAGGTGAGGCTGCCCAGCACCAGCCGGCGGTCGATCTGCGTGGCCTTGGGCAGTTGCATGGCGCCGTCGAGGAAGCTGCGCGTGCGCCGCTTGGCGAGCGCGAAGGCGAACAGGCCCACGGCGATGCCGCCGCCCATCACGAAGGCCAGCGACGGGTCCCAGGCGCCCGCGAGGTCGAGGAAGCCCTGCACCTTGCCGGGGTCGGTCATGCCCGAGAGCAGCAGACCCAGGCCGAAGACCAGGCCGACGATGAACGCAACGAGTTTCTGCATGGCGGTGTCCTCAGAGCAGGTGGCGGATGACGAACACGGTGGCGAAGCCCGTGGCCATGAAGGCCAGCGTGGCCACCAGCGAGCGCGGCGACAGGCGCGAGAGCCCGCACACGCCGTGGCCGCTGGTGCAGCCCGCGCCGTAGCGCGTGCCGATGCCCACGAGCAGACCGGCGATCACGATCAGGCCGAAGCCGGCGTCGATGCGCGGCGCGCTGATGAAGCCTTCGGGCGCGAGCGCGCGGTAGACCAGGGGCGACACGAACAGGCCCGCGAGCAGCGCCACGCGCCAGCCCACGTCGCCGCGGACGGGGTTGAGCACGCCGCCCAGGATGCCGCTGATGCCGAGCACGCGGCCGTTGAACAGGATCAGCAGCGCGGCCGCCACCCCGAGCAGAACGCCGCCGGCCAGCGAGGCCCAGGGCGTGAAGTTGGCGAGATCTATGGTCATGCGGGGTCTCCTCAGCGTTGGCAGAACTGTTGGTAAAGGGTGCGGATGACGGCCTGGGCCTGCGGGCTGTCGATCTGGTAGTACACGTGCTTGCCTTCGCGGCGCGTGCTCACCAGCGACTCTTCGCGCAGCACCGTGAGCTGCTGCGACAGCGTGGGCTGGGTGATGCCCAGCGTGGCTTCGAGTTCGCCCACGTTGTGTTCGCCCTGCAGCAGCTGGCACAGCAGCATCAGGCGATCGGGGTTGGACAGCACCTTCATGAGCCGGCAGGCGGCTTCGGCGCTGGCGTGCATTTCTTCGAGGTCGAGTTTGATGGCGGGCATGGGGATTTCCGTCGAATGGTCGTCACTATATTGACAGATATATTGTTTGTCAATATATTGGCGTTTACTTATTCAAAGGAGCGCCCCATGCCCACCCATCCCCCGCGTCCCCAGGTCCAAGGCCTGTTCGACCCCGCCACCTGGACCGTCACCTACGTGGTCCACAACGGCCCGGGCACGCCCGCGGCCATCGTCGATTCGGTGCTCGACTACGACCCCAAGTCCGGCCGCACGCGCACCGCGTCGGCCGACCGGGTGATCGAATACGTGAAAGCCCAGGGCCTGACCGTCGAGTGGATCCTCGAGACCCATGCCCATGCCGATCACCTCTCGGCCGCGCCCTACCTCAAGCGCCAGCTCGGCGGGCGCATCGGCATCGGCGGGCGCATCACCCAGGTGCAGCAGGTGTTCAAGGGCCTCTTCCATCTCGAGCCCGAATTCCACCCCGACGGATCGCAGTTCGACCACCTGTTCGCGGACGGCGAAACCCTGCGCATCGGCGCCCTCGAAGGCCGGGTGCTGTTCGTGCCCGGCCACACCCCGGCCTGTGCGGCCTACCAGGTGGGCGACGCGGTGTTCGTGGGCGACACGCTGTTCATGCCCGACGTGGGCACGGCGCGCTGCGACTTCCCCGGCGGCGATGCGAAGACGCTCTACGCCTCGGTGCAGAAGATCCTCTCGCTGCCCGGCGACACGCGGCTCTTCATGTGCCACGACTACCCGCCCGAAGGCCGTCCGGTGCGCTTCGAGACCACGGTCGCGGAGCAGCGCGCGCACAACATCCACGTGCACGCGGGCGTGAGCGAGGCGCAGTTCGTGGCCATGCGCACGCAGCGCGACGCCACGCTGGAAATGCCCACGCTCATCCTGCCCTCGGTGCAGGTGAACATCCGCGCGGGCGAGATGCCACCGCCCGAGGCCAATGGTGTGCGCTACCTCAAGATCCCGGTGAACGCGCTCTGAGCCCGTGCGGCCCTCACGGGCCGAGCTGGCGCATCACCTCGGTGTGGAAGTCGCCGCTGGCCGAGGCCGCGGTGAAGTCGGCGGTGCGGCCATCGAAGCGCACCGTGCCCTGGTGCAGCAGCACCAGGCGCTGCGCCTGGCGCGCCTCTTCGATCAGGTGCGTGGCCCAGAGCACCGCCATGCCGTGGTCGGCGCACAGCGCGAGCACGGTGGCCATGAGCTGCTCGCGCGAGGCCGGGTCCAGGCCCACCGTGGCCTCGTCCATGAGCAGCACGCGCGGGCGGTGCAGCAGCGCGCGCAGCAGCTCCACCTTGCGCCGGTTGCCGCCCGAGAGGCTGCGCACCGGCGCGCGCGCCTGCGCCTGCAGGCCCAGCCGCTCCAGGCCTTCGTCGATGCGTGGGTTCGCCTGCGCGCGCGGCAGACCGTGCAGGTCGGTGTGGAAATGCAGGTTGGCGCGCACCGAGAGGTCGAGGTCGAGCGCGCTTTGCTGGAACACCACGCCCAGGCCCGCGAGTGCGCGGTCCGGGTGGCGCGCGAGGTCGTGGCCCAGCACCACGATGCGGCCCTCGTCGGGCGTGAACAGGCCGGTGAGCAGTTGCAGCAGCGTGCTTTTGCCCGCGCCGTTGGGCCCGAGCAGCGCCACCAGCTCGCCGGCCTGCAGGCTGAGGTCCACGCCCTTGAGCGCGGGTCGCGGGCCGTAGCTTTTCTTCAGGCCCTCGGCCTGCAGCAGCGGGGCGTTCATGGCTTGAGCAGGTTCATGCGTTGCAGCAGGCGCTTCTCGCGCTCCACCGTGGCGGCCACCGCGGCGCGGTAGTCGCGCGTGTTGAGGTAGTCGATCGCCTGGTCGAAGCGCGCGAGCTCGCGCACGTGGCGCTCGCTGAACATGGCCTTGTGGAAGGCCTCGTGCAGCACCTGCACCGCGGCCTCGGGCGTGCCCGCGGGCGCGGCCAGGCCCCAGGGCGAGCTGTGCACCGCATACGGGTGGCCGAGCTCGCGCAGCGTGGGCACCTCGGGCCAGCGCGGGCTGCGCTGCGCGCCGAAGGTGGCGAGCAGCCGCACCTTGCCCTGGTCGACCCAGGGCGCGAAGCCGGTGGAGTTCACGCCCGCCATCACCTGGCCGCTGGCCAGGTCGAGCATCTGGTCGGCGGTGCCGCGGTAGGGCACGTGCACGTAGCGCACGCCCTGTTGCTGCAGCACCTCTTCCATGGCCAGGTGGGCCGTGGTGCCCACGCCGGTCGAGCCGACGATGAGGCGGCCCGGGTTCGCACGCCCCCAGTCCAGCAGGTCGGCAAAGCGCTGGAACGGCGAGGCCGCCGGCACCAGCACGCCGAAGGTGGTGCCCGAGACCTGCACGATGGGGCTGAGGTCGGTCAGCGGGTTCCAGGGCACGGCGTTCATGAGCGCGTGCCGGTACACGGTGATGGGCACCTGGCCGATGGTGTGGCCGTCGGCGTGCGCGGCCTTGAGCAGCGGCGCCACCTGGCTGCCGCCCGCGCCGGGGCGGTTGATCACCACCAGCGGCTGGCCCAGCAGCGGCGCGGCCTCTTCGCACAGGATGCGCAGCGTGAGATCGGTGGCGCCGCCCGCGGGCCAGGGCACGATCAGTTCGATGGGCCGCGAAGGATAGGCCGCCGCGCGCGAAGCGCCCGCGCGCCCCGCCAGGGCCGCCATGCCCAGGCCCAGCATGGCACGGCGTGTCACACCCGGTTGTTGCAGGCTGGAGCAGTGTGGCGCAGTGGGTGGGGGCAGGAGCGGGGGTGACACGGCACAAAACCAGGGTTTGTCCGGAGCCGCAACGGCGTGTGGCGGCCCCGATGCGCGGTGATCGGCAAGTTCCACGCCACGGTGCGCGCGTGGCACCGAACTTGCACCCCGAAGCCCACCACAACGACATTCAGGAGACTCCCCATGCCCCGTTGCCTGCGCCCGCTGCTGGGCCTTGCCCTGCTCGCCGCCGCCCCGGCCTTCGCCCAGGTGTTCGTGTCGAGCGAGAAGGACAACAAGCTCTATGTGTTCGACGCCCAGGGCGAGCGCACCGGCGCCATCGACGTGTGCAAGCGGCCGCGCCACCTGATGTTCAACGCCGACAAGAGCCAGATCTACGTCTGCTGCGGCGACAGCAACCAGCTCGGCATCGTCGATGTGGCCACGCAGAAGATGACCGGCAAGCTCGCGCTCGGCGACAGCCCCGAGATCTTCGACCTCAGCCCCGACGGCAAGACGGTGTACGTCTCGATCGAGGACGAGAACGTGATGGCCGCCTACGACCTGGCCACGAAGAAGCCGCTGTTCCAGGTGAAGACCGGCGGCGAGCCCGAGGGCGTGCGGGTCACGCGCGACGGCAAGACCGCCTACGTCACCTCCGAGGTGGCCAACGTGGTCCACGTGATCGACCTGAGCCAGAAGAAGGTGGTCAAGAACATCACCGTGGGCAAGCGCCCGCGCCGCTTCGTGCTCTCGGCCGACGGCAGCGAGCTGTGGGTGACCAACGAGCTCGACGCCAGCGTGAGCGTGGTGGACACCGCGACGCACACGGTGAAGGCCACGGTGAAGTTCGCGGTGCAGGGCCTGCGCGAGGCCGACATCACGCCCGTGGGCATGGCGCTCAGCGGCGACGGCAAGACCCTGTGGGTGGGGCTGGGCCGCGCCAACCGCGTGGTCGAGGTGGACGTGGCGAGCAAGACGCCGGGCCGCCAGGTGCTGGTGGGCAAGCGCGCCTGGGGCCTCACGCTGCACCCCGATGGCAAGACCCTGTACGTGAGCAACGGCCTGTCCGACGACATGACGCTGGTGGACACCGCGAGCGCCAAGGCCGTTCGCACCGTGGCCGTGGGCCGCGTGCCGCACTCCGTTCTCGTGAAGTGACGTGAAGCGACTCGCCGCCGTCGCCCTCGCCGTTGTCCTCGCGCTGTGCGCGGCCTTCGCGCACGCGCAGGCCACCCGACCGGTCCAGGTGACGCTGGGCGTGGTCACGCTGGCCGACGACCCGCGCCACGCGCCGCGCCGCATGGAGAAGGCCTACCCCGGCCACCCCACGGGCACCGCACTGGCGGGCGTGGCACTGGCCGTGGACGAGGCGCAGGTGGAGCTCGACACGCGCGGCCTCGCGCTGCAGGTCAAGGCCTTCGAACTGGCCGACGCGGCTGCGCTGCCCAAGCTGCTCGCCGAGCTCAAGGCCGCGCGCGTGCAGCATGTGGTGGCCGACCTGCCGGTGCCCGAACTGCGTGCGCTGGTGCAGGCCGCGCCCGCGGCGCTGGGCGGCGCGATCGTGTTCAACACCGCGCAGGACGACGACGGCCTGCGCGCCGAACACTGCGCCGCCGCGCTGCTGCACACCACCCCGAGCGCGGCCATGCGCGCCGACGCCCTGGCCCAGTACCTGGCCGCGCGCAACTGGCGCAAGGCCCTGCTGCTCAACGGCCCGACGCCGGCCGACGCGGCGCAGACCCGCGCCTTCGAGCGCGCCGCCAAGCGCTACGGCGTGCAGATCGTCGAGCGCAAGCCCTTCAAGCTCAGCGGCGACCCGCGCGAGCGCGACCTCGCCAACACGCGGCTGCTCACCGGCGAGCGCAGCCACGAGGTGGTGGCCGTGATGGACGCCGACGGCGAGTTCGCGCGCACCGTGCCCTACGCCACGCAGTGGCCGCGGCCGGTGCTGGGCGCGGCCGGCCTCACCGCGCAGGCCTGGCACCCGCACTGGGAGCGCAACGGCGGCCCCCAGCTCACGCGGCGCTTCGCGCGCGCGCAGCAGCGGCCCATGGACGCGCACGACTGGGCCGCCTGGGCCGCGGCCAAGGCCGTGGCCGCGGTGCTGGTGCACGACCCCAAGGCCGGCGTGGCGCAGCAACTGCAGACGCTGCGCAAGGGCGTGGTCACCATCGACGGCTTCAAGGGCCAGCGTCTGAGCTTCCGGGCCTGGGACGGTCAGCTGCGCCAGCCGCTGTTCCTCGCGCACGGCGACGGCGTGGTGGGCCTGGCGCCGCTCGACGGCGTGCTGCACCCGCGCGAGGTGCTCGACACCCTGGGCGTGGACGAGGCGGAGAGCGCATGCAAGGCCCGCTGAACCCGCCCGCCGACGGCGTGGCAGCCGACCCCGCGCCGTCGCCGCTCGCGCACCGCCTGCGCGCGCTGCGCGCCGTGGTCGGCCGCGAGCTCAACCGCTTCCTGCGCCAGCCCTCGCGCCTGGGCTCGGCGCTGGTGCGCCCGCTGCTGTGGTTCGTGGTGTTCGCCGCCGGCTTTCACAACGTGTTCGGCGTGGCCATCGTGCCGCCGTACCAGACCTACATCGAATACAAGGTCTACATGGTGCCGGGCCTGCTCGGCATGGTGGCGCTGTTCAACGGCATGCAGAGCTCGCTGTCCATGGTCTACGACCGCGAGATGGGCGTGATGCGCCTGCTGCTCACCGCGCCGCTGCCGCGCGGCTGGCTGCTGGGCTTCAAGCTGCTGGGCAGCACGGTGCTGTCGGTGCTGCAGATGGCGGTGTTCCTGCTGATCGCCGTGGCGTTCGGCATCGACCTCGCCTGGGGCGATCTGCCCGGCCTGCTGCTGGCCATGGCCTGCGCGGCCACCATGCTGGCCGCGCTCGGGCTGATGCTCTCGGTGTACGTGAAGCAGCTCGAAAACTTCGCCGGCACCATGAACTTCGTGATCTTCCCCATGTTCTTCATCAGCCCCGCGCTGTACCCGCTGTGGAAGCTGGAGGAAGCGGGCGCCTGGTGGCTGCTGATGCTGGCGCGCTGGAACCCCTTCACCCACGCGGTCGAGGCCATGCGCTTCGCGAGCGTGGGGCAGTTCAACGCCACGGCCTGGGCCGTGGTGCTGGGCTGCGGCGCGGTGTTCTTCGTGCTCGCGCTGCGCGGCTACGACCCGCAGCGCGGCTTCATCAAAACCAAGGGCGGAGGCTGACCGTGGTGCTTCGTGTCTCGATGCAACGCCGCGCCGTGCTGGGCGCGGCCGCACTGGCCGCCGCCGGCGTGCGCGCGGCCGACGATCCCACCGGCGGCGACCCGCTGGGCTCCATGCAATGGCCCGGGCTGCGTCAGCAGTACCTGGCCGGCGCGCCGCTGCGCTTCAGCGAGGCGGTGAAGGTGCAGGGCCCGCGCTTCGCCGACGACGCCATGAACGTGCCGATCCAGGTCGACGCGCGCGCGCTCGCGCCGTTGGGCGTGGAGCGCATCCAGGTGGTGGTCGACCGCAATCCGGTGCGCGAGGTGCTCACCTACGAGCCGCTGCGCGCGCTGCCCATGCTGGCGTTCCGCATCCGCATGGAGCAGGCCTCGCCGGTGCGCGCGATGGTGCAGACGGCGGACGGCCGCTGGCACGTGGGTGGCACCTGGGTGCAGGCCGCGGGCGGCGGCTGCACCGTGCCCGGCGCCACGCGCGCCGACGGTTCGTGGAGCCGCACCCTCAACCAGGTGCAGGCACGGGTGTTCGACGACCTCATCGAAGGCAGCCGGCGCTTGCGCCTGCGCGTGATGCACCCCATGGACACGGGGCTGGTGGCGGGCATCCCGGCGTTCTACATCGAGCGGCTGGAGCTGGCCGACAGCGCCGGCCAGCCCTGGTGGCGCGTGGCGCTGCACGAGCCGGTGAGCGAGAACCCGCTGCTCACCTTCGAGCTGCCGGCGCGCGCGCGCGGCGTGATGCTGCTGCGCGGGCGCGACAACAACGGCAACCGCATCGAGGCCGAGGTGGCGGCATGAAGCGCGCCGCGCTGGCGCTGTGGCTGCTGGCGGTGGCCGGGGCCGCGGCGGCGCAGCCCTTGCGCTACGAGCTCCAGCCGCGCCGCATCGCCGACGGCCACTGGGTGATCGAGGGCGCGGTCGAGGACTTCTCGCGCGCCAACGGCTGCAACATCATCAACACCGCCTTCGTGAGCACGGGCGAGGGCGTGGTGGTGATCAACACCGGGCCGTCGAAGCGCTACGGCCAGGCCCAGCGCGAGGCCGTGGCCGCCACCACGCGCGAGCCGGTGCAGCGCGTGCTGAGCCTGAACCTGCACCCCGACTACTTCTTCGGCCACCAGGCCTGGGCGGACGTGCCCACGCAGGCCCTGGCGGGCACGGTGGCCGGCATGCGCGCCGAAGGCGCGGCCTACGCCGACAACCTCTACCGCCTCTGCGGCGACTGGATGCGCGACACCGAGGCCACGCCCGCGCGCGAAGCCATCGCGCCGCAGGCCCTGGCCACGGCCACGCGGCGCCTCGAGCTGCGCCGCCTGAGCGGCCACACCGCCGACGACCTGGTGGTGATCGACCGCGCGGCCGGGGTGCTGTACGCGGGCGGCCTGGTGTTCAGCGAGCGCGTGCCCACCACGCCGCACGCCGACTTCGAGGCCTGGCTGGCCGCGCTCGACACCTTGCAGCGCTGGCACGCCGAAGGCCAGTGGCGCGTGGTCGTGCCCTCGCACGGCCCGGTGCACGAAGGCCTGCGCGGCATCGAGCAGACGCGCGACTGGCTGCGCTGGATCACCGGCCTCATGCGCGAGCGCGCCGAGCGCGGCGTGGACCTGAGCGAGCTGCTGCGCGAGCCGGTGCCCGCGCGCTTCGCGGCCTGGGCCGCGCAACCGGCCGAGTGGCACCGCACGCTCGCGCAGTGGTACCCGGTGTACGAGCGGCGCGCGCTGGGCGGGGGGCGCTGAAGCGGCTTCTAGAATGCGGGCGCCCATGTCCTTCCCGGCGCTGAACGCTTTCGCCCTGTGCCTTGTGATGCTGCTGAGCACCGTGCTCGGCGGCCCGGAGGTGTCCGTCCCGTCCGGGGACACCGCCGCCTGGGGCGCGAGCGCGGAGCTGCCGCTGCGCAGCGCCAGCCTGCGCAGCGGCGACCTCAAGCCCTTCGGCGCCGAGCGCCGTGCGGCCAAGAAGGCCACGGCGAAGAAGATCGACGACGCCCTGCCACCCGGTGCGACCCCGCTCGTGCTGGCGGCTTGGGCCGATGCCGGCCCGGCCCCGACCGCGCAGCACCCGCTGCCCGCGCCGCTGCCCGCCGGCTATCTCGCGCGCGCGCCGCCGCTCCCCGCGGCCTGACGTCGCGCGCACCCCCGGTGCGCTGTTCCCGCAACAACCGGATCTTTCTTCATGGACAACATGGACATCATGTGGGCCGCCTACGCGCTGCCCGTTCTGCTGCTCTGGATGGCCTGGCGCGAACGCCGCAGCCGCAACACCCCGGACGCGCGCCTGCTCGGCACGCTCGCCGCACTCAGCGCCGCCATCGTGGGTTCGTACGAACTGCTGCTCTGAGGTCGCCAACGCCCCGCGCGCCCCACGCGCGACCGCTGTGCCGGTGCTTCGTTTTTGAACACTGTCACAGCCGCGACCGTGGTGGCGCTGCGGCGTGGCGCAGTGGCGGGGGCCTCAGGCGGCCCGATCTGTCTCAAAAACCGCTGGCACGGTTGTTGCCATTTCTGTCGTGTGCCGGGCCCATGCCGAGGGGGCGAGGCCAGGCCACGGGCGATCGCGCGGGTGCGCGGGCGCCGAACAACCACCCACGACAGCAGGAGACAAACCGTGAAACGCAGCCTATTGAGCCTCTTGGTCCTGGCCGCCACCGCCCACGTGGGCGCGCAGGGCGTGACGGACGCGATGATTGCCGACGACGCGAAGTCGACCAACAACGTGTTGAGCTGGGGCCTGGGTACCCAGGGGCAGCGCCACTCGCCGCTCACCGGCATCAACGCCAAGAACATCAACCGCCTCACGCCGGCGTGGTCGATGTCGTTCGGCGGCGAGAAGCAGCGCGGCCAGCAGAGCCAGCCGCTGGTGCACAACGGCAAGATGTTCGTCACGGCCTCGTACTCGCGCATCTTCGCGCTCGACGCCAAGACGGGCAACAAGCTCTGGAAGTACGAGCACCGCCTGCCCGAAGGCATCATGCCCTGCTGCGACGTGATCAACCGCGGCGCCGCGCTCTACGACAACCTGGTGATCTTCGGCACGCTCGACGCCCAGCTCGTGGCGCTCGACCAGGACACCGGCAAGGTCGTGTGGCGCGAGAAGATCGACGACTACAGCGCGGGCTACAGCTACACCGCCGCGCCCCTGATCGCCGAGGGCCTGCTGCTCACCGGCGTGTCGGGCGGCGAATTCGGCGTGATCGGCCGCGTCGAGGCGCGCGACCCCAAGACCGGCAAGATGGTGTGGACGCGCCCCGTGGTCGAAGGCCACATGGGCTACAAGGACGGCAAGGAGAACGGCATCTCCGGCACCACCAACGCGTCGTGGCCCGGTGAGACCTGGAAGACCGGTGGCGCGGCCACCTGGCTCGGCGGCACCTACGACCCCAAGACCGGCCTGGCCTACTTCGGCACCGGCAACCCCGGCCCCTGGAACAGCCACGTGCGCAAGGGCGACAACCTCTACTCGGCCTCGACCGTGGCGATCGAGGTCAAGACCGGCCAGATCAAGTGGCACTACCAGAACACGCCCAACGACGGCTGGGACTACGACGGCGTGAACGAGTTCGTGACCTTCGACATGGACGGCAAGCGCGTGGGCGCCAAGGCCGACCGCAACGGCTTCTTCTACGTGAACGACGCCGCCACGGGCAAGCTGCTCAACGCCTTCCCCTTCGTCAAGAAGGTCACCTGGGCCACCGGCATCGACCTCAAGACCGGCCGCCCGAACTTCGTCGACGACAACCGCCCGGGTGACCCCACGGGCGCGGGCGGCGACGGCGCCAAGGGCAAGGCGGTGTTCTCGGCCCCGGGCTTCCTGGGCGGCAAGAACCAGATGCCCATGGCCTACAGCCCCAAGACCGGCCTGTTCTACGTGCCCACCAACGAATGGGGCATGGAGATCTGGAACGAGCCCATCACCTACAAGAAGGGCGCGGCCTTCCTGGGCGCGGGCTTCACCATCAAGCCGCTGTTCGACGACCACATCGGTTCGCTGCGCGCGATCGATCCCAAGACCGGCAAGGTGGCCTGGGAGGTCAAGAACAGCGCGCCGCTGTGGGGCGGTGTGCTGACCGCGGGCGACCTGGTGTTCTGGGGCACGCCCGAGGGCTTCCTGAAGGCCGCCGATGCCAAGACCGGCAAGGTGGTGTGGCAGTTCCAGACCGGCTCCGGTGTGGTGGCCCCGCCCATCACCTGGACCGAGGGCGGCGAGCAGTACGTCAGCGTGGTCTCGGGGTGGGGCGGTGCCGTGCCGCTGTGGGGCGGTGAAGTGGCCAAGAAGGTCAACTTCCTCGAACAGGGCGGCTCGGTCTGGACCTTCAAGCTGATGAAGTAAGCCCCGCCAGCGACTCCTGGTTTTTTCGTGGTGTTCACGGGTGGCCCGCCTCGGGGGTGGGCCACCCGCTTTTTTTCTCCGCTCCGTTCCATGCGACATCTGATCTTCATCGGCCTGACCGCGGCCGCGGGCCTGGCGCAGGCCGCCGACCTCAACGCCGCCGTGGACCTCGCGAAGGCCAGCGGCTGCTACTCGTGCCACGCCAACGCCGAGAAGGTGGTGGGCCCGGCGTTCTCGGCCATTGCCGACAAGTACAAGGACGAGAAGGACGCCGCCGCGTCGCTCGCGCAATCGATCCAGAACGGCTCCAAGGGCAAGTGGGGCCGCATTCCCATGCCCGCGCACCCCAGCCTGAGCGCGGCCGACCTCAAGACGCTGTCGGCCTGGGTGCTCACGGTCAAGCCCTGAGGGCCCACGGCGCCGGCCAGCCGGCGTTCAGCGGCAGCGCACCACGGCGTTGCCGCCCGGCGCGCTGGCGCTGCTGTCGCGCGCCAGCACCTCGGCCGCGGGCCCGGCGTCTTTCGATTGCGCCTCGGCCCCGGCGCGCAGGCGCACCACGTCACCCACGCGCAGCGGCAGGCCCTCGGGCGCGCGCGCGATCCACACCGGTGCGTACCAGTCGCCGCCGTCCACCACCTTGAGCTGGCAGGCCAGGCGCAGCACGCGGCCGGCGCGGAAGTCGTCGTCGCTGAAGGCCTCCAGGCGCTGCAGGCCGGCCTGGGCGAAGGGGTGCATCCAGCCGGGCACGGCGCCGCGCAGCCGAACGCGCCAGACGCTGCCCGGCAGACCGGCGGCGTGGCACAGCGTGGGCGTGCGCGCCGCGTCGGCCGCGCCCGCGGCGCTGCCCGCGAAGCCGCCGTGCAGGTGGGCGGGCGGCGGGCCACCGGGCCGCACGGGCCAGGCGGGACGCGGATCGCGCACCTCGATCACGCTGCCCGGCGCCAGCGAGGCGGCCGCGGTGCCCGCGGGCAGCAGCGCGGTCACGCCGGTCCAGCGCAGGCCCAGGGGGCGGGTGGCGTCGGGCTCGGCGCATTCGCCCTGCACGAGGCGGCCGGCCTCCATCTCCTGCGCCGTCACGCCGGCGCGCAGCGCGGGGTGGAGCTCGGGATGGCCGTCGCGCAGCGCCTGGCGCTCGCGCAGCACCTCGACCACCTGCGCGCGCGTGTCGGCGCCCGCGCGTGGCGCGGTTTCGCAGCCGGCGAGCAGGGCCGCGGCGAACAGGGGCAGCAGCATGGGGCGTTGCATGGGGGTCAGCCGGCCTGGCGCAGCGCGGGGAAGTCTTCGTCGCGGTACTCGCGTTCGCCGCGCGCACCGCGCGCACCGCGGTCGAGTTCCTGCTTGCGCAATTGCACGCGGCGGATCTTGCCCGAGATGGTCTTGGGCAGTTCGTCCACGAACTCGATGCGGCGCACGCGCTTGTACGCCGCGAGCTGCTCGCGCGCGTAGCCCAGGATGTCCTGCGCGAGCGCGGGGCCGGGCGCGGCGCCGGCCGCGAGCAGCAGGTAGGCCTTGGGCACCAGGCCGCGGATGGGGTCGGGCGCGGGCACCACCGCCACCTCGACCACGGCCTCGTGTTCGATCAGCGCGCTTTCGAGCTCGAAGGGGCTGATGCGGTAGCCCGAGGCCTTGAAGACGTCGTCGGCGCGGCCCACGAAGGTGAGGCAGCCATCGGCGTCGCGCACCGCGGTGTCGCCCGTGTGGTAGTGGCCGTCGCGCATGACCTCGGCGGTCTTCTCGGGGCTGTCCAGGTAGCCCACCATGAGGCCGAGCGGGCGCTGCGAGAGGTCGATGCAGACCTCGCCTTCGTCGGCCTCGTGGCCATCGGCGTCGAGCAGGCGGATGGTGTAGCCCGGCAGCGGCCGGCCCATGGAGCCGGGCTTGATCGGCTGCCCGCTCACGTTGCCGATCTGCGCGGTGGTCTCGGTCTGGCCGTAGCCGTCGCGCAGCCACAGGCCCCAGGCCGCGTGCACCTGCCCGATGATCTCGGGGTTGAGCGGCTCGCCCGCGCCGATGAGCTCGCGCAGCGCGAGCCGGTCTTTCCACGCGGCCAGGTCTTCCTGGATCAGCATGCGCCACACCGTGGGCGGGGCGCACAGGCTGGTGACGCCGCAGCGCGCGAGCGTGGCCAGCAGCGCGGGCGCCGAGAAGCGCGGCGTGTTGTGGATGAACACGCAGGCGCCCGCGTTCCAGGGCGCGAAGAAGCAGCTCCAGGCGTGCTTGGCCCAGCCCGGCGACGAGATGTTCAGGTGCACGTCGCCCGGGCGCAGGCCGAGCCAGTACATGGTGGACAGGTGGCCCACGGGGTAGCTCTGGTGGGTGTGCAGCACGAGCTTGGGCTGGGCCGTGGTGCCCGAGGTGAAGTACAGCAGCAGCGGGTCGGTGGCGCGCGTGGGGCCGTCGGGCGTGAAGGTGTCGCTGTGCGAGGCCGCGGCCGCGATGTCGTGCCAGCCCTCGGGCACGGGCGCGTCGGCACTGGCCACGGCCACGCGCGTGAAGCCGCTGCCCAGGGCCGCGAACTTGGGGGCCTGCGCGGCGCCGGCCACCACGTGTCTGACCTCGCCGCGCGCGAGGCGGTCGCGCAGGTCGTCGGGCGTGAGCAGGTGGGTGGCGGGGATCAGCACCGCGCCGAGCTTGATGCACGCGAGCATGGTGTCCCACAAGGCCACCTCGTTGCCCAGCATGAGCAGCACGCGCTCGCCGCGCCGCACGCCCAGGCCGCGCAGGTAGTTGGCCATGCGGTTGGAGCGCGCGCGCATCTCGGCAAAGCCCAGGCGCTGCTCGCTGCCATCGGCCTCGGTGATCCAGAGCGCGGGGCCGTGGTGGTCTTGTGCGAGGGCGTCGAAGTGGTCGAGCGCCCAGTTGAAGTGCTCGAGCACCGGCCAGCGGAACTCGCGCCGGGCCTGGTCGGGGTGGTCGCGCAGGCGCAGCAGCTGTTGGCGGGCGGATTCGAAGGCGGGGTGGGCGGTGGTCATGCGGGTTCGCTCGGGCGGGGGTTCGTTCGCGCCGCATCTTGGGTGCGCGGGCCCGCCCCGCCCAAGCGGGTTTTCCCCGGTGGGGGGTATCAGTCCACCAGCTCGGCCACCAGCCGGCCGCCGACCATGAAGCCCGGCGGCACCGGCTCCTCGCGCTCGAACTTCACCAGGCCGTGGCCCTTGCAGTACCACTCGCGGCTGGTGAGCGGCACGTTGGTGAAGCCGTTCACCGGGTCGGTGTAGAGGTTGAGCACCGCGCGACCGACCACGCGCAGGCAGGGCCCGAAGCGGCCCGCGGGCGTGGTGACCTGGTCGTCGTCGGCCTCGATGCGCCAGCCCATGGGCACGCGGTGGCTGTGCTTGAGTTCGCGCGGGTGTTCGTTGCGGCGCAGGATCAGGTAGGGCACGGTGGGCGTGGTCCATTCGGTGCCCACGGTGTAGGGCGCCTTGAGCACCCACAGGGGCTCTTTCTCGGGCGTGGGCTCGGCGTCGATGTCGAGCCGGATGGCCACGCGCCGGATGCCTTGCGCGTCTTCGCGCAGCCAGTAGGACACGCCCTCGGAGTGGTGGCGCACGGCCACGGGCTGGCCGTCGAGCGTGGCGGGGCTGGTCACGCGCAGGGTCCAGCGTTCGTCGGGCCGGCGCTCTTCGCTGTCCACGCGCACCGCGTAGGTCTGGCTGAAGCCCGTGTGCAAGGGGAACCAGGCCTCGCCGCCGGAGGGCGTGCAGGCGGCCAGCGGCCAGGCGGCGAGCAGCAGCAGCGCTTTCATTTTTCGGGCAGCTGCGCGCGCGGCAGGTCGCTGAGTTTGATCTGCAGCGGGTCGCTGCCGGGCGGTCGCAGCCACGAGAAGCCGCCGGGGCCGCGGCGCGGCTCGGTGCTGCCCATCTGGGTGTTGCCCTCGCGCGCCTTGCGCAGGCCGTCGCCGAGCAGGCGGTGCAGGTCTTTCTCGTAGGGCACGCGGTGCACGCGCGGCATCTCCAGCGGCGCGTTGTCCTTCATGGGGTTGACCCAGATGTAGATCGCGCCCGCGTGGCCGCGTGCGGGGCTGGGCTCGTCGAACACCGCCGAGAGCAGCACGAATTTTTCGGGCAGCGGCGCGTCGCTGGGCCAGCCCGACACGCCCATCAGCGTGGTGTGCGCCACCGCGTAGAAGGCGCTCACCAGCAGCACGCCGCCGAGCTTGACGGCCCAGTGCCAGCGCGTGGCCAGGCAGAGCACGAGCAGCAGCGCCGCGAGCAGCGCGTAGACGATGACGAGCCAGAGCAGGGCGGTGGAGGTGGCGGGGATCATGGCGGTCGGGGCCGTCTGCAAGGCGGCTAGAGGCCGGCCCGCTGCACGAGGGTGCGCGGCCGGGTGTTGATGTCGAGCACGCGGCCCGTGTCGTCGAGCGTGAAGCGCACCAGCGTGCGCTCGTCGCCCTTGCGCGGGATCTGCTGGGTGCCGGTGAACACGATCTCGGCCTGCGGGTTCACCTTCACCACGCTCACCGACACGTCCACCGGCTGCTGGTCGCGGCTGTCGTAGTAGTGCGCGTTCACCACGTACTCGCCCGGCGCGAGGCCGCGCAGCGTGACGATCTCCTGGCGCACCGGGCTGCTCACCACGCGGCCGTTCACCAGCACGCTGCTGTTCTTCTCGCCGCGGTCGTCGCGGTCCAGGTGCAGCAGGCCGGCGTCGCGCTGGCGGAACCACAGGGTCTGGCCGCTGGGTTCGAGCACCCAGGCGTCGATGTCGTTGGGGTTGTTGTCGGGCCAGCTCACGGTGACGATGAACTCGGCCTTGGCCGGGATGTCGCCGGCCTTGCGGCTCTTGGGGTTGAAGGCCAGCAGCGCGATGACGAAGCAGAAGACGAAGGCGATCAACATGTTGAACAACATGTCGTAGAACGGGTCGGCCTCGGTGTCACGCGCCGTGCGGCCGATCGCCATCGGGCGTCTCCTGGGGGGGCGCGGCCGACGCGATCGCGTCGGCGATCAGCGCGTCGGCGAAGCGGTCGAGCCGCATCAGTTGCAGGCCGAGCAGGATGTTGCCCGTGAGGCCGGTGACGGTGGTGAGCAGGGCGATGCCCAGACCGCCGGTGAGGCTCTTGAGCAGCTGGCCCGACATCGAGGCGTCGAAGGTCTGCACCTGGCCCAGCTGCAGCGCGAGGATGGAAAAGCCGATGACCTTGCCCAGCAGGCCGAGCTTGAGCTGGATGCCGTTGAGCCACCACGCCATCTCGTGCGGGCCGTGCGCGCGCTCGCCCAGCACCTGCAGCCAGGTGGCGCGGTCGGCGCCGGCCGGGGCGCAGCCGCTGCGGTATTCGTGCGACCAGTCGCCGCTGGCGCCGGGTGTGCGGGTGGCGATCCAGCGGTCCAGCGCCAGCCGCTGTTCGCCCAGCACCCAGGCGCGCCGGCCGGCCCAGGCGGTGCAGCCGGTGAACAGCAGCGCGATCACCAGCGTGAGGCCGGTGGGGTCGGCGTCGAGCAGGCGGTGCCAGGCCCCGGCGCGCCACAGCAGCAGCGCGCCGAAGGCCAGCAGGCCGGCGTAGGCGCACCACAGCAGGAACAGGCCGCGTTCGCCGCGCTCGAGCGCGAGCGGCGCGCGGCCCAGGCCGGGCAGGCGGCCCACCACGGCGGCCCCGAGCATGCGCTGGTGCGGCGCGGCGCTGCTCATGGCGCGGGCTCCGGGTGCAGCAGGCGCGATTCGGCGTCGCTGCGGAACACGATGGGGATGTGGCGGCGCGCCGGTGCCTCGCGCACCAGGCGCAGCACCCGTTCGTGCTGCGGGCTCTTGCTGCACACCGGGTCGGTGTTGGCCGCATCGCCCGTGATCTGGAAGGCCTGGCAGCGGCAGCCGCCGAAATCCTTGTGGCGCTCGTGGCAGCTGCGGCAGGGCTCGCGCATCCAGTCTTCGCCGCGGAAGGCGTTGAAGGCGCCGCTGCGCTGCCAGATCTCGGCCAGCGTGTGCTCGCGCACGCTGGGCAGCGCCAGGCCGGGCAGCTCGCGCGCGTTGTGGCAGGGCATGGCCAGGCCGTCGGGCGCGACCGACAGGAACACCGAGCCCCAACCGTTCATGCAGGCCTTGGGCCGGTCCTCGAAGTAGTCGGGCACCACGAACAGCAGGCGGCAGCGGTTGCCGATGCGCTCGCGGTACCGGTTCACCACGGCTTCGGCGTGCAGCAGCTGCTCGCGCGTGGGCATGAGGTGGTCGCGGTTGACCCAGGCCCAGCCGTAGTACTGCGTGTTCGCGAGTTCGAGGTACTCGGCGCCCAGGTCCAGCGCCATCTCGATGATCTTGTCCACGTGCGGCAGGTTGTGCCGGTGCAGCACGCAGTTCATCACCATGGGCCAGCCCTGGTCCTTGATGGTGCGCGCCACGCGCTGCTTGAGCTCGAAGGTGCGCGTGTGGCTCAGGAAATCATTGAGCTCGCGCGTGCTGTCCTGGAACGAGAGCTGCACGTGGTCCAGACCGGCGTCGTGCAGGCGCTGGGCGCGCGCGGGCGTGAGGCCCACGCCCGAGGTGATGAGGTTGGTGTAGAAGCCCAGCCGGCGCGCCTCGGCCACCAGTTCTTCGAGGTCGTCGCGCAGCAGCGGCTCGCCGCCCGAGAACCCCAGTTGCGCCGCGCCCAGGGCGCGCGCCTGCTGCATCACGTTCACCCACTCGGCGGTGCTCAGCTCCTGGGTGATGCGCGCATGCCGCGTGGGGTTGTAGCAAAACACGCAGTGCAGCGGGCAGCGGTAGGTGAGCTCGGCCAGCAGCCACAGCGGCGGGCCGGTGCGGTGGCTGGGTTCAGTCCAGCCAGCCACGGCGGCTTCCTTCTTCGAGCAGGGCGCGCACCTGCCCGCCGATGCCCTGCACGCTGAACGCGGTCTCGAGGTCGGCCACGATGCCGTCGAGGCTGTGCGCGCCGTCGCAGCGCTTGAGGATCTCGGCCGCGCTGTGGTTGAGCTGCACCATGCCCTCGGGGTAGAGCAGCACCCAGGCCTGCTGGGCGTCTTCGTACTGCAGGCGGAAGCGGCGCGACAGGCGCGGCAGATCGGGCAGGGGGGTGTCGGTCATGGGAGCGGTCCCTTCATTCGCAAGAGGCCTTCTCGATCGCGTCGAGCATGGTCCAGAGGATGTCGAGCTTGAACTGCAGGATCTCCAGCGCGCGCTGTTGCTGCTCGCGCGTGGTGAAGTGCGCCAGCGTCACGCGCAGGCCGTGTTCGACGTCGCGGCTGGCCAGGGGAATGCGGCTGCGGAAATAGCCCAGTCCCTCGGCCTCGATCCAGGGGTAGTGCTGCGGCCAGCTGGCGAGCCGGTCCTTGTGGATCTGCGGCGCGAACATCTCGGTGAGCGAAGAGCAGACGGCCTCCTGCCAGGGCGCGCGCGCCGCGAAATTCACGTAGGCGTCGCACGCGAAGCGCACGCCGGGCACCACGCGCTGCAGCGAGAGCAGCTCGGCGCGCGGGATGCCCACCGCTTCGCCCAGCCGCGTCCAGGCCTCGATGCCGCCGGCGTTCGGGCCCTGGTGATCGCCCTGGCCGTCGTGGTCGAGGATGCGCTCCACCCACAGCCGGCGGTGCTCGCGGTCGGGCATGTTGGCGAGGATGGCGGCGTCCTTGCGCGGGATGCAGACCTGGTAGTAGAAGCGGTTGGCCACCCAGCAGCGGATCTCGTCGGGCGTGCAGCCGCCCGCGTTCATGCGCACGTTGAACGGGTGGTGGATGTGGTACGCGCGGCCCTTGGCGCGCAGCTGCGCTTCGAATTCGGTGGGGGTCCAGGCGTCCACGGCGGGCCTCAGAAGTGAATCACCATGCCGTCGTGCGCGACCTCGACGCCGTGGCGCACGAGCTCGGCCCGCTCGGGCGAGTCCTCGATCAGGATGGGGTTGGTGTTGTTGATGTGGATGAGCACCTTGCGCACCGAGGCCGGCAGGCGCGAGAGCTCGCTCAGCATGCCGCCGGGGCCGCTTTGCGGCAGGTGGCCCATCTCGGCCGCGCGCTTCTTCGACAGGCCCAGCCGGATCATTTCGTCCTCGGTCCAGAAGGTGCCGTCGACCAGCACGGTGTGGCAGCCCGCCATGAGCGCGCGCAGCGCGGGCGTGAGCGCGCCCAGGCCGGGCGCGTAGAACACCTGCGCGCCGCTCTGCGGGTTCTTCAGCAGCAGGCCGATGTTGTCGCCCGGCCGCGGCCGGCCGCGGAACGGCGAGTACGGCGGCGGCTGCGAATCGAGCGCCACGGCCACCACCTGCAGGCCGGGCACGCCCGGCGGCTCGATGGCGCGGCCGTCCAGGGGCAGCGGGTGCTCGGCCACGCCGCAGTAGTGCGAGAGCACGCGCGTGAGCGGCAATGCGTTGCCGATGTCCGAGAGCACCTCGGGCGTGGCCAGCAGCGGCAGCGGCGTGCTGCGCTCGCGCAGCATGAGCAGGCCGGTCACGTGGTCGATCTGCGCGTCCATCAGCAGCACGGCGGCGATGCCGCTGTCGCGCACGGCGCGCGCGGGCTGCAGGGGCGGGTGTTCGCGCACCTGCTGCAGCACGTCGGGCGAGGCGTTCACCAGCAGCCAGTCCTGGCCGTTGGCGCTCACCGCGATCGAGCTCTGCGTGCGCGCGCGCGCCTTCACCGTGCCGGTGCGCAGGCCCTGGCAGTTGGCGCAGTTGCAGTTCCACTGCGGAAAACCGCCACCGGCGGCAGAGCCCAGGACGCGGATGTGCATGTCAGCCCACCAAGAAAAAGGCGCACGCGTGGATCACACGTGCGCCCGGACGCTTCACCGCGGGTCAGCGGTTGGCGATGTACATGGTGATCTCGAAGCCGAAGCGCAGGTCGGTGAAGGCCGGGGCGGTCCATGGCGAAGGGGTTTGCATGGCGTTGTCTCCTGTGGGGTTGGCATGGAACGTGACTGCGGCGGGCTGGCGTGTCACACCGACCGCTCGCCCCCACCCAACTGCAAAATCGATGCCATGTCGCCACGCCCGTTCACACTGCCCCTGCCACGCGCCCAGCGCATGGCCTGGCGCGAGCGCGGCGCGCGCGAGGGTGAAGCCTGGCTGGTGCTGCACGGCGGCCCCGGCAGCGGCGGCAACCCGGGCCTGTGGGCGGCGCTGTCGCCGGCCTCGCAGCGCGCCGTGATGCCCGACCAGCGCGGCAGCGGCGCCAGCGCGCCGCGCGGCGGCCTGCGCGGGCAGACCGCGGCACAGCTCGTGGCCGATGCCGAGGCCCTGCGCGGGCACCTGGGCATCGCGCGCTGGAACCTGCTGGGGGGATCGTGGGGCGCGGTGCTGGCACTGCTCTACGCGCAGGCGCACCCCGGACACGTGGGGCAGGTGCTGTTGCGTGGGGCCTTCGCGCTGCGCGCGGTCGAGATCGCGGGCGTGCTCCTGCCCGCGCCGCGCTGGGGGAAAACCCTGGGGCCCTTGGCCCATCCCCAGCCCGCGGGCGGTCGCCTGTCGCTGCCCGCGGTGCTCAAGCGGCGGGTGCAGTTGCTGCAATCTGGCACACCGGGTGTTGCATCGCTGCGCGCCGGCCGCGCCTGGGCGCTGATGGAGGCCTTGCTGGCCGCGCACGGTCAGCGCCGCGCGCTGCGCCACGCGCCCGCGGGCGCGCCGCGAAGCGCCGCGCTGCGTCGCCAGTGGGCCGTCACGCAGCGTGGGCTGCGGCGCGCACAGGCCCGGGCTTGCGCCGCGCGGGCCGACCGGCGCGACCGCCAGGTCTGGCGCCGCCTGCGCGTGCAGGCCCGGCTGCTGCGCCGCCGCGCCGGCCTGCGCCCGGGCGCCTTGCAACGCGCGGTGATCGCCTGCGCGCGCGCGGGGGTGGCCGTGCACTGGCTGCATGGGGATTTCGACGCCGTGTGCCCACCGGCCAACAGCGCGCGCGGGGCCGCGCTGGGCCGCGCCCACGGCGGCCCCGTGCGGCACACGCGGGTGCACAGCGGCCACCTGGCCCACGAACCCGCGATGGCGCGGGCCTTGCGCGCGGCCGCTGGCGGGCCGGGGCAGACGCCCGACGCGCCCGCCGAGGCCGCATGAACCGGCGGCGTGCGCTGGCCATGGCCCTGGCCTGCAGCGGCCTGGGTGCGGGCTGCGGCAGCGCCACGCGCCCCGGGTCCGGTGAGCGCGAACCGCCGTGGCGTGCCCTGGCCGATGGCCTGTGGGTCTGGGACGGCGCCAACGCCGAGATCGACGCGCACAACGCCGGCCACGTGGCGCCCACGGTGGCGCTGGTGCGCGGGCCACAGGCGCTGCTCATCGACCCCGGCCCGAGCGCCCGCCACGCGCAGCGCGTGCGCGCCTCGCTGCGCGCGCGTTTCGGTGCCGAGGTGGTGGCCATCGTGAACACCCATGCGCACGCCGAGAACGTGCTGGGCAATGCGGCCTTCGCCGACGGCATCGGCGCCGGCCGCGTGCGTGTGTGGGCCAGCGCCGCCACGCGCCAGGCGATGCAGCAGCGCTGCCCGGCCTGTCTCAAGAGCCTCACCGAGCGCGTGGGCGCCGAGGCCATGGCGGGCACGGCCATCGTGCTGCCCACCGACACCCTGGCCGAGGGCGATGCGCTCACGCTGGGCGGGGTGCGCCTGCGCGCGCTGCGCGTGGAACAGGGCCACACCGAAGGCGACCTGGTGCTCTGGTGGCCCGAGGCCGGCGTGCTGATCGCCGGGGGGCTGGTGTGCGACGGCCGCCTGCCCGAGCTGGCCCAAGGCTCGCTCGACGGCTGGCTGGCCGCGCTGCAGCGGCTGGCGGCGCTGCAGCCGCGCGTGGTGGTGGGCAGCCGCGTGACCGACGCGCAGGGCATCGTGCAGACCCAGCGCTACCTGACCACCTTGCGCCGCGAGGTGCTCGCGGCCATGGACGCCGGCCGGCTCGCGGGCGAGCGTGGCCTGGTGCCCATGGACGACTGGCGCCACTGGGCCGGCCACGCCGAGCGGCAGGGGTTCAATGTGCAGCGCGCGTGGCGGGAGCTGGAGGCGGTGTGGATGCAGGCACCGTCCGGCGCGGCGACGTCGCGTTGAACGGCTGCGCCCGGGTCAGCGCAACAGATCCGCCGGCAACTGGTCCTTCTTGCGGTAGATGGTGTTGCGCGACACCCCCAGCGCCTTGGCGGCGGCCGACACATTGCCCTTGTGCTGGCGCAGCGCCTCGGCCATGGCGGCCAGGGCCACGTCCTGCAGGCGGAAGGCTTCGCCGCGTGACTCGGGGGCGCCGGTGGCGGCGGGCGCGTCGGGCCCTGCGGCCGTGGGGGCCGCAGGCCCTGGCAGCGGGGCCGTGGGGGCCGCCTGCCGATCGAGCTTGAGCTCTTCCACGAAGTCGTCGGGCAGGTGTTCGGTGGTGATGCTGCCTTCGCAGCCCACCATCACCACCGCCGTGCGCAGCAGGTTGTGCAGCTGGCGGAAGTTGCCGGGCCAGGCGTAGCGCTTGAACAGCGCCATCACCTCGGGCGCGATCTGGATGTTCTCGCCCTGGGTGCACAGGGTCTGCAGGATCTTCTGCACCACGGTCTCGAAGTCGGTGCGTTCGCGCAGCGCGGGCAGGCGCACCACCAGGCCGTTGAGACGGTAGTAGAGGTCTTCACGGAAATCGCCGCGCGCGATCATGTCCTTGAGGTTCTTGTGCGTGGCGCAGACCACGGCCACGTCGACGTCGACCTCCTTGCCGGCACCCAGCGGGCTCACCTTGCGTTCCTGCAGCACGCGCAGCAGCCGCGCCTGCAGGTGCTTGGGCATGTCGCCGATCTCGTCGAGGAACAGCGTGCCGCCGTGGGCCTGCGCGATCTTGCCGATGGCGCCCTTCTTGCGCGCGCCGGTGAACGCGCCTTCTTCGTAGCCGAACAGCTCGCTCTCGATCAGCGTCTCTGGGATGCTCGCGCAGTTCACCGACACGAAGGGCTGGCCCGCGCGCGGCGAGTCGCCATGAATGGCCTGGGCCAGCAGGTCTTTGCCGGTGCCGGTCTCACCCAGGATCATCACCGGGATGTCCTTGCCCGCCACCATGCGCACCTTGTGGATCACCGCGGCCACCTGCGGGTCGCCGGTGTTGAGGTATTGCAGGCTGGAGAAGTGCGGCTTGCGCGAGAAGGCGGGGGCGGGCGCCGGTGCGGCCACGGCGGGGCTCACCACGGGCGGTGTCCACGCGCTCGGGTTCTTGATCTTCACGCGGCACCACACCGACACGCCGTTGTGCATCACCAGCTGCTTGGGCGCGGGCAGCGCGCCCGCGAACAGGTCGATCAGCGCGCCGATGGGCATGCCGAACAGCGACTGGAAGGTGTGCGTCTTGAGCGCCGCGAACGACAGGCCGAACTGGAACTGCGCGCTGCGGTTGGCCGACAGGAAGCGCCCCTCGGGCGAGAACACCGCGATGCCCTCGACCAGCGTGCCCAGGAATTCCGAACGGCTGTGGAAGTGAAGCCGGATCGCCTTGGGAAAGATGTCGGCGAACATGTGGTTCTCGATCATCTGCGCCGACATGCGCACCAGCGCCAGCGTGTGCTGGTGGTAGCTGCGGTGGTCGCCCGTGACGTCGAGCGCGCCGATCACCTGGCCGTAGGGATCGAAGATGGGCGAGCACGAGCAGGTGAGGAACTTGTTCGCGTCGAGGTAGTGCTGGTTGCCGTGCACCGTGAGCGCTTCTTCTTCGGTGAGCGCGGTGCCGATGGCGTTGGTGCCCTTGCCGCGCTCGGACCAGTCCATGCCCGGCGTGAGCGCCACGCGCGACGCCTTCTCGAGGAAGTCGGGGTCACCCAGCGAGTGCAGCACCATGCCGCGCGCGGACGTGAGCAGCACCATGCTGTGCGTGTTCACGATCTGGTCGTACAGCGTTTCCATCACGGGCGCAGCGTGCTGGAACAGGAAGCGGTTTTCTTCGATGGCCTCGTGCAGCACGTGGCGCGCCGGGCTGCTGAAGTCCGGTTCGTCGGCCGCGGCGATGCCGTACTTCAACGATCGCTGGTGCGATGCGTCGATCAGGTCCGCACTGCCGGCGGACACCGCCTGGGCGCCCGCTGCGGGGCTGTGCGGCCGTGTGGGCATGGCTGCGTTCATGTTGTCTCCTGCACCGGGCGCCGGCGGCAGACCACCCCAGTAGTCCGCCGCCCATCGGGGGTCCTCACCGTGTTCGGCGGGACGTCCTCTGTCGGGGCGATCGCTCTTGTCGGTCATGAAATTCTCTTCATATCGGTTGCGCGCGACAACACGGAACTTTCCCGCAATGCTTCCGGCTGACACACGGTGTCTCCGGTGTTGTTCCCTGCAAGAAGCCGGCCACGCGGACACTGTTCCGATTTGGAGCAATGCGCCCGTGGCAGCCCCACGGGCCCGCTTTTTGCAGACCTGGGGCAGGACCGTTTCGAACCCTGGAGACAACGCATGAAGACCCCCACCCGCCCCCGAACCCTGTTGCGCGCGCTCACCGCGCTCGGCCTCGCCGCTGCGCTGGCCAGCGCCTTCGCCCATGGCGACGTGACGCCGCAAGCGGTGGACACCAGCACGCTGCCGCCGCTCGGCGCCAAGTGGCTGGACGCCAACCCCTACAGCAGCGGCCCCGCGCACAAAGAGGCGCTGCGCATCGGCACCTCGGCCTACAACCAGAACTGCGCGCGCTGCCACGGCCTGGAGGCGATCTCGGGCGGCATCTCGCCCGACCTGCGCAAGTTCGACGCCGACTGCACAGGCCTGGCCGACCCGGCCAAGAAGGCCGCCTGCTACAAGGAGATGGACGACTACTACCTGGCCACCGTGCGCCGCGGCCGCGTGCGCGACGGCCGCGTCTACATGCCGCCCTTCGAGGGCACCATGAACCAGGAAGCGATCTGGGCGATCAAGACCTACCTGGAGACGCGCCGTGAAAAGTGACGCGGCCCGCCTGAACCGGCGCACGTTGCTGACCGCGGCACTGTGCGCGGGCCTGCCTGCGCTGCATGCGCAGGAGCTCAGCGACCTGGCGAAGATCCGCGCGAGCGGGGCGCTCAAGGTGGCCGTGTACAAGGACAACGCGCCGTTTTCCGACGGCCCCGCCAACGACATGCAGGGCCTGGACGTCGCCCTGGCCGGCGCGCTGGCCAGGCAACTCGGCCTCAAGCTCGCGCTGCTGCCTTTCGACGCCGGCGAGAACATGAACGACGACCTGCGCAACATGGTCTGGCGCGGCCACTACCTGGGCTATGGCCCGGCCGACGTGCTGCTGCAGGTGCCGGTCGACCGCACCCTGATGCAGAAGAACCGGCAGGTGCTGATCTTTGCGCCCTACATGCGCCAGCAGCTCGTGCTCGCGCACGACACGCAACGCATCGCCGAGGTGAACACGCCCGAAGACCTCAAGGGCCAGCCGCTGGCGGCCGAGCGCGGCGCGGCCGCGGCGAGCGTGCTCATGGGCCACGGCGGCGGGCTGCTGCGCAACCAGGTGGCCATCCTGCCCAGCGGCACCGAGGCCGTGCAGGCGGTGCTGGACGGCAAGGCCGCGGGCGCCTACGTGCTGCGCGCGCAGGCCGAGGCGGTGCTGGCGCGCGCGGGCGCTGCGGGCGCGCGCGTGCGGCTGACGCCGCTGGCCTTCCCGGGCATGGCCGTCAATGGCTGGCCGGTGGGCATGGCGATCAAGGCCGAACACAAGGCCCTGGGCCAGGCGATCGAAACCGCGATGGGGCAGTTGCGCGAAAGCGGCGAGCTGCTGGCCTTGTTCAAGGCCAACGGCCTCACGCTGACCGCGCCCTGAAGGGGGCGGTCGGCTGCCCTGGCGCCTCAGGGATTGATTCCGGTGAACGCGCCCTGAGGCCGTGTGCCGGGCGCGCTGGCCCTGCAGGATATTCCCCTTGAGGCAAAGGTCATGGCGGGTGGCCTTGCCGGCTCACTGGGCCGCCTGTGCCCGCCGCAACGCTTCGCTGAGCGCCCGGACCTGGGCCTCATGCGCGTTCAAGCGCGCCCGCGCGGTGTTTTCCTCGGTGATCGCGTTCTTCACCTCCGCCTCGCGGCCCTCCTTGAGGGCATCGAACTGTTTGGCGCTGGCCTTCTTGACCTGGTTTCGTGCCTCGATCACGGCCCTTTGTGCGGCATTCAGGTCGGCCTCGAGTTGGGGAACCAGGCTCGACGGTGCCGTCAAGGCGGGATTGCGGCGCTCGGCCACGGACTGCTCCGCCAGCGTGCTCTGCAGGCCTTGAACCACGCCCCTTGCAATCTTCAGTTTCTCCACGGCCAAGCGGTATTCCTCCTGCTTGCCGAAAACAATACGCGCGAACCGGTTCGATGGCAGTTGGTCGATGCGGGCCTGGGCATCGACCTCCTGTTCCATGGCTTGCGCCAGTCGCTCCCCGAGCGAACGGGCCACTTTGGGTGCCGGCATCTGGGGTGCGACCCACGGCGTGCGGTCGGCATTCGTTTCGTTGCGTGATGCCTCGGGTTCTGAGCGCACCAGCGCTTCTTTCTGGGCCGCCTGGGCCATGTTCATGCGGTTGAGCGCCCAGTCCACCAGCAGCTCGTGTGCCTGGACGTCCAGCTCGGCGGCCCTGATCGCTTTGAGTGAGGCCTGGCGGGTCGCGGCACTCGGACGTACCAGCGTCTTGTCATAGAGCCGGGCCGCTTCGAGCTGGTTCTTGGCCTGGCCCAAAGCCACACGGAGCGCGTCAAGTTCCTGCACCGCCGCTTCGACCTCGGCGTCGATCAGGGCTGTGGAGGTGGGCGCTGCACCTGTCGCATCGGGCACTTCGACGCCGAACGTCTCGCGGACTTCTTTCAAGGCCGCCTCGGCGTTGCGCACGGCGTATTCCTGTTGCGAAAGCGCTTGCAGGGTCTCGTCGAAGAGTTTCGTTGCTTCATTCGCTCGTTTGCGCAGCGGGGCGCTGGTTCCCTGATGTTCCGTCGCCCACGCCAAGGCCGTTGCCTCGATCAGCTTCGAAGACGCGGACCTCACTTCCCTCAGCAGCGCCAGTTCATCGCGCGTCGATCGCGCCTGCGCCAGCACCTGCTCGGCATCGGCAAGAGCCTGGTCCGCCTGAGCCATCAGGGCCGCTTCACCGATCTCTGGGGGCACCATCAACGCCGGCGCGGGCTGAACGAGTTTCTCGGCGGGGGGCTGCTGCGGCTCGGACAGGGTTCGCGTCGCGCGCGGCTGCTGGGTTTTTGAACGCTGGGTGATCTTCTCGCGTTGCCTTTGCCCATCCTCAAGGATCGCCCGCTCCAGATCGTCCAGCCGTGCAGTGGGCGAGGGCGGCGCCTCGCGCAGGGCCTGCTCGGCCCGGCGGTGCAAATCCGCCATGCCTGCGTAGATGTGTGCCTTCACCTGGGCCGAGACCTCGAACGCGATGGCCAGGTGGCGATCGCCAGCGCTCTGGGCCCCCAGTGCCTGCGCCCTTTGCGCGTCTTGAGCGGCCGCATCGGCGTCTGCCTTCGCCTGGGCCAGCGCGCGCGCTGCCGCCGCCAGGTCGGCCCTCAGTGCCGCCTGCGTGTCCGTCTGGGGCGGCCTGGCCATGCCCGCTCCACGCGCCATTTGGTCCCTCTCGAGGGCCAAGGCACTTTTCCTGTCCGCCTCGATGCGCTCGAGCTGCTCTTTGGCCTCTTCAGGCGTCAGCCGGCGCCCATTGAGCGAGTTCGTACGCTGCAACTCGGCCATCACGCTGTCGAGCGCCACCAGCGTTGCCTCGGTATGGTGAAGTGCGTACCGGTGATCTGCCGCCTGCCTGGCCTCGAACGAGTCCTGCACCAATGCGTCGAGCGCATCCGGCCTCGGAGAGAACGGGCTGTCGTAGACGGCATCCAGTGCGGTCGTCGACGTTCCCAGCCGCTCCAGATCGCTCTGGAGGTCGGTCAGCAATGTCTTGATGTCGTCTGCATCCAGCGGTGACCTGCTGGGTGCCTCGGGCCCGGAAGACAAACGTTCCTGTGCCCGCTGCTGCCGCGCGAGGCGGCGGGGCGCGTAGGCGCGATTCGGGGCGCCTTCACCCACCGTCGGCACGGCGGCGGGATCCTGGCCGATCGGGGGAGCCGCTTGCGGCGCAGGGTGTCGGGCCGATGGCTGATCTTGAAGGAACCGGTGGTAGGCCCCTTCGGCTTCACGGTGCGCTTCCACCAGGCGAGCGTAGACCCTGGCCATGACCTGTGCGATCACTTCGGCCTCGGCGGCTGCGCCGGCCTTCGACGCATCGCCCGACGCGTCGCGCTTGGCCGTGCGGGCCGTTGCAGCGGCCTTCTCTGCTTCGTCTTTCGCGACTTCCTGGGCGCGCTCTGCCGCGACGGCGGCGGCCTTGAGCACGCTTTCGTCCGGGGCAGCAAGGACACCGATCGCCGATAGGCTGGCCGACAGCTGGGCCTGTCGTGCCTCGGCCGTCTCGAGCGCCTGGCTGATTCGCGTCACCTTCGCTTGAAAGGCCTGATAGCGGGCCTCGGCTTTCCTGATCCGCTTGCCTTGCACGCGCAGCGGTATGACCGAATGCAGCTTGGCGCCTGCGTTGACGCTGTCGACCTCTCCTTCCTGTTGACTCCGAAGTTCTTTGAGCGTGTTCTTGAGCACATCGACCATGACCTCGGCGTGGCGAAGCTCGGCCCCGATTTGAAGCGCCCTTTGCGCTTCCTGTCTGTCCACCGCCTGCACATCGATCTCCACCCGGCGTGATGGCGATGAGCTCAGCGGGCGGTTGCGCCTCGCAGGCTCGCTCCATTCGCGCGCCGGGGACAGCATCTTCGTGCTTTCGGCCAAGCGATCGGCGAGCGCTTCGGCCAGCGTGTCCGAGCTGGGGCGCCGCAAAGGGGGGCTGATCGTTGCATCCCCGCTGTCGGTCTCCGATGCCTCGCTGCTGTTCTCGATGCGGTCGATGGCCGGCGATTCGTCATGGGCGATCTCTGCACGGCTTGATTGGCTCGATTCCAGATCCGTGTCCTGCGTTTCGTCGTCATCGCTGCTGACCGATGAAAAATCGAGCTCGAGATCGATGACCCTGAGGTTGCGCAATTGCTCGATGGCGTCTTGATCGCCGCTGGCTGCCCGGCGTGCGAACAAATAGCTCTGCACGTTCACCCCATCGGGCGCTGCGAGTTGTTGCGACAGCCCGAGCAAGGCCAGGCCGAAGCGGTGCAAGCCTTCCATCCGGTCCAAAGAGAGCTTTTCCGTGGCCCAGGTGTCGTGTGTCAGAACGCTGCCCATGTCGCGAAGCCGGCGCAGGGCTTTGTCGAATGTGGCGGCCGCCTCGGCGCAAGCGGCCTTGACGCGATCGAGGTCTTTGGGGCCGGACTTCGCCGGCATGGCTTGCGCGGTGGAGAGCATGGTTGCCCAAGCGCCGTCGAGTTCTTCGATGATCGCCCGGGGCTCGTCCATCAGCGCCATGAGACCTTGTGCACCGATGTGCGCAGCGTCGGGTTTGCTCAGCAGCCCGCGCTTGAGGCTGGAGGCGTGGGCGTTTCGCGGCGACCATGCCAATTTGTTCCATGGCAAGGTGCCCGCGCTCTTGAGGAATCGCTGTTCCCCCTTTTGGGCTTTCTGGCGCTGGCGAAAGTCGTGCACGCTTTCCCCTTCATCGCGCCGGAGCGTCTCACCGGCCTGCTGGATGTTGTGTGCCCAGTTTGCCCTCACCAGGTGGCTCGCATCCATGAAGCCGCCCAGGGTGTCTGGCGGTTGCGGCAGGCCGAAATCATCGTCGAGATCGGTCGACGAGTTGTCTGCCGCGGCCATGTGGTGAAGGCGCTGGAACGCCTCGTTGACCGCGCCGAGCGCATCGTCCGCCTGCCGGAACTTGTCGGTCAGATGGGCCTTGACCAAAAGGGTTTTGTCCGCGCGGATCTGCTTCCAGTCTTGCGCGGACAGCTTTTCCTTCGCCATCAGCGCCACAAGACCGGCATACGCCTGCTTGATCTCATCAGGCTGCCGAGACAGCCCCGCCTGCTGGTCGGCACTGAGTGCGTTGGCCGTGGCTTGCCGGCGTTCTCTCAGGCTGGGTTGGCGGCTGATCTTCTTGCCGAACAACCCGAGGAATTTGTTGATGTGGCGAAAGGCCTTCGATTCCGGCGCTCGCGGGGCGACTTCAACGAGGGGAGCTCTCGGCTTGGAAGGCGGCCCGGAAATCGGGGTGTCTGCTGTCAGCGAGAAGCGGGGGGCTTTTTGCGAGCGCGAAAAAACGGGCATGTGAAACCTCGGCGGCGGAACGGAGAGAAGGGACGGGCGCAAGCTGGGGCGCGATCAAACCAGGGCTGCGTGCGAGCGAAGGGCGCCCGCTGGCGAGGCGTCCATGGCTTCCATGTGGTGAACGGCCAGCAGCCAGAGCGCCCGTGCAGCCTCAACACGCAGCAGGCAGGTGGGCAGTGACGTCGTTTGCAGTTCGGACGCTGGCAGATCGGCCAGCAGCGACAGATCACCGGCGGCAGGATCGCGCGCCACGCGCAGCGAACCGTTCCGTTGCCAGTGCGCGTTGTAGGCGAGTGCCGTCTTGTAGACGAACAACTCGTGCGCGGCATCTGGCTGGCCCAGCGATGCCGTGAGCACCAGGCGCGGCGGATCGCTGGTCCATTCGGCCAGCAGCTCTTCGCCGCTGGCCAGTTCCAGCAACCAGCCGGCGTCGTCAAGCCGCGTCACCGAACCCAGTTCGGGCACGGTTTGAACGGCATCGTTGAGCGCAACGTCGATGTCGTGGGCAGTCAGCGTGGGCATGGGCGCACTCCAGCGGGTGGGATGCGCATGGGTGTCGCGCTGGCTGTTGCCGATCCGGGCTTAACCCTTCATGGCTCGGTCAACGGGTTGTGATGCTTGGCCAAACGGACGGGGCTTATTGCAGCGGCCGACCGCAATGCTTTGGCCACCTGAGCGTTCCCCTGCCTGGCCAACCCATAGGCCTGGGCATAGGGCAGGTCTTCCTGCATGACGCCATCGGCCAACACCAGAAACCCCTCGGCCAGGCGGGTGAGCACCAGGCGGTCTTGCGGGTGCAGGTCCGCGGCCTGGGCGGCGGCGGAGAGGCCTTCGGCGATGGACAAGAACGTGCCGAGGCAGCGTTCGGTGGTCCGCATCAGCTCGGCACAGCACAGCACGAACGCCTTGTGCGCCTGGCCCATTCGACGCCCGAACGCCAGGCGCGGTTCACCAGGGCGTCGCGTCGGCTCGCACAACGCCGCACGATGAAACATTTCCGCCTGCGCCATCTTCAATTGCTGCAGCCCGATCGCGGCCTCGACCGACAGGGTCGTGGCCACGGCCCGTCCGCGGTCAACGGCCAGTCCCCAGGGGCTTTGTGCGGTGGTGATGTGCCGGTACCTCGGGCCCAGGAAGGACACGTCGTTCCACTGGCCCATCACGCCGAGCAAACGGCGCATGGCTTTCTCTTGCTGCCGTTGCAGATGGCCCTGGCGATGCGCGCTGCCAACCGGCGCCCGGGGCGCATGAACGGCCTGGTCCGCCTGGGCATTGAGATGCCCCACCAGTTCACCCATGCGCTGCAGTACGCCGAGCAGCCGCGCACACGCAGGATCGCCTTCCTGCAGGGCGTGAACGGCCGACGCGGCCGCCACCCGGGCGGCGTGCTCGGATTCCTGCTGCTCGGCCCTGGCCTTTTCGTTGGCTTGCTGATCGGCGGGGTCATCGAGCCGGGCCAGGTGCCGGCTCTGGCCGGGGGCCGAGGGGAAATGGCGGTTTATCTGCAGGGTCAACAAGTCCACTTTGGGCACTGGTGCTGCAGGCGCCTCCAGGCAGAGCAAGTCGGGCGGCGGGGCCCAGAACAAGGACCGTGCCTGATGCGCCATGGCGGCCCGCTGGGGCGGCTCGCCGGACATCCGTTCACGCCGGGCCTGTGTGGCGGCCAGTCGTTGCTGCAGGCGGGCACGGCGCATCAGGCCGTCGAGCTGCTGCAGCATGGGCGCCACCGCTTCGAGCTTGAAGTGGCGCGCGCTGGTCTTAGAAATGTAGGGGTCCAGTTCCTGCACAAGTGCGGTGTAGGCGTGCTGTATGGCCGGGTTCGCTGCATGCTCGGGCGACGCCAGGCCGTAGTCGCTCTCGATGTCGGCCTTGATCCGCTGGGCCAGCACGTGGTTGCGCTGTGTGTAGGCGCGGTCGAAGGTCTTGCTCAAGCGCCTGGCCATGAAGTCGCCCAGACCGACCTTTCGCAGTTTCAGCTCGGTCC
>VFQP010001097.1_pt1 | contig 39968 bp, 35 predicted proteins | sample 3512351 | NCBI WGS metagenome assembly VFQP01 (sample SAMN10412372, study PRJNA504923) | tailings metagenome | isolation source: Relicate 1 Philex TSF1 revegetated site | place: Philippines: Tuba, Benguet | collected 2017-08-29
GTTTCGAAATCTGGGATGCCGGTAAGTACAAACAGCTCTTTGAGGATTTCTCACCCGAAGCTTTCAGTAGTCTGGCGCAGGAGGTGATGACGGGAGGAGGGATTTAAAATTTGGAAATTTGAAAATTTGAAAATTTGAAAATGAAGAAGAAAGGTAAAAACTGCTCACTTCGGCTTCAACTTCAAATGGACCAATTCGCCATAATCTCATCTCATGCTCCCTCATTTCCAAATTTCCAAATTTCCAAATTTCCAAATTAAATGAACTACCACATCCCCGTCCTCTACCACGAAACGCTCGATGCGCTTAATATCCAGCCCGATGGTGTGTATGTGGATTGCACATTTGGGGGTGGTGGGCATAGTAGGGGAATATTGGAAAAGCTGGGCAATAAGGGCAAACTGATCGCTTTTGATCAGGATGCAGATGCACAGCAGAATATTCCTGACGACAGCAGAGTATTGTTCGTGCCGCATAATTTCAGGCACTTGCAACGCTTCCTGAAACTGCATGGTGTGCAACAGGTAAACGGTATCCTGGCCGATCTGGGGGTTAGCAGCCACCAGTTCGATGAAGGAGATCGTGGCTTCTCAATTCGCTTTGAAGGTCCGCTGGATATGCGAATGGATAGAAGGCAGTCGAATAGTGCTGCCGATATTGTAGCCAGTTGCTCCGAGCAGCAGTTGCACAAGCTATTTGAACAATATGGTGAAGTGACCAATTCAAAAACACTGGCCAAACATATCGTTCAATATCGGCAGCACCAACAGGTTCAAACCATCGAACAATTCAAAGCACTGATCGCACCCGTGGTGAAAGGAAATCCTAATAAGTACTTGGCGCAGGTATTCCAGGCGCTTCGAATGGAAGTGAACGATGAAATGGGGGTTCTGAAAGAAATGCTACAGCAGGTCCCTGCTGTATTGGCAAAGGGTGGGCGCGTAGCCATTATCACCTTTCATTCTATAGAAGACAGACTGGTAAAGAACTTTTTTCGCCAGGGCAGTTTCGACGAAACGCCTGATAACCCCTTATTGCCCACAACGAAAGAAGTGGTGCTTAAGCTGGTGAATAAAAAACCGGTAACGGCAACAGAAGAAGAGTTGAAAAGAAATACGCGAAGCAGAAGTGCCAAGCTGAGGGTGGCAGAAAAAGTGTAAATCATAGCATTAGAATAAAGTATTGCACCATGCAGGCTGAAGGAAATAAGGATAAGGTAGCAAATAAAAATCCCCTCAAGGGGTTATTCAGCTATCAGTGGATACTGAAGAATATCCCCTTCTTTCTGTTTCTCTCCCTGCTCGCAGTATTATATATCGCTAACGGCCATATGGCAGATAGAACAGTACGGAGGATTAACACAACAACGAAGGAGTTGAAAGAGTTGCAGTTTGAATATAAAACCCTGAAAAGTGAAGTGATGTTCAAGAGTGAAGAGCAGCAAGTGATCAGGGCAGTAGAACCGCTTGGTTTGAAAGTGATCAAAGAAACACCTGGCCGGTTAAAAGCTGAATAAAAAGTATAGATAGCATCATTAGAATCATAGAAATAATTGGAAGTTAAACGCGACATATTATGGAGAGTATACCTGAGCTACATTATGGTAGTGGTGGTATGTGTAGCCATTTTCGCTAAAGCTGTATATATACAGCAGGTGGAAGGAAGCTACTGGCGTAGTATGAGCGATAGCCTTCACCAGCGCATCAATGAAATTGAAGCAGAAAGAGGAACCATCTATAGTGAAGACGGTCAAATGCTGAGTACCAGTATTCCGCAATTTGATATCTATATCGACTTCCGCGTTGCACCACTTCGTGAAAAGAATGGGATTTTATTCAGGGAGAACCTGGATTCATTAAGCTATCAGTTATCTGCACTCTTTAAAGACCAGAGTGCTGCTACTTATAAGGCTTTATTAAAACAGGGATATAAAAATAATGATGGATACTTTCTACTGAAAAAGAAGATATCCTTCAGAGAATATGAGCAACTGCGTAAATTCTCCTTATTCAAACTGGGGCGTTATAAGAGTGGTATGATCGCCAATGAGCGCACCATCCGATTGAATCCTTATCAGATGCTGGCTTTCAGAACCATTGGTTTGGCGCGTGATGAGAATAAAGTGGGGTTGGAAATGACCTACGATAGCATACTGAAAGGAAGGAATGGCAAGCAACTGGTTCGTTCCATCGCAGGAGGTGTTACTGTTCCTGTTGATCCAGATAACTATGAGATTGAACCAGAAACAGGAAAGGATATTGTTAGCACGATTGATGTATTCATCCAGGAAGTAACAGAGAATGCATTGATGAAGATGATGATCAAGAATGAAGCCGAGTATGGTACCGCCATCGTGATGGAAACAAAAACCGGTAAAATCAAAGCCATCGCTAACCTGGGTAAACGGGGAGAGGGAAATTACTGGGAAGATTTCAACTATGCCATCACCCCATCCGAACCTGGTTCTACTTTCAAGCTGGCTACTATGATGGCTTTACTGGAAGATAAAAAAATTAGACTCGACCAACCCGTTAACCTCGAAGGAGGTACCTGGAAAGTAGCCGGTCAGGTGGTGTACGACAGTGAAAAACATGGCCGACAGCTGGTATCAGTGCAACAGGCTTTTGAATTAAGTTCCAATGTTGGTATGGCCAAACTGGTATCGCAATATTATAGTGCCAGTCCTTCAAGGTTCATGCAGCACCTCAAAAAGATGCGTATGGATACCCTTACAGGTATTGATCTTACAGGTGAACGCAGACCCACCATCTATAAACCCGGGCATAAACTATGGGGCCCTACCACTTTGCCATGGATGGCTTTTGGTTATAACCTGCTGGTGAGTCCTCTGCAAACTTTGTCACTCTACAATGCCGTAGCCAATCATGGTAAAATGATGAAGCCCTACCTGGTAAGTGCAATCAAGGAAGAAGGGGTATTGCAAAAGAGTTTCGCTCCCATTGTTGTTGATGAAATGATCTGCAGCAAGGAAACACTCCGTCAATTACAGCAATGTTTGGAAGGCGTTTGTATATCTGGTACAGCAGCAGCTTTATTTAAAGATTCGCCCTATAAGGTAGCTGGTAAAACAGGTACAGCCCTGGTAGCCAATGGTAATAAGGGGTATGCAGATAAAATTTACCAGTCTTCATTTGCCGGATATTTTCCTGCAAATGACCCGCAATACACTTGCATTGTTGTGGTGAAGAATAAACCACATGCAGCTGTGTACTATGGGGGTTCTGTGGCTGGTCCGGTATTCAAGGAAATTGCCGATCGGCTCTACAGCACTTATGTACGTGAATCCAATCTGGTAAAGCAACAACGCAAATCCGATAGCAGTACGTTCACTTATGCCGGCTATAAGCCCGATGTAACCGCTGTGATCAGTAAACTGAATATGACATACCGCGATTCTTCCGGACGTGTAGATGAATGGGTACTGGTAAATGGTAAAGATGCCAGGGTGAGCATGAGTAGCAGGTCGATCGATCAAAAGACCATGCCACAATTAAAAGGGATGGGCTTAAAAGATGTAGTGTACCTGTGTGAGAATATGGGATTGAAAGTGAAAGTACAGGGCAAAGGAAAAGTAGTAGCACAATCGGTTCAGGCCGGACAATATATCGCTAAAGGACAATTAATTACCGTAGCACTTAATTGATGTATACAATGACCCAGTTACAGGACATACTCTATAAGGTACATCTGCAGGAAGTGCAGGGTAGTACTGATGTGGCCATTACCGGCATTCAGATAGATTCCAGAAAGCTGGTAGCCGGTAATGTTTTTGTAGCCATCAGAGGTGTTCATGCCGATGGTCACGGGTTTATTGATAAAGCAATTAATGCCGGTGCAACTGTGATTGTATGCGATACCATGCCCGATTCTTTCAAAGAAGGAATCACCTACTTACGCGTGGCCGATACACAGGAAGCTGTTGCATATATGGCACATCAATTCTATGATGAACCATCACTACAGGTAAAACTGGTTGGTGTAACGGGCACAAATGGTAAAACAACCATCGCTACTGTACTCTTCAAGCTCTTCTCGAAAATGGGATATAAGTGTGGCCTCATCAGCACCGTTCAAAACCAGATCGGTGATGAGATCATTCCATCCACACATACCACACCCGATGCAGTAAGCCTGAATGCCCTGCTCAACCTGATGGTCGATGCCGGTTGCAGCCATGTGTTCATGGAGTGCAGCAGTCATGCTATTCACCAGCATCGTATTACCGGACTGCAATTTACCGGGGCTATATTCAGCAATATCACACATGATCACCTGGATTATCATAAAACATTCGATGAGTATATCCGCGTGAAGAAGTCCTTCTTCGATCACCTCCCTGCCAGCGCATTTGCTATTTCAAATGCCGATGATAAAAGAGGCGATGTGATGTTACAGAATACGGTAGCTACCAAATATTTCTATAGCCTGAAGACCATGGCTGCATTCAAAGGAAAGATACTGGAGAATGCATTGACCGGATTGGTCATGATGGTGAATGAACAGGAAGTTCACTTCCGGTTAATTGGTGAGTTCAATGCCTATAACCTGCTGGCTGTATATGGTGCAGCAGTTTGTTTGGGAGAAGATAGCCAGGAAGTACTCACTGCGCTGAGCATGCTTTCAGGCGCAGAAGGACGTTTCGATTATATCATCAGTAATAAGATGGTGATTGGCATCGTAGACTATGCCCATACGCCCGATGCTCTTGAGAATGTACTGGCTACCATCAAAAAACTGCGTAAGGGTCATGAGCAGATCATTACCGTGGTGGGTTGCGGTGGCGACAGGGATAAAACCAAACGTCCGATCATGGCCCAAACAGCCTGTGATATGAGCGACCGGGTAATACTCACCAGCGATAATCCCCGTACGGAAGATCCCGAACAAATCTTGAAAGATATGCAGGAAGGTTTGTCGAGCGCTGCCCGAAGGAAATACATCACGATTACCGACAGAAAGGAGGCGATTAAAGCTGCTGTAGCATTAGCAGGTGCAGAAGATATTATCCTGGTAGCAGGCAAGGGGCATGAAAAATACCAGGAAATCAATGGAGTGAAACATGATTTCGATGATAAGCAGGTATTACAGGAAATGTTTGAACAGAATAATCAATAACACGAAGGAATACAGATTCCATCATAACAAAACTAACCTATGCTGTACCAATTATTCACGTGGCTGAAACAGGAGTTCAATCTTCCGGGTGCGGGACTTTTCCAGTTCCTTACTTTCCGGATAGCTATGGCTGTATTGTTATCGCTGGTGATCGCTACGGTATATGGGAAAAGGCTGATCCTTTTTCTGCAAAAGAAACAGATTGGTGAAACCGTTCGTGACCTGGGTTTGCAAGGGGAACAACAGAAAAAGGGTACACCTACCATGGGTGGTTTGATCATCCTGCTCAGTATCCTGATCCCCACATTATTATTTGCCAACCTCGATAAGGTATATATCAGGCTCATGGTGCTGTGTACCGTATGGCTCGGCCTGATTGGTTTTTTAGATGACCTTTTCAAAATCAGGGCCCGTAAGGCAGCACAGCAAAAAGGAGAGTCTTATAAGAAGAAAGATAGCGATGGTCTGGCGGGTATTTCTAAGATCATTGGTCAGGTGGGGCTTGGTATAATCATTGGCACAACACTTTATTTCAGTAATGCAGTAACCGTAGAACGTGAAATTGTTTCTGCCCCCTATATTCAGCTGCAACAAGGTGAGCGGCTTACCAAAGACAGTAACATTATTGTTCGTAATGTAAATGGTGTTGAGCGCAGGTATGTGAAGGTGAAAACACCTATTACCACTATTCCATTTGTGAAGAACCATGAATTCAACTATAGCAAGCTTATTTCATGGATGGGAGATGGTGCTGAGAAATACACCTGGATCATTTATATCCTGATCGTAACATTTATCATTACTGCAGTTTCCAATGGGGCTAATATCACCGATGGGCTCGATGGTTTGGCAGCAGGGGTGAGTGCAATTATTGGTGTGGCTTTGGGTGTATTCATATACGTGAGTGGTAACTATGTACTTGCCGATTACCTGAATGTGATGTATATACCCAACCTGGGTGAGCTATCCATTTTCGTGGGTGCATTTGTTGGGGCCTGTATCGGATTTCTCTGGTACAATGTATATCCCGCTCAGGTATTCATGGGAGATACCGGCAGCTTGGCCCTGGGGGGCATTATTGCATCACTGGCAATCATTGTACGGAAAGAATTACTGATTCCCATCTTCTGTGGCGTATTCCTGATTGAGTTATTGAGTGTGATGATACAGGTAAGTTATTTCAAATACACCAAGAAGAAGTTTGGAGAAGGCAGAAGGGTGTTTTTGATGAGTCCATTACACCACCATTACCAAAAGAAAGGATTTCATGAGAATAAGATCGCCATCCGATTTTGGATCGTGACAGTACTCTGTGTAGTGATGTCCATTCTGACACTGAAAATGCGTTAACACATGAAGCAACATCGGCTGGTGATACTGGGTGGCGGAGAAAGTGGTGTAGGCGCTGCCCTGTTAGGAAAGAAAAATGGGTATGATGTTTTCCTGAGCGATGGTGGAAAACCGAAACCCGGATATGAAAAAGAGCTCATTGACAATCAAATCGCATTTGAATCGGGAACACATACCGAAGCATTGATCCTGAATGCCACCGAAGTAGTGAAGAGTCCGGGTATACCGGAAAAGAACGAAATGGTGAAAGCTATCAGGGCCAAAGGTATACCAGTGATTAGTGAAATAGAACTGGCTTACCGATTCAAAGGAGAGAGTAAGATCGTAGCCATTACAGGTAGTAACGGAAAAAGTACCACCACCGCATTGATGTATCATATCTGCCGAACGGCAGGACTGGATTGTGCGCTGGTAGGAAATATCGGTTACTCTTTTGCCAAACAGGTAGCAGAAGATCCAAAACCCCTGTATGTGGCAGAGATCAGCTCTTTTCAACTCGATGATATCAAAGATTTTAAGCCGGATATAAGTATCCTGCTCAATATCACGGAAGACCACCTGGACCGATATGATTACAAGTTCGAAAATTATATCAACAGCAAGTTCCGGATCATCGAAAATCAAAACATGGATGATTACTTCATTTACTGCGAAGATGATGAAGTGATCATGAATAAACTTAGACTACTAACCATACATACTAACCCATTACCATTCTCTATGAAACAAGAAGTAAAAAAAGGCGGTTACATTAAAGGAGACCAGATGATGCTAAGGATCCAGGAAGAAAGAGTAAGCATGAGTATCTACGATTTTGCCCTCAAGGGTAAACACAACAATTACAACACTATGGCTGCGGGTATTGCTGCTACAACACTGGGCATCAGGAAGGAGAAAATTCGTGAGGCGGTAAAGAACTTCCACAGTCTGGAGCATCGTATGGAGTTTGTTGCGATGGTAAGGGGCGTTGAGTTCATCAACGATAGTAAGGCAACGAATGTAAACAGTACCTGGTATGCTTTGGAAAGTATGACCAAACCCACTGTATTGATCCTGGGTGGTACCGATAAGGGTAACGACTATTCCTTAATCGCCGACCTGGTTAAGGAAAAAGTGAAAGCAATTGTATGTATGGGTTTGGATAATGCCAAAATCATAGAGGCGTTCAAGGATATGGTTCCCGAAATCATCGAAGCAGATACTGCGAAGAAAGCCGTCAACACCGCCTTCAAACTCGCAGCCAAAGGTGATGTGGTCTTGCTCAGTCCCGCCTGTGCCAGCTTCGACCTGTTCAAAAACTATGAAGACAGAGGAACGCAGTTTAAGGATGCGGTAAAGGAATTGTAGTGGATTATAATTTGAAAATTTGAGAATTTGAAAATTTGAAAATTGGATTGAAATGACATGCTTTACAATTATATAATGGCAGGTGATAAGCTAAAGCTGTGGGCCTTCCCCATTTTCAAATTTTCAAATTCTCAAATTTTCAAATTCTCTTTTAACCAAACACCCCAACCAACATGTCAGAAGTAAAAGATACATTATTTGCTCAGATACCCTCTGTTGGGGGGGTGAGAAATCAGCTTGTTGACCGTGCAAGGGGGGATAAGTTTATTTGGGGTATTGTATTGCTATTGTCGCTTATTTCAATTCTGGTAGTATACAGTGCTACCGGTTCGCTGGCCTATAAAATGTATAAAGGGAATACAAATGTGTACCTCTTTAAACAGGTATCCTTTACCATTGTAGGATTGGCGTTGATTTATTTTCTGCATCGGGTGAACTATTCCATTTTTTCACGGATCGCTACCATCCTGTTCATGTTATCCATTCCTTTGCTTATTTACACACTTTTCTTTGGAGCGAGGATTAATGAAGGTAGCCGGTGGATTAAGCTACCCATCATTCAGCTCACTGTTCAAACCAGTGACCTGGCCAAGCTGGCATTGTTCATGTATATTTCCCGACTGCTCAGTAAGAAACAGGAAACGATCAAGGATTTCAGGAATGGCTTTGTGCCCATCGTGGTTCCTGTGCTGATCATCTGTGCGCTGATCATGCCGGCTAACCTTTCCAATGCCTTATTAACCGGCGCCACTTCCATGCTGCTCATGTTTATTGGAAGGGTAAGCTTCAAACATATTCTGTTAACGATTGGTGTAGCACTGATTCCCGTGATCTTTATCGTATCGGTTGCAGTGATTACACATGAAAAAAATACAACCGGAAGTACAGCATCAGCAAGTTCTGTAAGCAAGGTGAAATCGATCGGTCGTTTTGGTACCTGGGTGAAAAGGGTACAGGATTTCATATATGCAGAAGAAGCCGAAGTGCCTTACCAGGTTCAACAGGCAAAAATCGCCATCGCTAATGGTGGTGTGCTGATGGGCCTGGGGCCTGGTAATAGTCAGCAGAGAAATTTCCTGCCCCAGGCTTACAATGACTTCATCTATTCCATCATCATTGAAGAGTACGGATTATTGGGCGGAGCCTTCATGATCTTTATTTACCTCGTATTCCTGTTCAGGTGTATCCGGATCTTCAGAAGATGTCCGTATGCATTTGGTGCATTTCTGGCATTGGCCTTAAGCTTTACCCTTGTTATACAGGCGGTGGCGAATATGGCTGTAAATGTAAATCTCGTACCGGTAACAGGTGTTACGCTGCCACTGGTTAGTATGGGTGGCAGCTCTTTCCTGTTTACCTGTTGCGCTATTGGTATCATTTTGAGTGTGGCAAGAAATGTTGAACAAATGGAGGGCAAGCCCGAACCAGAACCTTTGAATATTCCTGTAGTATCTAACCCTGAAACAGCTACGGCATGAGTCATACGAGAATTATAATCGCAGGTGGTGGAACCGGAGGACATATCTTCCCGGCTATTGCCATTGCCAATGCCATCAAAGCAAAGGATCCACAAGTAGAATTCCTTTTCATTGGGGCGAATGGAAAAATGGAAATGGAAAAAGTACCACAGGCTGGCTATCGTATTGAAGGGCTCGATATTGCCGGATTTAACCGATCCAACCTCTTTAAAAATATATCACTGCCATTTAAACTGATCAGGAGTTTCTTTCAGGTAAAAACTATCATGACAAAATTTTCTCCCGATGCCGTAATTGGTGTGGGTGGCTATTCTACATTTCCTGTATTGCGGTATGCGCAAAAGAAAGGCATTCCCACTTTCATACATGAAGCGAATTCCTTTGCAGGCAAAAGCAATATTTTATTGGGAAGCAGGGCTGTGAAGGTATTTACTGGAACTGCGGGCATGGAAAAATTCTTTCCCGCCGAAAAAATCATGGTAACCGGTAACCCGGTTCGGAGAGCAATCAGTCGCAGTGATCTGCCACGTGAGCAGGCCATTGCATCATTTGGATTATCACCAGATAAAACAACTATTCTGGTTATGGGAGGAAGCCTGGGCGCTAGAAGTATCAATGAAGTAATTGCTGCCCATGTACATGAATTCGGTACACATAACCTTCAGCTAATCTGGCAAACCGGAAAGAATAATGCAGATGCGTATAAAAAGCGTGGTGAAGCGTTCAGAAATATATGGGTAGATGTTTTCATTACCGATATGGATCGTGCTTATGCCGCTGCCGATCTGGTGGTATCCAGGGCCGGCGCTATGTCGGTTGCTGAATTATGTGTGGTAAAGAAGCCCGTGATCTTCGTGCCTTTTCCGCATGCGGCAGAAGATCATCAAACAGTAAATGCCATGCACCTGGTTAAACAGGATGCGGCATTGATTGTAGCAGACAAAGAAGCCAATACGGCTTTGTTCCCAGCGATCCTGAATCTTGCCATGGATCGTAATAAACAAATGGCACTTAAAACTGCTATAGCAGCATTGGCTATTACGAATGCCGATGAAGTGATAGCAACAGAAATATTAAATCATATCCGTGCATAAGCTAGACGACATAAAAAATATCTACTTCATTGGCATCGGCGGCATTGGCATGAGCGCCCTGGCCAGGTACTTTCATGCGCGTGGTGCTGGGGTGAGTGGCTATGATCGAACACCTACACCACTTACACGTGAGTTGGAGCAGTCTGGCATTCACATTCATTATACCGAAGATCTTTCCCTGGCTCCAAAAGAGGTAGATGTGGTCGTATACACACCCGCCATACCGGCTGCGCATGCAGAACTGGTGTTTTATCGCGAGCAGGGATATACCGTAGTGAAACGCAGCGATATCCTCCAATGGATCACCGAAGGGTCTTTTAATATTTGCGTGGGTGGAACACATGGAAAGACCACGGTCACTTCTATGATTGCCCACTTGCTTCGTCATACAGGTTATGGCTGTAATGCCTTTTTAGGAGGTATCGCCGCCAATTACAATACCAATTTTTGGAGCAGTGAACGGAATGTAGTGGTAGTAGAGGCCGATGAATATGACCGTAGTTTTCTGAAACTTGTTCCGGATATCGCAGTTGTAACAGCTATCGATCCCGATCATCTTGATATATATGGTACTCCTGAAGAAGTAGAGAATGCCTTTATTCAATTTGCCGGTAAGGTAAAAGACGGCGGTTGTTTGATTACGCGCAAGGGCTTGAGCAGGGAACCCGACTTACATGCCGCACATACCATCCGGTATGCAAGGGATGTGGATGGTGCTGATGTGCGTGTTCGTGATCTTGCTGTCATCGATGGTAGTTATCATTTTAGTGTTACCGGTAAAGGCTGGGAATTGAATGACCTGGTATTGCATATGGGTGGTCTTCATAATGTAGAAAATGTGCTGGCCGCGATTAGTGTAGCCAAATACCTGGATATCAATGATGATTTGATCAGGGCTGCGGTAGCCGATTTTAAAGGGGTACGCAGACGATTTGAATATGCGCTGAAAACATTAGAATACGTATTGATCGATGACTATGCGCATCATCCGGAAGAGCTGAAAGCGCTAATCACCGGTGTGCGGAGTATTTATCCGAACAAACGACTAACCCTGGTCTTTCAGCCACATTTATTCAGCAGAACCAATGACCTGGCTAATGATTTTGCCAGTAGTCTTGATCTGGCAGATGAAGTGATATTGTTACCCATTTATCCGGCACGGGAATTGCCAATGCCTGGTGTAACAAGTGAACTCTTATTGAATAAAATGGAATTATCTGACCGATACCTGATGGAGAAGCAGGAAATGCTAAACTGGATGGAAGAACACCGGCCAGCATTGGTGGTAATGGCAGGTGCCGGTGATATAGATGCACTGGTACAGTCTGTTAAAAAAATATTGGAAGCGTGAACATGAAGGAGATACCGTGGAAGAAGAGCCTGATACAGGCAGCCTGGCTGCTGGCAGGACTGGGTACAATCGTACTCCTGGGCGCTGCCATGCAAAGAAAGAATGCACAAACCTGTAAAGGGATCAGGATCGATATAACCGGTATTGAAGAGCATATGTTCATCGATGAAAAGGATGTTTTGGAACTACTAAATGAAAAACGGAAGATTATCGGCACCCCTGTTCACCTGCTTGATCTTAGGGCGATGGAGTTGGGCATGGAGAGAAATCCCTGGGTAAAAAATGCTGAGCTATTCATCAATAACCAGCAGGTAATGCAGGTAAGTATCGAGGAGCGCCAGCCTGTAGCAAGGCTTTTTACCAGATCAGGTAATTCTTTTTATGTAGACAGTGGATCGGTAAGACTGCCTTTGAGTGAGAAGCTAACGGCGAGAGTGCCCATGTTTACCGGATTCCCATCCGATAATGTAGTGCTTTCCAAACCTGATAGCGCTTTGTTAAAAGATGTGGTTAAACTATCTGAATTCATCATGGCCGATTCATTTTGGTCTGCACAGGTAGCACAGATTGAGATCAGGCCGGGAAATGAATTTGAGTTGGTGCCGGTGGTAGGCGATCATATTGTAGATATTGGGGGTGTAGATGAATTACCCGCCAAGTTCAGAAGGCTCTATGCTTTTTACAGACAAGCCTGGCTGCAGAAAGGGATTCATTATTATGAAAGAATCAATGTGCGATATGATAAACAAGTGGTAGCCGTTAAAAAGGGCATGGGTGGCATGAGGGCCGACTCGGCAGCGGCACTGGAATTGATCAGGGATATGACGGCGCCGGATGAATTAATACAGGCTGCGATGATTCCTGAGCCAAAGCCAAAAGATAGTCTGGCAGGAGTTGCTACCAGGAAAGCAGATGTGCAAAAGCCTGTTAAAGAAACAACACCAGTTAAAACTATTACTAACACAAACAATAAAAGTAATAACGAATCGTTATCGAAGAAGGCTAAAACAACAGGAACAAAGGAAGTACCCGGGAAGGAACAACCCAAGCCGAAAGCGGTAATGGGAAAGAAAGGATAAACGGGCTTTTGGAGTACCATTGAAAACAACTAAAAACACATACCTTATGAATCACAATGAAGCACCGATCATTGTAGGTCTGGACATTGGAACGACCAAGATCGCAGCTATTGCCGGTAGAAAGAATGAGTACGGCAAGCTGGAGATCCTTGGTTTTGGAAGGGCGAACAGCAGTGGTGTTCAGCACGGTCAGGTACTGAACATTGACCAAACCATTAAGGCCATTCAACAAGCATTACAGAACTGTTACGAGAGCAATCCCGATCTGGAGATCAATGAAGTATATGTAGGGATCGCCGGCCATCATATCAAGAGCCTGCAAACCCGCGGCGATATGGTGCGTCAGGACCCCGATACCGAGATCCAACGCTGGGAGATCGATCAGTTACTCAATAACCAACGTAAAACATTCATTCCCGCAGGTGATCAGATCATTGATGTGATTCCGCAGGATTTCCATGTAGATAATATCCAGCACGTTAAAGATCCCGTTGGTTACAATGGGGTAAAAGTGGGTGCTAACTTCCATATCATTACAGGCGACAGAAATGCGATCCGGAATATCCACCGTGCAGTAGACCGTAGTGGTTTGAGCACTAAGGATCTGGTACTGCAGCCCCTGGCCTCAGCCAGTGCAGTGATGAGTGAGGTAGATATGGAAGCTGGTGTGGCCATCCTTGATATTGGTGGTGGTACCAGTGACCTGGCTGTTTTTTATGAAGGTATTCTCAAGCATACAGCCGTTATTCCTTTTGGTGGTGAAAACATTACCAATGATATCCGCATGGGATTGGGCGTATTGAAAAGTCAGGCCGAAGCCATGAAAGTTCAGTTCGGTAGTGCATTGGCAGATGAAGCTAAATCAAATGCGTATATCACCATCCCCGGTTTAAAAGGTATGCCTGCCAAAGAGATTAGTGTGAAGAATCTGGCAGCCATCATTCAGGCCAGAATGAGTGAAATCCTGGATTTTGTAACCTATCATATCAAACAGGTAGGTCTCGATAGCAGGGCACTGAATGGTGGAATCATCCTCACCGGTGGTGGCTCACAACTCAAACACCTGATTCAATTAACAGAATATACAACAGGACTGAATGCCCGTATTGGTTTGCCCAATGAGCATCTTGCACCTAACCATATAGAAGAGCTCAAGAAGCCGATGTATGCTACCTGTTTGGGTCTGATTTTGAAAGGCTACAGCGATTTCGATCATAAGCATAAGGAGTTTAACGAGCAATTTAAACGAGTGGAAGTACCACGCACCCTGAAAGCCGAAGTAGCAGCAGAACCCGCAGTGATCGAAACACCGGGAGTAACGGTCACACAAATGGCCGAAACACAGGCACGTAAACAACGCTTCTGGGATAAGTTCAAGAATAACCTGATCGATCTCTTTAAGGAAGAGGAAGACCATATGATAAAATAAAAGTGGGTATAGAACGTTACCTATATACCCGTCCCCGTGAAAACATCGAAAATCTACTAACCCGACAAAAACGTTCCCTATGATTCACTTTGATCTTCCAAAACAAAAATCATCCATCATCAAGGTACTTGGTGTGGGTGGTGGTGGAAGCAATGCGGTTAACTTCATGTTCGAGCAAGACATTGAAGGCGTTGATTTCATCATCTGTAATACGGATGCCAAAGCCATTGAACAAAGCAAGATCCCTAATAAAATACAACTTGGACCACACCTTACACAAGGCCTGGGTGCAGGTGCTAACCCCGAAGTGGGTAAAAAAGCTACCGAAGAATCGCTTGATGAAATCAGACGCATTCTGGAAGTGAATACCAAAATGGCATTCATTACCGTAGGTATGGGCGGTGGTACCGGTACAGGTGGTGCTCCCATCATTGCACAAATTTGTAAAGAGCTGGATATCCTTACCGTGGGTATCGTTACAACACCTTTTGGTTTTGAAGGGCCACGCAGACAATTACAGGCCGAAGAAGGCATCAGACAACTGAAACCATATGTGGATACCTTGTTGGTGATCAGTAATGATAAACTACGCATGCAGTACGGCAACCTGAAGATGAAGGAAGCCTTCTCGAAAGCAGATAATGTACTTGCTACCGCTGCAAAATGTATCACCGATGTGATCAATAGCCGCGGTCATATCATTGTTGACTTTGCCGATGTATGTACCGTTATGAAAAACGGTGGTGTTGCTATTCTCGGTAAGGCCGAGGTAGAAGGAGAGAACAGGGCTCAACTGGCTATCGAGGAAGCACTCGCTTCTCCATTGCTGAATGATAATGATATTAAAGGAGCTAAATGGATTCTTATCAATATTAATAGTGCCGAAGGTGATCATGAGTGCACGATGGATGAACTCGAAACCATCAATAACCACCTGCGTATGCAGGCCGGTGAAGATACAGATGTGATTGTTGGTATGGGCTATGATAACAGTCTTGACCAAAAAATCGGTATCACCCTAATCGCAACTGGTTTTGAGCATAAAGACCCTTTCGCTAAACCTGTACAGCAAAAAAAAGTTGAGCCACAGCCAGAGAAGATCGTGATGACCCTGGATGTGAACCCAGCACCTGCTACACCTAAGGCACAGGAGCCAGTACAGCAAACACTGCCATTGGTAGAAGAGAAGGATCCTATGGCACCCAGTATGGAAGAAGTGGTGGTAGAAGAACCCGTACTCAATCTTTTTTCTCAGCCTCAGGTTCAGGATCTGATGCCTGAAGTAGAAGAAACACCCGCAGAGAACTATACCCTGCAATTTGAACTTAGCACAGAAATTACACAGGAAGTAAAAGTTCCTGAAGTACCACAACCTGAAGTGCATGTTCCTGTATCACCTGTTCAACAGGATGCGATGCTGCAGTTCAAGCTTAACGAAGAGTCTAAACCACAGCCACAGGCACCAGTATCCGGCCTCTTCAATAAGCCGCAAAATATCTATGCAGAACCTGATCGTTCAGCTATGCAACAGCCCATGCGCATGGAAGTAAGGGAGGAGCCAAAAGAAACAACTCCTGCCACGCCAGAAATGCCTGATATGAGCATGCAGTTGGTGGAGAAGGAAGAGAAGCCACAACCCAGAATGAGCAATCCATCCTTTGCAGATGATCAAATGATGGATGATGTGGAAGAGCAAAAGAAAAGGGCGGCTGAACGTATTCAGAAACTGCGCAACCTGTCGTTCAATATCTCCAATGGAAGTGATGTGAACAATGAGTTCGATAATGTACCTGCCTATGTTCGCAGAAACATGGAACTCTTTGGTAATACACTTACTTCTGTAGAAGATTTTTATAGCAAATACACCGTGGGCAAGGATGAGAATGATCAAACCAATATCTCCTCGCTCAATACCTTCCTGGAAGGTAAAAAACCAGATTAACGATTGCTTTTCATAGATGTTTTAGCCTGGTGATTTTAGTTGTTGAACCCCGATCTCAAAGTCGGGGTTCTTTTTTTAGACAACTTTTCCTTCCGGATATTTGTTGTTCAAAGAAAATAGCCATGGCAACAATACTCATAACAGGCGGAAGCGGAATGGTAGGTCGGCACCTGAGCGAATATTTGATCAATAATGGATATGATATTGTTTGGCTTAGCAGAAAAGCTGGTATAACCGAACTGGCAGGAAAGCAAATACCTGTTGCCGCCTGGGATCCAGCCAAGGGTACGATAGATACCTGGGCCATTGAACGCGCTGATTATATTATACACCTGGCCGGTGCCGGAGTGGCCGATAAACGATGGTCTGAAAAGCGTAAACAGGAAATTGCCAGTAGTCGCATTGAGAGCGGAGCTTTACTGGTCAAAACACTTTCCCAAGCACAACACAAGGTTAAAGCACTGATCAGCGCTTCTGCCATCGGCTGGTATGGCCCGGATACGGCTGAAACAGCAACAAATGCCGGATTCATAGAATCAGATCCTCCTTATCCCGGATTTCTGGGCGATACCTGTAAAGCCTGGGAATCGAGTGTAGCAGGTGTTGAAGCGCTGGGTATCCGTTTGGTAAAATGCCGGATCGGGATTGTACTATCTCCCAAAGGAGGTGCTTTAAAAGAATTCATGAAGCCACTGAAAATGGGTGTAGCAGCCATCATGGGCAATGGGGAACAAATCGTTAGCTGGATCCATATTGAAGATCTCTGTCGCTTATTTCTATATGCCATACAGGAAACTACATTAAGCGGTGTATATAACGCCGTAGCACCCGCTCCTGTCACCAATCGCGAACTGGTGATTACACTAGCCAAAAATATGCGCTCCTGGTATATTCCCTTCCCAGTACCTTCCTTTCTATTAAAAATAGTATTAGGAGAAATGAGTATTGAAGTACTGAAAAGCGCCAAAGTAAGTAGTGCCAAAATTCAGTCTGCCGGCTTTATCTTTCATTATCCTAATATTAATTCCGCCCTCCAAGCTGTATAAGATATGCAATAGGTAAGGCCATTAAACGAGCAAGCCTGCAATACATAAAAGCAGCAGCTAAGTACTAAGCAGAAAAGCCTTAGTTTTGTTTACGTTTCATCTCCCCCAATAGATGAAACACCCCACTGCAAGTAATTTGCTCATTTCTCGTAAATCAACATCATGAAGAAGCTCGCATGCCTAATGGCAATTGTATGGGTATTTACACAAGCCAACGCTCAGTCACTGAAACAGTTCACCTTTAAGAGCCGGTTAGCAGAAGCTAACGAACATTTTACAGGGAATAAAAAAATTAGTTTTACTGTCTATAAAGTGAATGATGTGATATGGACAGAAACACATGAGCAGGTAGCAGTAAAAGATGGTTATTATGAGGTGGTATTGGGTTCAAAGAAACCTTTTCCGGCTTCGCTTTTTTTTGTTGACAAGTGGCCGGCTGCCAGAATTGAAAAAGAAGGACTTTCTCCTTTCAATCTGGATGCTAAAGTCAGCTCTATGCTGGAGATGAGAAGCTATCAGGACTGGGGATATGGATCCTTGCAACAATTGCGTACCCGAATCGCAGCCCTTGAAGCAGAGAAGATCCAGCTGTATCAGGATGTAGCCATCGATCAGAACCTGATCATCAAGGTAGATGATGTAACCGAGGGAATTTATACCCTCTCGAATACAGTTCGCAATAATGATATTATTTCAGCCATTCCACTTAGCATTCCTCTTGCCAAATTTGGTAAACAGATTGATTTTGATAAGATCAGTTTAAAAACTTCCTCCCGTGACTACACAAAGTTCTTCATTAATTTTGTTAAGAAGGAAGAGTTAGATGAAGACGATGAAAGTATCTGGTATTATATATGGCAACAACAACTGGCTGAAATGGCGGGCGTGAGTCCTAAGGAAGAAAATGAAGACCTCATCATTGCCAAGATCAATGCCTACCTGAATAAATCTGTATTCAACTATATGTATGGTTTTCCCAGTATGCTGAGCCAAAATAATGGAGCCAGCGTTATGAATGCAGCGGTTCAGCGACTGGATTGGAGTTTTCTGGATGATGTACTTAAATATTTACGTTTCCCACTAAACCAGGTAGTCACCTATGTAAATGGTATTGCAAGAACCGCAGGGCCTGCCACTTTTCTGGATCAGGTGTATGAAGATATCCTGCTGTATAGTAATCGTGAACTCGGTTCCGATTCATTTGATAAGTTGATTGAATACTATGTAAAATTCAGAGATAGAGGCGCGAGGCATTATAAATATCCCGAAGTAGGGCCACGCATGGCAGCTTATATTAAAGCCTACAAAGAATTCTTCGTACAACCTTCCAAGAATATCAATACCAGTGCGGTGATTAAACCCTACCTCTATGCAAAGGTAGATCTTGCAACAAAGAAGTCGGGCTTTATTGCCAGTGATACTGTGATGGATCAGTTTGATATGATGAAGGTCAAGAACCCTTTATGGCAATTGCCCCCTACTTTCAATACCAAATATTTTGCTGAATTTGATAACAATGATTATGCAGTTATTACAGAAGAGGGTAGTGGCGGTAATCAAACCATGAAAGTAATTGACAGAACAGGTAAACTGGTATTTACAGGTGCCGAAGGTCAAAAGATCTGGATTTGCCAGGGGGTACCTTTTATTTGTGTGATGGACCTGAGTGGTAAGGGGTTGAGTGAGATCTGTAATTTTGTTTATTTCTATAACCTGAAAACGGGAAAGCGGGTGGCCGATCTGCCTAAGAACGATAAGTTCATAGATAATCCGCCCCATATCTGGCTTGAATTTCATAAAACCATCGCCCGTTTTTCAAAGGACCAGCTCAATTATTGTTATTCCTATGGTAGTAAATTATCCATTAAAACCAATACCAGATTCGTAGAGCAGCTCAATAAAGCTTTTGCAAACGGAAATTTTTATACACTTTATGTATACAAAGAGAAGGGAGGGTTGGAGAAAGTATTGGATAAAAGTATTGGCTACCTGATGGGGCGTGATGGCAGTTTTAAAATCATCAAAGAAGACTGGATCGATCAATACAAAATTCCTTTCGAAGACTGGAATGCCATCACCCAAAAAATACTCCAAATCAAACAACCTTAGTGCCACCCTTTGTGTCCTTAGTGTCCTTTGTGGTTTCAAATCTGCTTACGTTATCTGCAGGCATGCAAAACGTCGAAGAGATATTAAACCACAAAGGACACTAAGGACACAAAGGTGAGCACGAAGGTTAGAGGTTGCGTTTTTTGTGGATGCGGTAGCAAAGCAGCCAGATGAGGGCTGTAAGAACCAGTGTCATTGCAACATGCTCTGGAATTGCATCTAATGCACGCTGGTAGCCTTCTTTCATATCCTTTCCGAAGTTGCCGATGAAAGCAGGTGGCGGCATCACCCTGTCTGAAATCTCAAATGGCAGGAACCTCCCCAAATCATGGAATTTATATTTCAGATAAGCAACACCAATATTTTCAACAATCAGGTAATAGAACAGGAATATGCCCAGGGCAATAAAAGCCTTCTTCACCAGATAGCCTAATAAGAAAGCGATAGATAATTGCGCAAATGTTTGCAGGAAGAAAAGTGGAATGTATTGCAACTGTTCTCCGGCGCGGTAAAATGTATTTTTATCCGTGTACAAACCATAACCAATCGCTACCAGTACAAAACTCATAGTAATGATAAGGCTAACGATCAGTACATCACATAGCTTACTGGTAATGAAATCCTGCCGGCTCCAGCCGTCAATGATGTTCTGGCGGTGTGTACGGAAATTGTATTCATTGGTCACCAGCATGATCACAAGTATAGCAGGTAGTACAATGAAGAATGAAGAGAAGAATGCCACCGTATGCCAGGTTTCAGGGAAAGCATAAGGGTTACCCAAGAGCATTTTTGCAATCATGCCCATTTCCTTGCCTTGAGAGATTTCCTCATAAACATTCAGGAAGATCAGGTTTACACTAGGGTAGGTAAGGGCTACAATACCCAGCATCCACCAAAAGGCGGGATACTTTTTTATTTTGAGCCATTCAATTTTTATTAATGATAACATGTTAGTAGCGTTTAGGGTTAGTCGTTGGTTAATTCAAAGAACTTGGCTTCCAGGCTCTTTTTCTTCAATACCAGTTGGTTCAGTACAATTCCGTTATTGAAACAATGCTGGTTAATGCCTTCCATGGGTGCTGTTCCTATAGGGTAGAACAGCTGTATGGTGGAGCCATCCTGTTTGGTGTGGGTAGCACCAGCAAAGCCTTCCAATACTTGCAATAAAGCCTGACTATTGGCAGCAGATACTTCAACAATATCTTCATTAGCCAATACCTCATCAACCTTACCAGCAGCCAGCAATGTTCCTCTTTTCAGAATGGCTACATGGGTACAAACTTTTTCTACTTCATCCAGCAGGTGACTGGCCATGATGATGGTCTTGCCTTCGCGGGCGAGTTGTTTAATGAGTTCTCTGATCTCTGCAATACCTACCGGATCGAGGCCATTGGTAGGTTCATCAAATACCAATACATTAGGATTACCCAGCAAAGCGCCTGCTATGGCAAGTCGTTGCTTCATACCCAAACTATAAGTACTGAATTTGCTGTTCTTACGTTGACTCAGTTTCACCACTTCAAGTACCCGATTAATATCAGCGGCATCGCCACGACCACTGATGGCCTGTGTGATATTGAGGTTGTCTACGGCTGACAGATAATGATAAAAATTAGGTGTTTCGAGCAGGGAACCGATCTTTTTTCTTGACGCGGGAGACCCTGGTTGTCCGAACCAGCTATAAGTACCAGCATTGGCTTGGAGGATATCGAGTATAATACTGAGTAGGGTGGTTTTACCGCTACCGTTGGGCCCCAGGATACCAAATACACAGCCTTCAGGAACTTCGAAAGAAACATTCTTCAAAGCCTGTATGGATGAGTAATTTTTTGAAATACCCTGAATAGAAAGTACAGGTTGCATAAGCAGTTTTTGGGTGAATAAATGGAAATATTGGGCTGAAGCAATTTAAAGATAGTAAGAAAGCTTTGAGTTAGGTTGAAATGTGGATGATCAGTTTTTTACATGTACCAGCGGTAATTTTAGTGCCTAAAAGCAAACAGCCAAACCTGTTGAGGTTTGGCTGCCGTCATATTAAATATGCGATATAGACTTTTTTTAGTTCCTGATAGGTCTACCGCTTTTTAGTACACTTTGTATTCTTTCCAGCGTTTTCTTTTCACCGCAGAGGCTTAGGAAGGCTTCGCGTTCGAGGTCGAGCAGGTATTGCTCAGATACCAGTGTAGGTTCACTCAGGTCGCCACCACACATAACATAGGCCAGTTTGCGTGCTACCAGTGAATCATGGTCTGTGGCATAACCACCCCGCCACATGCCATTAATACCGGCATACAAAGCACCCAGTGCCGATCTGCCCAATACCTTGATATCATTGCGCTGAATAGGTTGTGTATAGCCGCTATCCGATAATTCAATCACCGCACGTTTGGCTTCCGATAAGCGGCGGCCAAGATTGAGAACGATCTCATCAGCTCCTTTACGCAGGATCCCCATTTCCATCGCCTCATGTGCAGATGTCGCTACTTTGGCAGTGGCAACAGACAAAAATCTGTTTTTGAGTGTAATGGTTTCAGGTTCGTCTTCATGCATTTCATCGGCAGCTCTTAGTACAAACTCTTTAGTACCACCACCGCCAGGGATCAAACCAACACCCAGTTCTACCAAACCAATATATGATTCAGCGGCGGCGCATATTTTATCGGCATGCAAATTCATTTCACAACCACCACCCAGTGTCAAGCCATGCGGTGCCACAACAACCGGAACACTGGAATACCTAACGCGCATCATGCTGTTTTGGAACATGCGGATGGCCATATCGAGTTCATCATACTCCTGTTCAATGGCCAACATAAAGATCATACCCACATTGGCACCTGCGCTAAAATTGGCGCCTTCATTGCCAATGATCAATCCGCGGAATTGGCTTTCTGCAGTAGCGATGGCCTTATTCAAACCTTCCAGCACTTCACCGCCAATACTATTCATTTTTGTATTCCATTCAAAGCCAGCAACCCCATCGCCTACATCATACAAACGGCAGGCGCTGTTTTTCCATACCAGCTTATCGCTGTGGTTACTCAGCACGAGGAATGATTCTCCGCCAGGAACAGCTTTATAGCTTTTTGATGGCTGATCGTAATAATGTTTTTTACCTGCTTCTACTTTATAGAAAGTGGTAGCACCTGAAGCCAGCATTTCTTCTATCCACGGTGCTACAGAATAGCCTGCTTTCTTCATCGCTTCTACAGTTGTAGCTACGCCAACCGTATCCCATGATTCAAAGGCACCAATCTCCCAGCCAAATCCTGCCATCATCGCATCGTCTACACGATACAGTTCGTCACTGATTTCTGGAATGCGGTGAGAAATGTAGGAGAATAGGGAGTAATGGAAAGCACGATAGAATTCGCCGGCCTTATCCGAAGCAGCCTGTAATAATTTGATGCGTTGCTTCAGGTCATCAATAGGTTTAGCCGTTTCCAGACTTGCAAATTTTGGTTTGATGCGGGCACCATATTCCATGGTAGCAAGGTTCAGTGTCTGTATCTCCTTGCCTTCTGCCGATTTGATTTTTTTGAAAAAGCCTTGTCCTGTTTTATCACCCAGCCAATTATTTTGTACTATCGTTTCCAGCCAGGCAGGTATGGTGAAGATGCTGCGGGCCTCGTCTGTCGGACAATTATCCGCCACACCTTTTGCTACTTTAACGAGGGTGTCGATGCCTACCACATCTGCCGTACGGAAAGTAGCAGATTTCGGACGACCAATAATCGGGCCTGTGAGTGCTTCTATTTGGTCAATGGTCAACCCTTGTTTTTCCATGATATGGAAAATGCTCATGATGCTGAATACGCCAATACGGTTAGCAATAAATGCTGGTGTATCCTTACAGAGTACGGTTGTTTTACCCAGGAATAAGCTACCATAATCCATCAGAAAGTCTACCACATCAGGATCTGTATGTGGTGTAGGAATAATCTCCAGTAAACGCAGGTAGCGGGGTGGGTTGAAGAAGTGAGATCCACAGAAATGTTTTTTGAAATCATCGCTTCTGCCATCTGCCATCAGGTGAATGGGTATGCCTGAGGTGTTGGAAGTTACGAGTGTTCCTGGTTTACGGAATTTTTCAACCTGCGTATAGATCAGTTGTTTGATATCGAGGCGTTCTACTACTACTTCAATGATCCAGTCGCAGCCTGCGATATCCTTCATATTATCTTCAAAGTTCCCGGTCTTGATACGCTTGATCACTGATTTAGTGAATACGGGAGAGGGATTACTTTTTACTGCCGCTTGTAAAGCCTCGTTAACGAGTTTATTCCTTTCAGCAGCAACTGTGCTGGCTTCAGCACCTTTGGCAACCATATCAAGTAATAATACCTGTACACCAATGCCAGCAAAATGGCAGGCGATTCTCGATCCCATAACACCACTGCCCAATACTGCTACTTTTTTAATGGAACGTTTCATAGAGTAAGCTTTTCGTAAAATTAGTTAGTTATGCAACTATTTCAATCGAAGGTAGGAAAAAAAATATTGTATAATTATGTTAAGGGGAGGGCAAAAAAATATCAAACAGGAGCTGACCGGGGGTCCTGTTTGATATTCGACATTCTTTTCGGAAGTATGTTCCGTAAGACGGATCACTTATCCGAGGTAGCAGCACCTTTGTATGCCATAAAGAGGCATCCGAGGTACACTACAAGTAAAACGTATACTAACATAGACGGGGGGATTTTATTAAATATACAAAAAAAATGGCGTCATAGTTGGCTTTTAACAATGCTTTTATTCACGCTATGTGTATTCTGAATAAAAATCATTGATTCCTAAGTATTTGTCCAACCTCCTTCCCCGCTAGTGTTTCCCGAGGAACGAGGGGACACTGCGGCAGCACCCGGCATTCCCATTCCCCGCAGTGTCTCCCGAGGAACGAGGGGACACTGCGGCAGTACCCAGCATTCCCATTCCCCGCAGTGTCTCCCGAGGAACGAGGGGACACTGCGGTTGCACCCAGCATCCTTCCCCGCCGGTGTCTCCCGAGGAACGAGGGGACACTGCGGTTGCACCCAGCATCCCTTTCCCCGCCGGTGTCTCCCGACGCAGGAGGGGACACTGCGGCTGCATTCAGCACCCTTCCCCGCTAGTATCTCCCGACGACGAGGAAAGGAGCACCGCCGCAACCAACCGCTTAACCAATATTCAATGGAAATTGCGACTTATTCATATATTTTTGTTGATATGGAATTAACACCCCAATTGATCGATCACCTGGCTCACTTATCCAGGCTGAATTTCAATGATATTGAAAAGGAAGCCATTCGTTCAGACTTGCAGAAGATGGTGAGTTTTGTTGAGAAACTATCTGCTCTGGATACCACCGGTATTACACCCATCCTCCATATGGGTAACAGAAGTAATGTATTGAGAGAAGATACAGTAGAAGGCTCTATCAGTACGCAAGAGGCATTAAAGAATGCACCACAGGCCAATGATACCTTCTTTAGGGTACCTAAGGTGATCAGGAAATAAATTGTACTTTCATCAGGAATAATTGCTATCAATGACAAATCAAACCATTATCAGATTAGAAGATATCCAGAAAAGCTATTTTATGGGTAGTCAGGCCATTCCCGTACTGAAAGGCATCACCATGGATATTCGCAAGAATGAATATGTGGCCCTGATGGGACCCTCTGGTAGTGGTAAGAGTACCCTCATGAATATATTAGGATGTTTGGATTCTCCTACTGGTGGAAAATATATCCTCAATGGCAAAGATGTGAGTAAAATGGCCGATGATGACCTGGCTGAAGTGAGGAATACAGAGATAGGTTTCGTATTCCAGCAGTTCAACCTGCTACCGAGATTAACGGCAGTTGAAAACGTAGCATTACCCCTGATCTATGCTGGGGTGGGGAAGAAGGAGCGATTGGAAAGGGCACAAGCTGCTTTACAGCAGGTAGGATTGGGAGATCGGGGACATCATAAATCAAATGAGCTGAGTGGCGGTCAAATACAACGTGTGGCCATTGCCCGGGCATTGGTGAATACGCCCTCTATTCTGCTGGCCGATGAGCCAACCGGTAACCTGGATACCAAAACTTCTATTGAAGTCATGGAAATGTTCGATAAAATCCATAAAGCTGGTAATACCGTGGTGCTGGTAACCCACGAAGAAGATATTGCTGCCTATGCCCACCGGGTTGTTCGTTTACGCGATGGACTCATTGAGTCAGATAAGGCAGGGGCTGCGGCCGGAGGTCAGCTGGTGCATGGATAACTCATGGCTGTCCACTACACATCCAATTAGTGCTTACATAGAGATATCAGTAACAGATGAACCATTCCGTTCTTTTTTTGTTCTCAACCTAATAGAACTATTACCATCAATGGCGATTAAGATATATACCAAGACTGGCGACAAGGGCACCACCTCCCTTATTGGGGGTACAAAAGTGCCTAAGAGCCATATTCGTATAGAAACCTATGGAACAATCGATGAGTTGAATTCCCATATAGGTCTCGTGGCCGATCTTTTTCAGGAGCCACATACTGCTACCGTTCTTAAAGAAATACAGGATCGTTTATTTACTATTGGTTCTTCACTGGCCTGCGACCCCGATAAGGAACCGCTGATGCGTTTACCTGATCTCAAAGAAACAGATATTACTGCGTTAGAAAATGAGATCGATAAGATGAATGAAGTGCTTGAACCTATGAAGTTCTTCATCTTACCAGGAGGTCATCCTACTATTTCATCTACTCATATTGCCCGATGTGTATGTCGCAGGGCTGAAAGGAATTGTGTAAATATGCAGGAGCAGGAGCTTTTTGTTGATCAACTTGTTATCAAATACCTGAATCGCTTGAGCGATTACTTGTTTGTATTGGCTCGTTTTGAAGCCCATCAACTGGGTGTTGCTGAGCAGGCCTGGAAGCCCAGGATCGCGCCTAATCCATAATCAAACCATCTTTCATGTGCAGCGTTCTGTCGCTCATAGCTGCCAGTTCTTCATTATGTGTTACAATGAGGAAGGTTTGTCCCAGTTCATTGCGAAGTGTATGGAATAATTGATGCAATTCCCGTGCATGTGTACTATCTAGGTTGCCGGTTGGCTCATCAGCAAAAACAATCGATGGTTGATTGATCAGCGCTCTCGCAACAGCCACACGCTGCTGTTCGCCGCCGGATAACTGTCCGGGTTTGTTTTCGAGCCTGCCCGATAATCCAAGGCGCTCCAGTAATTCCTTAGCCCTTGCTTCAACTGCCTGTTTGGGTGTGCCGGCAATCCAACCTGGTATACACACATTTTCTAAGGCAGAGAATTCGGGTAATAAATGATGGAACTGAAATACAAATCCAATATGCCTGTTTCTGAATTTGGCCAGTTCCTTGCCTTTTAGTTGGTCGATCCTTGTATCATTAAGCCAAATCTCTCCTTCATTGGCCTGATCCAGTGTGCCCAATATATGCAACAAGGTACTTTTCCCTGCCCCCGATGAACCTACAATACTCACCATTTCACCCTGCTCGATGGTTAGGTGAACCCCTTTCAGAACAGTTAACTGCTCGTAACGACGTATTATATTTAATGCTTTTAACATGTGTTTCAGACTTGGGTACTGCAAACCTACCCCATAATCGCTTTTTTTAAACATTTATTTACACAGTAGGGATAACCACTTTTGGTGGTTTCAGATATACGGTTACATTTGCAAAAAAATTAAAAGGTAAGTTTATGTTCTGGACATTAGAATTGGCAAGTTACCTGGAAGAAGCCCCATGGCCTGCAACCAAAGACGAGTTGATCGATTATTCTATTCGTAGTGGCGCACCCATTGAAGTGGTGGAGAACCTCCAGGAACTGGAAGATGAAGGTGAAGTGTACGAGAGCATAGAAGACATCTGGCCTGATTATCCAAGCCAGGAAGACTTCATGTTCAATGAAGATGAATATTAATCTCAGTACACAGCACTGCTAACGATAAGAAATGATGAGAGGCTATCCTGCAAAGGATGGCCTCTTGTGTTATGATACTATATGGGTGTAGCCCCAGTGTCCCCTCGTTCCTCGGGAGACACTAGCGGGGAAAGGGATGCTGAGTGCAGCCGCAGTGTCCCCTCCTGCGTCGGGAGACACTGCGGGGAATGAGATGCCGAATGCAACCGCAGTGTCCCCTCGTTCCTCGGGAGACACTGCGGGGAATGAGATGCTGAGTGCAACCGCAGTGTCCCCTCGTTCCTCGGGAGACACTGCGGGGAAGGATGCCGAAGGTTATACGTAGTTGTATAGGAGACTATACTAGAAACAAAAGAGGCTATCCCATTAAGAATAGCCTCTTGTATAATGTTACATTCACTGCGAATGCAGTACCACTTTGTACCTAAGGAAATGAATAACTACTTCCCAGGCTTGAATGTTAACTTGAAATAGAACAATACCAATGATAAAACAAACACCACCAAATTGGCAGCAATCACCGGTCCGCTTTCAATAGCAAATCCATAAACCAACCATACCAGTGTACTGGTAATCACAATCAGGATCATCCATATGCTCAAGTCACCTACACTCTTCGATTGCCAGGATTTATATACCTGCGGAATAAAGGTAATAGAGGTGAGAAAGGAACCAAAATAGCCAACCAGTTCTATCCAGTTCATAGTGTATTGATGATTTGATTATTCTGCGTTAGCAATACCCAGTTTGGTCATTACATCCATGCTCACACCCGTATTGGAATAGCCTCCATCATGGAACAGGTTTTGCATGGTGACCATTCTTGTCAGATCGGAGAAAAGTGTGATACAGTAGTTCGCACAATCTTCTGCCGAAGCATTACCCAATGGGGCAATGGCATTCGCATAATCGAAGAAATCGCCAAAACCTTTAATACCAGTGCCTGCTGTTGTTTTAGTAGGCGATTGTGATACAGTATTGATCCTGATCTTCTTCTCCAAACCATAATGATAGCCAAAGCTGCGGGCAATAGATTCCAGCATAGCTTTAATATCGGCCATATCCGTATAGAAAGGGAAGGTACGCTGGGCAGCCATATAGGTAAGTGCTACTACACTTCCCCACTCACTGATGGCGTCCAGCTTACGTGCAACAGACAGCATCTTGTGAAATGACATGGCCGATACATCAATGCCCTTCATGAAATAATCATAGTTCGATTCTGTATAGGGGATCTTCTTGCGGATATTCACACTCATACCAATGGAGTGTAACACAAAGTCGATTTTGCCGCCCAGAACTTCCTGCGATTGCGTAAAGAGGGTGGTCAGTTCTTCAACACTGGTAGCATCAGCAGGAATGATCTGTGAGCCTGTTTTCTCAGCCAGTTTATTGATCTCTCCCATACGCATAGCGATTGGGGCATTGGTCAACACAAAACTGGCGCCTTCTTCATGGGCCTTCTCAGCCACTTTCCAGGCAATTGAGTTTTCATCGAGTGCACCGGTAATGATACCGCGCTTTCCTTTTAGCAGGTTATACGCCATAATTGGTCTTTTTGTAAGTGTTTATAGGGGGTAAATGTATAGAATATCAACGTGTTCCACCATGTATTTATTGAAAATGACGACCCGGTTTGTGAAATTCATGGTTTTAAGTAGATGGGTTGCCGGATTTCATGACCACTTATACTTTGTATCTGCAACAAATGCATGATGCATTCCTGGTGTTGTCAGGATGCCGCCATCATTTCCCTGGCATTCTCCAATGCCGCCTGTGTGGGCTTCTCACCACCCAGCATACGTGCAATGGCCAGTAATCGCTCTTCTTCTGCCAATTGTCTGATATGGGTATTAATGCCTTTATCATGTGTTTCCTTGTACACAAAGAAATGTGCTTCGGCCTTTCCTGCAATTTGTGGTTGGTGGGTAATGCAAATGATCTGTCGGTTAAGTCCCATTTCTTTCATGATAAAACCAACCTGCTTAGCAGCTTCACCGGAAATACCCGTATCGATCTCATCGAAGATCATGGTAGGCAGATTAATAGAACTCGCCACCAACGATTTGATGCATAACATCAGTCTGCTCAACTCACCACCACTCGCCACTTTCCGAACCGGTTCAAAACGTGTAGTATCAGAAGGGGCTTGTCCGGCAGGTACATTCGCATTGAACAGGAAGGATATATCATCTGTTCCATACTGTCCAAGTGCTGCCGTTGTGCAACCAACGCGTAAGCGCGCATTGGGCATGCCTACTTTGGTGAGCAGTTCATTCACCTGTTCTTCCAATGGTTTGATTTGTTCCTTCCTTTTTTGGCTAAGTGTTGCTGCCAGTTCATTCACTTGTTGTAAATGGGTATTGGTTGCTTTTTCCAGTTGCGCCAATTGATCATCTATCTCTAATACGGCATTGAGCTTATGCGATAATTCTTGTTGGATCTGGAGCAGTTCATTGGTGGTTTGTACACCGTGTTTTTTCAATAGCTTATAGCCTTCTGCCAAACGCTGATTGATCTCATCAACACGCTGTTCATCATATTGAATGGTATCATTCAAATGATCGATCTCTCCGGATATATCCTGTAGCTCAACCTGCGCCGATTGTAAACGGGTAACAATAGTGTCGATGTCTTTTTGTAAGCTGCTGTAGGGTTGTAATTGTTGGATCAGTTGTTTGATGATCACTACAATGGGTTGTTCACTGCCTCCCAGTGTATAAGCAGCTTTATCCAAACTAGCTTTGATGCCGGCTGCATTACTGAGCACCTTTAACTCCTGTTCCAGCTCTTCCAGTTCCTGTTCGCGTAAGGATAACTGATCTAATTCATCGAAGAGGAACTGGTGGTAGTCGGCCTCCCGGGTGAATGCCTGTTTTTGTTGTAATAATTCCTGATAGGCTCTGCTGCTGGTTTGCCACTGTACATAGGCTTCGCGATAGTTGCGCAACAATTGTTCATTGTTGGCTAAGGCATCCAATACCTGCAACTGAAAATCCGATTCGCCAAGTTCGAGTGTATCAAACTGGCGATGCAGGTCTACCAGTAAACTAGCTAATTGTTTCAGCTGTTGCAGGGTAACAGGTGTATCGTTAATGAAAGCCCTTGTTTTACCATTGGTGGCTATCTCACGACGTAGCATGAGTTCCGGCTCTTCATCTAAACCCTGTTCTGCGAGGAAGCTTGCTACCGGTGTACCTGGTGTATAACTGAAAACGCCTTCAATGGTACATTTTCTGGATTGGTCTACCAGTACATTGCTATCGGCCCGCTCTCCGAGGATGAGGCTGAGTGCGCCCATGAGTATACTCTTACCCGCACCAGTTTCGCCGGTAATGATATTGAGGCCTTTGGAAAAATGGATCCTTACCTCATCAATGATCGCGTAGTTCTGTATATGTAGTTCCTGCAGCATGGATTTGATACATTACCGCCCGTTTAAAATGGGCCATATTGCACTGCAAAATAAAGAAAACCCCCGCACCAACTCACTCCTTCGTGCCTTCCTTTGTGTACTTTGTGTCCTTTGTGGTTTCAAAGCTCTCCGATTTACTTCATGCCTGCAGATAATGCGAGCAGATTTGAAACCACAAAGGACACAAAGTACACAAAGGAAGGCACAAAGGTTATTCGCCTTTGCAGCGTTGGATGCCTGATTTGGCCCGTTGGTCAAGGGAGTTTTTGTAGGCATGGCCGTCCATATCCAGGCAGGTTTGATAATATTGGATGGCTAATGATTTTTGCCCCTTTTGTTCATAGATCTGTCCCAGTTGCAGTGCCGCCCTGGCACTAAAATATTCCTTTCTGCCATTACCCAGTCTGATGGCAGCCAGGTATGCCGGAATGGCTTCATTGTCCTGCCGCAGGTCATGGAATATGCGTCCGATTCTGTAAGTGACTTCAACCTTTTCTGATGGGTCACTAAAATCGTGTTCGCTCTTTCCATGTAATACCGCCATCGCCTCCCGGTGATAGCCGCCGTCACTCAGTAGCCTTGCCTTCAATAAAAGCGGATTAGGCCATTTGCCGGTACGGGCATCCTTCAGTGCACTCTTATCGGCATCAGCATCGGTGGCACCTTTGGTTAATACCTGTTGCCGCGCTCTCTCAGCCGCTGCCATATTGCCTTGTAAGTAGTAGGCCCAACTCAGCTTTTGGTACACATCCTTCACATAGAATTTACCCTTAAAGTTGGTGAGGAATTTTTCGAAATACTGAATGGCTTCTGTTGTTTCCAGGTGATAGAGATAAGCAAAGCCCAACTCAAAATCCCATACGGGTAAGGATAGGTATTCTGGTGATTGATTTCTTTGGAGAATAACCTGTTTGGTATAATTACTTTGTTTGTTGTTCAGGGCCAGGTTAGCGGCCATCCAGGTGAATAAATGGTTATTCTCTACATCAAGTTTACGTTGCTGTATAAATGCAATGGCCTCCTCTTTTTTATTATCCATGTAAAAGAGTAGGTAGGGATAAATAAATTGTGCATCCATAGTAAATAGCCTGGCCGCCGGATCATTGCTATTCATGAATTGTGATACGGTTTTCATGCCATTGGTAACGGAGCCCTTAACACCCAGCAAACTGGCGATCCATTTATATCCCTGTGGAATGGTGCCGATCATGGTTTCGAGGGTACCATACATAAGATCATCGGCTATAAAGGAGGGAAATTTTTCTTTGTTCTCTTTCAATAATACCCAGGCACGCCTGCAATCCCAGGCTGCATCCCAGTTTCGCCCAAACTTGATTCCGGTAGCCGCTTTATGGATACGGATGATGCTGATGAAGAGGTTGTAATATGGTGATGATCTTGGCCCTTCTTCCAGTAATGCAATTCTTTTGGTAAACAGCGGTTGTTTCCGGGCATATTCTGCCGGGTCCTCCCGTAGAAAAAGGGTATAGAAGTCGATATAACTTTCCAGTAATACCGGAACCAGGTTATTGGGATTTTGCTGTCGGGCTTTTTGTAGCAGCGCTTCCCCTATACCCATTTTCAGCTTTGATATTTCCTGGTAGGCTTGTTGGCAGGTGATATTGAAGTCGAATACCTTTTCTGCCCGGGTAGCAGAGAAGATAAACAGGAAGGATAGGAGTAGAGCAAATGGCTTCATGCAAGACCAATTTAATCAAATCTCACCGAATGGTTGAACGTGCGGTAAAATAAGAACGGCTGGCCTGTTGCAGGGCAGCCGTTCTTTATTAGTATGATTAGTTGAACATTATTTCACTTCAACGCTATCATTCAGGTCGCCATCAACAAGAATACGTCCGCAGTTTTCGCAAACGATGATCTTCTTGTGCATCCTGATCTCGCTCTGACGCTGAGGAGGAATAGAGTTGAAACAACCACCGCAGGCATCACGCTCAACGGGTACAACAGACAGACCGTTGCGGTAGCTACCGCGGATGCGGTCGTAGCTGTAAAGCAGGCGATCATCAATGTGGCTGCGTGCTTCTGCACTCAGTTTGTTGAAATGTGTTTCTTCTTTCTCAGTATCAGCAATGATCTTTTCCAGTTCGCTTTTCTTGTGGTTCAGTACACCATCTTTCACAGCTATCTGCTTTTTAGCAGACTCGAGTGATTTTACTTTATCAGCCAGTTCTTCATTGGCATCACGAATATGCTTCTCGCTCAGTTTGATCTCGAGCTGCTGCATTTCGATTTCCTTATTGATGGCTTCGAATTCGCGGTTATTCTTTACGTTCTCGCTTTGTTTCTCATATTTAGCAATCAGTGCCTCACTTTCCTTGATGGCATTCTTCTTGCTTTCAATGAATTCAGAGATACCATTGATCTCTTCTTCGATACGGGTTTGACGGCTTTGCAGACCCTGGATTTCATCTTCCAGGTCACTTACTTCCATAGGGAGTTCACCCTTCAGGATCTGGATCTCATCCAGTTTGCTGTCAATCTTCTGTAGTTTCAGGAGACCTACTAATTTTTCTTCAACAGAAAAGTCTTTAACGGAAGCCATGTGGTACTTGATTTATGTTTTTTCCTCTCCGCTACGGTGAAAGAAGGTATCTGTTTTAGCTAAAATACCTGACCGGGTTGGTTTCCGTACCGGATTTGAGGACGGCAAAGGTAGGGAATTTAGCCTGTAAAATATCAATTAGCCCATCGGTCGTATATTGTTCGCTTTCCCAATGGCCAATATCAGCGATCACCATACGGCCATTGGCGTCGAAGAACTCATGGTATTTAAAATCGGCCGAAATGTAGATATCTGCCCCCGAAGCCAGTGCTTTTCGGGTCAAAAAGCTGCCTGAACCCCCACAAAGGGCCACTTTTTTGATCTTTTTGCCCAATAATGGGGTATGTCGGATCATTTTCAGGCCAAATGCTGTTTTCAACATTTGCAAAAAGCCCTTTTCCTCCATTGCTTCGGGTAGCAGGCCAATGAGTCCGCTTCCAACTGATTGATAATCATTGGCCAAATTCACAATATCATAGGCAACTTCCTCATAGGGATGGGCTGCCAGCAGGGCCCTGACTACTGCACCCTGTTGCCAATTGGGAAAAATCACTTCAATCCTGGTTTCTGCCTCAAAATGGGTCTCACCCTGTTTGCCTACATAGGGCTCAGTGCCTTCCCCAGCCCTGAAACTGCCCTCTCCGGTCGAATTGAAAGAACAGCGGTCGTATTGGCCGATCTGCCCGGCACCGGCCTCAAAAAGGGCATTGCGCACTTTTTCGGCGTTGTCAGTGGGCACAAACGTATATAACTTTTGCAGCAGTCCGCCCTTTGGCAGGAGGATGCTACGATCCTGCAAGCCTAGTTTATCGGCCATCAAATCATTAACGCCATATCGAACATTGTCGAAATTGGTGTGGATGGCATAAATGGCAATATCCTGCTTGATGGCGGTAATGACAGCCTTCTCCACATAATTCTTCCCATTTAACTGCTTCAGCCCTCCAAAAATGATAGGGTGATGGGCCACCACCAGGTTGCAACCCCGGGATGCGGCTTCGAGGATTACTTCCTCCGTAGCATCAAGGGTACAAAGTACACCGGTACAATCCCACCCGGCCGATCCGGTTATGAGTCCTGCATTATCATAGCTCTCCTGCAACGAAGGAGGAGCTACCTGTTCCAATACCTGTATGAGTTGGCTGATCTTCATATTTGGGTCAATTCCTGTCAGCAAGTTACCTTCATTCTATAATTGATGTTATGCAGGAGGGCGATTTTCTTTTTTTCAACGATAAATTTCTTCGTTCAGGTAAACCCATCATATCGGCCAATGACCGGTCTTTTCGTTATGCCGATGGTGTTTTCGAAACCATGCGGGTACATAAAGGCAGTATATTGCTCAAAGACCTGCATATGGAACGTTTGTTCTCTTCTCTCTACCAATTAAAATACCAGCTGCCATCCTGGTTAACCGCCCAGTGGGTAGAGCAACAGGTACTTTCATTGGTGCAAAAAAACAGCCACACATCCAACGCCCGCATTCGCCTTACCATTACACGCGGCGACGGAGGCTTACATGAAGCGCCTTCATTAGGGCCGCAGGTGCTCATTCAATCCTGGCCATTACCAGCACCGCCTAAACAACTCAACGAAAACGGACTAGAACTGGGCATCTGTTTGGGTATTACCAAGCCAGCCGATTCATATGCTGCTATTAAAAGCAGTAATTTCCTGCCTTATGTAGTGGCAGCACAATGGGCACGAGAACAACGGTTGAATGATGCCATCTTACTCAATCCCTATGGGCGTGTTGCAGATACGACCATCGCCAACCTGTTCATTGTACACGAGGGAAAAGTTTGTACGCCCGCACTTACCGAAGGGCCTGTTAATGGCGTGATGCGCAAACGCATCCTGCATATACTGGAGAAGAATGGCATCCCCCATGAGCAAACTGCCATAAGCCCGGATTTGCTGCGTGAAGCTGCTGAAGTATGGATCAGCAATGCGATCATGGGTATTAAATGGGTGAAGCAGGTAGGGGATTGGGGTTATATGACTCAATCTATGGCCATGAACCTTCTCAGGGAAATTTGGTAGTGCTTTGTTATCCTATACTGTTGCCATTTATGTCAACAATGTTTGAATGCCGGGAAAAGGTGATGGCTCACTCATAGTAAATTACAATAGGGTGCAAAAAGATGAATTTTATAAGAACCATTTTAACTTCCTATTGTTCTTTTTACCAAATTGCCCCTTATGGAACCCCGCGTTAATATTATCTGGTTTCGCCGTGATCTTCGTTTAACTGATAACGCAGCCCTCTATCATGCCTTGCGTGCAGGTGAACCAGTAGTGCCCATTTTTATTTTTGATAAAAATATTCTCTATAAACTGGATAATAAAGCCGATCGGCGGGTGGAGTTTATTCATGCTGCCCTTACGGGTATGCAGGAAGAGCTTGTTGCGATGGGAAGTACATTACATGTACACTATGATACACCTCAGCAAGCCTGGCAACAACTGCTGCAGCAATACAAGATTGGTGCAGTATTCACCAACCATGATTATGAACCCTATGCTGCCGAAAGGGATACCGCTATCAAAGCCCTACTCGAAAAACAGGGTGCCACATTCCATACTTACAAGGATCAGGTGATATTCGAAACAGATGAAGTATTGAAAGATGATGGAAAGCCTTACACTGTTTTTACACCCTATTCACGCAAATGGAAAAGTAAGCTGAGTGAGTTTTATTTAAAATCCTATCCCGTTGAAAAATATTATCAGTCGTTTTATCGGCAAAAACCAATTGCCATACCTTCTTTAATATCGATGGGTTTTCAGGCAGTTGATTTGCCCTTCCCCCCAAAACAGGTAGCTAAAGAAGTATTACAACAATACGGCAAGAATCGCGATTTCCCGGCTTTGCAACACGGTACTTCAAAAATGGGTGTACACCTTCGCTTTGGTACCGTAAGTATTCGTGAGCTGGCAACACAGGCGCTGAAGTTGAGTGAAGTGTACCTGAATGAACTTATATGGCGCGATTTTTATCATGCAATACTCTGGCATTTTCCGCAGGTGGGTAAAGGCAAGGCTTTTAAACCAGCTTACGATCATATCCAGTGGAGGAATAATGAGGCAGAATTTTCCGCCTGGTGTAAAGGTGAAACTGGTTATCCCATTGTTGATGCAGGTATGCGCGAGTTGAATGCCACCGGCTATATGCATAACCGGGTTCGGATGATCGTTGCTTCTTTTCTTACCAAACACCTGCTCATCGATTGGCGTTGGGGAGAAGCGTATTTTGCAGAAAAACTGCTCGACTTCGATCTCGCTGCGAATAACGGTGGTTGGCAATGGGCCAGTGGAAGTGGTTGCGATGCAGCACCTTATTTCCGTGTATTTAATCCTACCCTGCAAACTGAAAAGTTCGATAAACAGCTACACTATATCCGCAAATGGGTACCTGAGTTCGAAGGATTTGGTTATACCAAACCCATTGTTCCCCATGATATTGCCCGAAAACGTGCTTTGGAAGTGTATGGTGCTGCATTGAAGGATAAGGCTTGATCCTGACGGATGTAACCGATAACGGATGGCTGGTACCGCCATTACCCATTTATTTGGAAATGAGAGGGAAAATACCTATCTTAATAGGATAACTGTTCCCCATGCATTGTGATATATCCCATCGAACCATTAGTAAGGCCGAAGCTATAAAAGGACAAGAAATCAGAGAGGGTGTTTTTGCGCTCATCCAATCCAAACATCCATCATTCACTGCAGATAGTATCATTAGTATTGATGAGTTAAATCGGTTCAGGCGTGAATACCTGGCTGGCTTAATGGAAACGGAAAGGGGAGAGCTCGCTGTGATTGATCGGGATGTGATGGATGCCATTCAGCATAATGCAATTCTGTCTGAAAATATCCAGGAAGAGATCGATTCAACCGCTACGTTCGGACAACGTATGGCTGATAATATTGCCAGCTTCGGAGGAAGCTGGACCTTCATTATTACCTTCTTCAGTTTTCTTTGTGTGTGGATGATGGTGAATGTATGGGTACTGGCAACAAAGCCCTTCGATCCTTATCCCTTTATTCTGCTCAATCTCATCCTTTCTTGTCTGGCAGCTATACAAGCGCCTATCATCATGATGAGCCAAAACAGACAGGAAGAAAAAGACCGCAAACGTGCCGAGCACGATTACAAAATTAACCTGAAAGCAGAATTGGAGATTAAGCTACTGAGCGAAAAAATAGATCATCTCCTGGTACACCAAAATAAGAAGCTACTCGAAATACAGGAAGTGCAGGTCGACTACCTCGAAGACCTCATGAAACAACTCAAAAGAACCCCCTAACCTTCGTGCCTCCCTTTGTGTCCTTAGTGTCCTTTGTGGTTTCAAATCAGCTTGCACTTTCTGCAGGCTCGCCGAACGTCAAAGAATTATGAAACCACAAAGGACACTAAGGACACGAAGGAAACACAAAGGGGTTATTTGAAGCTGATGAGCTCTACATCAAAGATGAGGGTACTGTTAGGCCCAATCTGTGCACTCACCTGCCTGTCACCATAACCCAGATGCGGAGGAATGAAGAAGCGCCATTTGCTACCCACCGGCATCAACTGCAATCCCTCTGTCCAACCCTTGATTACCATATTCAAAGGGAAAGCCGCCGGACGACCTCTCTGCACAGAACTATCGAATACGGTACCATCGATTAATGTACCATGATAATGACAGGTAACTTCCTGGTGTGCCAGTGGTTTGGGACCATCGCCGGCTATCAGTACTTCATACTGTAATCCACTGGGTAATTCTGTAACCCCTTCTTTTGCTTTATTCGCTGCCAGAAATTCCTGACCCGCTAAAAGATTGGCGGCAGATTTTTCCGCCTTCAGCTTTGCTAATTGATCTGCTACTCCCATATACTATTTTTTGCGAAAATAGCAAAGCTTGTGGAACTATAGATGGGTTAAGTTTTCGTGATCTTATCGTTATCAATTACCAATCGCTGGTTTATGCCTACTAAGCAGTTTACATTGCCATCCTGAAACAACTGCTATGACCCCCATCTTAGATCAATCTGGCAATACCATCGCCTACCTGCACCTCAATATTATACTCAGTACAGAAAAAGATACGGTACTCGGATTGGTACTGGGTAACTGTGTATATGGAACGGATACAAGACCTATCGGAAAATTTTTTAAAGATCGATTTCGTCAGCTCGATGGAACGATCATGGCTACACTTGGAACAGAAGCAGTATCAGGCCGGCCTCTGCATGAGTCGATGATTCTTCGTCAGGCCTGGACAATACTGATGCAGGTAAAAGACCATGTATGTGTTTGGGTGGAGGAGCGGAATAACTGGAGCAGTGAAACATTGCTCGATGCATTGCTTCAACCCGCCTAACCTTCGTGATTTCCTTTGTGTCCTTTGTGTTTGCTTTATAAATTGCTATTCATATAGGGCTAGCCCGCTGAAAGCGTAACCCTTACAGAGAGCAAACACAAAGGACACAAAGGGCACACGAAGGACACAAAGGGTTTTTATTTGAGGCTGGCCAGGTCAATTACGAATCTGTATCGAACATCTGCCTTGATCATTCTTTCATAGGCTTCATTGATCTGATCCATATTGATGACTTCCACATCTGAAACGATATTGTGCTCAGCACAGAAGTCCAGCATTTCCTGTGTTTCCTTAATACCACCAATCATAGAGCCCATTATGCTTTTGCGATTGGGGATCAGGTCGAAGGCATGAACAGTAGAGGGTTGTTCCGGAATACCTACTACAATCATGGTACCATTTGTTTTCAGCAGGTTCAGGTAAGTGCTGTATTCGTGTGGTGCAGATACTGTATTGAGGATATAGTCGAATGAGTTCCTCAATCCCTTCATGGTTGCAGGATCAGTGATCAGTGCAAAATGATGGGCTCCCAGCTTTCTGGCATCTGCTTCTTTAGCTGGAGAAGTACTCAGCATGGTTACTTCCGCACCAAATGCCGCTGCAAATTTAACAGCCATGTGGCCCAATCCACCAAGTCCGAGTACGGCAACCTTATCACCCTTTTTAACACCCACATGACGGAGGGGTGAATAGGTAGTGATACCAGCGCAAAGTAATGGTGCTACACCTGCCAGTGGTAGTTTATCAGAAACATGCAGTGCATAATGTTCATCTACCACAATACTGGTTGAATAACCACCATAGGTGGGGGCATTGGTTACACGCTCCAGTCCATTATAGGTGCCAACCATTCCCTCATCGCAATATTGTTCCTCTCCGCTCTTACAATTTTCGCAGGTACGGCAGGAGTCTACGAAACAGCCAACACCGGCCAGATCGCCCACTTTGAATTTGGTTACTTTATCACCTACGGCCACAATTTTACCTACAATCTCATGGCCGGGCACCATCGGGAAGATGGCTGCGCCCCATTCTTCACGAGCCTGGTGAATATCGGAGTGGCAAACACCACAATATAAAATATCAATATGTACATCATATGCGCCCGGTGTTCTTCTCTCAAATGAAAAAGGAGCTAGTGGCGCTTTTGCCGTATGTGCGGCATAGGCTTTGGTTGCTATCATCTCGTTTGTTTTTAAGTTACTGTTTCAATCTAATCTCTTGTAAACACACAATCCCCACAATAGTTCAGAAACCTTCCTATCCTTCATTTACCATTGTGTCCTTCGTGTTTCTCTCTAAATTATCTTCGCTTCTAAGACTGTTTGC
>VFQP010001099.1_pt1 | contig 39910 bp, 42 predicted proteins | sample 3512351 | NCBI WGS metagenome assembly VFQP01 (sample SAMN10412372, study PRJNA504923) | tailings metagenome | isolation source: Relicate 1 Philex TSF1 revegetated site | place: Philippines: Tuba, Benguet | collected 2017-08-29
CCGGATGATTTTTGGGGTTTCAATCAAAATGACCTGGAGAACTTTGAAACCTTTTGTGCAAAGGCAAGCAGTAAAATCTTTGAAATTCTCTCGCAACAACAAATCGACCCCAGGAAACAGCAATTGTTTGAGTTGGTTTATTCGCATCATGGCGAAATTCCGATCAATCAGCTTGCAGAACGCATTCATTGGAGCGAACGCCAGATTAACCGCTATTTCAAAAGTCAATTCGGACTCTCACTTAAAAGCTATTGTACCATCCTTCGTTTTCGTGCATCCTTTTCACATATCAAGGAAGGGAAACTTTCGCCTGAGAAGAATTTCACGGATCAGGCTCATTTCATCAAGGAGATAAAACGCCTTTCCGGTGTGACTCCCAAAGAATTGCTAAAAAATGTGAATGACCGATTTATACAATTTTCCACCTTAAACCGGAAGTAATTTTGCTTTGTCAATGTGAGAGAAATCTCCTAAAACAATGCAAAACATGTTACTCGAAAATAAACAAATAGCGATTATTGGCGGCGGCCCCGGAGGTTTAACCCTGGCGAACTTACTTCAACAAAAAGGTGCAACTATCCGCGTTTACGAGCGCGACGAAAACAAACATGCCCGTGTCCAGGGAGCAACATTGGATTTACATGAAGAATCCGGGTTGGAAGCTTTGAAACGTGCAGGATTATTGGATGCTTTCTATCAAAATTACCGCCCGGATGCCGGGAAAATGCGGCTTATTACCAAAAACCTCGAAATCAGGCTGGATGATCATGCTACAGAAACAGATTCTACTGATGTGACAAACCTTCGCCCGGAAATTGATCGTGGTCCGCTGCGTCAAATCCTGTTGGAAAACCTTCCGGAAGAAGTGGTCGTATGGGATTCACACTTTATTTCCCTTGAACCGGAAAATGACGGCTGGAGAATTCATTTCAAGAACGGAACAAGTGCATATGCCGATTTGGTGATTGCAGCAGACGGCGCCAACTCAAAAATCCGCTCCACTATTACAGATATCAAACCGATTTACTCGGGAATTACGATCGTGGAAGGAAATATCTATCATGCAGCGGTTAATGCACCCAAATTATATGAAATCCTGAAAGGTGGCAAAGTCTTTGCATTCGGAGATGATCAATCGATTATCCTGAGTGCCAAGGGAGACGGAAGCATGTCGTTCTACACCGGCTGTAAAGTTCCTGAGAACTGGGTGGAAGATTCGGGAATTGATTTTTCCGACAAGGCTTCTGTTCACGACTGGTTTCAGCAGGAATTCGCAGCGTGGGATCCGACCTGGCAGGAATTGTTTGAAAGTGATGAATTGTGGTTCGTTCCACGTCCTCAATACCACTATCCGCTCGATCAATCCTGGGATGCGCATTCCAATATTACACTGATCGGCGATGCGGCTCACAGAATGCCTCCTTACGCCGGAGAAGGTGTAAACATGGCCATGCAGGACGCTTTTGAATTGTGCGATTGTTTGACTGATCCGCAGTTCTCTGACCTGAAAAGTGCCATTGCAGCATTTGAAAAACAAATGTGCGCAAGAGCATCCGAAGTAACGAAAATGACACTGGATTCTACCGAAATGCTGCATTCCGGAGATCCGATACAAAATATGTTAGACCTCTTTAAAGAATCTGAGCATTCGGGAGGTAGATAACAAAGAGCAAACACACAACTCTTGCGGAAAAAGCGGGTATCCTGTAGAAAGGATGCCCGTTTTTATATTATTCAAAATCAGCTGTTCTAACTTTTTTTATACTTTTGCAATCATTCTAACTTTCAACTACCATGAAAAAAATCATTTTACTCCTATTCCTTTCCCTTTTGATTTTCGCATGCAGCGGTGAACAAAAAATCAAACGAAAACTACATTCCGGAAACGGGCAATGGGAAATTATCGAATATAAACGTTACTACTGGTCTCCTACGGGTGTAAATAATCAAAACATTTATTTGTGTGCAAACTGCGGAACGATTGAATTTAAACGAAATGGTTCGGGGACACTTTCCATGTCGGATCCGGGAGGAATGAGCGGAGGCTACGCATTTTCCTATACCAACACCGAAGAAATCTTATCATTGTTTACGGATGATGGTGGTGCGGTCTATGATATAACCTGGGATTTAAACCGAAAAAAAATGACTTTAAGTCAGAATTTAGGACATGCCGGCTATGTCAATGTAATCACTTGCAAGAAAAAATAATCACACCTTAATAAACCTTATCATGAAACAACTTATACTATTCCTGGTTTTAACTGTCTTCCTTTCAGGATGCAGCAAGGAAAAGCAAAACAACCGACTCTTAAAAGGGAAATGGAAAGTTACTGCAGCAAGCACCTATTGGGCCAATGGAAGTAATTCGCAGCCTTCTTACTCCCTCAAGGATAATTATGCGACCATTGAGTTTGATAAAAACGGAAAGGGTAAAATGACGATTCCTGCCGGTGTTGAATACTGGAACGGGAATGCAATGCCTTATCCGGAAGAAATCATTGATTTGGAAGCCGGTATTGAAAAAATCCGATTTAATTCTGTATACAATAACCAGTCTTATACCGATTATTTTAATTTGAGTTGGAAATGGAACAAAAAATCGTTTGTTTTATCCAACGGGGATATTCATTACTACGATAACAATTCTTATTACTCCGAAACAAAATTTATCTGCGAAAAGGAAAAGTAATTGATTCAAAAACAATCAACTAGAAGAAAATCAGGATTTCTTACGAGGAAACAGAAACTGTACGTGATTTTCTATTGATTTTCCGGACGATCAGCAAACAGATGATTCCGGAACACAGCCAAACCAGGTCAACTGAAAGAATTCCGTATTCTCCGTTACTCCAGGTTCTCCAGAACCAATTCCCGGAACTGACTCCGTTCACAACCGGAATCAAAACTCCTAACAAACCTCCGGAAAGAAGCGTGAAGTTATTGGTGAAGTTTTTATCCTTTTTCAAACTCAGTAAAATACTTAAACCCAGCCAACCAAGGAAAAAGGTACTATTCAAAATCGATTCACGGGATTCCGCCAATGAAGCAGGAAGCAATTTCGAAACGATGAAACTAGCTGCCGTGACCGGAAGCATGGACAAACAAAAAGCAAGGTAAATCGACCCGACGCGTGTGTTGTAACGCTTCTTTTTCTCCGGAATATTCTTCTTATTCCGTGCTTCCAGCCAGATCAATACTCCCGAAACAATCACGAAACAGGTCAGAAATGCCATCAGGAAATACACCACTTTCAATAAGTAGGTATTGAACGTTCCGATTTCACCGAATTGAGCGTAATGCAACCTCCGGACCGACGACCACACATTGTCGTAATAACTCATTTCGCCCGGTTTCTGAACCATTTTCTCCTTCCCGGTTTTCGCATCGAATAAAACAGAACCTTGTCCCAGAAAGCGTTCACGGATATGTTCCGAACCGCTTACATCTACTTTCATTGTCTGGCTTCCGTAGAATTCCAGGTGCAAGCGATCCACTTTAAAATCCGGCCATTTCCCGGAAGTTTTCTTCACCATCTGGTTGTAATCAACCACAAATGTTTGTTGTTTTCCCAACGTATCCTTGTTTTCACCGCGAATCACATCGTCATACATTTTGTTCGTGTCACCGTTGTAAACCCAAAGTGCATTGGAGCTTGCCACCACAATTCCGAGCCCGAACATACACCCCGTGAGTGCATAGATAAATTGAAACGGAAGTCCGATCACTCCCAATGCCGTGTGTGCATCTGTCCAAACCGTTTTCATTTTTTGCCGCGGACGGAAAACAACAAAATTCGACCGGATTTTTTCCCAGTGAAGCAACACCCCGGTTACAATTGCCAGGAAGAAAAACAAAGCTACAAACCCGGAAATGTAGTACCCGATCCGATCCAGCTGGTAATAAAAATGAAGCAAATACAATAATTCTCCCAAGCTGAAAGCACTTTCACGACTTTTCAATTCGTAGTTTTTCGGGTCAACTTCATACTGATAAGTGATTTTACCCAAAGAATCTGCTTTCGGATCATCTGAAGCGGAAATGTAGATCGATTGCTTTTCAGAAGTTCCTTCGGAATAAACGTAAATATTTCTTCCGTAAAGAGAAGGCACATTTTCAGTTATTGAGTCTATAATCCGGTTGTAATCGGTTTGATCCGATTTGGAAACCAGTTTTTTTTCCTTTTGGTAAGTTCCGGACTCCCACTCACCTATTTCCTGGCGGAACAAGGCAAATGCTCCCCCAAAAAAAATAATGAATAATCCAACCGTAATGGTAATTCCACTAACGGTGTGTAAATGAAAGAAGATATTGTAATTTCTATTGTTCATGCAAAAGCGAATGAAGGAATCAGTTTCTCCCGAAATGAATCAAAACATATAAAAGAACCAGGATTCCCAGGTAATAAAGCCAACATTTCCAGCCGTTCTCAAATAAAAACGGAACAACCATCAGGATAATCCAAACCGGGAAAAGTCCAAAAACGGAAGTAACCACCGCCGTTTTGTAATCCGGAAGCCAGAATGCAAGTGCTGCAAATAAGAACGAACTGATCAGCAGACTTCCAAGGATTGCAGCCGTTACTTTCGCAAAGCGCTGCCAGCCTGAAGAAAGGTATTTTTTATTTGCCGGCATGAGAAGAATGTTTTGCTTGTTCTTTGGTGATCAAGGGTCTTAATAGAACGGTCAGACTTGCAATGAGCATCAACAAGGTCAGCGAGTAGAAAAATCCGCCGGCCAAACCAAAAATGAACATGAACCCGACAAACGTTGCACCGATCAGGAAACCTCCCAGGCTCAACGTGACATTCTTTTGTTTCCGGATTGTTTGTTCCCAATTCAGCAATACATAATTCGTCTTCCGCGAATTGGTGTAAAGCAGGTAAAATCCAATAAATTTCAGTAAAAAAAGACCAAAAACCATTTTGCGAATGATGAGAAGTTTCTCCAATTTTCCGCAAAGCTAATTGTTAAACCAACCACCTTCAATACCTGAATTGAGGTATACGATTCATTCTACTTACTTTATCAGGGTACTCTCATTACCAGGCTTTGATCCTTAAAACCAGCTTCAATTCTAATCGTAATCCAGCGTGTAAATCAATGCTCCTTCCAAATACGTTTCTGTTTTGGTTTTCTTCCCCGATTCATCGTAATAGGTCCAAACGCCTTGTTTTAATTCATCGTACCGGATCCAAACATTTACCGGGCCGGAAGAGTTTCCTTTTTTCAAATCAGGACTGGTTGTTCCGCTATGTGCATGAACCATTTTTGCATATTCACCTTGCGATTGAAGCCGGCCATTCGGATAATAATAACTCCAAACACCCACTTTCACTGATCCGGGTTGAGCATAGTCATATCGAATGAAAGTATTATCGTAGCAATCCTTGCATTTGACGGAGTCAACTTCCTTGTAATTTCCATTTACCAACAGCACTCCTTTTTCGTTAAATGTTTTGTGAAAACCGGCATATTGGGATGTCAGTGAATCGTATTCAAACGTCACTTCTGGCTGTCCGTTGTCAAAATAAAGGGTTGAAACCAAGGTTTTCTTTGTCTGTCCGAAGCAGCTGGAAAAGAAAATAAGGAACAATACCGTCAATATTCTCATGATTCTTTCTTTTTACAAGATTGAAAATAATCATTTATTGGTTTGATGTAGACTCCGCTTTTCAATTTTATAACCTCCATTGTAATTGTTGGCAAACTATCTGTTTGTTTAAATTGAAACTGGATATTCTTTTCTGATCCTTTCCATTTTCCTTTATAAACTCTCGGATTGGAACCATCCAAATTAGTCACCGTGTATATTAAACAATGGAATAGTTTCAATTGTATTAAAGCTTTAGTCAATTTGACAGGGAATTCAGTTCTTGGATAATACGGAGCATCAACAGGAATATTTACAGTTTCATATGTTCCTCTGAGCGAATTCTGAGAAAAGGAAACAGTACTCGGATTTAAAGCAACTAGCAAAAAGAGCAATTTCAAAAGGTGTAATTTCATTTTAATTTAGGTTTTATCTTTTAACGTCAGACTTTAGTTTATAGTATGAATCTGTTAAACCAAAACAATCCGTCATTCGGCATTCGTAATTCGGTATTATTCCCTATCTTAACTCTGTGAAAAACACTTACTACATATCGAACCTCTTATTCCTCTCAGCGCTCACAATCCTTTTGCTGAATGACTTTTACTGGAAGGAAAACTATCCGAACGGGCTTACCGGAAAACTATCGGACGCTTCTGGTTTAATGGTATTCATTCTCTTTTTTTCTGCTTTCCTCGCGGATAAATTCCGTTTTCTTCTTTATTTGATCACAGCTTTCCTGTTCGCCTGGTGGAAATCCGATTTGAGCGGATCATTTATTGGAACATGGAATCAGGCTATGCCATTTTATGCGCTTGAAAGAACAGTCGATTATTCTGATCTGTGGTGTTTATTGATTCTTGTTCCGCTTTATTTTTATCAACCCCGAAAAGAATGGAAATTTGCTTCCTCCCGATGGATTTCAGTTCCGCTTTTATTCACAGGTTTGTTTGCCATTACTGCAACTTCCAAATCAAAAGACCTCGTATCTCATGGTTCAACACCGAAATACTGGATTGAAGAATCGTTTAAACTCAAAATGACTCAAGCTGATTTTTTGAAAAACATTTCATTCAGCAATATTTCGATTGAAAAAGATCCTGAGCGAACTTCGCCAACCTCTAACGGCTATTATTGGTATGTTTTGAAGAATTTCACGATTGAAGATTTTAATATTGAATCCATGTCCATCGGTTTAAAAGAAAAAAATAAGCGCCTGATCGTATACGTTTTGAGCGTCAACCTGGCAAATTCGACCACTAAAACCATCAAAACCGTCCGGAAAGAAATTCCTTCGGAACTGAAAGAACTATTGATTCTGGAACATTAAACCATCCCGATGACTGACCTGGAAAAACTCGCATTCGCCATTACAAGCTTCGCCAAAATGAACCCGGAAGAATTTCAGAATTCGCTTCCGTTCTGGCATCAACGTAATTTTAAAAAAGGAGAATATTACAATGAACGGCACCACATTTGTAAGAACCTCGGCTTCATTATCGACGGTACTTTCCGCTCCTATATCATCGAAGAAAAAACAGGTGAAGAGAAGAATGTTTTTCTTTATTCTTCTGATCAATTCGTTGTTTCATTCAAAAGTTTCATCAACCAAAGTCCCTGTGACTATCACACGCAAGCTCTCACTGATTCAACGATCCTCTACATCAACATCATTGATCTGCTGGCTTTGTACCAGAAATCCCATGCCTGGGAACGTTTCGGGCGTTTATTAGCCCAGGAAGCGTTTAACATCGCCATGGAGCGCAGTGAAAGTTTTTTATTCAAAACACCGGAAGAGCGTTATCTCGATTTAATGAAGCAGCATCCCAGCATCCTAAACAACGTTCCATTGTATCATATTTCATCTTATTTAGGGATCCAGGGACCGTCTTTAAGCCGTATCCGAAAAAGATTATCCGGCAAATGACGATTTTAACCCAGGTTAAAATAGTTACGATTTAAAGCGTGCAACTTTGTCATATAAGAAACAGCCACTGATAAGAAAATCAGGGCACTAAATGAAAAAGTCATGAAAACGTCAAAAACAATCGTACTGATCCACGGGTTATTCGTCAACAACACCAGCTGGGCAAACTGGAAAACTTATTTCGAACAGCAAGGCTACACTGTTTACACTCCGGCAAATCCCGGCCATGAAGGAAATCCTGCAGATTTGAGAATACATATTCACCCGGATTTAACCAAAACAGGATTTGAAGATGTGGTTATGAATATTGTAAAACTCATCGACACGCTTCCTGAAAAACCAATCGTCATCGGGCATTCATTGGCCGGGTTAGTGGTTCAGAAACTGATCGAACTGGATAAAGCAGTTGCCGGAATCAGCATTGACGGAGCACCTCCCAAAAATGTCTTTGCTCCATGGCAGACAATCAAAACGGTTCTGCCGGTAGTTAATCCGTTCAAATTCGGAGCTTACCTGGGAACCAGGGAATGGTATCACAAAGCGTTCTTCAATAATTACAATCGTACCGAAAGCGATCAATTCTATAATGAAATAGCTGTTCCTGAAAGCCGTAAAATTGCACGCGACACGCTTTTGAAATCTTTTGCAAAAGTGGATTTCAAGAAAGCACACAACCCGTTATTGTTCATCGGCGGAGAAAACGACACGATTTTTCCTGCCAGCTTTACCAAGAAAATTGCGGGTTCTTACAAAGACAAAAACAGCCAGGTTGATTTCAAATCTTTTGCTGGAAGAAGCCACTTTATTGCCGGAGAAAAAGGTTGGGAAGAAGTAGCAGGATATGTATTGAATTGGATCGAAAAACTATGATAATCATTTTGTTTCTACAGTCTTCAATATGAGTTAGCCGAACGATATAGCTTCAGTGCCTGCCAGCAGGCACTCTTTATCTTTCCCACAGATGCACAGATTAGAGCGAGCCTACCGGTCTCGCTTAAATGGCGCCGGTAAGCGCCAAAAAAATCTGCGCATCTGCGGGAAACTATCGTCTGATTTTTAGTGTTTCAAAGTTTAATTTCCTTACTCACAACTTCTTTTTTTGCCAAAAAGTTTATAATTAGATCGTATTTTTTCTTAACTTAAATAGAATGGAACACTATTTACTAGAAGAAGAAACTTACCAGATTATTGGTTGTTGTATGGAAGTTCACTCCGAATTAGGAATTGGATTCTCTGAGATTGTTTATAAAGACGCATTGGAATATGAGTTTAAAAAAAACGGCGTCCTGTTTGCCCGGGAGGTTGAATACCAGGTAAAATACAAAGACACCATTCTTCCTCACAAATTCTTCGCAGACTTTGTTGCTTTTGATTCGATTATTATTGAAGTGAAAACTGTATCTGAGCTAACAGATCAGCATTTTGAACAAACAATCAATTACCTGGCTGTTTCAGGAATGGAAGTTGGCTTACTTTTAAACTTCAGGAAACCAAAATTACAATACAAAAGAGTTATTCTGACAGAACGATAGGAATTCAGAGTTTTCATAAAGTTGCAAGTTTTGAAAACATTATCCTTTTGTTCCAACAAGCGAGACTGGTAAGCTCGCTTTTAATCTGTGCATCTGCGGAAAAACAGAAAGAAAGGATTTGCTGAAACCCACTTCTTACAATCTGTAATAAAGAATTACCGCGCCGCTCTTCAATGTCTTTGCCCGGCTGTTGTTTCAGTTGTTTCACTTTTTCTTCCAGCGAAAGATCCGACAATTCAGCAGTATTCCAGTCCGTACTTTTCAGTGTATTTGAAAAGACTATTTTAGGAAGCTTGTCTATTGCCAGTGCAAAATCGTTCATTGATTGTTCGTCCGAGGGATTTTCCAGCAGTGTTTGCCAGTATTTCATCAGCAAATACGTGGTTTTTCCATATAAGATAACTCCTGCATGTTGTAAGAGCTCCGCATAATGATGATGCAATTCTTCATCCGCATCAACTGCCGTATGATCGCAAACTCCGTCGATCGTCATATTTATTGCTGCTACTACTTTTCTCATGCTTCCTGGAGTATTGGTGAAACAACTAAAGTAAGACAAAAAAAGCCGGGGCGAAATTTTTTTCGCCCCGGCTTTTGATTCAATATCACTTTATTTCTTCGTAGTCCACATCCTGGACGTCGCCTTTCGGAGCGGATTTCGAGACCGAAACTTTTCCGAAATTCTTCAATTTCTCGTTTCGTTCCTTTACAAAAGCCTTTTCACGAGCCAGATCGGCACGTTCCTGATCCAGGTTTCGTTTTGCTATCATCACACGACCCAAAAAACGGAGCAATACCAATGATCCGATCAGGATCAATATGGTTTTAAACAAACCGGATATGCTTGCTTCGACAATCATTATTCTACTTCGATAAATGCATATTTCTTTCCGAATAGATCTTCGTGAAGAACGGATCTTTCAGGTTCTTGATAAAGCGAATCGCTTCACCCGTAGATTTCATTTCAGGACCCAATTCTTTTTTCACATCCGGGAATTTCTCGTAGGAGAATACCGGAATCTTGATCGCATAACCTTCTTTCTTCGGATTGAAGTTGAAATCTTTCACCTTCTTCTCACCCAACATCACTTTCGTTGCATAGTTCACATACGGTTCGTCGTACGCTTTTGCAATGAAAGGAACTGTACGGGATGCTCTCGGGTTTGCTTCGATCACATATACTTTATCGTCTTTGATTGCGAACTGAATGTTGATCAAACCAACAGTCTTCAATTCGATCGCGATTTTCTTTGTAATGTCTTCGATCTGCTGCATCACGAAATCTCCGAGGTTGTATGGAGGAAGAACCGCGTAGGAGTCACCGGAGTGAATTCCTGCTGGTTCAATGTGCTGCATCACACCGATAATGTATACATCTTTTCCGTCACAAATCGCATCTGCTTCTGCTTCGATTGCTCCGCCCAGGAAGTGATCCAGCAAGATCTGGTTACTTCCCATTTCATTGATGATATCCACTACGTGGTGCTCCAGTTCTTCTTTGTTGATGACAATTTTCATTTTTTGTCCCCCCAAGACATAAGAAGGACGAACCAACAACGGGAAACCTAAGTCGTTCGACAACTCCAAAGCTTGTTCTGCACTTTCCACTACTCCGTATTTCGGGAATGGAATGTTGTGCTGCTCCAATACTTTCGAGAATCGTCCACGGTCTTCTGCCAAATCCAGGGCATCGAAACTTGTTCCTAAGATCTTAATTCCGTAGCGCTCCAGTTTTTCGGCCAGTTTCAAGGCAGTTTGTCCACCTAACTGAACAATCACACCTTCCGGTTTTTCGTGTTGGATAATATCATAAATATGTTCCCAGAAAACAGGTTCGAAGTACAGTTTATCAGCTGTGTCGAAATCCGTGGAAACCGTTTCCGGGTTACAGTTGATCATAATTGTTTCGTAACCGCATTCTTTTGCTGCCAAAACTCCGTGCACACACGAGTAATCGAATTCGATTCCCTGACCGATTCTGTTTGGTCCGGAACCTAAAACAACTACTTTCTTTCTGTCGCTTACCGTACTTTCGTTTTCGTACTCGAACGTCGAATAATAATAAGGCGTCTGTGCATCAAATTCCGCTGCACAGGTATCAACCAGTTTGAATACACGTTTGATTCCCATTTCGGAACGCTTGTTGTGTACTTCCGACTCCAGACAGCGCAACAAATGTGCTACCTGGCGGTCTGCGTATCCTTTTTGTTTCGCTTCGAACATCAATTCTTTCGGGATATTCCCCAAATGATATTTCTCGATACGGCGCTCCAGTTTGATCAGATCCTCGATCTGCTTCAGGAACCAGGTATCAATACGTGTTTTTTCAAAGATCGTTTTGAACGGAATTCCCAGTTTGATTGCATCGTATACGTGAAACAAACGGTTCCAGCTCGGGTTTTCCAGTGAATGCAGGATCGCATCCTGGTTTGTCAGTTCTTTTCCGTCCGCTCCCAAACCGTTGCGGTTGATTTCAAGCGACTGACATGCTTTTTGTAATGCTTCCTGGAACGAACGTCCGATTCCCATTACTTCACCCACGGATTTCATCTGAAGTCCGATGCGGCGGTCTGTTCCCGGGAATTTGTTGAAATTCCAGCGAGGTATTTTCACGATTACATAATCCAATGTCGGCTCAAACAAAGCGGAAGTTGTTTTTGTAATCTGGTTGTTCAATTCATTTAAATGGTAACCGATTGCCAGTTTCGCCGCGATTTTCGCGATCGGGTAGCCGGTTGCCTTTGACGCCAAAGCGGAAGAACGGGATACACGCGGGTTGATCTCGATTGCAATGATGTCTTCATTTTCATCCGGTGAAACCGCAAACTGTACGTTACATCCTCCTGCGAAGTTTCCGATGGAGCGCATCATTTTGATCGCCATGTCACGCATTCTCTGGAAAGTCGTATCGGAAAGTGTCATTGCCGGTGCAACCGTAATGGAATCTCCGGTATGAATCCCGATCGGATCAAAATTTTCAATCGAACAGATGATCACCACGTTGTCATTCGAGTCACGAAGTAATTCCAACTCGTATTCTTTCCAGCCAATCAAAGCTTTATCGATCATGACTTCGTGAATCGGAGACAATTGTAATCCGCGTTCCAGCAATCCGTCGAATTCTTTCGGATCATGTACAATGGATGCTCCTGATCCTCCTAAAGTATAGGAAGGGCGGATACAAAGCGGGAACCCGAATTCCTGTGCAATTTCTTTTCCTTCCAGGAACGATTTTGCCGTTGCTTGCGGAGCCATCCCTACATCAATTCGTCCCATCAGTTCACGGAATGCTTCACGGTTTTCTGTGATTTCAATTGCCGCGATATCGACACCGATAATTTCAACACCGTATTCTTCCCAAACCCCCATTTCATCACACTTGATTGCGAGGTTCAAGGCAGTTTGTCCTCCCATTGTAGGCAATACAGCATCAATTTTGTGTTTTTTCAGAATTTCGATGATGCTTTCCGGTTCAAGTGGCTGCAGGTAGACATTATCAGCAACTACTTTATCTGTCATGATCGTTGCAGGATTCGAGTTGATCAACGTTACTTCAATACCTTCCTCACGAAGAGAGCGGGCTGCTTGAGAACCTGAGTAATCGAATTCACATGCTTGACCAATAACGATAGGACCTGAACCGATGATTAGTACGGACTTAATGGAATTGTTTTTCGGCATTTATGCGCTTTTTAAGAGTTCAATTTGTAATTAATCTTTGCAACACGGTAAATGGCTCTACCTATACTACAAATTGAGCGCAAATTTAGGGAATTTAATCGGGATTTCTACAAAACCGATTTTGTTTTTTATGGAGTTATTAACACAGAATTACGAATTACGTGTTCCCAATGGCGAATTATAATGCATCTGATTCGCTTGTACAACTAAAAAATGAATAATTTTCCGCTTTAAAACTTCAATCATGACCGTACGCTCTTTTTGGCATTTAATTATCAAATCATTTGGAATCTGGATTGTAATCCACGGAATCATGTCCATTCCTGACTTTGTTGTCCGGGTCCTTGCAGCTTATGCAAGTCCATATGTAGATTCTCCGGTGTTTATCGGTATTGAAGTTGTTTTTTTCGCAATCCAGCTTCTTTTCTATTTATTCATCCTTCGTTTCCTGATTTTGAAAACGCAATGGATCATTGATACATTAAAACTGGAGAAAGGATTTACCGAAACAAAAATTGATCTTTCATTGCCTTTCGATAAGATTCTCCGGATTATTGTCATTCTAATGGGCGGGTTTATTTTTGTTATGGCAATTCCAACTTTGGTTGAAGCCGTATATCTTTTTATTACTGACAACCTGACTTTCAGAGACAGCCCCCGAAGCCTGATTATTATTTCAAACAGTGTTCAGGCAGCCATTGGTTTTCTGATGATGAGCAACAGTGATCTTGTTTTGCGCTACATCAATAAAAAAAGCGGAGAATCCGAAACCAAGCAATTGGATAAAGAGGAATTTTAGTTTTTTTCCCGCAGAGGAATGTGGATTTCAATTTTATGTCTTAAAAATTTAGGTAACTTTTAAATCGTTCGCTGACTCACCGAGGACAAACGCAGACTCAACTTCATCCATGTCATCTGCGAAATCCGTGTGATCTGCGGGAGAAAATATACGTCGTGAATTTAGCTCTGAACAATCTTTGTTTTATCAAAGAACTTCTTTGCTTTCATTTCCTTCAAAAGCTGGTCAACGCCATTTCGATCCGCCGCGTAAACAATGATGATCGCACGATTCTGAGCATCCCGGAAACTCATGATGGTGTTCGGAGTTGGTTTTATTTTGGCAATCTGCGGGAAAATTTTCTTCAATGCTTTCATGGTTGCAGCATGATCTTTATCAATCACAATCAGCTGGGTTGATTCATTGCTTTTCAGCAGATTTAAACTGATCGGATCCAGGATCGGTGCCGAGAAATAGGAATTGGTCATTTGGAAATACTTTCCGATCAAACTACGCACTTCTGCCACTTCCTGACCTGTTTCCACATTACAGTAGATTGAAACACGGTTTATTAGAATAGCATAATCCGTGAGGGAACTCGGAAATGTAGCACCGAACAGATCAATGGCTTTATTTACAAATTCTTTATCGAGTTGTTTTCCGTTTGAAAGGTATTCTTCAACCATCGGGTAAATTGCTTTTGCGAAACCATTGATGTATTCATTGTCGTACCAATCTTCCTGATCCAGGCTTCCGCTCAGGTTTTTATATGCCCAGCCATTTCCTAAAGCCGTAGCCAAACCTTCATCGAAGAAATTGTAGGCAAAGGGTTTGTAAGGCGACTGATTTTCCGCAAACCAGCTATCGAGTTGATGCTGAAACGCAGCCGACTGCTCATCGTAGAGTACGTGACACATTTCATGTAACACCACACCTACCCGAACCATGTGATTTGTTTCGTCTGCAAGCACTCCGACGCACAAACTGTTTGCATAAGGTGATGCTGTTGTGCTCCCGCTGTTGGCTGGAATCGGGTAAAGTGCCACTTTAAAAGGAATCTCCGGCGACCAGGCTGAGTTATAAAATTGTTTGATTTTCTGAAAGTTTTCGGAACATTGAGAAGTATAGGCTTCCAAAGCTTTCAATTGCGCCGTAATTTTCGATTCATTCTCCTTCCAGATCAGTTGGTCGTAAAATGATTCTGCTTTCATCAGTATGTTTACAAACTTCTGTGTTTCGTCGTTCGGTAAAATCCCGATAATCCGTTGTCCGAATTCTTCTATATTGCTTGAATTAACCAACGCAATGCTGATCAGATCAAATGTTGTACGGGATTGACGTCTGTTAACCGGGTATTCGTCCCTAACATAGGTATAGTCCAGACGGATTGCGGCAAATTCGTTGCATAATTGAGCAAATTCCTTGTTTGTCTTCGTCTTTTCATCCACAAACTGTTGCAAGGTAGATGAAGTGGTATGATGTTGAATGGCACTTTCCATGAAGTTAAAAACACAATATGGTTTGCTTACTTTAAACTGGAAGCCGATAGTATTTTGTGCAAAAGAGCTTTGAACCAGGAGACAAAATGAAGCAAAGAAAAGAAGTTTTTTCATGTGTTGGTTTGTTTGAGTTTATGGGTTCGTTCTAATCACGTGAGTGTAAGTCGTGATTCGAAAAGTGACTAGCAATTTGTAAGTATTTAAGTAGACAATTCAACAAAGTAATTCGTTTCAGTTGAGTTATAAGCTACACTTTTGGGTAATTTATCAAAAGACTTGCTGTGTCACACTAATCTGTCTTAATCGGCAATTGTTTTTGAATTCTTCTAATACTCAACCAAAGTAAAACAAGCGCTATGACTAATGCCACCTGCATAATAACCAGGTTTGCAACCGAAAATGTATCTGAAAAAGCAGATCCAATGGCACGAAGTATTTTATCCAATTTCAAAAACAGGAAAAAGTGACTGAAATACAATAAAAGATTGAGACAAATAGCGAGAATGGAATTTAAAACGTGATTCTTTTTTCTCCAGTTCACGAGTACAATCATGACCACCCCGACCAAAAATCCATACATCATGAAATGAATTGGGCCTGTCATCAGATCAACTATCCGATATTCCGGATAATTTTCCATGCACTGAAATCCCAATCCCTTACTCTCTTCTTTAAATACGCAATCGAAAACACCTGAATTCAATGCAGCATAAATCCGCTCGGAAGCACTTGAAAAGAAATACAAAAAGAAACACTGAAGTACTAAGAGCCGGATGGAAAGTTTGCGGATAGTCTTCATCATTACTACATCACAATATTATTCACCGGAGTAATTGCCGGAGGTAAATCTGTTTCTCCCAACATTTCACGCAGATCAATTTCAATGGTGCGGCTGATCTGGGAAATCGGCACATCATTTGCACTTCCTTCAAACGGATTTTCGGTACTCTCACCCACTTGCTCCAAAGTCGTATAAACCCATGAAATCAAGACACTGAAAGGCAGAACGAGCCAAACCATGTAACCTTTCATCGGACCTTCGACAACTGCGTTAAGCTTTTCAAATTCCAGCAACATTCCGAAAGGAAGCAGGAAGCAAAACAAGCGGATAAAAAATGTATTGATCGAAGCAAACTGGCGCGGATACGGGAAGTTCTTGATTCGTTCGCTTTTTCCCTGGTGCTCGAAAAACTCATTCAAAATGCGCTGCATTTCCATGTATTGAAAGGAATCGATCTGCTTATTTTCAAACATCTTGCGCAATGTTTCCGCCTGCAACGCCAAAAGCTGTGTTGCCCGGTTCTTTTTTGACAGGATAAAAGTCAGTTCTTCTTCTCCCAGGTATTTTGCCAGTTCAGGTTCCAACGGACTTTCGTGCTCCGGCACCTTGTAAAACCGTTTGTATTCACGATTGTATGATTTACTAACTGTTTCCCAAGAACGGGAATCGCGCAGCTGGTAGCGCAAAGCCGTTAACCAGGCAAAATGGCGGTAAATCAGTTCTTTGCTCACGTCATCGTCGGGAATAACATTTTTGGACATCGCTCCCCACGAACGACTGCTGTTTACAATTGATCCCCAAATCTGGCGTGCTTCCCAGGTGCGGTTATAAGTTTGCGTGTTTTTAAACCCGACAATAAATGCCGTTGCCGTTCCCAACAAAGCCACAACTGTCCATGGAATCGCAATCCAATGAAGTCCGAAGACATCGAAAAGTACCACCGGGATCACACCGATTACGAGCAGCCAATAAATATTTCTCCTGGTCCAAACCAGGAATTCTTTCAAGCGGTATGATTTTCCTGAATGCATGTTTTTTAATTCAAAGGGGAAAAGTTAAAGTGAAAAATAATTCGCAATTCATTTATAAGTGTTTCGATCCCGTAATCTTCAGTTCGTTGAGATCTACCTGCAGTTCTGCTTTACGGATCTCTTCATCGCTGAAGTGTTTTTCTTTTCGCAACTTGAACAATTCTTTCCGTTGCAGCGCATAAATCTCCATTAAGACATGCTGATATTTTTTCACTTCAGCCAATTGCATTTCGTTACATTCAACCGAATTAAGCTGCATGCGGGTGTTTTCTATCCGAAGCTTGATGTTTTCCTTGTAAAAGGCCAGTAATTCATTGTCTTCCAATTCCCCGGAATGCCTTCTGTGCGCATGATCGAGCGCAATGTTATCCAAGCGTAATTGGATTCCGGCCTGCTGCTCGTCTTCCCGGGCAATGTTGTCGATTTCTTCCAGTTTGATCAGTTTAATGATAAACGGAAGCGTCAATCCCTGGACAACTAACGTAATCAAAATAACCACGAACGTGATGAAAATAATGAGATTGCGGTGTGGAAAAGCCGTTCCGTCTGTCATCAGCATCGGAATGGAAAGAGCCGTTGCAAGCGAAACCACTCCGCGCATTCCTGCCCAGCCAATCACCAAAGGACCTTTCCAACCCGGAGACGGATCTCTTCTCACCCGGGCGCTTAACCACCGCGGAACAAACGCCGCCGGATAAATCCACAAAATGCGCAATACAATCGTAATCAAACTGATTAAAAGCCCATATTTAATTGCCTGCCAAACCGAATATTCTCCCAACCCAGCAATGATTTCAGGAAGTTTCAAACCAATAATGACGAAAACAAAAGCATTCATTACAAAAATCATCGTGGTCCAGACACCTAGCATATTTAAACGCGTGCTTCCTGTCTGGAACACTTCATGTGCCCGGTAAGACATGAACAAACCGCCGCTTACGACGGCCATAATTCCGGAGAAATGAAATTCTTCCGCAACCAGGAATAAAATGTAGGGCGTCATGACTGTTAGCGCCGCATCGATAGCCGGAGTTGTCGGTAAAAAGCGGTGGATCACATAAAATACATGCACGATGGCTATTCCCACAACAATTCCCATTCCAGCCATGACAAAAAACTGGCCAACTGCTTCCTGGAAAGAAAATGTTCCGGTTAAAACAGCCAGCAAGGCAAAACGAAAAACAATCAGTGACGACGCGTCATTCACCAGGCTTTCCCCTTCCAGGATCGTCAGGATTCTTTTGGGAACTTTCATTCCTTTAAGGACAGTTGCTGCGGCAACGGCATCCGGCGGAGAAATAATTCCACCCAATAAAAACCCTAAAGCCAGCGTAAATCCGGGAATAACCGCACTTGAGACATAAGCGATTACCAAAGAGGTGAAAAATACCAAACCGAAGGCCAACAGGGAAATCGGGCGTTTCCATTTCCAGAAATCATTCCAGGACGTATACCAGGCCGCTTCATACAACAAAGGCGGAAGAAAAATCATGAAAATCACTTCCGGCTCTACCTGCAAGGAAGAAACTCCGGGAATTAAACTGATTCCCAAGCCGGATAATACCAAAAAAATCGGGTACGCAATTTTAAAGCGTTGCGCCAGCATGACCAATAAAAAAACAGCGAATAAAAGTCCGAGAATAAGTAACAGTGTATGATGCATCCGAGTAATTTGTACGAAATCAAAAATACTATTTTATGCTTTAATCGCTTAATTGATCTCTTCAAAATTCACTGAAAGTCAAAAATCAATCCGTTCCGACTCAAAGGAACGCATCAATCATAGAATAAGGTTTACCGGTCAAAGATTTTTCGGGGAATTTTCGTTCATTTCCGGTCGAAAAAAGTACCTTTACATTTAAATTGTTTTTCCATGAAATTGGTCTTGAATCAGCATCAAATTGAGCAAAAAATCATGCGCCTGGCACATGAGATTTTAGAAAATACTTACGGAATTCCTGAGTTGTTTATCGGAGGAATTACCGGAAACGGCGAGACATTTGCTCAGCAGATTTGTGAGATTATTCAGAAAAACAGTGCTCAAAAAGTAAACTATTTCAAAATCGAACTGGACAAGGATCATCCATTGGATCAGGAAATCAGCTGCTCGATCGACCCGGATTTATTCATTGGAAGCACCATCATTTTGGTTGACGATGTCATTAATTCCGGAACGACGATGCAATATGGTGTTTTGAAGATTTTGGAAAAACCGGTTAAAAGTGTCAAAACAGTTGCCCTGGTTGACCGGATGCACCGCAGATATCCGATCAAGTGTGATTTTGTCGGAATGACTCTCTCAACTACTTTGGGCGAACGTGTTGAAGTGGTTCCTTCAAATGGCGCTTTGGAAGCATTTTTAGTATAATTCAAATGCAAAATTAAAAATTCAAAACCGTAGGGTATTTTTTGAGTTTTGCATTCACCATTTTGCATTCTTATGAAACGAATTACAGAATCCGAAAGCAATCACAAAGACCTGGATCAACTATCCACACGTGATTTATTGATCGGAATTAACCAGGAAGATCATACCGTTCCTTTGGCTGTTGAAAAGGAAATCCCGCAGATTGAAAAACTGGTCGATGCTTGTGTTGAGCGTATGAAAGACGGCGGACGTTTATTCTACATGGGGGCAGGAACCAGCGGGCGTTTGGGAATCGTGGATGCCAGTGAATGTCCGCCAACCTTCGGAGTTCCGCAGGGAATGGTGATCGGGATTATTGCCGGTGGAGATCAGGCGATTCGTAAAGCGGTCGAATTTGCAGAAGATGATCGTCAGCAAGGATGGAAAGACCTGGAAGCATTCGATATCAATGAGAAGGATACCGTAGTCGGAATTGCTGCTTCAGGAACAACACCGTATGTTCTTGGTGCTTTGGAAACTGCAAAATCGAAAGGAATCCTGACCGGTGGAATTTCGTGCAACCCGCATTCACCCTTGAGTCAATTAGCTGATATTGCGATTACACCTGTTGTAGGTCCGGAATTCGTTACCGGAAGTACGCGCATGAAAAGTGGAACTGCTCAAAAACTGGTTCTGAACATGCTTTCTACTTCCATCATGATTCGTTTGGGTCGTGTAAAGGGAAACCGCATGGTAGATATGCAGCTGTCCAATGAAAAACTGGTCGACCGCGGCACAAGAATGGTGATGGACGAAACCGGCCTGGACGAACAAAAAGCCAACGAATTACTTTTGAAATACGGTTCGGTAAGAGCTGCCGTGGAAGCACAAGCAAAAAAGTAGACTCAACGGCAATACAGAAATGATTTGTAATTTGGTCGATTCATGATTCAAGGAAAGCCCGTTCTTCATTCAAAAGATTTATCGATCAATCGTCCGAAGCCGATCACGGAACCTATTTCGGTATTGGAGTATTCAAAAAACATTGATCCGAAATACGCCGTAGAAGCTTTACTCGCAGGAACGTATTTATTGGTTGCAGATCAATTCAGTAGCGGGACAACTGTATTGGAAGCTTTGAAAAAACAGCTTTCCAAAAAAACGGATCAAAATTCATTCACTTCACAACGAAACTACCGGGAAAGTTTCCGGAATGCTTCGCAGTTTTTAGTTGTTGAAATTGTCGATCACCGCTTACATCTTCGAAAAGCTCCGGAAATCGGCTGGCTGAAGCACTTGTATCCGGAAATCCAGGAGTTTTTATTGCCGTTTACGGATGTTCAGGGTTTGAACAGCGCCTGGCAATGGTACGAAAAGGGAATCCGGATTCCGGGTTTGAAACAAACTGTCCATCCGTTTTACGGAACGTACTTCCCAACCCGTTTTGAGCACATTGAATTGTTTGTCGATTACCTCAGAAAATACCAGGGTTCAAAAGAACGTGCTTTCGACATCGGAATTGGAAGTGGTATTTTAAGTAAACTGCTTCATCAATTTGATTTTAAAGAAATTAATGCATCAGATATTAATCCGAATGCATTGATCGGAATGCTGGAAGAGCAAATAGCAATCAATTTGTACTTCGGCGATTTATTTGCCGGTTCCGGAAAGAAATCGAACCTGGTTGTTTTCAATCCGCCATGGATTCCGCTTCCGAAAGAAGTTTCGGGAATCGATCTCGCTATTTACTATGATAAGGAGCTATTTCCCCGTTTTTTCGAAGAAGCAGCAAAGCATTTGAACCCGGGCGGACAATTGGTTATCCTGTTTTCAAACCTGGCAGGATTAATGGATTCTCAATTCATTCACCCGATTGAATGGGAACTCAAAAAGCAAAAACGCTTCACCCTCGTTCAAAAAACGACAAAAAAAGTCGCAGCGGCATCTTCCAAAACAAAACGTAAGGCAGTTTGGCGTGACCAGGAGTTTGTGGAATGTTGGGTTTTAACCTTGCTTTAGCTTAAAAGTTCAAAGATTCGTAATTCGTAATTGGGAATTCGTAATTTTGAAATATGCAAATCAAAACAACACTCACCCAAGGTGAATTCGCCAAACTGACAGGAATTTTATTACTCAAAAGACTCCAGGTTCTCTTTCTGCTTTTAGCCGTACTTGGATTAATCATTGGTGCTTTGGTCGCTGTGTTTGCTTTTGGAAACGAATCTGCCTACATGCTCATTTTCGTAGGAATCGTGTTCCTTGGGTTGTTTGCATTCAGCATTTACAATAACGCGAAACGGCATTATCAAAACAATCCGCGGATCCGGCAGGAAACGACTTACGATTTCTCAGACAGAGGGATTTCCATTTCCAAAGAAGGCTACGCTTCCACTGTAAAATGGAGCGAAATTATCGCTGTAAGAAAGCGCGCAGGTTTGATTTTACTTTGGCAAAATAAATTGGTAACACACGTTGTTTCGGCAAAGGATGTGGATGAAACACAATGGGAAACTATTCAGCAGTTGTTTCAGAAACGAGGTTCGGGGAAGAAATAACGATAAAAACCCAACACATTAAAAATCAATTAATTAATAACAATCTATTTAATTTTCACTTTAAGCCTGTCCCAATATTGGGTTATTGGGATTTTGCGAAATCACAACGGTTTCTAATTTTTATCCGCCACCGGTATTCACACGTCCTTTCAAATCATCCGCTCCGCCCGTTCTTCTTCTCACTCCGGCAACACTCGTTTTCCCGAATTTATAGGTAAAGCTCATCGTGGCAACACGTGTATCACGCTTCACATCGAAATATTCCTTGTAATTGGTGAATGCGACATTTGCCCGGATGTAATTGGTGTAAAAAATATCCGTCCAGGCAAATTTAATCACACCCCGGTTGTCCAGGATTTTCTTCTGTACCCCGATTCCGGTATGCCAGATTTCTTTGATGTGATCAAAAGCATAAATTTCCGGCGTATGATACGATGCATTCCATTCAATCGACCAATTCTTTTTGAGCAGAAACGTATTCACCGTACTTAAAATCAACACGCCGGATCCCCTGTTCTGCAGATTTGTTTGTGCCACATTTCCGGAATACAAAGCCACATAAGCATTGATGTTATTCACACTATTCCACCATTTCGTAACCTGAACCGGAGCAGAAATATTGGCATAAATGAGATCTGCCCGCTTTAGATTCACATTTGTCTGAACCGTCACAATTTGATTTTGAACCAGCGGAGCAATGACTTCCGTAATGTTGTTCTTCGTTGTCGCTACTCCGGCATTTATGAACAGTTGATCCTTTAAAGCATAACCCAATTCAAACGTATAAGTCGTTTGCGGCCGTAAATACGGATTCCCTTCCCGATAGGTCGACGGATCAAGGTAAAACTTGAACGGATTCAGCTGGTCATAGCTTGGCCGGTCGATCCGGCGATTGACCGAGAGTTCCCAATGATGATTTTTCGAAGGATTAAAACCGATAAAAGCCGTTGGAAAAAGCTGGAAATACTCTGTATTCGAAACGGAATTACTTGCCATCTGCGTTCCTTTCACATGTGTGTATTCTCCACGGGATCCAAGCTGAACAGACCAATGTTCTCCTTCGTAATTCCACGTCAAATAACCCGCATGAATGGTTTCCCGGTATACATAATGATTGCTCTTCGTTGTATCATAAACTTCTCCGCCATTGCTCCGGTCATAAAACTTCAAATCATTATCCGCAATAACGTAACTCGATTTCAATCCTGCATCCAGGAAATGTTTTTTACTTAATACCTGATGTAAGTCAACTTTTGCGGCATGAATAGATAATTTCCCGTTCAAATCTCCTGAAAGAATATACGGATTCTGAAACTGCATTCCGTTCAGATCATAATAACCGGTATAAAACTGCTGATCACTGTGATGCTGATATCGTGCATAATCCAGGTCGGTTGTAAACTCAGAACCCAATGAATCCAAAACCAATTTGTAATTCACATTGGCAGAACCGTTGAACCACTTTTCTTTCGTGTCATTGGTCGTTGTGAAACGGGAAGCCGTCACTCCTTCCTGCTGCTCCACATTCGACTGGTTAAATCCATCAATCCGAAAACTGTTTCCCATCCCATTAACCACAAGACTCAATGCATTCTTCCTGTTGAGCTGCAAATCCATTCCGAAGCGCGCACTGTGATTGGAAACTGGAAATTTCAAATCATTATCCTGTAAATATGCTCCGGTAAACGTATCCTGCTTGTAAAATCGTCGTTCCAGTACCAAATGATTAAATCCTTTCCGGTAAGCGTAATTGTAAGCCCCGAATACATTCAGTTTTTTATTCCGGTGATTCAGGGAAATTCCCACCCCTGCTTTTGGATAAATTCCTTGTCCATAGCTGGTTGTAACCGTTCCGTTGGTTCCCAAACGCGTGTCTTTTTTCAAGCGGATATTGATAATAGCAGAACCGGCAGCATCGTATTTCGCAGAAGGGTTGCTGATCAGTTCTACCTTATCAATCGCAGATGAAGGAATCCCTCTCAGGAAATTCGCCAGGTCTGTTCCCGACATCGGCTGTGCTTTTCCATCAATCTGGACAATGATTCCGCTTTTCCCGTTCAAACTGATATTGTCGGTGGAGCTGATACTTACTCCGGGCGATTTTTCCAGGATTTCAAAAGCCGAAGAACCGGTTGCACTCAAAGATTGTTCAACATTCAGGATCATCATTCCGGGTTTTCGCTCTATCAAAGGCTTCGTTGCTGTAACCGTTACTTCTCCTACTTCTTTCGGTCTGCTCTTAAATGCCAGCTTTAAGTCCGAACAAGCTTCGGAAGGTAGTATTGCGGTTGTAAACTCCGAAAAGTCATCATGCGTTACCCGGATAAAGAGCGAATCTGTTTTTGAAACCTCAGCCAGAAAACTTCCGTCCTTTTCCGAAACCGCCATTGACAGCAATGTTGAATCCGTTTTGTAAATAAACAGAATAACATCCTGAACCGGGTTATTTTCCGGGCTGAATATGACTCCTTTCACGGTCATTTTATCCTGGGAATAAACCTGAATTGAAAGAAGTAAACAAATGAGTAGTAACGTTTTCATTGAGTCCAAAATTTAAACAAAGATGAAATCAATTGATAAATCAATTATTATCCGTTATTGCATTTATGATTAACTGTTTCAGAAGCACATTGAGCGGTTTTGAAAACGGATGAATGTTAAAGAAACCTTTAATAGAAAATTAATTTTCGTACTATATCGCTTTAGCTTTTTTCATCCATTTCACGCCTCGAAAAAAGAACTAATTTTACTCCTCAAAGAAGTATATGAGTAAGCTGAGAGGTGTATTTTTAGTGGGATTTGGAGCAGCAAGCTACGGGATTTTAGCCACAATTGTCAAATTTGCAAACAATTCCGGTGCACACACCAGCGTACTTACTTTCTATCAATCCCTGGTCGGAGTGATTTCGCTTTTCATCCTGATGAGCATTCAATCCCGCAAACAACCTGAATTGGAAAAACCAAGGTCAAAATCCAAACTGAAACTGGTACTTTTCGGGATTTCAATGGGATTAACAAGCTGCCTGTATTACATTTCCATTCAATATGTTTCGGTTTCAATCGGGATTATTCTCTTGATGCAATCCATTTGGATGAGTGTTGCCTGGGAAATGATTCAACAGCGAAAACTGGCACATTGGAGTAAATTAGCCGGAAGCCTGGCCGTACTGATCGGAACTATATTTGCTACAAACCTCATCCAGCAAGACATTAGAATCTCATTTACAGGTTTGTTATACGGTTTGGCAGCCGCTTTATCCTACACTGTGAGTTTGCATGCTTCCAATCATGTGGAAAAACAAGTTCCAAGCATTACCCGGAGTTTTTACCTGATCCTGGGAAGTTTACTCACCGTTACTGCCTTCTGGAACGTTCAGATTCTCGAACACCTGGATTGGATGGTTTTGCTGAAATTCGGAATCGTTTTGGGAATTTTCGGAACCGTTATTCCACCGATCATGTTTACACGTGGTATTCCACTGATCGGCTTGGGATTAGCTGGAATTCTTGTTGCTTTGGAGATTCCGGTTTCCATCCTTTCGGCACATTTTGTCTTAAAAGAACAAATTTCCCTGGTTCAATGGTTCGGAGTACTGTTAATCCTGCTCACCGTGGTTTTCATGAACAGCAGGAAAAAGCATCTTTAGAATTCATTTGACGGAAAACTTTTTATAAAATCTGTGCAATCAGCAGGCGAAGATTTCAATCCAGCTTATAACTAAACGCAAAGAGAACCGGTCATCGAAGTCCCTAACTTGCTTCAATTTCTGCAAATTGAACTCACAGGGCTGCGTTTAGTTACCATAAGTGAACTCTTTCCGAAATCAAAATAAAAATTTAGGTGGTTAGAGTGATAATTCCTTTCGGGCTAACAAAACAATCTTATACATAAGAACTAAATTGAAAAGGAATATATCACGCATTGTAGTTGACAAAAATATTAATCCAAATAGCTCTTGAGCTTCGGAAAATAATCGGGATCAGAATCGAAAAAACTGTCAAAAAGGCAATAATATTAGGCCAAATCTCCCAACCGTAAAACATATGAACGATTAAATGAACGATGACAGCAATAACCGTTGTTGTTGCATGACTCACCATCATAGCTCCCCAATAAAATCCTACCTCTCTGATAAAATCCTCTTGACATACCGGGCATTTATCCGGCATTTTATCAAATAATTTATAGTTGTATGGATTTTTACAGAGAAAAAGATCTCCTTCATTGCATTTTGGGCACTTAAGATGCCAGATGCTATAAATCCTGGTTCCTTTTTTAATTAATATCCCCATTCCATTTCTTCAACAACATCTTCTTCCTTTTCTCCAACGGATACCTCGTTATTCTCATAAACCAAGATGACATTATCTGTTTCGTTCTGATGAAAATCAACCATTTCTGCATTCCCACTCATGATCATATTAATCGTCTTAAGAAGTGTCTTTGTCTCTTCTTGCTGCAATGCATTTTCATTGATACGATTAAAGAACAAGAATCCATCCGGATTCAAATGTTGTTTTATTTCATAAAGGAATCCAGGTTTGGTAAATTTTTTCGGCACTCGCCTTTCAACAAATAAATCAACAATGATTAAATCATACATATTGTCATCCCGGCGAATGAATTCATCTGCATCATCACAGATAATTTCGACATTTTGATAACTGGATAAATTAAAATATTTGTGTGCCAGTTCCAACATTACAGAATCAATTTCAATTCCCGTAATTGAACAGTGCATTTGAAATTCTTTGTGCAGAATGTGGGCTACGCTTCCTGCTCCAAACCCCAATATCAGCACACTTTTTATCGGTTTTTCTTGAATATTAAAGCGCGTAAAGGTTTGAAGAAATAAATCATGTAATGAACCAAAAGAGTAATTTACATTCTCCCCGTCAAGTATATATTCTCCGTTTCTCAGGTTGACTTCTATTGTGGGCAAATAAGCTCCTGTTCTTTTTTCAATCGTTACAGGAACAAGATAGCTTAGTAAGCGCTGTGTAATTTTCATATAATTAAATCATTGTGTTCATTGAGCTACCTCAAGAATCATTTCTTTGATCAATCCATCCTGGATTGGATTCTTCCCTAATTTTTCCAACAGGATCCTGAAAAAAAACACCTTGTAAACATCATCTTCGAAAATGTTGAATGCGTTTACATTTTGGAATCCCAATCTATTTAAACGCTTTACACTGTCCAAAATAATTTGTTTCCGAAGAGGTGCTAAATCCCTGTTACCCATGTAAAATAATTTTTACCCGATTAATGCCTGGTACTCTTCGCTTGATAACAGGTTGGTTCGATCTTCAAGATTTAAGGGTTTGATTTTAACGATCCAACCTTCATTATAAGGGTCAGAATTTATGATTTCAGGGGATTCGTTAATCGTCGGATTAATCTCCAACACTTCTCCATGAATTGGTAAAAATAAATCTGAAACTGTTTTAACGGCCTCAACGGTACCAAATACATCATTTTGATTTAATTGTTGTCCTACCGATTCAATATCCACAAAAACAATATCTCCCAATTCTTTTTGAGCAAAATCAGTAATCCCGATGATTGCAGTTCCATCCAAAAACTTTATCCATTCATGATCCCGGGTATAAAAAATGTCATTCGGAAATTTCATAGCTCACTTATATTTAGTTATTTTCTTTAAACGGAGGCTGCCCCATAACAACATCTCCTGCTGCCAGATCGCTGTAATCAATAAAGTTGGAGATAAACTTATCTGCAAGAGAAATGGCCTGCTTGTCATAAGCAAGTTTATCGCTCCAGGTGTTTTTGGGATCCAAAATTCCGGAAGGAACTCCTGGACATTGAATGGGCATTTTCAAACCAAAAACTGAGTGTGTGGCATATTCTACCGAATCCAGATCCCCGTTCAATGCAGAGGCAATCATGGAACGTGTATATTTCAAATTGATCCGTTCTCCGATTCCATACGGTCCCCCGGTCCAACCAGTATTAATCAGCCAAACCCTTGCCTTCGTCGCATTCAATTTTTCCCCGAGCATTTGAGCATATTTCATCGGATGTAAGGGAAGAAAAGGTTTTCCGAAACAAGCGGAAAAAGTACTTTGAGGTTCTGTTATCCCTGTTTCTGTTCCGGCGACCTTTGCCGTGTATCCTGAAATAAAATGATACATTGCCTGTTCCTTGGTTAACAGAGAAATCGGAGGTAAGATACCAAAGGCATCGCAAGTCAAAAAGAAAATATTTTTTGGAATTCCTCCAACAGAAGGATTAACTGCATTATCAATATATTCAATTGGATAGGCTGCACGTGTGTTCTCTGTTTTTTCCGTATTCGAATAATCTACATCCAGGGTATCTGAAATAAAATTGACATTTTCAAGCAATGCTCCGCTTCTGATTGAATTGAAAATCTGAGGTTCTTTTTCTTTCGTCAAATCGACACATTTTGCATAACATCCTCCTTCAATATTAAAGACAGACACATCATCCCATCCATGCTCATCATCACCGATGAGCATTCTTGAAGAATCTGCCGATAAGGTAGTTTTTCCGGTGCCGGATAAACCAAAAAAGATGGAGGTATCTCCCCTTTTTCCAATATTGGCAGAACAATGCATGGAAAGCACTCCCTTTTCCAAAGGAAGAATGTAATTCAGCACAGTAAAAACTCCTTTTTTAATCTCTCCGGTATAACCACTTCCTCCGATAAGTATGATTTTTCGCGTAAAGTCAATGATCGTAAAATTGTGTTGCCGTGTTTTATCAATTTCAGGATTTGCCCGAAAACTTGGAACCGACATAACAAGCCACTCATAATCGAAATGAGCCAGCTCTTCCTTATTTGGCCGGATAAACAAATTGTTGGCAAACAGATTTTGCCAGGGAGACTCCGTAACAACTCTGATACTGATTCGATATTTGGGAGATGCACATGCAAAAACATCCCGGACAAAAATCTCTTTGTATTTTAAATGTTCAATAATCCGGTCGTATAAAATTTGAAAATCATCGCTATTGAACGGTTGATTAACTTCTCCCCACCAAATAGTATTTTGGGTCTTGGAGTCCTTTACAATATACTTGTCTTTGGGTGATCGTCCCATAAATTCACCCGTATCACAAGCAAGAGCTCCTGTACTGGTTAAGACGCCTTGTCTGCGCTCTAAACTTTCTTCAACCAATTGCGTAACAGGCAAATTGAAATGTATTTTTTTAACTGTTTGCAATAGTGGGATATTTAAGTCTCCCACCTGAACTCCTTGACTTATTTCCATAATTGAATTCTTCAGTGCAATTATTCAACACCGTTTTGAACCCGACAAAACTACTCCAGTTAAACCTTTTGTCCTTTGATTTGAATCAAGGTAAAAATTGATTCAAATCAATTTTATTTTTTATTCAAAAAGCCGCTTAGAATCTGAATTGTCTTTAAAATTCTTCATACAACAATTTCATTCCATAAGCTCCTCCACCATCCGAAGAACTTCCTGAAGACCGCTAACTTATTCGGGGATTGGAGACTGCTGCTGCCAAATAAAAAAGCAACCGATTTTCAGTAAAGAAAATGGTTGCCCTTTTCGAAAGACAAGAAGATTCTTGTTAAGCTTATGCTTTTTTTACAAATTCTGATTTCAGTGACATAGCACCAAAACCATCAATCTTACAGTCAATATTGTGATCACCGTCAGTTAATCGGATGTTTTTCACTTTTGTACCTGCTTTTATCGCCTTGGGTGCTCCTTTTACAGGTAAGTCTTTTATGACAACTACCGTGTCACCGTCTTGAAGAATATTCCCGTTTGAATCTTTTACTACGGTTTCATTCTCTGATGCGGATTCTTCTGGAACCCATTCAAACCGACATTCGGGACAAACATATAATTCATTTTCCATTGGATATCCATACGGAGAGTTGCAACCAGGGCATGTTTTCAATTCTTCTGACATGATATTTTTGTTTGATATTTATTTTCTTCCGCTAAAAAAGCTGATGCTCGCCGCCTTAAAAAGTTTCGATACTATAAATTGCTTAGCTCCTGCTTAACCGCTTGATATTTACCTTTGACCAGATTCTCCCGGATCAGCTTAAAAGTTGTGATCGTGTAATTTACATCATCCATAGTATGAATCGCTGTCGGAATTAACCTCAATATTATAATTCCTTTCGGTACAACAGGATACACCACCATCGAACAAAAAACATGGTGATTTTCACGTAAATCTTGCACGAGTTGTGTTGCCTCGGAAATGGTTCCGTTCAAATAAACAGGAGTAACAGGAGAATTGGTGTTTCCAATATCAAATCCAGCCTCAACCAATCCATTTTGCAACTCATGGGTAATCTTCCAAAGTTGCGCTCTTAATTCAGGCTTGTTTTGCATTAACTCCAGCCTTTTCAGTGCGCCAAAAACCATTGGCATCGGTAAAGCTTTGGCATAGATTTGCGACCGCATATTGTACTTTAAATAAAGTATCATTTCTTTTGAACCGGCCACGAAAGCACCTATCCCGGCAAACGATTTTGCGAATGTTGCAAAATAAATATCGATGTCCTTTTGAACCCCCTGCTCTTCACCGGTGCCGGCCCCGGTTGGTCCCATACAACCAATTCCATGCGCATCATCTACCAGCAATGTAAATTCAAACTCTTTCTTTAATGCTACGATTTCTTTTAATTTTCCCTGGTCGCCACTCATCCCGAAAACTCCTTCTGTAATTACCAAAATACTTCCATTCGTTTTCCTGGTTAAGTTTACCGCACGTTCCAGTTGCTTTCTGCAATCTTCCACATCATTGTGTTTAAATACGAAACGTTTCCCCAGGTGAAGTCTCATACCGTCAATGATACAGGCATGTGACTCTGCATCATACACAATTACATCATTCCGATCAACAATGCAGTCAATGATTGACACCATTCCCTGATAACCATAATTCAATAAAAAAGCATCTTCTTTTTGAACATATTGAGCTGCTTTTTTTTCAAACTCTTCATGTAAATTGCTGTTTCCGCTCATCATCCTGGCTCCCATCGGGTAAGCAAGTCCAAAGCGCTCCGTTCCCTCAATGTCGGCCTGGCGAACTTCAGGATGATTAGCTAATCCCAGGTAATTATTCAAACTCCAAACCAGCTTTTCAGAACCGTTGAAGTACATTTTGTTACTTATCTCACCTTCAAGGCGCGGGTATGTGTAATAGCCATGCGAGTAGTGAGCGTGATCACCCAATGGGCCGAGTCTGGTTTGTAATTTTTCTAATAAATTCATTTGTAGTTATTGAATAAAAATTAAAGGATGAAAATAGCTGCCAGGATCATGATGACAATAATGATCAGGTATTGCCAGAAATCAATAAAATAATGTCCATATTTCTCAATGAAAGTTTTCAATTTATTCATATCTGGTTCTATTCATGGTCATTTTAAACTTTTTCCGGAAAACAACTATCTCGAACTCCGAATTACAATTTCACCCTCCAAATTCGAAAAGAAAGAAAAGATATAGCCGGTAATACTTCCTTTTAAATTGCCTGGTTTATTTTCTAATTCGCGCTGTTTTGAATCTGCAAATTTACTCCGGTTAGAAGTCCCAAACTTTGATTTGCATCAATGAAAAAATTGATTCAAATCAATTTTGATTTTTATCAAAAAACCATTACCCAGAATGATTAAATTCGCAAATAATCTGAATTTATATTAATGCCTTTAAAATTCCCCATAGACAAATTTCACTTCAGAAGTAACTCCATATTCGAAGGGCTTCCGGAGGATGAATTAGCTTATTTGGATGAACGCACAATTGATACCAAATTAAAAAAAGGACAACCCATTTTCAGCGAAGGAACCAGGCCAAACGGTTTATTTTTTCTAAAGGCAGGAAAAGTCAAAAAATATAAAACAGATAGAAATGGAAAAGAACAGATTATTTATATCTGCGGTGTAGGAGAATTACTTGGTCATGCGGCTTTATTGGCTGATGAACCCTACTCGGATTCTGCCGCTGCCTTAGAGGACTCCGTTATTGGTTTTATCTCGAAGAGTGATTTTATGGTTATTTTGGAAAGCTCTAAGGTTTTATCCAAAAAAATGCTTGTAAACCTCAGTCATGAATTCAATGTCTTAATCAATGGAATTACATCATTTACACAAAAAACAGTAAGGGAAAGACTTGCTCTATGTTTGCTGATTATGAAAGATAAATACAATGCAAACAGAGAAGATAATAAGGCTGTTGAAATAAACTTATCGCGAGAGGACCTGGCAAATTTTGTTGGGATTGCTGTGGAGACACTGGTAAGGTTACTTCATGATTTCAAAGAGGAAAAATTTATTGAGACGCAGGGAAGGAAAATACGGATTCTTGATTCAAGAGGATTGATAAAGGTTGCTAATTTCTATTAAGCTTTCATTTTACTCAATGAATAGAGATCCAATACACATCAATCAATCCGTTTTTCACCAAAACAGAATGTGTTTGAACCAATGGAAAACATTTATTAATATACCCTGTTATTGGGGCGGGCATTATCCGCAGAGAAAAAGAAAATTATAGCTCATAAAAGGAAAATACTGTGTTTATTCACCAAGGCAAAAGAAGAACGGCTAAACATAATTTGCAAATCGCATCGTTGCTTTCTTTTGTTGCCGGAATAGTTAACGTAGCAGGTTTTCTGGCAGTCGCGAAATTAACTACCAATGTTACAGGTCACTTTGCTTTTTTTGTGGATGAAGTTTTCAAACTGAAATTTTGGGAGGGATTGATCTACTTTTTGTATATCTTTTTCTTTTTCCTGGGATCATTTTCATCCAATTTTTTGGTAGAAGTCATTTCAAGGAAGAATGAAAATTATGTCTATATCGTTCCCACTTCAATTGAATGCCTGATATTGACAATCATTGCTTTTTCAGGTCATTTTTTGATGCGTGAGAATCCGAATCTGATTGCTTTCAGCTTACTTTTTGCCATGGGGCTGCAAAACTCATTAGTTACCAGGATCTCAAATGCTACGGTTAGAACAACTCATTTAACGGGGCTTTTCACTGATTTAGGAATAGAGCTTTCACAACTATTCTTCTATAAGGAAAATGAAACGAGAATAAAACTTCTGGCATCAGTGAAGTTGCGCTTAACAATCATTAGTTTCTTTTTCGTAGGCGGAATAGTCGGTGGTATATTTTACTCGTACCTGGGTCTTTATGTTTTATTGATCGGCTCAATTTCCTTAATCTTTGGAATAATATACGACAACGTTAAATTGAAAATCAAACGGCTCAAAAGGAAGTACCACCGCTAACTTCCAGAGTAACACATCCCCGCTATTTTATAAAAAAGCCTTGTCCGAGAATTTAGGTGATGATTAAAAAATACCACAGATGCGCAGATTTTTGGGTACCTACCGGTTGCCCTGCTAAAAGTGAGCCCGTTAGGCGAGCTGTCGATGAAATCGACAATTCGTGTATTCGTGGCAAAAATCACCTATATTTTAGAACACTACATATAAAAATGACGGATAAATTCCTGGAAAAATTCGCAGCGAAAAATCAACTACTTCGTTTCAATCCGGATTTAAATAATCGGATATTTTGTGAATTGCGTTGATTTCGACAATACCGTTGAATCAATAATCGGGCGAATATACACAATGGTTGTCTGCCGCAATCCCCTTTTTCGTATTTTACTCTGGCTCAAAACTATCAACATGAAATCCTACATCTCATTTTTACTGGCAGCCCTGGTTTATTCCTCCGCATTTACTTGCTACAACGAATATTACAGCCTCGATTCGAAAGGTGAATTTCATCGGATGGAAATCGGTGAAATCCGTTTTCAGCAGAATTTCGATCTGAAAAAAATCGAAAAACAACTACGGAAATCAGGAAAAATGCTTGAAACGCAAGCTGATTACAAATTGCTTTCAGATTATGGACTATACCTGGTAAAAGGCGGAAAAGTAAAGGAGGCATTGGTTCTTTTCGAAGCGCTTGCGCAAGCGTATCCGGACGAGTACAGCATTATTGCCAATCTTGGAACCACATATGAATTGAGCGGAAACAATAAAAAAGCCCTGGAATACATCCGGAAAGGATTGAAACTGAACCCGGACTCCCATGGCGGAAGCGAATGGATTCACGTGAAAATTCTGCTTGCTAAAATTGCTTTGGACAAAGATCCTGACTACTTAAATAATCACACCGTTTTGGACCTGGACACCAAACAGGAAGAATCGGAAAAAGTCCGGAAACAACTTTACATTCAATTGCGGGAGCGCTTTCCGTTTTGCAAAGGACCTGATCCGGTGATGGCTGATCTCTTTGTTGATCTGGGTGACTGCTACCTGCATTCCATTTCATTTGAACATGCAAAAGGATTGTACCAGATTGCGAAAATTTATTATCAATCCTCCCGTGCAGACATTGATCAAAAAATAGAAGACGTACGCAAACTCCGGGCAAAATATGCCAATCGTTACCCGGATCAGAACAGACGGCAAGAAATCGACATGGGAATGGTTGAAAAAATCAGCGGTGTTCCGTACAAATCTTACCTGGAGAATCCGAATTCCGGCAATAGTCAGATCAATTGGACCGGTATTCTGACAAATCCGGATCAGTTACTGGAACTGGTCGGTTTAAAACGCATGGAGGAAATGCAGGAACCGGTAGCTGAAAACGAATCCGGAACAATCGAAAAACCGGTTATTGCGAAGAAAGAAAATAAGTCAGAACGTTCCATGTTGTGGATCGGGTTAACAGCAATGATCCTTTTAATCAGTGTTTTTACTTATTTCAAAGCGAAGAGAAAATGAAATCATTTTAGTACGTTTGTGATCTCTATTAACTAACGAATGAACTCTAAAATACAATCACCTTATCCGGCTCAGATTCCGGGCGGACTTACAGCTGTCAACAAAAATTATTATTTCAAAGCGGCATTGGCAGTCCTTGCTATTCTACTCTTCTTTGTATTGTTCCTGTCACTGGTTGCAGCAACTGCGTACCTCGTGTTGCTTGCCATTTCCTATCCGATGGAAGTCATCAATAAATTTACGGTGATCGTAAAACTGGGAGCAATTGCAGGATCCGGCATGCTGCTTGTTTTCACCTTGAAGTTTCTTTTTAAAATCAAGAATTATCAACCGGAAAACCGCATAGAAATTGATCCGGTAGACGAACCTGAACTGTGGAATTATGTCCTGGATATTTGTAAGCACACCGGAGCCCCAAAACCAAAATACATTTACCTCGATCCGGATGTCAATGCATATGTTCGCTATACCAACAGCTGGCTCAGTTTGATTATGCCTGTCAAAAAGGAACTGACTATCGGATTGCCTCTGACACAGTGTTTGGAATTATCAGAGTTTAAAGCTGTCCTGAGTCACGAATTCGGTCATTTTGCTCAAAAAAGCATGCGCATCGGAAGTTACATTCACACGGCAAATACGATTATCCACGATTTGATTTACAACCGCGACAGTTGGGACAATGCCCTCGAGCGCTGGAAAAAATCGGATCTTCGTGTAGCATTTCCGGCATGGATTCTTTCTCCGATCATCTGGTTGATCCGCGAACTCCTGAAACTGTTTTACCTGGCATTAAACATCCTGAACTCTTCCCTTTCCAGGGAAATGGAATTCAATGCCGATAAATTTGCTGCTATGAGTGCCGGAAGTGAAGCCATCGTTTCGTCTCTTTGGAAACTGGATCCGGCTTCCGATCAGCTCAACAATATCATGAAGCATTTGTACAACGCTTCCAAATTGCAGAAGTATAGCCCAAACCTTTTCTATCACTACCAGCTTGCATTGGATGCAGGAAAAGCGAAACAGGAAGAAGCACTCAGCAAACTGGCAACCGATCAGAACGGTCACCGGATTTATTTCACTACTTCCGAGATTTCAAAAGCTCACATGTATGACAGTCACCCGCCGAATGATGAGCGTGAAAAAAGTGTAAAGAACCCGTTTGTGGCTTGTGAAAATGATCCCAGATCCCCGGAGTTGTTATTCCGTAAATTGACTAAATGGCAGGAACGGCTGACCAAAGTAGTTTATCTCAAATACTGGAAATGCCGAGTGAAAGAAACGACCGATACTGCTGAAATTGAGCAGATTATCCAGGCGGAAAATGCTGAAAGAGTTGTACTCGAAGATTTCCACAATACTTTCCAGAATCGGTATGTCATCCTTCCCAAATCCGATTTGATCCGTTCGAAAGCAACTGACAATATCAATACAAGTGCACATCAATGGGGAAATCTGAAAGACGATCTGAAAAGCTTGATGGAGCCTGTTTGGGAGATTGAAAAATTAATGGAACATGCCATTCTCATTCACAACGGAACAGCGAAGTTAACTTCGTTCACCTATCAGAACCAAAATTACGATAAGCAGAATGTTTCGGAAGGTTATGAAACATTGAGTAAAAAACGAAATGAACTGTTTGACTCCAATTTTACCCAATGGGATGAAAACCTGTTTATTCACCTGGGAGCTGCAGCCAGAACGAAAGATGAACTGGAAGTATTCCTCCGAAGAATAGATCAGCATCACCGGATGATTGAAATCTGCAAGAAACTGGACTTCGCTAAAAATGATATCCTGGCTCAATTGAATTTTTTACAAAACAAAGAAGAAGTTTCCACTGCTGAAATAAATGGTCTTCAGCGTACAATCAATGAACATGTTGATGAATTGAACCGTTTACTGCTTGAATTCCAAAAACAACCTTTTGAATCGTTAACCAACATCGAAACAAGCATTGAGTTTTCGAAAGTTCTGAACAACGGAAGAAATTTCAAAACCATGAAAGGAGAAATGTTTGAAAGCGGAGATTTCAATGATTTGATGAATCAGCTGGAAGGTGCAATCTACCAGGCGCAACGACTGGAACAGAAAAACCTGAGTGCGTTGCTGGTCTATTCCAAAATCAACGACTGATCAAAAAGGCTTTGGGTTAATTTGACTAACTTTGCTGTATGCGATTTGATATTTTGACCATTCTTCCGGAATTATTGGAAGGCCCTTTCAATGTTTCAATCATGAAACGTGCACAGGAAAGAGGCTTACTTGAAATTCATGTACACAACATCCGCGATTATTCGACGTCGAAACACAAAAATGTGGATGATTATCAATACGGCGGTGGTGCAGGAATGGTGATGGCGATCGAACCGATTGTGACGCTGATTGAAAAGCTCAAAGCTGAACGCACTTACGACGAAATCATATACATGACTCCCGACGGAGAATTGCTGGAACAACGTCACAGCAACGGATGGAGTTTAAAAGAAAATATCCTGATTCTTTGCGGGCACTACAAAGGTGTTGACGAACGAATCAGGGAACACTACATTACGAAAGAAATTTCGATCGGATCTTATGTGTTGACCGGTGGTGAATTAGCCGCTGCGGTGGTTGTTGACAGCATCGGAAGATTGATTCCCGGAGTGATGAACGATGAAACCTCCGCACTGACGGATAGTTTCCAGGACGATTTGCTTTCTCCTCCGGTTTATACTCGTCCACCGGAATTTAACGGATGGAAAGTCCCCGAAGTATTGTTATCCGGGGACTTTGGAAAAATTGAGCAATGGAGAGAACAGCAGGCTATTGAGCGTACAAAGGCACGGAGACCAGATTTGTACCGGAAATTTATCGGAGAATAGAACCTGTTATCTCTTGCTTTCTGAAAGCACATTCCCTTTCCCGGGAACATTGCTTTTAATGGATTCCTGGATTTTTTCCAGGTTCATTTTCAGACGATTGTCGCGTTTCTTTTTATTCATAAAGAACGGAACATATGTTTTGATGAAATCATAAGCCAACACACCGAACATCGCAACAGAAATCGCATAAAATACCTGGAACTGAACATAATGAATGATCAATCCCGAAAAGATTCCTCCAACCAGGTAAGATCCCATAATGGCAGCCATCAGTTTTGTTTTCTCAACCACTTGTTTGTTCTGACGGAATTTTTTCTTTGTCAACATCGAAAGATGAATCGCCAAATCCGTTGTCAAACCAGTCAGGTGAGTCGTTTTAATCTGGAAATTGGAAATACTCGCAGTCAAACCGTTTTGAAGTCCCATGGAGAATAAGAGTACTGAAACCAGGATCTCTGTCTGCGTCAGGGTTTCCGTATAGAAAAACTGTCCGTAAATTCCCACGAATACAAAACACAGGATTTCCAGGATCATCGGGATACTGTGAGAAATAAATGCATTTTTCTTCGTGCTGTTGATAATGAGGTTATTCGACAGGAAACTTCCCGCGAAGAACAATAAGATCCAGAAAAGGACAATCAACATCTGAAACCACTTTCCATCTGCAATTTCCTGAGCTAAAATGGCAAAATGTCCGGTCAGATTCGATGTAAAGGAATAAAACAACACCAACGATGCAACGTTTACCATTCCGGCAATGATTGCTGTGAAGATTCCCAATTTCAAATTGTCCTGAAAAGATCTGCTATGACTAAATCTGCGTAACATGCTATTTAACTTTTTTAAGTGTGATTTTTACTATTCCCCGTGCGTGCACATCTGTATCGAAGTGCAGAACAAGTTCGTTTTTCTTCAATGATTCGACTGAGTAAGCTTCATGCGTTCCGTCTTCATTGATCAGGGTGAGGATTCTGCCACGGTCTTTCAAACGCCATTTGGCCATGTGTTCGTTTCCGGATTTCTTATGCAGTTTAATCGAATAATCCTTGCGGAAAGTCCAGTTTTCGAATTGATGAATCACCAAATGATTTGCGATATCTTCCCGTTCACTCGTACTGATTTCCTGTTTTACTTTTTGATTCAGATCATTTCTGTCGTAAACCCAGGAAACTTCTTTCCATTCCCCCAGGATAGCCCGTTCAGGATAATACGAATGACTAAAAACGTAATATCCGAATGAACTGAGCGTTACCAGGGCAATCAATGACGATATGATCATTTTTCTTTTCATACCAATGCTGTTACATATGTTTGATTTGACTTGCTGGAATAATGATTGTTATCCCAGGCAACTAATTGTTTCGTGACTTTTGACTTGTGAAGGAAAGGCAGAATGTCCATGCTCTTTTTATGCGACCAGTCGAATTCCAGTTCATAAGGAATAATGATCCGATCCACTTTATTGGCATCCGCAAACTGATCAAACGAGCTTTGTCTGAATCCGCTGAAGAATACAACCTGGATCGATTTGACCTTTGAACCCAACTCCTTTTCAAGTTCAGTCAGTTTATTTAAGAACTCCTTCCCTGCCATTTCAATTTTCAAATCGCTTTGATCGAAAAACAGCAAATCAGAAATGGAATTGGATAAGTAAATTCCATGAACCAAAAGCACATTCAGCGAATCCTCGTTTTGAAATTGAAGTAAAGCTTTTAATGGCTCGATTGAGGCCATTTTGAAATCTGTCGGTATTAAAATTGTTGCTCCCATCTCTTTTATTTTTTGGTAAAATTAGAGCACGGGGATAAGGACGGTATAAGAACGAGATTAGAACCGGATTAAAATTTTAGTTTTAACTTTTTTTCAGGATTTATAGGGCAAAAGCAAGCTTACGAGGGTTCCGGAGTTCTCTTCCGAATGTACGATGATTTTTCCTTTATGCTGGCGCATAATGTTTCGTGTCAGTGGCAAACCGATTCCATATCCTTCAAAGGAATTGGTATTTGAAGCCCTGAAAAAAGGATCATAAATATGACTAAGATCTTTCGGTGGAATTCCGATTCCCTGGTCTTTTACATGAATGGAAAGGTATTCTGAAGTGTGACTCAAATAAATGCGAACCTCTTTGTTTTCAGAATATTTGGTTGCGTTCAAAAGCACATTCGACAGGGCCAACTGCAGTAATTGCGAATTTCCCATAATCTCCAGCAGATTCACATTATCCGGCAATGTTTCGAAGGCAAATTTGATTTTATTCCCGGGAATGATCCGGTTGACGGTTTCCATCGTTTCGAAGATCAATTCATCAATCCGTAATCGTTCGATCGTCATTTTCTTTCCGTCGAACCCGGTTTGAGCCAGGAATAATAACGCTTTCGTTTTCTTATTTAACTTTTCGGCTTGCTCCAGGATATTGCTTAAGGCAGTTTTGTAATCTTCGGAACTTCTTTCTTTACTCAGCATTAAATCCGCCTGACCGATAATACTTGTCAACGGTGTATTTAATTCGTGTGATGCATTACTGATGAAATTGTT
>VFQP010001100.1_pt1 | contig 39865 bp, 40 predicted proteins | sample 3512351 | NCBI WGS metagenome assembly VFQP01 (sample SAMN10412372, study PRJNA504923) | tailings metagenome | isolation source: Relicate 1 Philex TSF1 revegetated site | place: Philippines: Tuba, Benguet | collected 2017-08-29
CACTCCTTCTCATCGGAACCTGGGACAACATCCTTTGGACGAACGCGACCGCATTATTGGCCGTCGTCTCGTTGGGCGCTGGAATTGGTGGCTGGCTGATGACGGCAGTGCGCCCGGTGGAACGTGCGGCCCTGATAATAGCTGGCTTTCTGATGTTTTATCCGGCCGCAATGGCGGACTTGGCCGGCATTGCCATCTTTGGTGCGACGGGGGCCGTGCTCAAGTATCGAGCGACGCGCGAGGCAACCAGCGACAAGGAGCCGCCAAGCTGACCTTTCTTGGCGCACTCCTTTCCGGCGACGAAGACAGACGATGGCCGCGGGCGGACGGCGCGAGCTTGTAGGGTCCCGATCCGGCGGCGGCACCGACTACTTGATCGTGTAGCGGGCCGTCAGGACATCACCGTGATCGTCCTTGCCCGTGAGCACGACGATCGCGCCCGGAGCCAGAGGCCCTTCGAGTTTACCGACGAGCTTCGCGTTCTCGACGTCTACCAGGGCCACCGTCGTGCTCTTGCCGCCGCTCTGGATGACGGCGCGCAAGCTCACGCCTTTGCTGCTGTGCACTTTTCCATGATCGATGATGTAAACCGTGATCTCTGTTGGCGTCACGACGAGCTCCGTCTCATGACCGCCCTTGCCGCCGAGCATCCCACCGTTGGGTCCAACCTTTTGCGCGTAAGCTGCTGGGACCAGCACGAGGGCAAGCAAGAGCGCCAAGATCATTCTCATCGTCATCTCCATTCTCTGATTGTTCAAGTCGACAAAAGCGAACCGCGGCCGGATCGAACCCGACGCTTCAGAACGCCTCCGACATCTTGCTTGGAACGTCCGCAGTGGCGCCTGCCGGGGTCTGCTCCGCCACACGCGCGGCCGCGATGCGCTGAAGCGGCTTCTCGCCGAAGCGAAGGAACATCAGCGGCGTCAGAATGGTATCGATTAGCGTTGCGCTGATGAGACCGCCAAAGATTGTCACGGCCACCGGATGAAGGATCTCTCGACCAGGCTCACCTGCGCCGGATAGAAGCGGCACAAGGGCCAGACCGGCAGCGAGTGCCGTCATGAGCACGGGGCTCAAGCGTTCCAGGCTTCCGCGCACGACCAGGTCGCGCCCGAACTTCTCCCCTTCGAACAGCGCGAGGTTGATGTAGTGGCTGATCTTCAGAATGCCGTTTCGCGCGGTGATGCCGGCCAACGTGATGAAGCCGATCATCGAGGCCACTGACAGCGGTTGTCCGGCAAGCCATAGCGCTATGACACTGCCAATGAGACCGAGCGGAATGTTGGCCAGAATGATCGCAGCGAGTACCGGCGACTGATACCTCTGGTACAAAACCATGAAGATCAGGGCGAGCGACACGAGAGAGAGGATGCCGATAACGATCGCCGCCTCTTCCTGCGCCTTGAACGTACCCTCCAGCGCCGTGACGTAGCCACGTGGCAGCGCAGTCTCGGCGACGATCCGACGAACGTCGGCAACAATCGCTGCCATGTCCCGTTCGCCGTCCCCGTTAGCCGACACGACAATGCGGCGCTGGCCGTTCTCGCGAAGAATCTGGTTCGGGCCATCGCTCTCCTCGATCGTGGCGAGCTTGCGCAGGGGCACGAAACCCATGGGTGTCGAAACGAGCAGATCCTCGAGCCCGGTCGTCGAGCGATTGGCGTCTGAGATGCGCATCACGACATCAAATCGGCGATTACCCTCGACGATTTGCGAAACCTCGCGGCCATTGGAGAGACCTTCGAGCGCCTCGGTCAGTGCCGCCGGCGTGATGCCGTAGAGCGAGGCCCGCTCATAGTCGGGGATCACCTTGAGCTGAGGTATGAGAACCTGCTTCTCGACCTGAAGATCGACGAGGCCGGGCACCACCTGCAGGCGCGTACGCAACAGCGAGGCAAGCGTGCGCAGCGTGTCGAGATCCTCGCCATAGATCTTCACTGCAAGCTGGGCCCGAACGCCCGACAGCATGTGGTCCAGTCGGTGCGCGATGGGCTGACCGATGGCGACGGAGACCGGCAGAACCTCCAGGCGCTTGCGAATTTCGTTATAGACCTCCTCCTTGGCGCGTTCCGAACGCTTGAGGTCCACATCGAGCTCGGAGTTGTGGACGCCTTCCGCGTGCTCGTCGAGCTCGGCACGACCGGTCCGCCGCCCGACGGTCTTCACTTCTGGCACCTGCATCACCAGCCGTTCGGCGATCTGACCTAGCCGATCCGACTCTGCAAGTGAGATGCCCGGATTGAACTGCAGATTGACGAGGAGCGTGCCTTCGTTGAACGGCGGCAGGAACGCGCGCGGCAGGAAGACCGCACCGATGCCCGCGAGAATAACGCTTGCGCCAATGACCGACACCACTGTCCGCCCGTGCGCGAACGTCCAGTCGAGAAGCGCACGATTGCCGGCCTTGAGCTTGCGTACGACGAACGTATCCTCCTCGTGATCACTCGTCGATTTGGTCAGGAAATAGTACGCGAGCACAGGCGTCAGCGTGATCGACGTCACCAGAGAGGCCAGGATCGAGACGATGTAAGCAATGCCAAGCGGCGTGAACAGCCGTCCCTCGATGCCGGACAAGGCGAAGAGCGGAACGAAGACGAGAACGATGATGAGCGTGGCGTAGAAGATGCCTGACCGCACCTCGTGACTGGCGGTTGCAACGACTTGGAGAACGGGCCTCGGATCCGGTCTTTTCCTATTCTCTCTCAGCCGCCTCATGATGTTCTCGATGCCGACCACGGCATCGTCGACCAGCTCACCGATGGCGATGGCGAAGCCCCCGAGCGTCATGGTGTTGATCGAGAGACCGAAGTACTTGAAGACGAGAATGGTCATTAGGATCGAGACGGGAATCGCGGTCAGCGCGATCAACGTCGCGCGAACATTCAGCAGGAACAGCATGAGAATGACGGCGACGACCACGGCCGCCTCGACGAGGACCCCCTTCACGTTCCCGATGGATGTCTCGATGAACGTCGCCTGCCTGAACTGGATCTGATCTGCTTTCACACCGGCGGGCAGCGTCCTCTGTATGTCTGCGAGCCGCGCCTCGATCAGCTGGGTCACCGCGACAGTGTCGGCGGTCGGCTGCTTCTGTACGCCGACGATGACAGCCTTCTCGCCCATGTAGCCGGCATCACCACGCTTCGGACGCGCGGAAAAGTCGACTTCCGCGACCTGCCTCAGCAGGATGTTGCGACCTTGCCGCGATACGACTACGACGTTGCGAAGATCTTCCAGCCGGTGCGTGAGGCCGATATTCCTGATCAGGTACTCGCGGTCGTGCTGATCAACGAAGCCGCCGCCCGTATTGCCGCCGAATTGACGGACCGCGCTCTCGATCTGCTGCGGTGAGACATCCAGTTCGTTCATCATCTGAATGTTCGGGATGATGCGGTACTGACGCACCTCGCCCCCGATCGGTATGACCTGCGAGACGCCGGGAATTGTCAGGAGCTGCGGACGAATGACGAAGTCCGCAATTTCCCGCAGCTCCATGGAGGCCTTGTTGCCGGGCCCGGTGACCGCGATCAGCATGATCTCGCCCATGACCGAGGAGATCGGCCCCATCTGCGGCTGGACGTTCGCCGGCAGACGGCCTTGAACGAGAGACAGCCTTTCAGCCACCTGCTGGCGGGCGCGATAGATCTCCGTCTCCCAGCCGAACTCCACATACACGATCGACAGCCCGACACCAGATACCGAGCGGACACGCGACGCGCCCGGCATTCCGTTCATCGCGGTCTCGATCGGGTAGGTAACGAGCTGCTCAACCTCCTGCGGCGCGAGTCCCGGCGCCTCACTCATGAGGACGACAGTGGGCCGGTTGAGATCGGGAAACACATCCACAGGCAGCCGCGGGAGCACGAAGCTCCCGTAAACGATCAGGATGAACGAAGCGGCCAAAACAAAGAGCCGGTTCTTCAGGCTCTGCGTGACGAGAAAGTTGAACATTCCTACCTCCCCGTCAGCGCACCTGATTGATGAGCTGGGCGCCCTTGATGACAACCTTGTCACCGCGCTCTACACCGGCGAGCACGAGCACGGACCCGGCGTCGAACGGCTCGAAGCGGATTGGCTTCGGCTCGAAGACTTCGGGATCCTTGTGGCTGAAGACGACCATTTGCCCATTGGGCGCCTGAGCCACGGCCGCGCGAGGCAGGATGATCCCGGTGATAGAGGCACCGGAGCGCGCAGTTATGGTGACCGGCGTGCCAACATTCAGCGCCGGGCCCGGGTCGAGCACTTCGAACGACAGGACCGAGTATTGCTGCTGCAGGGAGCGGCTGCGCCCGACGAAGCGCAAGCGAGAGCGCACATTGTCGCCGGTGACCGATACCGCGCCTTCAATCTCGCCACCATTGAGCTGGTCGAATGCCAGCGCCTCGACCATGAGGCTCTTTGGATCGACAATCGTGAAAAGCGCGTCCGACTGCGAGACGACCTGGCCGGCCACGACGCGAACCGCAGTGATGACGCCGTCGACCGGCGCCCTCAATTCTTCCGGCTGCACTCTGGCGGAAAGCAGCTCCTGCCTTCGTCTCACGTAGCCCTCGAGCTGAATGCGTATTTCATCGACGACAGCGGGCGCCACGACGTTGCTGCGCAACAGGCTTTCCTGGCGCGAGAGCTTGGTCCGTGCGAGCGCGATCTGCTGATCGAGCTCGCCGAGCGTTTGCGTCATGTCCGACGCATCCTTCGAAATGAAGGACGGGGCGACGCTGCCCATGACATCGCCGGCCTTGACGCTCGCGCCGATGAGCAGAACGCCCTCGGCTGGAGGAATGAACCGTCCCTGGATGGTGCTTTGGACGACGCCACTCCGATTGGGATTGGCGACGATTCGGCCGGCGAAGCGCACGGTGCGCGTGGTCGTCTCGGGCGCAACAATGCTCGTGCGGATCTCCAACAGCCGCTGCGATGGCTTCGGGACAAAGATGGTGCCATCGGGCTGCCGCTGTGGCGCATTTCCGGCCGATGCTGCGCCCGCCGGCGGCCCGTGATCGTGACCGGGCCCCGCCAGAGCGGCTGTCGATCCGATGAGAATGCCGCCGAGCATCAGAACCACGGTGGCGAGACCGCGGCGGCGGCCATTCAGCAGCAAGCCCAATCCCACGAGCCCGAGCACTCCGCCACCTGCCCAGCCGAAAAGCTTGGGTGACGGCAGCAGATGCTCGCTGAGATGCGCCCAGGCGGAGTGGTCAAAGCCGGCTCCCGCCACGCCTTGTGGTTGAATTCGGAGAGAACCGACGAGGAGGTCCGAGGTGGCTCCATCCGTGATGTTGACCAGCACTTCGTGATTGCCTGCCGACTTCAGGCGAGGAGACGCCACCTCATAGGTGCCGTTCTTCTGGAGCTCGGCCTGTGCCGCGGTATCCCCAATCGTGACCTCGACGGTCGCCGCGGTGACCGGCGCATTGTCTGCGAAGCGATCGAGATAGATGACGAGGACCTCGCCCTCGACAATGCCGACGAGCTGGTAGTTTTCCGACACCGCCGTTACGCGCGGCGAGGACGGCCTGCCGGAAGAACCGGCTGCGGGGCCGTGATCATGGCCTTCGTGCGCGATCGCTGGAAAGCCAAGCTGAAGTTGGAGCAGCAGAAGGCAAGCAAGCACAGCAAATGGAAGTGCGAACGTGCCAAAGCGCACGGCGCGACCCAAGGTCATCATGGAAAAAATCCGTTCAGATGAGCATGAGGCCAGAAGGCCCCGGGCGATCAAATCTGAGCGGAAAATCTTGGAGGCCGATCGAGAAAGGCCAAGTGCCAGCCTTCTCGTATCTGATCGGAGTTGGCGAACGCCTCTCCGTCTTGCACGGACAGCGCAATCGAGAAGCCCATCCCAACGATCGCGACGCCACCTTGGCACATCAAATCTGCGCAACACGGAGGCCCGCCCGTGTGCGGGATGTGTTTTTGATCGAGCGCATTGCTGGCATGCGCGGCGGGCGCAATGCTCTCATCGGCATCATGGAGCGCGACGACCCCGACTGCTGCGCTGTGCGGCTCATGACACGCATGGACCGAACTGCCCCATATCGTGACAAAGGCGAGAACGAGCCCAATAGCCCTGGCTATGAGCCGTCCTCCACGAGTTTGTCGCACGATCCGATGCATCGTCACCTTTACCCGCATTCGACAGCTCAGATGCGACATGCCGAACGAGAATTCAAGCTTAATTACATGTAGTTTGCGGCGAAGGCGAGCAATTCGCTACATTGCTGTGGCTCCACTTCGCCCACGATTTTGTGATCGAGCCTTGCGCTTTACTGCGCTCTGAGACGACGACGCCCGGCCGCTACGTGCCGCCGCTCGCCAGCCGAGGCGGCACTTTGTTCGCCGTGCTTCTCCAGAAAGGTCGCGACAGGCAGTCGTCGAAAATCATCGAGGGCGCCACGGAGCTGCTCGTGGCCCCAGTCCCACCATTTGAGTGCCTCTAATCTGGAGACGATGGCCGTCTCGAACCGCGGGCGCATGATCCGCGCCGGCGTGCCGGCGACAATGCTGTAGGGAGGAACATCCTTGGTGACGACAGCGCCAGCCGCGATGACGGCGCCGTTCCCGATCGTGCGACCCGGCAGGATGATTGCGCCATGGCCGATCCAGACATCGTGGCCGATCACCACAGGATGCGCGCGGCGCCAGTCGAAGAATTCAGGCTCGTCTTCCGCATCATCGAAGTACGCACTGGCTCGGTAGGTGAAGTGGCTCTGAGAAGCGCGCCACATGGGGTGATTGCCCGGATTGATTCGAACCATCGCGGCAATCGAGCAGAACTTACCGATCGTCGTGTAGATGATCTCGCCGTCGTTCACGACGTAGCTGTAATCGCCGAGCGTCGTCTCGATCATCGAAGTTCGCGCACCGATTTCGGTATAGCGGCCCAGCCGGCTGTCTCGCACGGTTGCGGATCTGTCTATATGCGGCGCGAGCCCCAGCTTTTTCACGGACACCTTTCGTCGCTGCAATTGCATTGCCTCAACCCACAAGCGAGTGAATAGACGGTGACACCTGCATTCGAGGCATCGCGTAGCAGCGCGGCATGACACTTCCATGAAGGCTTTGTCTCATCCAATCCACCGTTGAATGACAAACGGAGGTCGCCACCGCTCCGAGATCGTCAACTGTCACATGACTGCGATGCGAACTCGCTAAGGGCTCGATCTGCGCACTGCACGAGGCTGCTCCTCGGCAGGCGATCGACGGGGTCGGACATGATCGTGCTCGTAGCCACGGACGCTTGGCATCCGCAGATCAACGGCGTGGTGCGTACGCTCGAAGCCCTCCGCCGCAGCCTCACTGAGCGGGGCGTCGTCGCCGAGCTCCTGACGCCGGATGGCTTTCCCTCGGTGAGCGTGCCGACCTATCCGGGCCTGCGTTGCGCGATCCCCAAGGCGCGCGAGATCGCCCGCCGGATTTCGCGCACTGCACCGGATGCCATTCACATTGCGACTGAAGGACCGATTGGACTTGCCGTTCGCCACTATTGTCTCCGGCACGGCATCCCCTTCACGACGAGCTTTACAACTCGGTTCGCGGAATACGTGTCCGCGCGGTTTCCTGTCCCGCTCTCATGGGGCTATCTGGCGCTGCGCCGCTTCCATTCGGCTGCCTCGGCGACCATGGTATCAACGCCCTCGCTCAAGGCCGAGCTTGAGGCGCGCGGCTTCTCCAATCTCCGCATGTGGTCCCGCGGCGTCGACACCGAGCTTTTCAACCCGACACGCACCATGAACCTCGATCTGCCGCGGCCGATCTTCATGAACGTGGGGCGCATTGCGGTCGAGAAAAATCTCGATGCATTCCTCTCGCTCGATCTGCCAGGCAGCAAGGTCGTGATCGGACACGGCCCGCAAGAGGTTGAGTTGCGCGCGCGCTATCCCGAAGCCACCTTTCTTGGTGCCATGAGTGGCGAGAGGCTCGCAGCGCATCTCGCTGGGGCAGATGTCTTCGTCTTCCCGAGCCTGACGGACACCTTCGGCATTGCTCAGCTCGAGGCGCTCGCGTCGGGCGTACCCGTTGCGGCCTTTCCCGTGACAGGCCCCCAGGACGTCATAGGTGACGCACCAGTCGGCGCGTTGAGCAACGACCTGCGCCGAGCCTGCCTCGATGCCCTTGCGATCTCACGCGATGCCTGCCGCACACACGCGCTCGGATTCTCCTGGTCCCGCAGCGCCGGCCAGTTCCTCGCCAATCTTCAGCCCGTGCACGTGGAGTCCGAGCGCGCTGCGCCGACAACTGTTCAGGGCATGAGCGCTGGAGTCGGGGGGCGATAGCTCGCCTTCACCGCACTGATCCTTACGACCGAGACGGCCGATAAGACCCTGGAGTGAATCGAGATGACGCGAGCCATGGACCGCGAAGGCGTGGAAAAGACCTATGACCGGTGGGCGCCGGTGTACGACCTAGTCTTCGGCACCGTCTTCGAGAAGGCGCGACGCGCAGCAATCGCCGCCTGCGAAGACGTGGGTGGGCGCATCCTCGAGGTCGGCGTCGGCACAGGCATCTCCCTTCCGTACTACTCGAGCCGCTGCCGCATCGTCGGCGTCGACATATCCGAGGCCATGCTGGAGGTCGCCCGCCAGCGCGTGGCCGATCTGCGCATGACGCACGTCGAGAAGCTGGCGATCATGGATGTACAGGATCTCCAGTTCGAGGATGCCTCGTTCGATGTCGTAACCGCGCAGTACGTCGTCAACACCGTGCCGGATCCCGAGGCCGCTCTCGACGAGTTCATGCGCGTGTTGAGGCCCGGTGGCGAGCTCATTGTCGTGAACAGGGTCGGAGCCGAAGGCGGGGCACGCCTCAAAGTCGAGAAGCTGCTCGAGCCGGTCGTCGAACGGCTTGGCTGGCGCTCCGACTTTCCCTGGGCGCGTTTCGAAAACTGGATGACGCAGAACGGCAGCGTGATGCTCGCCGGACGGCGGCCACTGCCGCCACTGGGCCACTTCGCCCTTCTGCGCTTCCGTAAAGTGCCCGCCCATACCGAGGCAAAGCGGGAGCTTGTCACTGCTGCCTGAGGAATTCCGTCGCGTCCGCGCGTTTCAATGTCCGATCATCAAACGGAGGATCACGGCCATGGCCGGTTTCATGGAGACACTTCGCGAGCAGCGGTGGGATGACCACCGGTTCTATCACCACAGCCGCATCAACCAGTCGCTGCACTTCATCAGCGCTATCAGCTTCGTCGTTGCCTATGGCATGCTGTTCTACGATCCCCCGATGGCCGCACTGATCGCCTGGATCGTCGGCATGTTAACGCGCCAGAGCGGCCACTTCTTCTTTGAGCCCAAGGGCTATGATCACGCCAATCAGGTCACACACGAGCACAAGGAGGAGGTCAAGGTCGGCTACAATCTCTTCCGCAAAGTCATCCTGATGGGTATCTGGGCCTTCCTGCCGCTGGTTGTCATCCTCGATCCGACCCTCATGGGCCTACTCGAGCCCTACGAGGGCTGGATGGGCTTTGCGCGGCACGTCGGCACGATCTGGCTCGCGCTCGGCGTTGCCGGCGTCCTCTTCCGCATGGTGCAGCTTTTCTTCATCCAGGATGTGCAGGCCGGCATCGTGTGGGTGACGAAGATCCTCACGGATCCCTTCCACGACATCATGATCTATCACAAGGCGCCGCTGGCGCTCATGCGCGGCGAGCTCATCGATCCCGAGATTGCTTCACATCGCCCGCATTGATTGGCCGGACTAGAGCATCGTCTTCCCTCTGCCGACATGGGTAGAGGGAAGACGCTTAAGGCGAACCGGCTTTGCGCTTCATCACTCCGAGCTGCCACATCTCGCGCAGCACGCGGCGCTTAATGTTCATCGGCGGGCTAGTGGCTTCCTGCCACCACCATCCATCGCGCGCCATGTTCTCGGCCCCGGCGACAAATTGATCCGCTGCGGCCGCGAAGTCCTGTGTCGTGTAATTCAGGCTGAATATGAGACGGCCACTCCCCACCCAACTCAAGGCGAGGCCATGCTTGCGCAGATAGTACTGGAACATCCAGTTGTATCGCGACGGCCGCGTGTAGAGCACGGTGCAGATCGTAGACATGTTGGCGACCATAACCGGCGCTCCCACCGCGGCGAGACGCGCGTTGAGCTCATTCGCGCGGCTCGTCCAGGTCGCATCGAGATCTGTGTAGAGCGCCTGTGCCTCGGGTGCAGAGAAACGACGGAGGAAGGCATTCATCGCGCCCATCACGTGCGGATGCGCGTTAAAGGTTCCACGTGCGAGACAGATATCTCCGGGGCGATCGTCGCGGTAGCGCTTCATGAGGTCACGGCGCCCCGTCAGAACGCCGACTGGAAGTCCACCGCCGAGCGTCTTGCCATATGTGACCATGTCGGCACGAACGTCGAAATACTCCTGCGCACCGCCCGGCGCGAGGCGGAACCCGACGAAGATCTCGTCAAGGATAAGAATAATTCCACGCTCGGTGCAGACCTCGCGCACCTTGTGCAGCCATTGCGTATAGGCCGCGCGATCGAAATGGGCAGCACGCGCGCTATCGACCAGCGCCGAGTCGCCAGGCGGACTCGCATTCGGATGCATGGCCTGAATGGGATTGACCAGCACGCAAGCGATATCGCGGCGACGCCGCAGAACCTTGAGCGTTGCCTCAGACATCTCGGCCAAGGTGTACGTGGATCTTGCCCGCTCGGGATTGCCGACGCCCGGCTGCACATCACCCCACCAACCATGATACGCGCCGGAAAAGCGCACGAGATGCGAGCGTCCCGTATGATAGCGAGCAAGGCGCACGGCCTGCATGACCGCCTCGGTGCCCGACATGTGGAAGGACACCTCGTCCAAGCCCGAGATCTCCTTGATGCGGGCAATGTTCTCGGCGACGACAGGATGATAGAAGCCGAGCACCGGCCCAAGCGCGCCGACGCGCGTGGAACCCTCCTCGAGGCACTGTTTGTAGAAGTCGTAACCGAAGACGTTCACGCCGTAGGAGCCGGCAAGGTCGTAGTAGAGATTGCCGTCGACATCGGTGAGCGTCACACCGCTCGATGCCTCAAGGAATGGTCCGGCCCCGAGATGCTCGCGTACCATCCGGCTGAACGGAAACGGCACGCGGTAGGCATCGGTGAACTGCATGTCCGAGAGCGCGTCCTTGACCTCGGCCTTGAGCGCGATCGTGCGTGGATAGCGCACCCTGTAGTCCTCGGCGAGGGTATGGAAAGCCTGCCGACGCATCGCAGCAACTTCAGGTGGAGCATCATCGCAATCGAAGAAGCGCTCCTCGCCAAACTCATAGTGCGGAATGAGCGAGGCGACGCGTCGCGACATGCGCACGTGCCCGGTCAGCGAGGGGTGCTTGGCGCGCGACAGCTCGAGGCGTGTCTTCGCCTTGGCGGCCGCTTTGGTGAGCGCGGCAGCCCCGAGGCCGCCAAGCGCGAGGGTGGTGAGACTCAGTTCCATGGCATCAGACCGAATCTCAAGACGAATACAGGATCATGACAATGCGCACGCTACTGGCGCGCCTCACTGACCACGAAGGTCTCAACTATCTCCTCACCAACAAGATTCCTCGGCGCTCGCTCACGCGGTTCGTCGGCTGGCTTGCCAAGATCGAGCAACCCCTGGTGCGCGATCTTTCGATCGCACTCTGGCGCCAGTTCTCCGACCTCGATCTCAGCGAGGCGCGAAAGATACATTTCCGAAGTCTGCATGACTGCTTCATCCGCGAACTCAAGGAGGGGGCGCGCCCCGTCGATGCGAGGCCTGAGATGCTCACGAGCCCTTGCGATGCCATCGTCGGCGCCAGCGGCCGGATGGTCGACGGAGTCATGTTGCAGGTCAAGGGCTCGACCTATGCGCTCGAGGAACTTGTTCGTGACACTGATCTCGTCGCTGCCTATCGCAACGGTATGTACGTCACGCTGCGCCTAACGGCGAGCATGTACCATCGCTTCCATGCTCCACACGATTGCCGTGTCGAGCAGGTTCATCACATTGCCGGCGACACCTGGAACGTCAATCCAGCAACGCTCAAGAGACAGAACCGCGTATTCTGCCGCAACGAGCGGGCCGTTCTGCGCTTGCGTCTCGACCATGCGGGCCACCAGATCACGCTGGTTCCTGTTGCCGCAATCCTCGTCGCTGGCCTGAAGCTCCGCTTCATGGATATGCCATCCGATCGCCATCACATCGCACCGTGGGTGCGCGAGTGCGACGTGCGGCTTGCGAAGGGCGAGGAAATGGGCTGGTTCGAGCATGGCTCGACGATCATTGTTCTTGCACCGCAGGGATTCGATCTCGCACCGCCGATCGTGGATGGTAACTCCATCCGGATGGGCACCCCATTGATGCACCTGCCGCACGCGCCTTGATCCTTGTGCGTGATGTCACAAAAGCTTTAAGAGCGCCAACTAAGAGCACGGGTCATGCCCGAAGCTCGACACATTCATGGCGATCCCGATGCGCGTGTCACTGCTGCGCGTCAGGAGATCATGGAGATCTGCGCGCAGGCGACAGAAGCGGAGCTCCTTTCCGCACTGGATGCGCTCGATCCGCCCCCCGAAGCCATAGACATCCGCCCCGCTGAGACAGGACTCGTCATGTTGCGCGGCCGCATTGGCGGAAGCGGCGCACCATTCAATGTCGGCGAAGCAACGGTCACTCGCGCGGCCGTCCGTCTCAGCACCGGAGAGACGGGATTTTCGCACCTCCTCGGTCGCTCGAAAGAACGGGCCCGCGTCGCCGCCATTCTCGAGGCTGCCGGTCAACGCCCCGCATATCGCCGATCGCTCGTGCAGCATCTCGTTCGCCCCGTTGCAGAGCGCGTTAAGAGCGAGCGCCGCGCGGCTCGCGAGGAGACCGAGGCGACGCGTGTCGAATTCTTCACGCTCGTTCGCGGCGAGGACTAGGCTCATGAGCATCCAGGCAATGGAGCGCGGCTTCGCCGATCCGGTACATGACGCGCAGCAAGTCTTCCGCACGGCATTGGATGCCATGGCGCGCCCCGGACGCATTACGCCGCTTGCATCCTCACTCGCGCCGCCCTCGCCGCTGTTCGCCACGTCGGCCAGCCTGCTTCTGGCACTTGCCGACTTTGAAACTGCCATCTGGCTGGACGATACACTGGCGGAAACCCCGGCTGTCGGCGAGTACATCCGCTTTCACACGGGCGCCCACCTGACGCGGCAGCGCAGCGCGGCCAACTTCGCCATCATTGCAACTTCGAGCCACATGCCGCCGCTTGCGAACTTTGCCCAGGGGACACCCGAGTATCCCGACCGCTCGACCACACTGATCATCCAGATCGATACGCTCAGCACACGCGGCTGGGATCTCAGTGGTCCCGGTATCCGCGGGCACGCGACCTTCAGCGCCACGCCCATGCCCGACGACTTTCCGCATCAGCTCACGGCCAATCGCGCGCAGTTTCCCTTGGGCGTGGATCTCATCTTCATCACCCCGAGCGAGATCGCGGCCCTGCCTAGAAGCACCGAGATCATCGAGGGCACCTGAATGTACGTCGCCGTAAAGGGGGGCGAGAGCGCGATTGCGGCAGCTCATGCGCTGCTTGCAAAGGAGCGCCGCGGCGATCCTGCTGTACCCGAACTCACAACAGGCCAAATCCGCGAGCAACTCGCGCTCGCTGTGGATCGCGTCATGTCCGAAGGCTCGCTCTATGACCGAGATCTCGCTGCACTTGCTATCAAGCAAGCGCGCGGGGATTTGATCGAAGCCATCTTCCTCGTCCGCGCCTACCGCTCGACACTGCCGCGTTTCGGCTACGCCGAGCCAATCGAGACGAGCGAGATGGAGATCCGCCGTCGCATCTCGGCGACATTCAAGGATCTGCCCGGTGGGCAGGTGCTCGGACCGACTTTCGACTACACGCATCGCCTGCTCGACGACAGTCTCAATGAAGCTTCTGCATCCACTCCGCCAGCTCGCAAGGCCGTATCGGCGGACGCGAAAGTCCCTCACGTCTCCGACCTGCTCGGCGATCAGGGTCTGATTGAACCGAACCCGGAGGCCGGCAGCGATATGCCGGTCGGCGACCTGACGCGCGATCCAATCGCCTTTCCTGCTGAGCGCAACTTGAGGCTCCAGTCGCTTGCGCGAGGCGACGAGGGCTTCCTGCTCGCGCTCGGCTACTCGACGCAGCGTGGCTACGGGCGAACGCATCCCTTTGCCGGCGAGATCCGCATGGGGCACGTCGAGGTCCATCTTGTGCCCGAAGAACTCGGCTTCGCGGTGCCGCTCGGCACGATCGTAGTCACCGAGTGCGAGATGGTGAACCAGTTCAAAGGCAGCGCCGAGAGCCCGCCGCAGTTCACGCGCGGCTATGGCCTCACGTTCGGACATTGCGAGCGCAAGGCGATGTCGATGGCCCTCGTCGACCGGGCATTGCGCGCGCGTGAACTCGGCGAAGAGATCGTCGCGCTGGCGCAGGACGAGGAATTTGTTCTCTCACACGCGGACAACGTACAGGCGACCGGCTTCGTCGAGCATCTGAAGTTGCCGCACTACGTCGATTTCCAGGCCGAGTTGCAGCTCGTCCGCCAGATGCGCCGCGAGTGGGAAGATGCGGACCGCAGGGAGGCTGCGGAATGAGCGACGCGGCCGCCTACAACTTCGCCTACCTCGATGAGCAGACAAAGCGCATGATCCGTCGCGCTCTGCTCAAGGCCGTCGCCATACCTGGCTATCAGGTACCGTTCGCAAGCCGCGAAATGCCGATGCCCTACGGTTGGGGGACGGGTGGCGTGCAGGTAACCGCATCCGTGCTCGGGCGCGACGACACACTGAAGGTCATCGACCAGGGCGCCGACGACACCACGAATGCCGTCTCGATTCGCAAGTTCTTCGAGCGCACGGCCGGCGTCGCAACAACGACGCACACCAGCAGTGCAACGGTCATCCAGACGCGACACCGCATTCCCGAGGCACCGCTCAGCGAAGGCCAGATCCTCGTCTACCAGGTGCCGATCCCAGAGCCGCTGCGCTTTCTCGAGCCGCGCGAGACCGAGACACGCCGCCTTCACGCGCTCGAAGACTACGGCCTCATGCAGGTCAAGCTCTACGAGGACATCGCGCGGCACGGCCACATCGCGACGACCTACGCCTACCCCGTAAAGGTCGACGGCCGCTACATCATGGATCCTTCGCCGACACCGAAGTTCGACAACCCGAAGATGGATATGTGTCCGGCACTCCAGCTCTTCGGAGCTGGTCGCGAAAAGCGCATCTATGCGCTGCCACCCTATACGAGGGTCGTAAGCCTCGACTTCGAAGATCATCCCTTCGAGCCGACGAAGTTCGATCGCGGATGCGCGCTCTGCGGCTCCGAGGGCATCTATCTCGACGAAGTCGTCACCGACGATCGCGGCGGTCGCATGTTCGTTTGCTCCGACACCGATTTCTGCGAAAGCCGCCGTACGTCCCCGGACGAGCCCGCCCGTGCCCTGCACGAGGCCCAGCGATGAGCGCGCTCGACGAACGCCCGTTGCTCGTCGCCGAGGGGCTCACCAAGCACTATGGCGCACACCTCGGCTGTGCCGACGTCTCGCTGGATATTCACCAGGGTGAGGTTGTTGCCATCGTGGGTGAGTCCGGTTCGGGTAAGTCCACGCTGCTTGGCCTGCTCTCCACCCAGCTTCAACCGAGCGCCGGGAATGTTCGCTATCGGATGCAGGACGGCGCGGAGCGCGATCTCTTTACGCTTGGAGAAGCCGAGCGGCGTTTCCTGCTCCGCACGGACTGGGGCTTCGTGCACCAGGACGCGCGGCTGGGCCTGCGCATGAGCGTCACCGCGGGCGGAAACGTTGGCGAGCGCCTCATGGCGACCGGCTGGCGGCACTATGGCCGCATTCGAGCGGAGGCCGAGCAATGGCTCGAGCGCGTCGAGATCGCACGCGATCGCATCGATGATCGTCCCGATACGTTCTCCGGCGGCATGCGCCAACGCCTCCAGATTGCCAAGAACATGGTGACGCGCCCGCGCCTGATCTTCATGGACGAGCCGACCGGCGGCCTCGATGTCTCGGTGCAGGCGCGACTGCTCGATCTCATTCGCGGCTTCGTCGGCGATTACGGCCTCGCCGCCGTGATCGTTACGCACGATCTCGCAGTTGCCCGGCTGCTCTCGCACCGCATCGTCGTCATGCGGAACGGCCGCGTGATCGAAACGGGCCTCACCGATCAGGTTCTCGATGATCCGCGCGAGCCCTACTCGCAGCTCCTCGTCGCATCGATCCTTCAGGCATGACCGCCATGCCCTCGGACCGCGACATGATCCGTCTCGATGCCGTCGCCAAGACATTCGTGATGCATTTGCGTGGCGGCGCGCGGCTACCGGTCGTCACCCGCGTCACATTCGAGGTGCGGCGTGGTGAATGCGTCGTGCTCGGCGGCCCGTCGGGCACGGGCAAGTCGTCGATCCTCAAGATGATCTATGGAAACTACCGCGCAGACGGCGGCCGCATCGACATCAACGGCACTTCGGGCTGGGTCGACGTCGCGCGAGCAGTACCACGCGCCATGCTCTCGCTCCGGCAGAGCACAATCGGATATGTGAGCCAGTTCCTCCGCGTGATTCCGCGGATCGGCGCACTCGACATCGTCGCGTCCTCTGCTCGAGAAATGGGACTTGACGAGCCCTTGGCACGCGCCAGGGCAGCATCGTTGCTCGGAGTGCTCAATGTTCCTGAGCGCCTTTGGCACTTGCCGCCGGCGACGTTCTCCGGGGGTGAGCAGCAGCGCATAAACATTGCACGCGGCTTCGCGGCCGAACGTCCCATCCTGCTCCTCGACGAGCCGACCGCCTCGCTGGACGCCACGAACCGCACAGCCGTCGTCGAGTTGATCGAAGCGCGCAAGCGCGCCGGCTGCGCCGTTCTCGGGATCTTCCACGATGAGGACGTCCGAGATCGCGTCGCCGATCGAGTCATCGATGTCACACAATTTGCACCTGAGGCTTCAATCCGATGATGCGCGATCTCGTCCTCGGCAACGCCAAAGTCGTCCTCGCTGATGACGTCATCGAAGGATGGGTGGTCGTGCGCGGCGGCATGATCGCCGAGATCGGCCGCGGCCCCGCGCCGCGCGAGAGCCTGGATGTGTCGGGCGACCTTGTTATTCCTGGCCTCGTAGAGCTGCACACCGACCACCTCGAAACCCACCTCAAGCCGCGGCCGAAGGTCTACTGGCCTGAGGCTTCGGCGATCATGGCCTTCGATGCCCAGATCGCGGCATCCGGCATCACCACGGTGTTCGACTGCATCCGCGCCGGCCGGGATGTCGACTATGCTCCGCAAGCCAACGAGATCGTCTCGGTGATCGGGAGCCTCGCACGGGCGCGCGAACGCAATCTCCTGCGCGCCGATCATCGCCTGCACCTGAGGTGCGAGCTGACCGCCGATGGTGTACTGGCCGAGGCCGAGGCCGCCATGGCACACCACCGCGTGGATCTCATTTCTCTCATGGACCACACACCGGGTGCTCGCCAGTTCGCGAGCCTCGATGCCTGGCGCACCTACTATGGCGGAAAGTCCGGCCTGCCTGCCGAGCAGCTGGATCGACTGATCGAGAGCAAGCACGTCATGCATGAGCGCAACTACAAGTGCCATCGCCAGGCGATCGTCGCCATGGCACGCCAGCGCGGTGTCGTGCTCGCGAGCCACGACGACACCACACCTGCCCATGTCGACGAATCGATCTCGGATCGCGTGGCCATCGCCGAGTTTCCGACATCGCTCGAGGCTGCGCGCCTCTCGCACGAAGCCGGCATCGACGTGCTGATGGGCGCGCCCAATGTCGTGCGCGGCGGCTCGCACTCCGGGAACGTTGCCGCTGAAGCACTAGCGCGCGCGGGCCACCTCGACATCCTGTCGTCGGACTATGTGCCGGCAAGCCTGCTGTTCGGCGCCTTCGAGCTCGCGCGACGTGTCGAGGGCTTCGGCCTCCCCAAGGCCCTACGCACCGTGACCGTCAATCCCGCGCGCGCCGCAGGCCTCGACGATCGCGGAGAGATCGCCGAAGGCAAGCGCGCCGATCTCGTGCGCGTTCATCTCGTTGATGGCCAGCCCGTGGTCCGCGAAGTCTATCGGGAGGGTCGCCGTGTCGCTTGACGCGCTGCCGAGCGCCAGCGGCACCACGTCACTGGGGCCAGGCATTCTCGCACTCGTTGTCGGGGGGAGCGGCGTCGGCAAGGACGCGCTCATCGCCGGCGCCAGGACGATCCTGGCGCGCGATGGCCGGTTTGCCTTTCCCGAACGCACGATCACCCGCGCACCACACGATGCCGAGGACCATGCTTCACTAAGTGAAGCCGAATTCGCCACGGCCGCGCTCGAGGGGCGCTTCGCGTTCACATGGGAGGCACACGGCCTCAGCTACGCGCTGCCTTCGAGCCTCGACGAGATGATACGGCGCGGCCAGACGGTCGTCTTCAACAGCTCGCGCGCCATTATTGGCTCGGCGCGAAAGCGCTATGCGCGTGTGTGCGTCGTCCTGGTCGAGTGTCCGTTGGGAATTCGCGCGGAACGCCTAGCGCAGCGCGGTCGCGAAACCGCGGCGAGCATCGAGGCGCGCCTCATGCGGAAAGTTACTGAGTTCGATCCAAGCGAAGCCGGCGTTCTGATCGACAATTCAGGCGACCTCCACCATGGCGTGGACGCACTTGTCACCGCACTGCGATCTCTGCCCGCTAGCGTCTAGCGACCAAGGCTGATCGCGGGAACTTCAGCGCGGAGCGGGAATCGCTCGAGGATGACAAAGCGGTCGCTTCGCGTCGCCTGAGCCAGCACGGTGATCGTATCGATCCACACCGGTGCACTGATGCGCCTATAGAGGCTCCTCAGCACCTCCAGCGCCTGTTGCCGAAGGGCTCTCGGGATCGGGCCCGTCAGGGTCATATGGAAACGGAAGTCCTCGAAGACATAGGGGTAGCCCCAGCGAGCGAGATGCTCGTGCTGGCGTTGCGTGAGCGCCTGCGACAGGCGTCGCTCCCGGTCAGCGGAGTCGAGCGGCGCGCGCAGGTCGTCGAACTCGCGGACACAGGCGGCAGCCAGTCGATTGAGCTCGGCATCCTCAACGAGCGGGCACAGCGCGACGAAGGACTCGAGCGATACGACCTCCATGGCCGGCAGATAGATTGGCGCCCATTGGTTGCTGAAGGCAAATGCGCGCTCCAGCAGTTCGCCCTCCGTCGCCCCCGGCGCGAGTACGAATGGCGCTTTCAGAGTGGCGTGAAAGCCGTACCGGGCCGGCGTTTCCTGCGCAGGTACGAACCACGGCTCGTGCCAAAGTCCGTGCTGGGGATAGGGGACGCATTGGCGCACCTCGGCATCATAGCCAAGGATGGAGGAGCCCAGTCGCCACAGCGCCGTCTCTGGCGCCGGCGTGAAATAGATGGCGTAGCGCATCACGTTCAATGGTTAGCCGGATGTGGCAACAGGTTTGTGGCAACCTGGCGTCATGCAGGCGGGCATGTGAACGGCGGATGTCACACCGACGTCGCGCGACTCTGATGAGGAGAGTGCGGAAGCTTCCACTCGCGAGCCAGAAATGTCCGCCATAGTAGCCGCCGCCCTCGCCTTCGTCCTGACTGCGACGCTCGTCCACCTTCTCTCCATCGGTCTCGCAGCATGGCGATGCCGGCGATCCAAGGCGCCGAGCGCATCGTTCCGCCCGGCCATCGGGATCACGCTCGTCCGCACGATCCGCGACATCGGTGTCCACGAAAAAGACACGCTGCGCTCGTCGTTCGCACTCTCGCACCCAGATCACGAAATCCTGTTCTGCGCCGCATCCGAGAGCGACCCGGCCGTCTCGACCGTTCGCAAGCTCATGGAGCAGCATCCGCACGTCCGCGCCCGCCTGTTGATCGGCGACGACCGCATCAGCGCCAATCCAAAGCTGAACAACATGCTCAAGGGCTGGCGTGAAGCGCAGTACGATTGGATCGTCTTCGCCGATAGCAATCTCATGCTTCCGCCGGATTACCTCGAGCAGACCCTCGCGGCCTGGACATCGGATACCGGCGCCGTATGCGCGCCACCGATCGCCAGTCAGCCCACCGGCTTCTGGGCCGAGGTCGAATGCGCCTTTCTCAATACCTACCAAGCGCGCTGGCAGTATGCTGCCGACAGCCTCGGCCTCGGCTTCGCGCAGGGCAAGACAATGCTCTTCCGCCGCGACTTGCTCGAAGGTCAAGGAGGCATTGCAGCTCTCGGCTCAGAGCTTGCCGAGGATGCAGCGACGACAAAGATCGTTCGCAACGCAGGGCTCCGCATCCGTCTCGCCGGGCCCTCCTTCTTTCAGCCCCTCGGCCGGCGCACGACTGCTTACGTGCTGGCAAGGCAACTGCGATGGGCGCAACTGCGCCGCCTGACATTTCCGGGCTGGTTCGCGCTCGAACCTTTCACGGGCAGCGTGGCTCCCATGCTTGCGATGGCCGCAGCAGTTGACGCTCTCGATTTCCCTCCCATGCTGGCCATCGCTGGCCTGGCGGTACTTTGGTTCGGCGCCGAGGCGATTCTTGCGCGCATCGGTGGCTGGCACCTGACATGGCGCTCGCCACTTTCCTGGCTACTGCGGGATTTGCTCATTCCCGCAATCTGGCTGCGCGCATGGACCGCGAACGCCTATCAATGGGGCGGGCACAGGGTTGCATGGCGATCGGATCGTGCGGCCAGCATGACCAGCCAGAGTGCCCTCGGTACCGGGTGAGCGGAAGCTCGAGCCTCGGGGCAAATCAAACGATGGGCACACACTTGCCCGCCAAGACCGCGCCACGGATCGCCCTTGTCGAGGATGATGAGAGCCTCGCGCTCTTGTTGCACTACAACCTCGATGCCATGGGCTTTGTCGTCGAGTGGACCACTCACGGCAGCGTGGCGCTGAGGCGTCTCCTCAGTGATCCGCCAGACCTCGTGATGCTGGATTGGGTCATTCCGGGCATCTCAGGCATCGAGATCCTTCGACAGCTCCGCCAGAACGCCCACACGCGCACGCTGCCGGTCTTCATGCTTACCGGACGCACAGATCGCGAGGACCGACTACGGGCGAGCGAGCTCGGAGTCGATGCCTTCATCGCCAAACCGTTCGCGCTCGATGATGTGTTGGCACGGCTACAGCACCTTTTGCTGTCATCGGACTGATACTTGAATCTCTTAGGAACTGGCGCCATGCAATACGCCATCCCGCCCGAGCAGCCCTCAACTTCCCCAGAACTGCGCTATCGCGCCGTGTTCATCTCCGATGTTCACCTCGGCACACGCACGGCGCAGGTCCACGCCCTTCTGGAGTTTCTCCGCACCGTCGAGGCCGACACTTTCTACCTCGTGGGAGACATCGTCGACTTCTGGAAGGTTCGACGTGGGCCACATTGGCCGCAGGCACACAACGATGTGCTTCAGAAACTGCTTCGGAAGGTGCGCAAAGGATCCCGGATCGTCTTCATACCAGGCAACCACGACGAAGGTCTCCGCGACTTCTGCGGCATGCACTTCGGCGGCATCGAGATCCATAGAAGCTGCATCCACCTCACGGCGACGGGGCGACGCTTCATCGTCATGCACGGCGACGAGTTCGACATCGTCGTTCGCAATGCCCGCTGGCTCGCGTTCCTCGGCGATCGTGGATACGAGACTGCGCTCTGGCTCAACAACCCTTTGAATTGGATCCGACGCCACCTCGGGCTCGGGTACTGGTCATTCTCCGCCTACTTGAAGAACCGCGTGAAGAAGGCCGTGGCCTTCATCGGCGCCTACGAGGAGGCAGTTGCCGGGGAAGCGCGCCGGCACGGCGCCGACGGCATCATCTGCGGCCACATCCACTACGCCGCGGACCGCCACATCGGCGACATTCACTACCTGAACTGCGGCGATTGGGTCGAGAGCTGCACGGCAATCGTCGAGTCGCACGACGGTGAGATGCGCCTCATTCACTGGACTGCCGACGCTGCATGGAGCCAGACCCAGTCCGCCCAAACGCCGACGTACGCCGTTAGCTGATGCTTCGCGCGCCCCTATGCCATTCCTGCTTATGACAACCGAATGACAGGCGGCACCCTTGGAAATCGTCACATGACTGTAGCAGCCCCCTACTAGGTGTTGCCGGCATAGAGGTATCCAACTGCAAAGAGGTCACATGCTTGTACTCGACGGCGTCTCGCGGCGGTTTGGAAATGTCGCTGCTGTCACTGGAGCCTCGTTTCAGGTTGAGCGCGGCGGCTTTGTCGGCGTCATAGGCCGATCTGGCGCCGGTAAGTCGACCCTTCTGCGCATGATCAACCGCCTCGTCGATCCGAGCGATGGACGCATCATCTTCGAAGGACGCGATGTAACCTCGCTCAAGGGCCGCGAGCTCAGGCTCTGGCGGGCGCGAGCCGCGATGATCTTCCAGCAATTCAACCTCGTCGGCCGGCTCGATGTCCTGACGAACGTTCTGACGGGTCGCCTCGCAGATGTGTCGACGTGGCGGGCCATGACGCGCTCATGGAGCACGGACGACCAGGCCATCGCCTTCTCGGCCCTCGATCAGTTCGAGATCGGCACGCTCGCCGCGCAGCGCGCCGAGCAGCTCTCCGGCGGGCAGCAGCAGCGCGTGGCCATCGCGCGCGCCATGGTGCAGCAGCCTGATATCATCCTCGCCGACGAGCCCGTCGCCTCGTTGGATCCGCGCAACACGAAAATTGTCATGGATGCATTGCTGCGCATCAACAAGCACTACGGCATCACTGTGCTCTGCAATCTCCACTCGCTCGATCTTGCCCGCACGTACTGTGACAGGCTGATCGGCATGGCGGCCGGCCGCATCGTCTTCGACGCGGCTCCCGAGATGCTCACCGACGAAGTTGCACGCGAGCTTTATGGCCTCGAAGCCGACGACGTACTCGGCGGCAGCTCGGAGGCTCAAGACAACGAAAACAAGCAGGGCATACCTGCGCTCGGAGCGGCAGTCGCCGCCTGATCCGCTCGATGCGGCGGTGTGTGTACCGCCCGACAGCGGCCGCGAACGTCACGTCACCACGATCAACATTGGATAGGGGATATCATGCTGAACCGTCGCCTCGTTCTTGCCGGCGCTGCCGGCGTTGCGCTCACGAATGGCCTCGCGCTCGGTGCAGGCCCTGCCTCGGCGCAGGACTGGAAGTCGAAGTACCCCGAGCTGGTCTTCGCGATCATTCCGCACGAAAACGCTACGACGACGACGAACCGCTACACGCCGTTCGTCAACTACCTGAGCCGCGAGCTCGGCGCCAAGGTCACACTGCGCCTCGCCAACGACTATGCCGCGGTGATCGAGGGACAGCGCGCCGAGAACATCCACATTGCCATGTATGGACCGGCCTCCTACGCCCGCGCCCGCGCGACAGGCGTCAAGGTCGAGCCCTTCGCCATCGAGGTGAGCAGCGACGGCAGCCGTGGCTACCACTCGGTGCTCTACGTGAAGGCCAGCTCGCCCTTCCAGAAGCTCGAGGATCTCAAGGGCAAGAACCTCTGCCTCGTCGACCCCAATTCGACCTCGGGCAACAACGTGCCGCGTTTCGCCATGGACAAGATGGGAATCGATCCCGACAAGTTTTTTAGCAAGGTCGTCTACTCGGGATCGCACGAGAACGCCGTGATCGCAGTCGACCAGGGCACCTGCGACGGGGCCTTCAACTGGTGGAACGACGAGCAGGAGTCGAACCTCATGCGCATGTCGAGCCGCGGCCTCGTCAAGGCCGAGAACTTCCGCATGATCTTCAAGTCCGATCAGATCGTGAACTCGCCCATGGCCTATCTGGCGAGCCTGCCGGCGGACCTGAAAACCGCGATCCGTGATGCCGTTCTCAATATCGCGACCAAGGACAAGGCCACGTTCGACGGCATCTACGGCGGCAAGCAGCGGCCCTTCGAGGCCGTCGAGCACTCGGCCTATGAGCCCGTCGTCGAGCTGATCAAGTTCGTCGACTCGCTCAGGAAGAAGTCCGGCTCCTGAGGCCTCGGATCCTAGCGTGCGCGGGCGCGAGGCCAATGGCTGCGCGCCCGCGGCTCACACTCACGGAGGCCCTCATGTGGACGCGTCGATTCATTCTTACAGCGGCAGCAGCGACGCTGCTCACCGCTCCCGCCAACGGTGCCGACTGGCGCTCGCAGTATCCCGAGGTCGTGTTCTCGATTATCCCATCAGAGAATGCCGGCGGTGTGCTGAACCGGTATGAGCCGCTCATGCAGCACCTCTCAGATGTCCTCGGCGTCAAGGTGACACTCAGGGTCGCCAATGACTATGCGGCCGTGATCGAGGCCATGCGCTCTGGTCAAGTGCACGTCGCTCACTTTGGCCCCTCGGCCTACGCGCGCGCGTATCAGGTGACGAGCGGCGACGTCGAGCCGTTCGCGACGGCCAAAAACTCGGCCGGTGCCGTCGGCTACTACTCCGTGCTCTACGTGCGCGCCGACGACAAGGCGCAAAGCATCCAGGATCTGAAAGGCCGGAACCTCTGCCTGGTCGATCCGAACTCCACCTCCGGCAACAATGTCCCGCGCTTTGCCCTGGACAAGATGGGAATCGACCCGGAAGCGTATTTTGGCAAGCTTCTCTATGCCGGCAGCCACGAGAACGCCGTCACGGCGCTCCTGCAGGGAACTTGCGACGGCGCCTTCAACTGGTGGAATACCGAGACGGAGACAAACGTGCTCCGCATGGCAGCACGCGGCGCGGTGAAGCCCGAGAGCGTGCGCATCATCCTGAAGTCGGACCTTATTCCTGGGTCGCCGACCACGCTCAAGCGCACGCTGCCCGAGGCCATGAAGGCCGACATCAAGCGGGCATTCCTCGAGGCACCGGTGAAGGGCCGCGAAGCGTGGCTTCGCATCAGCGATGGTAAGGCGACCGGCTATCACGAGGTGAAGCACGAGGACTATCAGGTCATCATCGACCTCAACCGCTTCGTCGATCGCCTGCGTCGCAAGCCGTCATGACTGCGACTACGCCCGGCACAGCAGGCGGGGCTGCTTTGCTCCGCCTGCCCGACCACCAGATCTCGCCTTTGGCCGAAGCGTATGCGCGTGCCAATGCCGCGAAGCGGCGCAGCACATTGCTGCTGGTCAGCGCCTTCATCATTGCGGCACTGGTGGCCGCCGGGGTTGCGGAGGTCGATCCTGCGAAGCTATTCGCCAATATCCACCGTTTCACCAATTATATTGTACGGCTCTTCTATCTCGAGAGCGGCGCGCCCGTCTGGACTGATCCTGCGGAGTGGTTCTGGGGCTGGAAGAAGTGGCTCGCGCTTCTGGGCGACACGTTGCTGATCGCTTATCTCGGCACGCTACTCGGTGGCATCGGCGCGTTCTTTCTCTGCTTTCTCGCCAGCGCCAACCTGAACTCGAATGCCTGGACGCGTGGCCTCGTTCGTCGCTTCCTCGAATTCTGCCGGACGGTGCCCGAGCTGGTTTTCGCGCTCATCTTCGTCGTCGCGTTCGGCCTCGGACCTCTGCCGGGCGTTCTGGCGCTCGCAATCCACACGGCCGGCGCGCTCGGCAAGCTCTTCGCCGAAGTGGTCGAGAACATTGACATGAAGCCGGTGGAGGGCGTGACGGCCGGCGGCGCGACTTGGTGGCAGACCGTGCATCTCGCCGTCGTCCCGCAGGTACTGTCGAATTTCGCAAGCTACGGCCTGCTCCGATTCGAGATCAACGTGCGCGGCGCATCGGTCATGGGTTTCGTCGGCGCCGGCGGCATTGGCCAGGAGCTGATCGAGACCATTCGCAAGTTCTACTACTCGGATGTCTCCGCGCTCCTCCTGCTCATCATCGCAACGGTCATGATCATCGATGTCGCGACCGAGCGCCTGCGCCATCACTTCATCGGACAAGGAGTGCGCCTATGAGCGTGCGCCGCCCGTTGCTGCTGCCGGCAGCCCCGGAGATCCTCGCCGGCCAAGCTGGACTTATGCGAGCACAGTCACGCGCGCGCTTGAAGATGGCGCTGCTCGCGAGCGCGTTGATGGCGCTTGCCGTATTCGCATTCTGGCGGCTCGATGTTTCCTTCTGGCGGTTCGTGAAGGGGTTCGGCGAACTCGGCACCTTCGTCGTGCTCATGTTCCCGCCGAGCGCCGGCTCATGGGCAAGCGCGCTCGTCTATCTCCACGCACTTGCCGAGACCGTCGCGATCGCCTTCCTCGGCACGATGCTCGCCGCAATGCTCGCCTTTCCGCTAGGCCTGCTCGCGGCGCGGAATGTCGTGCCTGTCCGCATATTCCAGTTCCTGACGCGACGCTCACTCGACACCGTGCGTGGCATCGACACGCTGATCTGGGCGCTGATCTGGGTCAATGTTGTAGGTCTTGGCCCGTTTGCCGGCGTTCTCGCCATCATGACGTCGGATATCGGCACGCTCGGCAAGCTCTTCTCGGAAGCCATCGAGGCCTCCGACCGTAAGCCGGTCGAGGGCGTGACGGCAGCAGGCGGCAACCACTTGCACGAGATCCGGTTCGGCCTGCTGCCGCAGGTCATGCCCGTCATGCTCTCGCAGGTGCTCTATTTCTTCGAGTCGAACACGCGCTCCGCGACCATCATCGGCATTGTCGGTGCTGGAGGCATCGGGCTGCATCTCGTCGAGCAGATCCGCACCTTCGAGTGGGATCGCGTCTCCTTCCTGATTCTGCTGATCCTCGCCGCGGTTATGGCAATCGACTGGCTCTCCGCCCGCCTGCGGCACACCATCATCGGCAGGTCCGCGGTCACGGTGTGAGCAAATACATGGCCGCATGGGCGAGCGCGCTTCGCTGCTCAAGCCCGCCCGCGCAAGGGTCAGTAGCGAAAGGTCCCGGAGAACAACGTCATACCGCCATCCATCCGGTTCTTCGCGCCGAATTCCTGATAGTGACGAAGATTAAAAATCAGCGGCGTCGTGCCCACCATGGTGGTGTAAACGGCACCTGCACCGATGGCATCGACGCTTCCAATATACGAGCCGAGCCGCGCCCCCGAACCGGTGTCTCCGTTCAGCTGACGATAGTTGTAGCCGACGACGCCGAGGACCAGGCCTTTGGACACTTCCTTGCCAATGGCCCACTCGAAATGAAACTCATGCCCAGATAGGTAGTCGGTCTTGTCGTTCTCGAAGTTGAACGTGAAGCCGAACGTGCCGTTGAACTGGAACTTGGACGTCGGCTCTTCCCAAGTGAACGACCAACCGGTGTCGATACCTGGCCGATGCAGACCAACAATTGGCTCGAAGCCGACCTTGTAGCGGCCCGTCGGTGCGACTGCCTGCACGTAAAATAGGTGGGCGAATGTGCCACTCTGATAACCGAGCTGCGCTCGTCCGTTGATGTCACCAAGACCCCAGCCATCGGTTTGGCGGCTGACAGTCGTCACTGGCCCCGAAACTTTGGCAGTGATATCGACATGCCCAGCTGGAATTGTCAGTGCGATAGCGACTTTGCCTCCGAACAAAGTCGTCCCGGGAACCCAGAGGGCGTTCACCGCACTCATAAAGGCTTTGAGCTGGGCGCCCGCAGTGAACACTTGGCCGCCGAAATCGATCGTGGCGTTTGTGTTGCCCGAGTAGTAGCTCATCACTGTGGTGACATAGGTGCCTGGTGGTGGCGTCGCTCCGGCTCCAAATGCCGAGCCGCCCAGACCGTATGTGGAAAATCCGTACTCAGCGGCATCTGCACGCGGAACGGGAGCCAGAATTGCCGCCACAAATGCCAATGCCAACAGTATCTGCGGCTTTCGCATAGAGGCACCCTCGCCATTGGGACGACGAATTGAATCTCGCTAACAGGATTCGCAACCGCAGAGTGTCGCCGCCCCGCCACGGCGACTGACCAATTAATTTGAACGCTGAGCAATATTACCACGTGTTGGCAGCAACACCGTTAGTCGGACGGCTGGAACACGCGGCCCCAATCACGCCGCATGCTCACGAGCGTAATCCCGTACGCCCCGGCATGGTCCAATGCCTTGGAGAGTGGACTGAGCTTGAAGTCTCGATCGTAAGCGACTTCCCGGTCGGCATCGTCATGATGCAGCAGGAGCGCGAGGCGAGGACGATCTCCCGACATCGTGTACCGGAGCATCTCGAGGTCGCCATCCGAATTGCCGAATGCAATGATTGGGCGCCGCCCAATGAATTGACCTATGTGCTGCGGTTTTGCCTCGCGGTCCTCGACGCCCTCAGCCTCGTCAGACTTCACAAGAACTGCGCGATCGTCTCGCACGACAAAGCGTAGCTTCAGGCTCGAGCCGATGACCTGCTCCCTCGGTATTCCATAAACCTCCTCGGAAAACGTTCTCATGAACTCAACGCCGCTTCCTGAAACGATGTACGTCTTGAAGCCATTTGCGCGCAGGAATTCGAGCAGCTCCAGCTGAGGCAGGTACGCCATCGCAGTAAAGCGACGGCCGGAGTCTGGGTGTTTTGCATCCCGCATCCACTTTCTTGCTGCTTCATCGAAGGCCTCGACGGTCATTCCTGCATGCGTTGTGAAGAACAGCTCTGCGATGCCCCTTGGACCGAGTTCGTGAAGCGTCTTGTGGTCGCCCTCAATGAGGGCCTTGAATGGATGGCGATCCCGCATCGAGGCATTGTTCGCAGCGAGCTCCTTTACGCGATCGATGAGGAAGTAGCCCTGTACGGAGGTCGGCTGCTCGCCCCAGAGAGTTCCGTCATTGTCGAATGTCGCGATGCGCTCTGCTCGAGGGACAAAGTCCGCGTGCCCGACCATCGTCACGCGAGCGACAAAATCGACAATGGCGCTTTTTACTGCCCCGTCTCTCCATGATGGCAGAGGATCGGCGCGGGCGATCGTCGCCAGCGTCGCGACCGCTATCGCGAGAGCGGCAAGGCCTCCGGTAACGCGCCAAATCCGAACTATCAGTGCGCGAGCAACTGTAACATTCATGTTGGCTTACCTTCGTGCTTGAACGCGTGCGCCCTGCGTCTCAATCGAAGTGAGAACGCTACGAGAATGGCGCCGTAGAGAATTGCGTAACTTGCGATAAGCAATACGAGCGCGAGTGCTCCTGTGCCTGGGCGCATAAACAGAAGCAGGCCGAAAAGCACAGAGAGAACTCCGCCGGCGATCAACCACCACTCCCCCTCGATCTCGTGTCGCGCGACGAATGCGCCGACGACCTGCATGACCCCGGTGACGACCGCCCAAGCGGCAATGCAGAACAGCAACACGATGCCGGAGATGCCGGGCCATGACAGAGTGACGACGCCGGCAGCAATGCCGATCACGCCGACGAGTGCGAGCCACCATCTCGATCCTTGAGAGCCGCCCCGGATTGCCGCGACGATCGCAAGTATACCATCGGCAAGCGCGAAAATTCCGTACAGCAGGATCAATGTCACGAGCGAGATGCCGGGCCATATCATCGAGAGAATGCCGAAAATGATGGCCGCAGCGCCGCGCAGGAAGATCAGCCACCAATTGTCGGCGAGGGCCTGCAATACGGGACGTACCGGCGGCATCGGGGTTCCTGTAGTCGGGTATTCTCCGGGATGAGTACGCATACGAAAGCTCCGTGGTTAGACTCGGCATAATCCTGTTGACAGCCCGCATCGCGCAATCGGATCGACACGGCGACAATGGCGACTACACATGGTCCGCCTCCGCTCCTCGCCGAAGCGGAGCCGACGAGCGAGTGGTGTTGTTTGCTTCCTCCTCGCGCTGTCTCGTTTCGGCCATATCGCGCTCCAGGAAGTAGTTGAGAAATGTGCGTATCACCGCGATCGAGCCCAGTCGGGCGATCGCTTCCCAGCTTGTCGCATTGGCCGTCTCGATAATGTCGGCCGCGAGCTGGAATGTGAGGCCGGCCACCAGCCATCGCGCAAACCGAAGCCAGATCTCCTGTCGCTGTTGGTCTGTCCCTCTCACAAGAAGCAATCGCACGACCGCTATGAAGGCCTGCACGCTCCCGAAGACGACAATGGCGAGTGCCATCGCATCGATGACGAGAACGGCACTGCGACTGAGAACCTGCAAACCTTCTTCCATGACACCGCAACTCATACCCTTTCAAGTTGAGCGACCTCTTCGTGCATGAAGATGGAGTTCCAATCCCGCTTCATGCTGACGATCGTGAAGCCGTACTCTTCCGCCCTATCCAAACCCTCGGCCAGCGGGCTCACTTTGAAGTCGCGGTCATAAGCGAACTCCCGCTCCTCATCGTCGTGATGAAGAACCAAGGCCAGTCTCTTCCCGCTGCCGGACATCGCGTAGCGGAGCATTGCAAGATCGCCATCCGAATTCCCGAAGGCCAGGATCGGGCGGCGACCGATGTGTAGACCAATGTTCACAGGCTTCATCTCGCGGTCGTCGAAGCTGTTGAGCTCGGCGAGCTTCAGGAGTTGGGCCTTGCGATCGATGATTTCGTAGCGCGTCCTGACGCTCGACCCGATCACATGCTCGGGCGGCACGCCGTACACCTCCTCTGAGAACGCACGTATGAGATCTATGCCGCCTCCGGAGACGATGAACGTCTTGAAGCCGTGCTTGCGCAGGAACTCCAACAGCTCGCGCTGCGGGCGGTATGCCAATTGAGTGAACGGCACGCCAAACTGGGGATGCCGCGCCGTCGCCAGCCAATCTCGAGCGAGGATCATGAATTCATCCTCGGTCATGCCGGCGTGCGCGGCAGCTCCCGCCTCGAAGAACCCCTTCTTGCCCAATGCACGAATGGTCTTCATGTCGCGCTCGAGGAATGCCTTGAATGGTTGCCGGTCGCGCAGGGTTGGATCCCGATCGGCGAGAGCTTTCAGTCGCTCGTGAGCGAAGAAGAACTGCACCTGCAGCGGTTGCTCGCACCAAAGCGTTCCATCGTTGTCGAATACGGCAATCCGGTCGGCCGCGCGCACGAAGTCCGGGCCCTTGGCACTTGTGACTTGCGCCACGAAGTCGAGAATGGCGGACTTTGCCGGGCCGTCTTTCCATGACGGAAGTGAGTTCATCGGCACGCCTCCTCGCTAAATGCATCCTTCGAACGCTTCATTCCCGACCGGCGAGGCCTCGCTACCTGGGCATTAGCTTCTCGACGATCTGATCGACGCTGAAGCTTGCCGCCTTCTGACGTGGCGGGAACTCCTTGAAGCTCTCGAGCCATTCGTGGACGATCGCCTGTGCGGCGTACTGGAACGGGACGTGCTCGATGAACCAGTCGTTGTACTTAAAGCTTTCCTCGCCGCGCTCGAACGGATCGGCGCGAAGATCGAATATCTTCGGGATTCGCAAATTCGATAGCTGCTCGCGCCAGACATCGATCCCGGTAGCGCGCTGCTCGGCGAATACGATCTTGTACTGGTCGGCGCGGAGCGCCATCAGGTCACCGTCATCGCTCCAGTAGAGGAAGCCTTCTCGCGGCGACTTCTTCTCCTTGCCGGAGAGGAATGGCACGAGATTGTAGCCATCCAGGTGGACCTTGAATGTCGTGGCGCCGGCTTTGTAGCCCTTCTTCACTTTCTTAACGAGGTCAGGCTCGCCCGCAGCTGCGGCAAAGGTCGGAATGAAGTCCTGCAGCGAGCAGATCTCGTTGATGACGCGCCCGGGCTCGATCACGCCCGGCCAGCGCATCACGCATGGCACGCGCCAGCCACCTTCCCAGTTCGTATCCTTCTCACCGCGAAATGGCGTGCTGCCGCCATCCGGCCATGACATGACCTCGGCACCATTGTCCGTCGTGAACACAACGACGGTATCCTCGGCAACGCCGAGATCGTCGAGCTTCTTGAGAAGCTGACCAACGTAACCATCGAGTTCGACCATGCCGTCAGGGTAAAGGCCGTGTCCGCTCTTGCCCACCGACGACGGCTTGAGATGAGTGAACACGTGCATGCGCGTCGTATTGACGTAGCAGAACCAGGGCCCTCCCTCCTTCGTCTTGCGCTCCATGAAATCGAGCGCCGCTCCCAAAAATTCCTCGTCCACCGTCTCCATCCGCTTCCGTGTCAGCGGACCGGTGTTCTCTATGGTCTGTTTGCCGACCTTGCCGAATACGGGATCGACGGTCGTGTCGTCCTTGTCGGTGGCTTTGCACTTGAGAACGCCGCGCGGTCCGAATTTCTTTCGGAAGTTCGGGTCCTTCGGATAGTCGGGGTACTCCGGCTCCTCCTCGGCATTGAGATGATAGAGATTGCCGAAGAACTCGTCGAAGCCATGCACGGTCGGCAAGTGCTCGTTGCGATCGCCGAGATGGTTCTTGCCGAACTGTCCGGTTGCATAACCCAAGTTCTTGAGGAACTGCGCGACAGTCGGGTCCTCTGCTTTGAGTCCGCGTGTAGCGCCCGGCATACCGACCTTCGTCAGGCCTGTGCGAATCGGCGATTGCCCGGTGATGAATGCCGCGCGCCCCGCTGTGCAGCTCTGTTGGCCATAGAAGTCCGTGAAATTCGCACCTTCCTTGGCGATGCGGTCGATGTTGGGCGTGCGATAGCCCATGATGCCATTGTTGTTGCAGCTGATGTTGAACCAGCCGATGTCGTCCGACATGATGAATAGGATGTTCGGCTTGCCGGTCTTGGCCATCTGTCAAACTCCTGTCCTTCAACCAAAGGGGCCAAACTCGAGAAGCATGTCGGCGATCGCGAGAACGCCGACCGCAAGCAAGGCAATTGCAACTATCAGTGTGAGGGACACCGGAAAGACGCTCTCTCCGTGGATCAGCCCTTCAGTGCGCATCTCGTCTCGCATATGACGAAGGCCGAGCATGAACTGAACGTGATAGACGATGCCGAGGACGAGCATCACGATGCCGAGGAGCACAAGCGTGATGCCGAAATTGCGCGGTGCGCCGGCATGCGTGAGCGTGCCAGCCTCTTTCAGTTTCCCGAAGAACTGGAAGATCGTGAAACCGAAGCCAATCAGAGAGAGAGACGTCCTGATAACCGACATCAATGTGCGATCTGCGCTCATGCGTGTGCGCTGGAACGACATCCCCGTTCGGCGCATCGACATCTCTGTCCGCTCTCCGGAGAGATCCGTGCGGTACTCCGAGAGGGACGTTCGATGCTCTGAGAGCGATGTCCGGTGATTGGATAATCCGGTCCGGTACTGTGAGTATTGGACTGACGCCAAATCGGGCTTGGATTGATCGACATTCGGCACGGGAGGCGGTTGCTTTTCCTGCAGCCGTGCGGGTCTTTCATGGTGATCTGAGGTTCCCGCGAGCGCCATATTACTTGCTCCTGTTTGGGCCCGATTGGCCTGGTTGGGTCGGGGAGCGCCAGCGCCGCGCCAGAAACGCCACAGGACCGCGGAGCACGACGTAAGGCAGGAAGGCGAGGGTGAGGGCGACGATCACCGCCTCGGCCGGATAAAAGGTCTTCAGCACGGTGACCTGGTAAATCGCATCCATGGCCAGCCCGAGCAGAATGATGCGGGCGGTGGAGACGAGTGCCTCCTCCAGGCGCTCGATACGCTCGTGTGGCTCGTGGCCCCTGCTCCAGAAAACGAGAGATCGACCGGAGCGCGCATCAGCGAGCCCATCATGTATCGCGGCTATGATGGCCATCGTTGGCTGCAGGATGTACCTGAAGCTCATCGGGCCGCCTGGACGTTCGACGAGGTTTCGCCAGAGGCGGGTCCAGGCGTCTGCCGACATGCCATACATGATCGGCCCGGCGAGCAGCAGGAGCACGATCAGGAGGAGCGCCAGCTTAGCCAAGGGCGTCAGCGACGGAGTGTGCATCTCGCTCATCGCGATCAACCTCGGTCGGTGGCTGGCCCGCCGCATTCACGCCGGACCAGCAAGTATGACTAGCGAGGACACGCGTCCCAGAAGCCCTTGGTTCGAGATGCGTCGGTGTAGAACCAGCACATTCCGGGTGAAGGAGGCGCGCCGGCCCAGGCGTACGCCGTTGCTGCCGTGACGAAGCCAACTGCGGCGCCGGCCGCGATCGCTCCACCCGGTCGCCACCAATAGTTGGCGGGACGCGCCCAGTTCCCAACGGCACCCGGCGCGGTTCGACGAACCGCTGCCGTGGTGCGGCGAGTGACGTCGCGATTGCGCGTCACGTCGCGATTTCGAGAAACATCGCGGTTACGCGAGATGTCGCGGTTTCGCGACATATCTCGATCGCGCACGGCAGCCCTGTTTCCCGCCCGCGCGCCGCCACCGCGGAACTCGCCTCCTCCTCTTCTCGCCATTCCACCGCCCCGCGCCCCGCCGCCGCCTTCGCGACGCGCCAGCTCGATGGCCGATGAAGCCTCGATCGCCGACTTTGCGAGAGCCAGAGGCGACGCCTGGCTAGACGTCGGGATAAGCAATGCGCCAATCGCAAAAGTGAGGAACGCAGCGTATTTCTTCATGACGCACTCCTTCCATGTTTGCGACCTGGATGATCGCAGAGGGCATCGAGTTCTTCTCGAATGCCGCTAAATCTCTCCCCGATCTGGCGGCCACGACGCCAAGGCCTTCTGCCGGCACGGCAATAGCTCACAACTACCGTCCACCTATGAGGAGCGACATCGGGGAAAGCCCGGAAATATACGGGCGATCAATGGGCGATCGCGCCATTGCACGCAGGCCCAGACATAGGGCGATTGCATCCAGCAGCGGACTGATCCGCGGCTCATCCCAATGGGTCACAGAGTGCTGGTGGGCCGCGGACAATCCTGCATGGCCGCGCGCGAAGGAACTCGATGCTCACTTCCTGTCGAGTACATGGACAGGCGTCCAGTCGCTGGGCGACGGTCCGTCCATAAGTAGCCTGCAACGCTCCAGGAAATGCTGGGCAGGCGGATCGCTCTCAGAGATCTTCTCGAAGTTTCGGCAGGCTCCCGCGAAGTCCTTTGCTCGCCAGCAGCGGAGCCCCTCCGCATAGATCGTCAGAATTGCGGCACTCTCCTGCGAGATCTCGCCTGCGAGGCCCATCGGCTCAAATATCCGCACATTTCCGGTGCGGCCCACGACCCGTATCGTATCGATCTCCCGCCATGCGATCTCCGGGCCGGCCGACTGGACTGTCGCTTCGGATGCAAGGATTGCCGTTCCGTAGAGCTTGTTGGCGCCCTCGATACGCGTTGCGAGGTTGGCATTATCGCCGATCACCGTGTAGTTGAACCGCCGCTTGGATCCGATGTTGCCGACGATCCCAACGCCCGAGTGCAGGCCAACGCGCTGATGGAGTGTGCGACTTCCGAGTGCGCGAGCAGCAGCATTCATCTCGCCGAGCCGCGTGCGTGCAGCAAGCGCCGCCTTGACGGCATGAAGGGCGTGCTGGGCGTCGTCCGCCGGAGCCCCGAACACCCCGTCGATCGCGTCGCCGATATACTTGTCGATGAACCCCTCGTGGGCCATGACGATATCGGTCATTGCAGTCAGGTATTCATTCATCAGCGCCACGAGCTCTTGTGGCCCGATGTCCTCAGCGAGCTTGCTGAACCCCGCGAGGTCGGATCGATACAGCGTCACCGTGCGCCGTTCGCCGCCGAGCCGCAGTTTGTCGGGATGGCGCGCCAGCTCCTCGACGATGCTGGGCGCCATGTAGTGACTGAAAGCCCGCCGAACCAAGTTTCGCTCGCGCGTCGTATGAAAATAGAAGAAGCCCGTGCAGAAGATGTAGAGACCCGTCAGCGTGAGGAATGGAAAGGACGGATCGAGCAAGGATCCCGCGGAGGCGCGCGCCCACCATGCCGCAGCCAGCACGGCCACCAGCGAGGCCGCACCCGCAATAGCGCCGAGGATCGGCCCGGAGCGCCGCACGAGGACAGCAAGGAGTAGTCCCGCAAGGATGGTGAAGGCGACTTCGAGGCCCGAAGAGAGGTCCGGCCGACGGAGCATGTTTCCAGCAAGAATCTGCTCAATGGCCTGGGCGTGCACCTCGACGCCGGCAACGACGGAATTAAGGGGCGTCGCCCGCATATCGAATAGGCCAGGGGCGCTCGTGCCGATCAGCACGATGCGATCAGCGATGTCATCGCGTGCGACGCGACCCTCGAGCACGTCGACGGCAGAACGGAAGCGGTTCGCGTCGTGGGGCGTAAAGGACAGCCACATCTGGCCGGCATGATCGGTCGGAACGGTATACTTGCCGATCCGCAGCGAAGTAATGCCGGTTTCGTCAACGAACGGCGTCTCTCCGCTCGCCGTCGATGAGCGCACGGCGATGGTGGTCGCACCAGCCTTGAGCCGAATAGCCTCCGCTGCCAGGGAGGGCGCAAGGTCATTCCCGAGCCGCACCAGCATCGGAACCTTGCGGACGACCTGGTCATGCTCGGGGAACCAGTTCAGGACCCCGAGAGCCGCTGCGGCATCCTGCAAGCCCGGCACGTTGGCGGTTACGGCAGGCAGATATGGGACATGGCGTGCGGGATCTGTGCCGAGCAGGGCAAATCCGGCCTTCGACACCAGTGTGGGCTCCGAAGTCCCACGACGCCCGATCATGCCAAGCACGACCGGCGCGCCTTCCATGGCTTTGATCAGCCGCCGCTCGCCGGATGGCAGTGCCGCCAGCTTCTGCACGAGTGGCTGCATGTCGGGGGCAGTTCTAATATTCTCCGGGAGTTCCGCCACCACGCCCGCTTCCGTATTTGCAAGCACGATATCGAAGGCGATGACCTCGGCACCAAGCACCCGCAGCCGCTCGACAAGATCAGCCAGGACATCACGTCGCCAGGGCCAAGAGCCAAGCGCGGTGAGCGATCGCTCGTCGATATCGATGATGCGCACGGGATAGGCCGGGTCTGCCTGGCGGGGCAGGAGTTGCTGCAGCGTATCGAAGGCGATCAGCCTCATCCTGGCCAGGGGCTGCGGATCAGCCCAACGCAGGACGGATGCAGCACCGAGCGCGAGCAAAACAGCCAGCCAGTACATCGCGCGCGTGCGCAAGACGCCTCCCGGATTTGAGAAAGTCGGCAGTAAGGCTCGCCGGCCAGTTCTTCTGTACGCTCAGAGAGCCCCATGGTAGCGTCGTCTACTGACAAAAAGCTATGCTCATATGAGGGTTGCATGATTTGCGCGCGTGCGTGCAATAAGGAGACCTGGGTGCGAAGTGCGTGCGCGGCCTCCATTCTCATTCTAGGCTGGGTGGTCGGAGCGGGCATAACCGTTGCGAACGCGAGCACGACCGAACCCGAAGTCGGCACTACCGTGCTTGCGAAGCAGAGGGTTTTGGGCATTCGCGGCGACGACCACAGACAGCTCAAGACAGGTTTTCGCGTCCATCGCAATGAGCTGGTCCGCACAGGCCCCAAGGCTCATGCGGAACTCCAGCTCGATGACAACACCAAGCTGGCCCTCGGGCCGGACGCCGAGCTTCGGCTCGACGAGTTTGCCGTAGCACCCGAAAGCGATACTCGGGCGATTGCCGTGCGCTTTCTGAAGGGGACGCTGCGCTTCCTCACCGGGCGCCACGCAAGCGAAAGCTACAGGATCGAAACCCCGACGGCGACCATCGGCGTTCGCGGCACGGTCTTCGACCTCTACATAAGTCCGCAGGGCGACACGTTCGTGCTTTTGCACCAGGGCGAGGTCGAGATTTGTTCCCGCGCGCGCGCCTGCCGCTCGCACCGGCAGGTCGGGCGCGTGATCCAGGCCACGGTTCTCGGCGTGGTCTCCGATCCCATGAGATGGACATCGAGCCTGGTTCGCGGCGTGGGTGTCCGCCAAGCATTTCCGTTCGTCGGCCGCCGGCTTGCCATCGATCCCGTCCGGCGCCTCTCACACCGAGCCATCACCGACGAATTCCGCGCCCTGGAAAAGGGCGGGAAGTCGATCGAAAAAACACTGAGAAAGATTTCGCCATTCTGACATGCCGACGGGAGGTCCTCGGGCTGCCGAAGCCCCAGGCAATGCGCGCCCGTGACTTCAACCACATCTGCGCGAATATCGGAGCGGGGTGCCGGGCGGCTCTCCGGGCTGCTTGAAGCGCGCTGCACGCGACGGAGCACATGACAATTCCCTGGATCGATCTACTCGGCTACTTTGGCGCATCGCTGACGCTCTGCGTCTACTCAATGAAGAGAATGATCCCTCTTCGCATCGTCGGCATCTGCGCGAATTGCGTTTTCGTCGTCTACGGCTTTCTTGGCGCCGTCTATCCACAGATGGTGCTGCATGGCATCCTGCTGCCGATCAATGTCTTTCGATTGCGCGAAATGCAGACGCTCGTCCGCAAGGTCGAGGCCGCCTCTCAGAGCGACCTCAACATGGAGTGGCTCAAGCCCTATATGAGCCGCCGCGTCGTCCGCCGCGGCGAGGTGCTCTTCAGCAAGGGCGATCTGTCGTCGGACATGTATTACACGGTCGCCGGGCGATACCGCCTGAAGGAGATCGAGCAGGATATCGGCCTCGGTCAGTTGATCGGTGAACTCGGCCTGATAGCGCCTGAGAACAAGCGCACGCTCACATTCGAGTGCGTCGAGGATGGAGAGCTACTGGCCATCAGCTATGACCACGTCAAGCAACTCTACTTTCAGAACCCCGAGTTTGGATTCCATCTCCTGCAGCTCACCAGCCGGCGTCTCTTCAAGGATATCGAGCGGCTGCAGGAGCGCGCTGCGGCGGCCGTTGCGGTCGCCAATTCGACCGGCTAGCGTCAAGCGGCCGCAACCAGGATGCAAGCCACATGACAGTGATCCCGGCCGTCAATGAGCTGATCGCCAACGTGAGCGAGCCATTCGAGCGTGCGCGGGCGATGCCGCCGAGCGTCTACACGAGCCCGGAGTTCCTGGACCGCGAGCTGAAGGATGTGTTTGCGAAGGAGTGGATCACGATCGGCCGTGCCGACTCACTGCGCAAGCCGGGCGACTACATCACCTACGAGCTCGCGGGCCGGCCGATCTTCGTCATTCGTGACAATGACGGAAAGCTGCGCGCCAAGTCGAATGTGTGCCTCCACCGCATGTCGACGCTGCTCGAGGGCGCGGGCAACAAGCGGGCAATCGTGTGCCCCTACCACGCCTGGACCTACAATCTCGACGGCACGCTCAGAGCGGCGCCCGCCATGCACCTCAACAGCGAATTCTGCGCCGAGCACTATCGGCTGCCGGCCGTCCGATGCGAGGAGTGGCTCGGCTGGATCATGGTGACCCTCAATCCCGAGCTGCCGCCTGTCGCGGAGCATCTGGCCGAAGTCCGGGGCCTCGTCGACGACTTCGCCATGGAGAACTACACCGAGACGTTTCGCGAGACGCACATCTGGGACACCAACTGGAAGATCCTCGCCGAGAACTTCATGGAGAGCTACCATCTGCCGATGTGCCATGCGGGCACGATCGGCGGCCTCTCCAAACTCGACGAAATGGATTGCCCACCGGGACTGCCGACGTTCAACTATCATACGATCCTGAAGGACGGCACGCTCAAAATCGCGCTCGCGCATCCCGACAATACGCGCATGAAGGGTGATCGGCGCCGCACGACATTCCTGCTCGCGGTCTATCCGAGCATGCTCGTCACCCTCACCCCCGGCTACTTCTGGTATCTGTCTCTCCATCCACACGGCGTCGGTCAGGTGCACATGATCTTCGGCGGTGGGATGTCGCCGGATTTCGTCAACTCGCCGGATGCGCAGGCGAGCTTCGCCCAGCTCAAGACTTTGCTCGACAAGGTCAATGTCGAGGACCGCGGCTGCACGGAAAAAGTCTATCGCGGTGTGTCGGCGGATTCCGCTCGTGGCGGGCACTTGAGCCATCTGGAGCGCCCGAACTACGATTTCGCGCAGTATCTTGCCGAGAAGACCGGCGGCTTCAGGCGCCAGTTCGAGAGCGCTTCCGGCTGAGGCCGCCTAGTGGCCGCCTCCACCGGGCGCGGGCGCTGCGGGCGGACGCTTCATCACGAGCGCCAGCACAGCGAGGGCCATGAACAGGAACGTCAACACCAGGAACACATCCGCAAAAGCCATCACCACGCCCTGGCGATGCACGATCAGATTGAGCTGCTTCAGTGCCATTGCCTGCGCATC
>VFQP010001101.1_pt1 | contig 39813 bp, 34 predicted proteins | sample 3512351 | NCBI WGS metagenome assembly VFQP01 (sample SAMN10412372, study PRJNA504923) | tailings metagenome | isolation source: Relicate 1 Philex TSF1 revegetated site | place: Philippines: Tuba, Benguet | collected 2017-08-29
GCGCGCAAGCACCAGGTGGCCGAGCAGGTCATCGCGCGCCTGTCGGCCTTCATGGACGCCGAGGCGCTGCGCGCCGTGGCCGACGGCGTGGCCCTGGGCCTGGACGACATGGAAGCCGCGTCCGCCAGCGCGCAAGAGCTGCAGACCAAGCTGCGCGAGCTGAGCACCACCGGCGTGCCCGCCACCGTGACGGCCGAGTTCGACCAACGCACCGACAAGCCCGTGCTGCGCATCAGCCGCCGCCACCACGGCAACATCAAGAGCAGCGTCATCACGCAGGACTTCGTGCACGGCGCTGACTACGCTTCGCTGGCCGAAGCGGCCAACACCTTCCGCGGCCTGCTGGGCGAAGGTGCCACTGTGGCGCGAGGCGAAGGCGACAAACGCCGCGAGCAGCGCGTGGGCGACTTCCGCGAAGCCATGCAGTGGCTGCTGGGCGAAGCCGAGCGCACCACCGCGCGCCAGCGCTACAAAGGCCTGGGCGAGATGAATCCCGAGCAGCTGTGGGAAACCACCATGGACCCGACCGTGCGCCGCCTGCTGCGCGTGCAGATCGAAGACGCCATCGAGGCCGACAAGGTCTTCACCATGCTGATGGGCGACGAGGTGGAGCCACGTCGGGATTTCATCGAGACGAATGCGCTGAGAGCGGCGAATATTGACGTCTGAGGGCGTTTGTAGACAAACGCATAACCGGAGAAAAAGAGGCCCATAAGTTGAGAAACTTGTGGGCCTCTTGCTTTGATGCGACCGGAAGCTGTTGCGCCACTGGGATGCTTCTTCTTCGGATGCAAAAAAACTCCGCCAACTCCGTCTCCTATGCCTGCCCTGGGCTCGGCTGGGAAGTCGTGGCCAGGTTTGCCTTTTTGACATGGCTTCTCTCTAAATAAACCACTCCAGAGAGGGGGGTGGTTACCTAGACTGGAAAAGACGACAGACAGCGTTTGGCTGTTCTGCGGTTTTTATTTTCCGGCCCGTGGATGTGGGGTCATATTGGTGGTCCCCCATGAGCGAATACCTGGCTTTCCGTGTAGGCAAAGAAGAATACGGTATCAACATCCTGAGCGTTCAGGAATTGCGGCAATTCGAAGTGCCCACACGCATTGCCAACGCGCCTGCGCACCACCTGGGCGTGGTTGATCTGCGGGGAACCGTGGTTCCCATCATTGACCTGCGCGTGTTGCTCCTCCAGGACGCGGGCGCCTTCACGTCGGAGACAGTGGTTGTCTTCGTAGTTCAAGGTCGCGATCTGATTGGCTTGGTGGTCGATGCGGTCAACGACGTTGTGGCCCCGACCGAACAACAGGTTCACGCCGTTCCCGCCCTTGGGGCTACCGCACGCGATGGCGCGCTGGTCGATCAGATCGCCACGCTGGCCAGCCGCAATGTACTGCTGACCAGTGTCGCCGCCTTGCTGGGTGATGTCGGCTCGATGCCGGCCACGCCGGCTGCTTTGGTGTGAAACAGATTTCAGAAGCTAACAAAAGGATGTTCGATGGAATGGCTGAACCGTATGCGGGTGGGTACCAAGCTGATTGGCGGTTTTCTGGTGGTGGCGGGTATCGGAGCCTTGATTGGCATCAATGGTATTCGCCAGGCGGGTGAAATCAATGGCCTCGCCCAACTCATGTACGAGCGGGAAATCACCGGGCTTGCGCATGCGTCCGAGGCCAACATCCAGCTCATTTCCGCGAGCCGTGCGGTGCGAAGTGCCGTATTGGCCACTTCGGACGAAGAGCGGCAGCGACATGCCGCCAACGTGCAGCAGCGCCTGAAAAACACCCGCGAGCAGTTGGAACTGACTGGGCAATACTTTTCCACGGACGAAGGCCGTTCGATGGTTCGTGACACGCTGGGGGTGCTGCAGGCCTATGACTCTGGTATCCAGACGGTACTGGAGCAGCTCAAGCAGGAGGATCTGTCGGATACACGCCGCTCGGTCGAGCGCATGAACGAGTTCCGTGCGGTGGCCGACAAGGCCGATGAGCTGATCGGTCAGCTCGTCGAGCGCAAAAAGGACAACGCCAAGAGCCTGAACGAGGAGACGGATGCCATCTACGAGAGCATCCGTGTGTTGCTGATTGGGCTGACCGTGGGCGGCGTGCTGGTCGGCATACTGATTGGTGTGCTCCTGACCCGCGGGTTGACCCGCCAGCTCGGCGGCGAACCTGGAGATGTGGCGCAGGCGGCTGGGGCCATTGCCCAGGGGGATCTGACGTTTGCGATCGACACATCCAAGGCTAAGCCCGGTAGTGTGGTCGCCGCCATGCAAGCCATGCAGATGTCTTTGCGCGAGGTGGTGGGTACGGTACGCAGCAGCAGCGACAGCATCGCAACCGGCGCTGGCCAGATTGCTGCGGGCAATGCCGATCTCTCACAGCGTACCGAGGAGCAGGCCAGCAACCTGGAGGAAACTGCGGCCTCCATGGAGGAACTGACCAGCACGGTCAAGAGCAATGCGGACACGGCGCAGCAAGCGGCTGAGCTGGCCCGATCTGCCAGTGGCGCTGCCCAGCAGGGTGGTGAAGTGGTGGGGCAGGTCGTGGTCATGATGGGGGAGATCAACAGCTCCTCGCAGAAGATCTCCGACATCATTGGTGTCATCGACGGCATTGCGTTCCAGACCAACATCCTAGCGTTGAACGCGGCGGTGGAGGCCGCGCGGGCCGGTGAGCAGGGGCGTGGCTTTGCGGTGGTGGCGGGTGAGGTTCGCAGCTTGGCGCAGAAGAGCGCTGAGGCGGCCAAGGAGATCAAATCGCTGATCAATGACAGCGTGACGAAGGTCGCTAACGGCAGCCAGCTCGTCAACACGGCTGGCGAAGCCATGGACGGTATCGTGTCGCAGGTGCGCCGTGTGTCCGATCTCATCAACGAGATCACTGCTGCCACGCACGAGCAGACGTCCGGCATCAGCCAGATCAGTGACGCGGTGATGCAACTGGACCAGGTGACCCAGCAGAATGCCGCGCTGGTTGAAGAGTCCGCAGCGGCCGCAGACAGCCTCAACCAGCAGGTGCAGCAGCTGGTGCGTGCCGTGGCCGTGTTCAAAGTGGACGGCGCGCTTGCTGTACCTGTCCGCGCCGTTCCGGGGGGTGCAGATCACCCATCCAAGGCCAACCCAGCGCCACGGGCTGGGGTGCCAGGGCCCCGCGAGCGCGTGGTGAAGCCGGCCGCACTTTCGCGCCCGCGTGATGCGGCCGCAGAGGAATGGGAGCAGTTCTGAGTTCAGGCGCCTGATGCCCTCTTCGGGGTGGGCGCCGGTCCGGCAAGTTCGGGCCTAACCGTCCCGGTTCAGGTAGTTCCTGAGTGCCGTGGCGTCCAGGGGTTGAGCGAAGTGGTAACCCTGTCCGAGCCGGACACCCAGTGCGGTGAGGTGGTGCCTTTGCTCTTCCGTCTCGATGCCTTCGGCAATCAGGTCGCTGCCCAGTGCGTGGGCGATGGCGACGATTTCCCGCACCAGGCTTGTGCGCAAGGTGGTATCCCCAAGATCACGGACGAAAGACCGGTCGATTTTCAGGTAGTCTGGCGCCAGGCGTTTGACAACCCCCAGGTTGGAGTAACCCGTACCGAAGTCGTCCAGCGCGATGCGATAGCCCGCATTCTGCAGATTGGCAATGTCGGGCAGCATCGCCTCTGAAAACGCATACTCCGTGATCTCGATCTCAATCGACCAGTTCTCGCGGTTCAGCCTTCGCATGAGTGGGTCGAGGTGCTTCTGGATCCGTTGACCGCTGAAGTTTCCGGGGAAAAAATTCAACGCAATGGATGTCGGCCGGTCGCTGGGCAGTATCTGCATCAGCTCCATGAGTGCCCGTTCCGAGACGAGCCGATCAAAATTCCATTCCAACTTTTTCCTGGATAGCGAGCCAATAAACGCGTCGGGGTAAAACACCTGGTCACCGGCTTTCAACCGTCCGAGAACTTCGATGCCCGTCACCTTTCCCGAATGCAGGTCAACAATGGGTTGGTAATGGCAAACCACATGGCCGGGGTGGCACAGGTGACGGATGCGGTGGTCCATCGAGCCGAGGTATTGCACGCCACGTGCCGCCGCACCTCGGGTCACGAACCCCACGACGAGCGACACCAGGCTCAGCAGCCCGAGTGCCACGTGGTGCGATGAGAGCAGTTCGCTCCAGAGGATGGTCGTCTGCATCACCAGGCCATCAATGGCTGGCCATTTCGTCGTGATCCGCATCACCAGCGGGTCAGCTTCGAAGGCGAGCGGCCGGATCGGTTCGGGGTACCAGGTGTCGGCCCTGTCCCGCTGGAACAGTGGGACCTTGTCAGCGATCCAGGTGGCGTCGGTGAACTGTTCGATGGCCGCTCGAGACGACCGGCTGTCCATCACCACAAAAAAGGGGCCACGTTCGAGCAACAGCGCTGGCACCGGGCCATCCACCAAATGGAAGGTGGCATCCAGGTGGTAGTCTCCCGCCGCTGTCTGGATGAATGGGATGTTGAGCGCGACAGGATCGTCCAGTTGTCCGGCTGCCGTATTGCACAGAATGTAGCGAGCCGGGTTCAGCACGCCGGCCGCCAGAATGAATGACCTGTGGTACAGGTGGCTTCGCATGCGGCTGAGCTCCAGATCGGAGCAGGACGGCGTTTGCTGAAGATTTAACGCATCGAGCACCTCGCCACCGTCTTTACCCATCGCTTGCATGGCGCGCAGCGCCAGGGTGTGTCCGGACCGGGCGGCTTGCACCTTGTAGTAAAGCCCAATGAACAGACCGGTGGAGAAACACAGCGTGGCGCCTAAAAATCCGGCCAGCAAAGGCGCTGCTGTGACCATCCGGCGACTCGCGTTCATGTTCATGGCGGAGTGACTCAGCGCTTCAAAGGGGCGTTGAGCGCCGAGGTGCCGCTGAGATGGTGGGCATCGATTGGGTGTGGGTGGTCGGGGTGTGGGTGGATGTGCCGCAGCGGTTGAGGCCGTACTTGGACGTTTTGATCTTAGTTAACTTGCTTTCACAAAATTGGATGCCTCTGGTGTTTTTTAAACACACGAATGGCCTGGCCGCGTGACGCAGCAACGGACACTGCCGCTGCCCTGGCTGCCCCCTGCTGGTATCAGCTTCTTCGCTCTGCCTGGCGGCGGTTTGGGGCATTGCGCCTGTCGGAGCGCTGCGGTCTGGGGCTGTAGGTCAGCAACTCGTCTGTGAGGTGGTCGATGAACGATCGGGTCAGCATGGAGGGCTGTGGCCCAGGTGGGCGCATGAGCATGACCCGTCGGCTTTCGAACAGCGGGTGCGCCACCCTGAGGGCTTGCAGACGCCCATCCCGGACGCAGCTTCGTATCGCCAGGTCGCTGGTCAGCACCACCGTCTCGCCTTGAGCAGCCAACGACAGCAACGTGGTGATGTTCCCCGAGTACATGGCCTGGTAGCTCAGGTTCTGTGCTGCGCAAGCGGTGTTCAGTATCGAGCGGATGGTGGTTTCTGATTCAGGGCTCGGCAGGCCAAGTGGGTGGCTGACCAGCTGTTCCAGCCGCAGGTCATCACGCGCTGTCAGCGGGTGGGTGGCGGAGACGACCGCGCGGATAGGGGCCGGATCGATGTGGATCAGGTGCAGGTCGGCTTCGATGTCGAGCCCGAACTTCAGGCCGCAATCCACCTCACCGCGTTGCAGCCAGCGTGTGACCTCGCCTGATTTGCCGACCACCAGTTGGATCAGGGCTGCGGGGTGGCGGCTGCGAAAGGCTGACATCACCGTGGCCATGAATCCGGTGGCAAAAGCCTCGGTGCATGCTACCCGCACGGTCAATGTGCTGGGAGAGCCGACGCGTTGCAGGTCCTGCACCAGGGTATCGGCGGCTTGCTGCGTACGGGTGCCCCAGCGGAACAGCTGTTCACCTGCGGTGGTCAAAACCACGCCACGCGAGCGGCGGTCGAACAGAGGGCAGCCTACCGATTCCTCCAGCCGCTGGATCTGCCGGCTGATGGCGGATGGCACCACATGCACGGCGTCAGCCGCGCCTGAGATGGAGCGTGCGCGCGCGACGGCAAGAAAGTAGCGAAGGGCGGTGGACAGGAGTGGCATGCTCGTCTCATGGCTTCCCTTTCACGGGTGGCTGGTGAGCGAAAGCTACAAAATATAACCAAAGTTGGCCGGATAGCCTTGTTGATATATCAACTTTATCTTTTATCCGCTGGCGAATTGGCTTGTGCCGTTCGTGTTCCAAGCGAGTCCGCGAATGGCTGGAGAGCGGGCACGTACGTGCCCACAAATGCGGCAGTGGATCAAGCGCTGCGGCAGCGTTTTCACTGGTTGTGATGCCATCCGCTGTAAGGTTTGGATTTCTTGACCTCGGTGTCTCAAGATACTTGTCCTGCTAGGGTTGCAGTGACCGGTTGAGTCCACCAAGCCGCCCCACCACACGGTTCGCCCAGTTCCGTTACCTCAGTGAGTCGCCATGCTGCGCGCCAGCAACGCCACGGCCTGGGCTTGGCGGTGTGTCGCCGTTTTGGCGAGGATGCGTTTGACGTGGGTGCGCACCGTTGCAAGGCCGATACCCATCGCCGTTGCGATGCTTTCGATAGACTGGCCCTGTCCCAGTGCGGCCGCAACGCGGGCCTCCGTGTGCGTCAGCCCGAACAGCTCACGCAGCCGTTCCACGGCCAGGGGGGTCTCTGGATCGCGCATGAAAACCAGCACGGCCGGGCGCTCTGTGTGAATGGTCAGGCGGCCTGTCCGCAACGGCGCGACTTCAAGCACCAGAGGCATCCGCTGCCGCCGCGGAACCAGAAGACCCTTGCCAGGTGGGTGTGGCTTGCCATGCGCGGTTTGCGATGCGGCATGCACCAGGGCCAGGAGCTGGTGGCGCAGCGCTGGTGGGCGCGGCGACAAGCACCCTTGCTGCACGGTCAACTCCGGGTTCTCGCGCAGCAGGGTATGGGCCGTTGCACTGGCCTGGATGATGCGGCAGCGCTCGTCGAGCACCAGCACGCCGGTATCGAAGCGGTCGAGCGCCTGCAAGGCCACCGCCTGCTGATGGGAGAGGGCGGCGAAGCGCTGCCCGAGTTGCAGTGCCCGCTGCAGGTGTGGCAACACCCACGCTGCTTGTCGGCGCTCCTGCGCGGTGTAGGCGCCGGCGGCACGCGGGCGGTGGATGCCCAGCACCCCAATGGCACCCTCCGAGGTAGGAAACACCGCGCCCAGCATGTGGTGGATGTCCAGGTGGGGCAACCACTCCTGGTAGAAACCGCTGCGCGCCTGTTCCTCGCGCGTCACCAGGTCTTCGTCGGTGATGATGCGCGACATGCCGCAGGCCACCGAGCGTTCCACCCACAGGTCGCGACGGTGCCAGTCGTCGGCCCAGGCCTGGTTGCGTCCGGACACGATCAGGTTGTCGGTGCACTCCAGCAGCTTGACCTGGCTGCCATCGCCGTGCAGTTTGACCACCGTGCTGGTGGAGCCCAGGGCCTGCGCGATGCGTGACGCGGTGCCTGGCCACAGGGCGGGGTCCATCGCCGCATCGTAAAGATGCGCGACGAGCGCCGAGAGGCGGGATTCATGGAAGGTGGTCGACCCCATGCCCGGTTTCTACCCCATTTGGGGGACGCATTTCCATACCTCGCGCGTCACCATGCGGGAACGTTGTGCAATTGGAGGCGCAGATGGGAAAAGCGGTGCTGGGTCGCTGGATGGTGGTGGTTGCGGTACTGGTCGGGGCGGTGCCCGCGTTGGCACAGAGCACCACACCGCTGGCCAGGATGGACATTGCCGGGGTACGGATCGGCATGACCGAGGCGGAGGTGATCAAGGCCGTACAGGCTTTTGATCCGGGGGCCAAGGTGTCCAGCCGGTCAATGGCCTACGTGCCGTATTTCGACGGTGTGAACCACTTGCAGACCCCCGAGTTTCTGGACCAGCTGGGTTTTCGCCTGGCGAATGGAGGCGGTATCGGCGTGTGGTTCACCAGCCCGCCCTCCGAGCCGCGTGTGTTTGCTGTTACGCGCCGCGACGGGGCGGCGCAGCCCCCCAGCGGTGAGCAGATGCTGGCGGCCTTGGTCGCGAAACACGGTCCTTTCCATGTCCGATCGGCCCCGCGCGCCGGAGGCGGTGCGGTGGTGCACTGGGACGAGGAGGGAAAGCCTGCGTGCCTGGTGGCCAAAGACAGCAAGGGGCAGCGCGTACCGTCGTTGAACGCCATGGGAACCCTGCTCCCGCCGAATGCGGTCAAGGTGCTGGAGCAGCAGGCGCGTCAGGACGTCTTTCGCGATGCCTTGGGTGCATCCCGGGATGCTTCAAGGTGCGGCACGGTGCTGCGTTACGAGTGGGGCAGCGAGCCCGTCAGCCACTTCACGGCCTGGCTGGTGGATCAGGGCGGCATGGTGAGCGCCAACCGCCGTGCCGTTCAGTGGGTGGAGCAATTGAAGGCGGAGGCCGTGCGCAAGCTGCAGAGTCAGGGCAAGGCGCCCAAGTTGTAAATGGGGGGCCCGGCCACGTCCTGTGGGTTGGGGCCCCGCTTACGAAGCTGCGCGCGGTGACTCCGTCTCGCGGAGGCGGTCTATCACCAGGTTGGTGAAACTTTCCAGCGTTTCATTGGGTGAGCGACCGGTTTTGACGATACGGCAGAAGTTGAAACGGACGGGCGGCGTGAGGCGCGATACACCCACCCTGTAGCGCTGGCAGACGGCGAGTGCGAATGAAGGGATCACCGTGACGCCAAAACCGCCTTCTGCGAGGGCCACGGCTGTTTCCAAGTGGCTCACCGTCATGGCGCGTGTGACCTTGACGTTGTGTTTCTTCAACGCCGATTGCAGCAGTTGCTGAACCGGAGACACCTCCGACAGCGCGATCAGCGGGTATGTGTCCAGGACGGCCCAGTCCACACTCTTGCCCAGGGATGGGCCTGCGCTTGGATGGACGAGCACCAGCGTGGAGGGAGACACCGGCAACTGATCGATGCCGGAAGCCTTCTGGAAAAACGCCCCAAAGGCGGCATCGATGCCACCACTTTCCACCAGCTCCTGTAGCCGCTTGGGGGCTTCGTCAATCACGTCAACCTCAACCTGTGGGTGAGATTGCTTGAAAGCGTCTAACATCTCTGGAAAGGCGTGCGCGGCCAGCGTGGGGGTGAAGCCGACGCGCAGTTTGGTCGTCCGGTTTCGGTGGATTTCCTTCAGTTGCAACGCCGACCATTCCAGTTCCTGGACCACCTGGGTGGCGGTCTGCAAGAACTGGCAGCCGGCCTCTGTCAGCTCCACATTGCGCGTGGTCCGCTCGAACAGGTTGCAGTCGAGCTGGTTTTCCAGCTCGCGGATGGCCGAGCTGAGCGCCGCCTGGCTCATGTGGAGTTTCTGGGCCGTCCTGGTGAAGTTGCGGGTTTCCGCAACTCCCAGGAAGGCTTTGAGTTGCCTGAGGTGAAGGTTCATGGCACGCGCCGGGCAGCACGTGCTGCCTTCAGGGCTATTCGATCTTGATGTTGGCTGAGCGAATCACTTTACCCCAGTGCTCATGGTCCGAAACGATCAGTTGGCCGAGCTGTTGTGGCGTGCTCGGGGTCGGCTCCGAACCGGTGGCCTGGATGGTCTCCCGCACCGACTTGACGCTGAGCGCAGCATTCAGGGCGGCATTGAGCTTGTTGATGATCTCGGGCGGTGTTTTGGCGGGTGCCACCACGCCGATCCAACCGATCGACTCATAACCGGCCAGCCCCTGCTCTGCCAGCGTCGGCACATTGGGCAAAACCGGGCTGCGTTTGGTAGAGGTGACCCCCACCGCCTTGACCGTGCCGCCCCTGATTTGCTGAATGGCCGTGCTGATGTCGCTCATGGCCACAGGCAGTTGCCCTGCCATCACATCTTGGGTGGCAGGTGCCGTGCCACGGTAGGGCACCGAGACCAGGTTGGATTGCGACATCTGCTTGAGCAGTTCCACGGAAAGGTGCATCTGCGACCCGTTTCCACCATGACCAACGGACAACCCGTCCTTGTTTTCCTTGGCTTGGGCGATCAGGTCTTTCAGGGTTTCAATGCGTGACTGGTTGCTGGCGATCACGATGAAGGGCGTGTTCACCATCAGCCCCACGGGTGCGAAATCCTTTGGTGCTTCGTAGGGTTGTTTCTGCCCCATGATCTTGGCCAAGCCGAGTCCACCGATTGTGCCCACGCCCAGCGTGTAGCCGTCAGGCGCTGAGCGCGCGACGGCGTCCAGCGCGATGGCGCCTCCAGCGCCTGGCCGGTTTTCGATGACGACCGGTTGCCCCAGCTTCTCGGCCATCAGGGGGCCAAGCAGGCGGGCCGCCTGATCGCTGCTGCCGCCGGGCGGGAACGGCAACAGCAGCCGGATAGGCTTGTCGGGGAACTGCGCTGCGGAGCTGCTCTGGGCGAGCGTGGAAGATACGCCCAGTGCGGCCACGAGGGCGGTGACGAGCAATCTGCGGTGGACCATGTTTGTCTCCTTTTGATGTTGATGGCGGACACGGAATCGCGGCAAGAACGGGGCCGTACCTTGCTAGTCGGATGCCACAAAAACGGCATCCAGAGCAATCACGCCCTGACCCCTGGGTAATGCAATCAGTGGGTTGATGTCCACTTCGACAACCTCCGGTCGCGCCAGCATCCACTGCGCCAAAGCACAGGCGGCCTGGGCAACCGCATCGACATCGACCGGCGCCTGCCCACGGATGCCGTCCAGCAGTGCGGCACCCTTGAGCGTCTTCAGTGCCTCTGCGATCTGTATGGCAGGCAGATCGGCCGGAAGCAGCAGGACGTCATTCAAGGCCTCGACCCAGACGCCCCCAAGACCGACCATGAGCACGACGCCCCACTGAGGGTCACGTTTGGCGCCCAGCAGCATCTCGACACCGCCAGGTGCGAAGGACTCGATCAGGATGCCGTCGAGGGCGAGCCCTCCCGTTCCTTGCGAAACGCTGGCCAGCATCCGATTCCACGTGTCACGCAATTCGGCATCGGACCGGATGCCGACCGCCACCCCACCGACATCGCTTTTGTGCATGAGCTGGTCAGCCTGTGCCTTGAGAACGACGGGGTAGCCCAGCTGGCTGCCGATGGCCGTGGCCTGATTGACATCCTGTGCCAGTGCGCCTTGTGGGACCGCAATGCCCATGGCCCTCAACAGCTGTTTGCCTTTGTATTCGGCCAGCGGGCCGGGCGGCAGCCGGGTGCCTGGGGCCTTTGCCGCGCCCACCCGCTGCTCTGCCCGTCGGATGGCGTTGGCGCGTCGGTGCACGTGTGCCATGGCTCGCAAGGCCCGGTCGGGAGAGCGGAAGAACGGCACGTGGCTGTCATGGACCAGGCGGATGAAGCGCTCGTCCAGTGCAGACTCGTCACCCATGATGACGAGGGCCACCGGCTTGGTGAAGGTTTCGACCACCGGCAGTATCGAGTGGGCCTTGGCGACCTGGGCGTCACCCAGCCCGCCCATCAAGGCAATCACCAGACTGCCGACGTTGTCATCGGACAGCACAAGTCGGGCACTTTCACCGAAGAGTGCAGGCGACTGCATGCCCGCCGTGGTGATGTCTAGCGGGTTGTCTGGTGTGACAAAGGCCGGGAGGGCCTCCGCGAGCCGCTCGAGCGTGTTGTCCTGAAGACGAGCCAGCTTCACCCCGAGGTCGGCGTTGATATCGATGGCAATGCCACGAAGCGCGCCAGAGTTCGAGATCAGTGCGGCGTGCTCCGAGGGCAGTGGATCCGGGTAGCGAGCCAGTACGGCCGTGACGTCGAACAGCTCGTCCAGTGTGTCGACGACGGCCACACCCTCGCGGCGGACCAGGGCACTCATGACTTCGTGGTCACCGGCCAGTGCACCGGTGTGGGATTTCGCGGCTTCGCGGGCTTCCTGGCTGCGGCCCGGGTGGAGCAGGATGAGTGGCTTGCCCAGGCTCCTGGCCCGTTGCGCGCAGCGCAGGAAAAGCGCCGGGTCGCGCAGCGTCTCGGCAAACACCGTCAGCACGTCCACTTCGTCGCGTTCGAGCAGGTGGGCAATCAGCTGCTCCACGCGCACGACAGCTTCGTTCCCGGTCGAGATGGAGTACGTGACGCGCAGACCGCGGGCGAGCAGGGCCAGTCGTGTGTTCGACGTCATGGCACCACTCTGCCCAACGATCGCAATCTGTGGACCACTGGTGGGGACGGCGAGATCGAACTCCTCGAACGACAGCGGAATGCCATCGTGAAAGTTGATCAATCCCATGCAGTTGGGGCCCAGCATGGCGATGCCGTTCTCCCGGGCACATTGGGCTACGCGGGCCTGCAAGGCCAGGCCGTCGTCTCCACCTTCGGCGAACCCGGAGGCGAAAACGGCCACAGCACCAATCCCCCGGCGCGCACAGGCCTGTATCGACTCTTCGACAGCAGCCTGAGGCACCACCAGCACGGCAGCATCCACGCCCGCCGGCAGGTCATCGATGGATTTGAGACACGGCTCGCCATCGACTTCGTCCCGCGTCCGGCTTACCAGATGCACCCGCCCCTGATATCCCATGAGCTTGAGGTTGCGACGTACCCGGCCCGACACCGAGTTGGGGTCGGGTGATGCACCCACCACGGCCACCGAGCGGGGGGCAAGCAGCCGGTTCAGGTCAATGGTCGGGGTGCCAGGCGCGTGCAGAGGCGCCGTGTCAGCAGTTCCACTCATCGGGCGTACGTCTCCAGGCCTGGGCGGAAGGTCTTCTGATCGAGGAACTGCGACATGGCGGTGGAGCGGCCCTTCTCCGTGTCATGCAGCATGGACTGGTCGTTCTTGGCCATCAGGTAGTCGTTGGCTTGTTCCCAGGTCATTTCCTGGGCATTCCGGTAGGCAATTTTTGCGGTCCGCAAGACTGTGGGGTTCTTTTTCTTCAGGACTTCGGCGAGTTCGAGAACGCGGGTACGCAAACGGTCGGCGGGGACCGATTCGTTGACCAGGCCCATTTGTGCCGCCTTGCGACCATCAAACGGTTCGCCGGTCATCACGTGGTACATCGCGTCCCGTTCGTTCATCACCTGAGCGACCGCACGGTTCACGACGCCAGCGGGGATGATGCCCCAGTTGATTTCAGACAGACCGAATGTGGCGTCGTCCGAGGCAATGGCCAGGTCACAGGAGATCAAGGGCGTGAACGCGCCGCCAAAACAGTAACCGTTGACCATGGCGATGGTCGGTTTCGCGTAGAAGCGCAGCTGCTTCCACTGCCACAGTGCGTTAGCGCGGAACAGTTTCAGCTGTTCGGCCGGTTTGCCGTCGGTGGCGCGGAAGTAGTCGCGCAGATCCATGCCCGCACTGAAGGCATTGCCGGCGCCGGTCAGGACCACCACCTTGACCGAGTCGTCGACCTCCAGCTCGGCCAGCACTTCCACCATCCGGTAGACCAGCGGGGGGCTGATGGCGTTGCGCTTGGCGGGGCGGTTGAATGTCACCCATGCGATGCCATCCGATTTTTCGAGCAGGACGGGGTTGTCGTTGTCCTGGGTGGGTTTTTCCTGGTTCATGTCGCTCAGTTCCTTTGCGGTATTGCGTTGTGGTCTGTATGTAAATATACTTTATATCAAGAAACTTTTCATCAAGGTCAGGGTAAACGCTTAGTCCACCGCTGGGGTCGGCGGGATGCCTTGAGGGCACAAGCGGTTTTCAGGAGACAGACATTTGAAGATCCACCCGGTCAATTCAATTGAAGCGCTGGACGCGTTGTTGGCCCGTACACAGACTCGGCAGGGTGTGCCCTCTGGCGGCATCGCCTGGCGATGCTGGGGTCAGGGGCCCGCGCTCGTGCTGCTCCACGGCTCTGGTGGCTCATGGACCCATTGGGTCCGCAACATCGATGTGCTCAGCCGTACCCACACGGTATGGGTGCCTGACCTGCCCGGGCATGGAACCTCGGCCGACCTCGGTGACCGTTCGTACCTGTCCCTGGGGAAAAGGCTGGTGGGCGACCTTCAGCACCTGGTGCCCGAACCTTACGTGCTCGTGGGTTTCTCGTTTGGGTCGATGGTGGCCGAAGCCATGGCGCTGCTGTGCCCCGATCGCGTACGGCATCTGCTGCTCATTCGCGGAACTTTCCATGGCGCAGCCCCGTCGTTTCCGGCAGGGCTTCGTGGCTGGAAGAGCCTTACGCCCGAGCTGGAGCGGGAGGTGCACAGGCACAACCTCGGGGTTCTGATGCTGTATGACCCGCAGCGCATCGATGAGTTGGCGGTCGACATCCACGCCGCCAACGTCCGGGGTGCGCGTGTCCGACCCGGCGACTTCTCACTGGATGGCCTGGAAAATTCGCTGGAGCGGCTGAGTGTCCCGGTGACGATGGTGCGAGGCCAGTTTGATGCACTGGGCGGGGAGGCCGACGTGCAGCGTCAGGTGGCGATCGCCCGTTGTCCTGGCGCCGATTTCCATGTGGTGCCGCGTGCGGGCCACTGGGTGGCTTACGAGGCACCCGATTTCATCCATCAGACGATCCACAACCTGGAGACACAACACCATGTCAACGTATCCTGAACTCCAACTGTTCATTGGCGGCGAATGGCGCAGCGGCGAAGGCCGCAAGCATGAGTCCGTTCTCAACCCGTCCAGTGGGCAGATCCTGGGCGAGTTGCCCCATGCAACGGTCGCCGACCTGGACGATGCGTTGTCCGATGCCGATCGGGCCTGGCGAGTCTGGCGCGGTACAACCGCCGCCTATCGCGGCAACCTGCTGCGCAAGGCTGCCGGTTTGCTGCGTGAAAGAGCAGACCAGCTGGCCGGCATGATCGCCGCCGAACAGGGAAAAACCGTTGCGGAAGCCCGCATGGAAGTGCTGGGTTCGGCAGAGGTGGTCGAGTGGTGTGGCGACGAGGCCAGGCGGCTATATGGCCGGGTGATCCCGGCCCGGGAATCTGGCTGGCGTCAGGTGGTGCTCAGGCAGCCCGTGGGTGTCGTGGCAGCCTTCACGCCCTGGAACTTTCCCATGATGATTCCCGCACGCAAGATCGCAGCGAGTCTGGCCACAGGATGTACCTGCATCATCAAACCCTCCGAGGAGACGCCCGCCGGGGTGCTGGGCATTGCGCGAGCACTGCAGGATGCGGGGCTTCCTGCCGGCGTGTTGAACGTGGTGTTCGGTGTGCCCGCAGAGGTTTCCACCCATCTGATTCGGTCACCGCTGGTGCGCAAGGTGACGTTCACGGGCAGCGTACCGGTGGGGCGGCTTATCGCGTCGCTGGCGGCTGAGCAAGCCAAACCCGTGACCTTGGAGTTGGGAGGGCACGCGCCGGTTCTGGTGTTTGACGACGTGGACATTGCGCGGACCGCGAAGGCCTGTGCCGTCGGCAAGTTCCGCAACGCAGGTCAGGTATGTACATCACCCACGCGGTTCTATGTCCAGCGAACGGTCTATGCGGCGTTCGTCGAGGCACTGGCCGAGGCGTCCAGCGCGATCACGACGGGCCCCGCCACCGATGGGACATCGGCCATGGGGCCGCTGGCCAGCGAGCGCAGGGTTGCCGCCATGCAGTCCCTGGTGGACGATGCGCTGTCGACCGGTGCGAGCCTCGCGTGTGGGGGCAAGCGGTTGCCGCGCGACGGTTTCTTTTTCGCGCCTACTGTCCTCCACGATCTGCCGCCACAGGCCCGGGTGCTGTCGGAGGAGCCATTCGGCCCGCTGGCGCTCGTGATGCCGTTTGACACCGAGGCAGATGCGGTGGCTGCTGCCAACGCGCTGCCGTATGGGCTGGCTGCCTATGCCTTCACCAACGACGCAGGGCGCGTGGTCCGGTTGTCGGAGGAAATAGAGACCGGCATGCTCGGAATCAACAGCTTTATACTGGCCGGACCTGACACGCCGTTCGGCGGTGTCAAGGACAGCGGTTACGGGAGCGAAGGCGGAACGGAAGGCATGGAAGCCTACCTGGTCACCAAGTACGTTGCGCAGGCTCCCGCCCCATGAGCGAACCTTTTTTCAGCCATCAGGTCTTTGTGAGCAACCTGCGTACCACCACTTCGCTGTACGGTTCCGATGACGGGAGCGACGAGTCCTTGCAGCATCCGCTGGGACTCGAGATGGTTCCGCCGGCCAACATGCGATCGTTGTGGTTGCTCATGCATGCATCACACTCGATGCGCATGCGGATCGAATCTGCGCTCAAGCCCAGCGGACTCACCGGGCTGCAGATGACGGTCCTGAACATGCTCAAGAACCGGGGTGGGGCCTCATCAGCAGAGCTGTCGCGGCGGTTCTTCAAGACCCCGCAGGCGATGGGGCAACTGCTCAGCCCACTGCTGGATCGTGGACTGATCCAGCGGGCCGAGGATCCCGACAACCGCCGCGTTTTGCGCCTGACCTTGACCGAGGCCGGGCGCAAGGCCTATGCGAGTGGCGATGTGGCCATGCGCCGGGTCGAACGCGAGGTCTTTGCCGGCTTCAGCGACGAGGCGTTGTCGACCTTGCGCGCCGCGCTCTACCAGATCAGTCACCTGCCGTCGCCCACTGCGTCGGCAAAACGCAGAAACGACTGACGCCAGTCAGTTGGTGGCGGTGCCGCTGAGGCGGTTTGGCCGCTGTTTGTTGCCACCCCTTTTTTTCCGATCCGGAGAGTCTATGGATCTCGCTTACACCGAGGCGGAAGAGCAGTTCCGGGCGCACGTTCGCGCCTGGGTTGCCGAGAACCTGCCTCAAGACATTGCATCCAAGGTCCGCGCCGGTCAACGGCTGCGCAAGGACGATTTCCAGCGGTGGGCCCGCCTGCTCGGCAGGCAGGGTTGGCTGGGGTACGGATGGCCGCGCGAGTTCGGCGGGCCTGGTTGGAATTCCGTACAGAAACACCTGTTTGAAGAGGCCTGTTCGCTCGCCGGGGCGCCGCGGATCGTGCCTTTCGGGCCGGCGATGGTGGCCCCCATCATCATGGCCTATGGAACCCCAGAGCAACAGAGGCGTTTCTTGCCCGGCATTGCCAGTGGTGAGACCTGGTGGAGCCAGGGCTACAGCGAACCCGGTGCTGGGTCGGATCTTGCTTCCCTGAGGACACGGGCGGTACGGCGAGGTGACCACTACGTGGTGGATGGACAGAAAACCTGGACCACGATGGCGCAATGGGGCGACTGGATGTTCTGTCTGGTGCGTACCGGGACGCAAGGCAAACCTCAGGCGGGCATATCGTTCCTGCTGGTCGACATGAAATCGCCTGGAGTCACCGTGCGGCCGATCCGGTTGCTGGACGGCGAGCACGATGTGAACGATGTTTTTTTGGACAATGTGGAAGTGCCCGTCGAAAACCTGATCGGCGAGGAGAACAAGGGCTGGGCCTACGCCAAGCATCTGCTGTCGCACGAGCGCACCACCATTTCCGACATCAACCGCAGCAAGGCGGAACTGGTGCGGCTCAGACAGATGGTGCGCGATGCCGGACTGACGGACGACGCGCGGTTGTGTGACGACATCGCCAGACTCGAGGTCGACATCAAGGCCCTGGAACTGATGGTGCTCAGGGTGCTGTGGATGGAGAAGTCGGGGCGCAACCCCCTGGACATTGCGGCGCTGCTCAAGATCCGAGGCAGCGAGATCACCCAGCGTTACACGGAACTCATGATGGCGGTTGCAGGCCCTTATGGCCTGCCCTGGATCGATGAGGCGATGGAGGCAGGGTGGCCCGGGGAGTTTCCGGGTGGTCATCTGGCGTACGCCACGCTCGCCATGGGGTACTTCAAGAACCGCAAGACCACCATCTACGGTGGCGCCAACGAGGTGCAGCGCAACATCGTGGCGCAGACCATTCTGGACATGGGAGGCAGGCATGGACTTTGAATTTCAGAGCGAACAGGACGAACTGCGGCGGGCGGTTGAGCGCTGGTTGCAAGGCGAGTACGGTGCAGACCGACGGCGTCGGATACGCGCAACAGGTGGCTGGGACGCCGAGGCCTGGGCTTCGTTTGCCGAGCTGGGGTTGGCGGGCTTGCCAATCGGCGAGGCCTGGGACGGTATGGGCAGAGGGGTTATCGACGCGATGGTTGTCATGGAGGCGTTCGGTCGCCATGCCGTGCTTGAACCACTGTCGCAGGCCTGGTTGTCGGCAGCGCTGATCCAGCGTTACGCCCCGGCAGAACTGGCTGCCGTCTGGTTGCCTCGGTGTGCTGCCGGCGAAGCCTGGGTGGCGTTGGCCCACCAGGAGCGGGCCACCCGGTATACCCTGGCCCCGTGCGCTGCGCAAGCAGTACGCACCGCTGATGGCGGGTGGCTGCTGTCGGGGCAGAAAGATCTGGTTCCAGCGGGTGACAAGGCGCAGGCCCTGATCGTTCCGGCCATGCTGGACGGGACGCTGGGGTTGTTTCTCGTGGCGACCGCACAGAGCGGTGTGGTTGCCGAAAGTTACCCGACCCTGGACGGTCGGCGTGCGGCCACGGTGGCTTTTCAGCAAGCCCGTGCCGAATGCGTGACGAACGCCGGTGAACAGGCGTTGGAATGGGGGGTGGATGTGGGCATTGCCCATGTGTGTGCCGAAGCGGTGGGGCTCATGGAGCACATCCTGGCCCTGACCACCGCCCATCTGGAAACGCGCCAGCAATTCGGCAAGCCGCTGGCAGAGCTGCAGGTGTTGCGACACCGTCTGGCCGACATGAAGATGCAGGTGGAACTGGCCCGTTCGATGAGTTACTACGCCAACCTGAATCTGGATGCCGACACACCGTTGCGCCGACGTGCGTTGTCTGGCGCCAAGTACCAGCTGTCGCAATCGATGAAGTGGGTGGGGCAGCAGGCCGTCCAGCTCCACGGCGGCATCGGTGTCACCGACGAGTATGAGCTGAGCGACTATTTCAAGCGGCTGACCCAGCTGGAATACACCTTCGGCGACGGCTCATATCACTTGGGCATCCTGAGCCGCATGCAGTTTGCCGAGCATTGAAAGTCAAAGGCCGGAGCCTAGGGCCCCGGCCTTTGGGTGTGTGGTCTGCGGACGGTCACTCGGGCGTGATGCCTGCCATCTCGACCAGTTTGCCCCATGCCTGGGTGTCGGTCTTGACGCGTTGCAGCAGCTGCGCCGCGGTTGACGATTCTGGCTCGGCACCAATGCCTCGCATGAACTCCACATACTGTGGGTTGCGGCTGGCGGTCTGGATCAGTGAGCCCAGCTTGTCGGCAGCAGCCTGAGGAACGCGTGCCGGCATGAAAACCGCAAACCAGCCGGTGAGGTCGTAGCCGGGCAGGCCGGCCTCCGCCAGGGTCGGCACATCCGGCAAAGCCGCAATGCGGTCGCGACCCGTGACGGCCAGTGCGCGCACGGTACCACCCTTGGACTGGGGGATGGCCAGGGTTGCATCGGCAAACACCATCTGGATCCGTCCACCCATCAGGTCGTTCATGGCCGGTGGCACGCCTTTGTAGGGAACGCTGAGGATGTCCACGTTGGCCATTTTCTTGAACATGGATCCCGCCACCAGACCGGTCGCATTGCCGCTGCCGAAGCTGTAGCGGGTGGGGTCTTTGCGGATGCTGGTCAGCAATTCAGCCACGGTTTTTTCAGGTGTCGTCTTGGGATTGGTCACCAGAACGAATCCCAACGTTGCCACGCTGCTGACAGGTACAAAATCTGCCACGGGGTCGAACGGCATCTTCTTGAACAAGTGCGTGTTGGCCGCGTGTGTGGAGTTGGGCGTGAACAGGATGGTGTAGGGGTCTCCAACTGCCGCCGCCACTGCGGTGGCGGCCAGGTTGCCCAGTGCACCGGGCTTGTTGTCAACGACCACGGGCTGACCTCCCAGAATCTCGATCTGGCGCGCGAGCTGGCGGGCGGCCGTGTCGATGCCGCTTCCAGGTGGATACCCGACCAGCATCTTGATCGGTTTGTTGGGGTAGTTGTCCTGTGCCACGGCGGGCATGACCCCCAGGCAGCCGAGCGCGGCGGCGCCGATCAGGATCGCGCGGCGAAGGGGGGATGGCAGCATGTTCATGGTTTGTCTCCTGTCGTAAAAAAAGCTCAGTACCTGGCCGAAAGGGCGGTGCCAGCGAGGTGGCTGGCAAAAGCGCTCGCGCTGGAGCCGGGCATCGATGGCGCGTGGGTCATGTACTGCTTGCAGGCCCGCAACGCCACGGAGCCTGTGGCCGCCAGCCGGGACAGCCATCGCTCGACGGTGGGTTCGAGCGCAGCGGCCGGGACCGCCAGGCTGATGAGCCCGTTGTTCTGTGCATCTGCGGCGGAAATTTCCTCGCGTGTATAGACCATCATGGCCAGGGTCTTGAGCGGAACCCGGTCGTGCAGGGCTGACATGACCAGTACGGGGGGGATGTCCCGCTCCAGCTCTGGAATGGAGAAGCGCGCCTGATCTTCGGCAATGGCGATGTCACACACGCAGGCCAGGGCGGCGCCGACACCCAGCGCGCGCCCCTGCACCACAGCCAGCGTAGGCACGGGCGCCTGCTTGATCGTGTCGTACAGGGTCAGGGCAGGCTCTGCCACCAGGTGCCGGAGCTTTTCGGCGGAAGGCACGGCGCCTCCTTTGGGCGGCGTGGGCGATTTTCTGCCGGCACAGAAATCGTCGCCTGCGCCTCGCAGGCAGATGGCTTTCACATCGCCGTCCATGGTCTGGATGGCCCGGACAATGGCCGCCGACATGGCCGCATCCACCAGATTGCCACTGCCCGGATCGTTCAGCGTGATAGTGAGTACGCCTTGGTTTGATTCGAACAGCACGTCGGCCTGTTCGGGGAGTGTCGTCATGGCTGTCTCCTTACGGTGGATGGCTTCGCCGTCGGGCTCCGGTGAATGGCCGACCACACCGCCAGCGATGTGGCCGGCATGGGCAGCTCTTCGCTGGTGTGATCGGCCAGAGCGTGCGCCAGGGCGTTGAAGGTGCAGGCCGTCGCCGGCGTGATGCCGCTTTCACCGCCGCCCTTGACGCCCAGAGGGTTGCCGTGTGTAGGGTCGTTGGTGAGCTCAACGTGTAGCGGTGGCATCAGATCGGCATGGGGCATGCCATAGTCCATGTAGGAGCCCGACAGGACCTGTCCACTCTGGCGATCGATTTCGTAACCTTCGGTCAACGCCTGACCCAGGCCCTGAGCCAGGCCGCCATGCACCTGCCCCTCGACGATCAGTGGGTTGATGGCTTGACCCACGTCATCCACGGCGCTGTAACGCACCACCTCGATCACACCGGTGTCGGGGTCGATTTCCACTTCGCAGACAGCCGCGCCCGTGGGAAATGCCGGCATGCGGCCATTGAACTCGACTTCTGAGGCCAGTTCCCGTACCGCCGGTTGTGTGGGCAGACCCTGGTTCTGAACATGGCGTGCGATCTGGGTCAGGCTGATCCGACGTTTCCAAAGACCCCACCAGACCGTCGCTGTGAAAGTGTCCCCATTGCGTACCAGCCGGTCCGCATCGACCTTCAGTCGCAGCGCTGCGACCTCACGGGCCTTGTCCAGCAATTCGCCGCAGGCGTCGATGAGCAGCTTGCCACCCAGCCGCATGGACCGGTCGGAGTGCGTGCCTCCACCCAGTTTGACGAAGGCGGTGTCGCCGGTGCGCAGCCGGATCGATTCGAAAGGCACACCGAGGTGATCGGCCACGACCTGAGCGAACGTGGTTTCATGGCCTTGTCCCGTGGATTGGGTACCCGAAACGATGTCGGTTGTTCCGTCTGGCAGAACCCGAAGCTCGATCCGTTCGCGCGGGGCACCCACCGGAGACTCGATGTAGTTGGACAGGCCGATCCCTCTGAGCTTGCCGCGTTTCCTTGCCTCCTGCCGCCGCGGTTCGAATCCCTGCCAGTCCGCGAGCTCGATCACACGCTCCATGTTGCGCGGGAAGTCGCCGCTGTCGTAGGGCAATCCCATCGGGCTCATCCGCGGCAGTGTCTCGCGCCGGATCAGGTTGATGCGCCGGATGTCCAGCCTGTCCATGCCCAGTTGTCCGGCCGCGATGTCCAGCAGCCGCTCGATGGCGTGCATGCTTTCGGGGCGTCCGGCACCCCGGTAGGGTCCGGTCGGAACCGTGTTCGTCACGACGCCCGTCACATGAATGGCAGCCACGGGCACGTCGTAGACACTGGTGGTCACACGCATGGCATTGGCCATGGGTACGTAGGAGATCGTGTGTGCTCCCACGTTGCCGACCAGTTCGTTGTCGACAGCCAGGATGCGGCCTTGCGCGTCAAAGGCCATGGCCGCTCGGAACGTCATGCCGCGACCCTGGTAGTCGCTCACGAACGCTTCGCTCCGATCACCCGTCCACTTGATCGGACGGCCCACGCGGCGGGCCGCCCACAGCACGCAGACCGCTTCCATATTGAGTGACGTGCGGGGTCCGAATCCCCCTCCGACGTCAGGGCAGATCACGCGCACGCGCGCCATGGGGACTTTCAGCGCGGCAGCCAGACCTTGCTGTTGCCGAACCACGCCCTGGCTCCCTGAGGTCAGCTTGTAAATGCCTTCCCCGGAGTCGTACTCCCCGATGGCCGACCGCGGTTCCATCTGGGCGTTGACGATACGGCTGTTCTTGAACTCGCGCCGTACCACCAACGCCGCCTGGGCGAACGCAGCCCTGGCCGCTTCCCGGTCACCAATCTGCGTGCTGAAACAGCAGTTTCGAGGCAGGTCCTCATAGAGTTGAGGCGCGTCAGGCGACAGTGCATCGTCAGCGTCGACAACCGCCGGCAGTACCTCGTATTCAATCTGCACGGCCTCTACGCCGTCCCGGGCCTGGTGCGGGGTCTCTGCCACCACCATGACCACGACCTCCCCGACGTGCCGCACCTTGTCCACACTCAGCGGCAGTTGATGGCGGTTGTAGACGGTCCCGGTTTCCGAGGCGACAAACGCCTTTTCCTGGTGGTTGACGGCCGCAATGGGGTTGGGCACGTGGTCGATGCCAAGAAAACCGTCGGCGAGGTAGTCGGCACCCGTCAGCACGGCCAGCACCCCGGGCAGCGCCATGGCGGCCGAGGTGTCGATGCGCAGAATGCGTGCATGGGCGTGGGGTGAACGCAGAAACGCGGCCCAGACCTGGCCGGGGATATCGATGTCGTCTGTGTAGCGGCCTTTGCCGACCACCAGCCTGCGGTCTTCGTTCCGGGGTTGGGACTTGCCTATCCAGTTCATGGCTCGGTCCTACCGTGCGGAGTGGCTTCAACGGGAAGCCCCAGCTCCGTGGCGGCGTGTTCCACGGCACGGATGATGTTGATGTAGCCCGTGCAGCGGCAGATGTTGCCTTCCAGCGCCGTGCAGATCGAGGCGTGGTCTATACGCTGCCCGGATCGCAGCAGGCCATCGGAGGCCATGATCATTCCTGGGGTGCAGAAGCCACACTGCAGGCCATGGCACTGCATGAAAGCTTTTTGCAAGGGGTGCATGTGCGCTTGGCCGGCCAGGCCCTCAATGGAAACCACTTCGCCGCCGCTGGCCTGCACGGCCAGAACCGTGCAGGACTTCACCGCCACGCCATCGAGCCGGACGGTGCACGCACCACATTGCGAGGTGTCGCAGCCCACATGGGTGCCGGTCAGGCCCAGTTCACGGCGCAGCAGCTCCACCAGCAGGGTTCTGTCGTCCAGCTGTCGTCTTACGGGTATGCCGTTGATGGTCAGCACAACGTTGGCATCAACGTCTGCTGGGGTGGCTTGCGTCACACCTGTCACACCGCCGCTGCCGACCGAGGGTACCGGAGTCTGGGTAGATCGTGTGACGTCCATGTCCTGACTCAGCACCTCGTTGAAGCGGGTGAAAAAGCGATCAGCCATCCGGGCACCAACCGATCCCACCAAGCGCGATCCGATCTGCGCGAGCTTGCCGCCGACGCTGGCCTCGGCCACATAGACCAGCAGCGTATCCGGGCCTGCGTCTTCCAGCGTGACCGCTGCGGTCATTTCGCCAAAGCCGGCGATGCCGCCTTCGCCCTGGCCTCTCAGGCGATAGCCTTGCAGGGGCACCCTGTCCTGAACCGACAAGGTGCCACGGAAGCGGGCCTTGACCGGGCCGACCGCCGCACGGACTGTGACCTGCCATTCGCTGTCGCTGGAGGCATCGAAGGCCTCGCACCCGTCGATGCATTGTTCCAGCACGCCGGGGTTGTTCAATGCCATCCACACCCGCTCCCGGCTGGCGTGGATGACCTGTCGTCCCTTGAATTCCATATCAGTTCGTCTGTGGTTCTGGCCCGCGCAGGGCGGACAGGGCGCGCGTGGTCAGTACGCGGACCAGGTACGCGCGATAGGCGCGCGTCGCGCTGATGTCCTCGTTGAGCCCCTGCGCATCGGGCGCGATGTCGCCCAGCAGCTCGGGTGCCCAGTGGTCAGCCGGGTGAGCTGCCAGCTGCTGTTCGGCCTGTATCCACCGGAAGGCACATGGTCCGGCGCCTGTCACGGCCACCCGCGGTTCGCCCGCATGTTCAGCGACGAAGATGCCCACCACGGCATAGCCCGAGGCGGCATGCCGATGTTTCAGATAGGTGGCACGGTGAGGCACTTCGAACTCGACCGCAGTGATGATCTCTGTTGGCTCCAGCGCGGTTTCGAACATGCCTAGGAAAAATTCGTCGGCGGCGATCTGACGCCGATCGGTGACGAAGGTGGCCTTGAGCGCCAGGGTGGCAGCGGGGTAGTCCGCCGCCGGGTCCGAGTTGGCGAGTGACCCCCCCAGGGTGCCCCGGTTGCGAACCTGCTGGTCTCCAATGAGTCCAGCCAGTGCCGCGAGGGCGGGCAGGTGCTGCCGCACCACCTCCGAGCGCGCCACGGCGGCGTGCGGCGTGGCCGCACCAATGCGCAGGCGGTGGCCCCGCCGCTCGATGCCATGGAGCTCGGGCAGCCGGCTCAGATCCACCAGGTGGGAAGGTGCACTCAGCCGCTGCTTGAGGGTAGGGATGAGTGTCATGCCGCCAGAGAGCGGTTTGGCCTCCGGGTGTCGCATGAGGCAGTCGACGGCTTCCCTGACAGATGCCGGCCGGATGTAGGAGAACGGATACATCGTTTCAGCCCACGTTCACAACCACGACTCCACCCTGGCGGCCACCGACGCCGGGAGCTCCTGCATGGGGTAGTGTCCTGTCTGGGGGATGGCTTCGATGTGGGCATGCGGGTAATGGATCCGCCATGTCTTCTCAGCCGATACGGCGTTGATGCCTGGGTCGAACTCGCCGACCAGCACGCTGACGGGCAGATCCAGGCCGTCCAGCCTGTCGGCGAAACCTGTGGACGACCATTCGGCCAGATACGCGCGCATTGCCTGCGGATCGTTCTCCGTCGAGTCGATGGCCATGCGTCGGCTCCAGGTTGATGTCAGGCGCTGCCCGGTGGACAGGTGGAATATCTGCTGACGGGCCGTCACATCGCCCACGGCGGACTCAAAGAATGCCCGGCGGCTGGCGTCCATGTTGGAGCCGGCTGCGGAGACGGGCGCAATGCCCAGCAGGCTGCGGACCCGGTCGCGAGCCTGCAAGGCAACCCGTTGCATGGCCATGCCACCCATGGAGTGGCCAATGAGGGAGAAGGTCGACCACCCCAGCGAGTCGGCCAGACTCAACACATCCGAAGCGGCCTCCTGGAAATGGAAGCTCCCTTCGTGCAGACGGCGCGAACCATAGCCGCGGTATTCGAACACCACACATTCGAAGCGTTGGGGATCCAGGGCTTCCAGCATGGGGCGCCAATGCCTGGACAGCCCCAGCCACCCGTTCATCACGATGACCTTGGTGGGGCCTTTCCCATGGGTTTCGGGCGTCCATGCAGGCGTCATAGCGGCAGCGTCTCCACGTTGTACTCGAACAGCCATTCGTAGCGCTGCTTGACGCGCTCTTCCGTCCATTCGCGGTCGACGTACGCGGCGGCCCCTTCGGCATGGGCCAATTGGGGGTTGTGGAAGCGGGTGGCGTTCTCGTTGGCGCCTTGCACGATCTTCGCGGTGCGTTGAACCCGTGCCGCTTCGTAGGCGGCGGTTCCGCGCGCCACATCGCCGCCGTTCTCGTGCAGTGCGCGCGCCAGCAAAAAGCCATCTTCCAGCGCCATCACGGCGCCTTGGGCCATGAAGGGCAGGGTCGGGTGACAGGCATCGCCCAGCAGGGTCACGCGGCCTTTGGTCCAGGCCGCCATGGGGTCGCGAACCATGAGCGCCCATTTATAGGGGACATCGACGGCGCGGATCAGGTGGTGCACGTCTTCATGCCAGCCGGAAAAATCGCGCAGGAAATCTTCGGTGGTGCCTTTTTGTGACCACGATTCGACCTCCCAGCCTTGCGTCTGTTCCACGGCGGCCACCAGGTTCACCAGTTTGCCGGATCGAACCGGGTAATGGATCACGTGTTTGCCAGGTCCGACCCAGTTGTAGCCGAAGGGCTTGCGAAGGTGCACCGGCAGCTTGTGCGCCTCGATCACCCCACGCCAGGCGATGATGCCCGAGAAGCGCGGCTGGTCGTCGCCAAAGAGGCGCTGACGTACCTGGGAGTGGACCCCGTCGGCGCCTACGACGAAATCGGCGATGCTCACCTCCTGATCTGCCGCGAACAGCCGGACTGCATCGCCTTCCTGGCGAATGTCGGTGATGCGCGTGCCCAGGCGGATGGCATCGGGTCGCAAGGCGCGCAGGCCTTTGACAAGAACCTGGTGCAGATCGCCCCGGTGCATGGTCAGGTAAGGAAACCCGTAGCGCTCGCGGGACAGGGAGCCGAGGTCGAACAGCTTCCACTCTTGCCCGGTGGACCAGAGCCGTACGAACTTGCCCGCGGGCTCCGACGCGATGGCCTCGATGTCGGTCATGAGACCCAGTGCAGACAGCACCCGGACGCCATTGGGGCTGATCTGGACACCTGCCCCGATTTCGGCGAGTTCCCTGGCCTGTTCGAACACCTGCACGTCAAAGCCCCGTCTCACGAGGGCAATGGCTGCCGCGAGGCCTCCGATCCCGGCGCCAATGATCGCTATACGCATGACCGTCCTTCTGCTTGTCTCCCGCATTGGGGACTGTTATTGCTGAAGGCGCAACTCTATCTGCGGGGGCAGAGAAAAATAATCACGAACATTCGATGATGCGATCGGTAAATCGAATCAGTGAGCGGTTCACCCAGGGTAGGGGGTGGCCGGCAGGATTCGCCCCCGGCATTCGCCGAAGCCGATGGGCACATGGCTGGTGGAGGTGGTCCGCGCGCGCAGCACGACTTCGTCCCCGTCCTCCAGCCAGGCGCGATGCTGGCCGTTTGGCAGCGTCAGTGGTTGGGTTCCCGCGCTGGTGAGTTCGGTCATGCACGCGCGCGCCTCTTCGCTGGCACCGGAGATGGTTCCGGTGCCCAGCAGATCCCCAGTTTCCAGGTTGCACCCGTTGCTGCTGTGGTGGGTGACCAGCTGCGCGGGCGTCCAGCACAGGTTGCCGAGCTGTGTGCGGGTGACCACGTGTTCGGGGGTGCCGGATTCACGCATTTGTGCCGATACCAGTGCGGCCGTCAAGCTGAGATCGAACCCCCCGGACTCCCGGTCACCCTTGGCATCGAGGTAGGGCAGCAGGGGGGCCAAAGCCGGATCGCGCGACGGTGCCGGCGCGCGAAACGGCGCAAGCGCTTCGCTGGTGACAACCCAGGGTGAAATGGATGTGGCGAAATTTTTGCCAAGAAACGGGCCGAGCATCTGTTCCCACCATTGCACCTGCTTGGACGACCAGTCGTTGAGGAGGCAGTAGCCAAAGATGTGCCGTGGGGCGTCGTCGAGGCGGATCGGTTGGCCTTGCGGGTTGCCCTGACCGATCAGGATGCCAAGTTCCAGCTCAAAATCCATGGCCGCCACCGGACCGAACTCGACCTGCCCCTGGGCGTTGCGCCATTGGCCGTTGGGGCGTTGCACGGGGGTGCCACTCACCACGATGGAGGAGGGGCGGCCATGGTAGGCAACGGGGACGTAGCGGTACTGTGGCGGAATGGGGTCGCTCAGCCCTTTCAGCCGGCCGTTGCGCTCGGTGTGGTGTTCCGATGCGAGGAAGTCAGAGTAGCCTCGGATGGGGCAAGGCAGGTGCAGGAGGACATCTGCCATCGGGGTGAGCAGTCCAACCGCCGTCTCCCGAGCCTTGGGGCCGTGCGGCCCGTCGGTCGCCAGAAGATCCGATAGGCCCAGCCGAAGCCGGGAAAGGGTGTCGGGTCCTGTCGCCATGAGGGTGTCCAGACCGGTCGCAGCCACTTCTGCGGCCGCCTGCGCCACGTCGGGCAGAAGGCCCGATGCCGCCAAGGCCCGGATGTCGAGGACCTGATCGCCGATGGCCACGCCCGTGCGCCTGCGGCGATCGCCTGGCGTGGAATAGGTGGCAAATGGCAGGTTCTGGATGGGGAAGTCGGTGCCTTGCGCCTGGGCGCTGGTCACCCAGCTCTGGCGTTTGGGATCGTGTGTGCGGTTGAGGGTCATGCGGCGGGTGCGGTGCGGCGCTGGTTTTTTTCGGTGTTCCATTGACGCAGCTGCTCGTGTGCTGCGGCCTTGTAGCGTTCCAGGTCCTCTGGGGTGGCGCTGGGTGTGGTGAGTTCCATGCGGAAGCCGTTCGGGTCGAAGAAGTAGATGGACTGGACAAAACCGTGGTCTGTGACGCCCAGGACTTCTACGCCGTGTTCCTGCAGCCTCTGTTGCATCCGCGTGAGTGCGTCGACAGATTCCACGCGAAAGGCCGCATGGGTCACCCAGGCTGGCGTGTTGGGCGAAGGCTCGGGGGCGATGTCGTCGCCGAGGTCGAAGAAGGCGATGTACGAACCGTCCCAGAGCTGGAAAAAAAGGTGGACGTACGGGCAGTACTCCCCTGTGCTAGGTACATGATCGGCGCGGATCAGGTGCACCAGTGGGAGGCCGAGAATGTCCTCGTAGAAGTGCCGGGTTGCTTCAGCGTCTTTGCACCGTGTAGCCAGGTGGTGCAACCCGTAGACCGTTGGTATGTGGTTCATGTGTTCCCCCGCTGCGGCGACCATCGCCACTTGAGTGCGTGACTGGCGACTGTAGGGTCGTTCGATCTTGCTGTCTGTCCCGCTTCAGGGGGGACAAACCTCCGGGGGGGGCGTCTCAGTCCGTGTCACTCTGGGCATAAGCGGCACAGAGTCCCCGGCGGCCGGTCACACCCAGTTTCCCGTAGGCGCGGCGCTTGTAGGTGATGACGCTGCTGAGTTCGAGTTCGTGAAGTCTTGCGATCTCCTTGACCGACAGGCCGGTCAGGATGGCGGCGCAGACTTGGCGCTCGCGCGGACTCAGCGAGGGGAAACTGTCCGCCAACCGTTCCTGAATCGCTTCGACGTCTGGCTGCTGCTGGGTCTGCGACAGGGCCAGGTGTTTGCCAACCAGAGCCGTCATCACGTCGGCGCTGTCGGCCAGCCGCTCAAGCTCTGCGACAGAGAAAGGGCCGCGTGACGCGCGGCGGTACGTGTTGAGCAGGATCTGCCGGTGGCCTGCCCGACCGAGCATGGACACGCGGTCCACCACGCCAGGGGTCTCGTAGCACACGGAGCGGTACTCGGAAGCTGGGATCTCGGCCCAGAACTGCTGGCGCAGCACCGGTGACTGGAGTCGGTCACGGTGTGGCAGCAAGTGCTGGGCAGCCGGGTCGTGGCGCCAGTAGGTGGCGGCATACCGTTGCGAAGCCTGCTGGGCGAACCGGATGGCCGCCGGGTCTCCTCCCATGGCCATGCACAGGCGGGGTTGCCCTGAAGCGTTGAACGAGTAGGCCGCAAACAGGTCAACTGCCGCCACATCGTGCAGGACTCTCAGAAAGCCGGCTGGAAAGGCGGCTTCACCGAGGGTGTTGACAGCCGCGACCAAGCTGCCTGCGGCAAGGCCGTTGGCTGTTCGGGGGCGTGGGAACGGGTACTGCATGGACCAAGGACGGGGGAGTCGGCCTGATGACCCCGAAAAGAGCCATCTGGCCCACGGAATTTAGCATCCCATGCCGCTGCGGCTGAGCGCTGCGGTCGGCTGCGGTCAATCCAGTGACGCGTTGGACTCCTTGATCACCCGTGCCCACTTGACCGTTTCGGTCTTCATCAGGGCGGCCATTTCTGCCTGGGTGCTGGGCAGGGGCTCCAGCCCGGCCGAGGCAAAGCGCTCGCGCACGTCGGGCGATCGCAGCACCGCGGTGATCTCCGCATTCAGCCGTTGCACGATGGGTGCCGGGGTGGCTGCAGGGGCAAGGATGCCGAACCAGCCGGCTGCGTCGAAGCCGGGCAGGCCCGATTCGCTCAGCGTGGGAATCTCGGGTGCCAGTTGTGAACGGTCCTTGCTCAGCACGCCCAGTGCCTTGACCCGGCCGGCTTTGATCTGCGTGGCTGCGGTCGTGATGTCGGCCACCGCCAGCTGCGTGTCACCGCTCATGACAGCCATCAGAGCCGGGCCGCTGCCCCGGTAGGGTATGTGCACGATGTGCACCTTGCCCATGGATTTCATCAGCTCCCCGGACAGGTGCATGGCGGTGCCGTTGCCACCCGATGCGTAGCTCAGCCGGCCAGGCTGGCCTTTGGCCACGGTGAGCAGCTCGCCCACGTTGGCAACGGACATCGATGGGCTGGCGAGCAGCACGAAGGGGCTGGTGCCAAACAGCGTGACCGGCGCGAAGTCGCGCAAGGGATCGTAGGTCAGCTTCTTGTAGAGACTGGGGTTGGCGGTCAGGCCGCCCGCCGAGGCCAGCACGATGGTGTACCCGTCGGCCGGCGCCTTGGCCACTGCATCGAGACCCACGCCGCCGCCGGCGCCGGGGCGGTTGTCCACCACCACGGGCTGGCCCAGGCGCTCGGCCAGCTTGGGCGCGACGATGCGGGCGGCTGCATCGCTGCTGCCGCCTGGCGGGAAGGTGACGACCAGCCGGATGGGTTTGCTGGGCCAGTCGTTGCCTTGTGCCACGGCCAGGGGTGCGATGGATGCGAGCGCCAGCAGCGCCACCAGGTGCCGGCGAAGGGGTTTCATGTGCATGCTTGTCTCCTTTTTTTCTGGGGTGGGCCGTGCGGACCTAGAGCCTGAAGATCCGTTCGGCGTTGGTCTGGAAAAACATCTTCTTCTGTTCCGGCGTCAACGGCAAGGCGTCCATGGCAGCCACTTCTTCAGCCACGTACTGGTAGGGGTAGTCCATGGCGTACATCACGCGGTCGTGCCCCATCTGCTGCTGCACGAAGGTGATGGCGGGCTCCCAGGCCATGCCGCTGGTCGTGTAGTAGAAGTTCTCGCGCAGGTAGTCGCTGGGCTTGCGTTTGAGCGGCTGGGCACCCGCGCTACGGCCCGAGCGCACGATGCCGGCGTGCATGAAGTCGATGCGGTAGAGCCAGAACGGCAACCCCTCGCCCAGGTGGCCCAGAACGACCTTCAGGCGCGGGAACCGGTCGAACACGCCACTGACGATGAGTCGCAGCGTGTGCAGGCCGGTCTCCGCCGCAAAGCCGAATATCGCGGCGTCGAGGCAGCGCGACAGAAAGGGCTCGATCATCTGTGGCGACGGCGTGTTGGGGTGGATGTACAGCGGTACGTCCAGCGCTTCGCAGGCCTCGAAAATGGGCCAGAAGAACCCGTCGTCCATGTACCGCCCCTGGGTGTGGGAGTTGACGAGTGCACCTTTGAGGCCGAGCGATTGCACCGCCCGTTCGATTTCCTTGGCCGCAGCTTCCGGAGCATGGGGTGCAAAAGCGGCCAGACCGCTGAAGCGGGTCGGGTGGCGCGCAATGGTCTCGGCCAGCTGGTCGTTGCTGCTGGTGGCCAGGGCGCAGGCCTCTTCGGGCTTGAACAGTTGCACACCGGGGCTGGTGAGCATCAGGAGTTGCACGTCGATGCCGGTGGCGTCCATGTCGGCCAGGCGTCTAGCGTCCATGTCCTGGATACGCTCGAACAGGTCGCGCGCGCGCGGCGACTGGCTGCGCCCGAAGAACCCCCAGAGGTTGTCGAAGCCCGGGTCACCGTGGTCACCCCGTTCCAGCAGCTGCAGGTACCGGTCGGCCAGCTCCTTGGTGATCCATGCTTCCTCGGTGGCAATGCGCCGGTAGCCGCGCGCAGCAGCGGTGTCCATCAATGTGTCTCCTGATTGGGGTGTTTGAGCCTGCCGATTGGAGCCCACCGGTATTCATCTGTAAATGGAAAAATTAAGAACAACTCATAAAATCATTGAATGAATAAAGGTTACCTCCCCACGGTCCGCCAGTTGCAGGCGTTCATGGCGGTCTACCGCTTGCGCAAGCTGGGTGCGGCGGCCGCTCAGCTCTTCGTCACGCAATCGGCCATCAGCGTGCTGATACGCCAGCTGGAAGAGGGGCTGGGCGTGCGGCTGTTCGAGCGCACGACCCGCTCGCTGCAGCCGACCGAGGCTGCGCACGAGACGGTGGCGATTGCCGAGCGCATCCTGCGCGACCTGGAAACGCTCAGCGCCGGTTGTCGCGATGCGCGCGAGTTGCGGCGCGGCCAGGTGTCCGTGGCCATCACGCCCACACTGGGTGCCATGCTGCTGCCAGATGCGGTACGCACGTTCACCCAGACCTACCCCGGCATTCAGGTGCACGTGAACGACTGCGCCCCCAACCAGTTCCTGACGCTGATCGTGGGGGAACAGGCCGACTTCGGCATTGGCACGCCCGAGCACGCCGGCGGTGAGGTCGAGCAGCAGACCCTGTTGCGGGACGAGCTGGCGGCGGTCTGCGCCCCCGACCACCCGATCGCCCAACTGCCCAAGGTGCGCTGGGCCGACCTGGCCGATCACCCGGTCATCACCGGGCGACCCGGTTATGGTGTGCGCCACCTGATCGATCTGTCGGCCACCTCGGCCGGGGTGGGCCTGCGGGTGGCCAACGAGGTGTCGTTCCAGTCGACCGCCCTGTGGATGGCCGATTGCGGGATGGCGGTGGCCATCATGCCCACCGCCTACGCCCGGCAGTCTTCACTGGCCAGCCGACTGGTGGTGAAACCGCTGCACCAGCCACGTGTGCCGCGCGACGTGTACGTGGTCACCAAGCGGGGGCGCCACCTCTCGCCCGCGTGCGAGGCCTTTGTCCACACGCTGCGCCAGAGCATGAAGCTGCGCGTGCGACGCCAGCCGACCTGACGTCAGCGCCGCTGCTGCGCGGCCATCTGCTGCGCCCGCAAGGCAATGTCCATGACCTGCAGGCAGTGAGCCTGTGTCATGGCGGTTTCGGTGCGGTGGCGTACGTCGTTGGCCAGCCGCGCGAAGTACGGCGTTCCGGCGTTGGCGGCGTCGATGTATTCGCAGCGGCCGTGGTTGGTCAGCAGCAGGTGGTCGGTGCCGGGGCGGCCGGCCACGTCCACGTACTTGCGCAGCTCGATGGTGCCTTCGGTGCCGAGTACAAACAGGCGGCCGTCGCCCCAGGTGGGCAGCGCGTCGGGTGTGTACCAGTCGAGCCGCACATAGCCTTCGCCACCGTTGCCGCGCAGCAGCATCTGGCCAAAATCTTCAAACGCCGGATGGTCCGGGTTGGCGAAGTTGCCGCTGGACGCCGACACGATGTCCACTGTGGTCGATCCGGTGAACACCATGAACTGGTCGATCTGGTGCGAGCCGATGTCGCACAGGATGCCGCCGGTCTGCTCGGGCTGGTAGAACCAGGGCGGGCGGGTGCCGGGGTTGAGCCGGTGGGGACCCAGCCCTACGGTCTGGACCACGCGGCCGATGGCGCCGGTGCGCACCAGCTCTAGCGCGCGCGTGACGGCGGGCACCTCGAAGTGCTCCGAGAAGTTCACCGACCAGATCCGTCCGGTCGAAGCGGTCGCGGCACGTATCTGCGCCAGGTCGTCCAGCGAGGTGCAGCCGGGCTTGTCCACCATCACGTCCTTGCCGGCTGCCATGGCTTCCACCGCGAGGCGGGTGCGGTCACAGGGTACGGCGGCGATCAGGACCAGGTCTACCGTGGGGTCGTCCAGTATCTGGCGGTAGTCGGCCACGCGGGGCAGGGTGGGAAACCGTTTGCTCCAGCCGGCCAGTGTCTGCGGCTCGCCCTCGGTCCACCAGGCCTTGCCCACGGCACCCACGTCCAGCATGCCTTGCAGCATGCCGTAGATGTGGCGGTGGTCGCAGCCGATCACCCCCACGCCGATCGAGCGCTCAGCCATGGGTACCACCCTTTCTGCGCCGTTCGCCCAGCTCCACGTAGCAGCCCTGGCGTGACGACAGCACGATGGCGTCGATGAGGTGGTGCACCGCAATGGCTTCGCGGGCCGCAACGGGGGCGTCGCGCCCGACGTGGACCGCCTCCACGAACGACTGGATCACGCTGCGGTGCATGCCATGGTCGAAGGCCATGGGGTCGGCACCGGTGCCGCTGGCGATCGAGTCCGGCAGGCGCTCCTCACGCCCGTCGCGCCAGCGGATCACCAGTTCGCCGTTGCCCAGTTCCACCGATGCCCGTTCGGCGTCCAGATACATCACCTCCGAGCCACCGGGGAAGGCGGCCGTGGTGGCCATCAGTGCACCCATGGCACCGTTGGCGAACTGCAGGCCGGCCACGGCGATGTCCTCGGTTTCCATGCGGTGCAGCGGAGTGGTGGCCACCATGCCCATCACGCCCACCACGGGGCCCACCAGGTGGGTCATCAGGTCGATGGCGTGTATGGCCTGCGAGATCAGCACGCCGCCTCCGTCGCGCGCGAAGGTGCCGCGCCCGGGCGTGTCGTAGTAGGCCTGGTCGCGCCACCAGGGCACGTTCAGGCGCACCAGGCCGATGCGGCCCAGGTCGCCCCGGTTGATCAGCTCGGCCAGAGCCAGTGCGCCGCGGCGGTGGCGGTGTTGCAGCACCACGCCCAGGGGCACGCCGGCCTGCTCGGCCAGGGTCACCATCTCGGTGGCCTCGGCCGTGGTGCGGCCCACGGGTTTTTCCATCAGCACCGGCTTGTGGTGTGCCAGTGCCAGCCGCAGCAGCTCCAGGCGCTCGCTTGGCGGCGTCAGCAGCAGCACGGCCTTGGTGCGTGGGTCGGTGATGGCGGCCTCGGCGCTGTCGGCGGCAGGGAACCCGTGTGCAGCCGCAAAGGCCTCGCGGCGCTGCGCGTTGCGCGAGTACACACCCGTCACCGCCACATGCGAGCCTTGCAGGTCCAGCAGGGCGCGGGCATGTGGCTTGGCCGCATTGCCCAGACCGATCACCGCCATCCCCACGGGTGCGGACAGTTCTTTGAGAGACATCGTTTCAGGTTCCGGATCAGCCGAACAGGCGCGCAGGCCACAGCGTGAGCGCCGGGATGTAGGTGACGAGCGCCAGCCAGACCAGCAGCGCAGCCATGAAAGGCCGGCAAGCCTTGTAGGTATCGGCCACCGAGGTGTTGGTGACCCGGGCGGCGGTGAATACCAGCACCGCCAGCGGCGGGGTGAGCGCACCAATGCACAGGTTGCCGACCATGACGATGCCGAAGTGCACCAGGTCCACATTGGCCGCCTTGAGCAGCGGCACCAGCAGCGGCACCAGGATCACCATGGAGGCGATCATCTCCATGGCCAGGCCCACGAACAGCAGGAACACGTTGAGCACCAGCAGCAGCAGGATCCAGTTGCCGGCCGTCGTGCCGAGGTAGCCCATGACGGCCTGTGGCACCTGTTCGATGACCAGCGCGTAGGCGAAGGGCGCCGACGCTGCGATCACCACCATGACCGTCACCGTTTCCGCCAGGGCGGCCCGGGTGGCTTCGAGCAGCTTGGCCTTGTTGGCTTCCTTGTAGACGAAGACACCGCACAGCAGGGCATACAGCGCGCCCACGGCGCCGGCCTCGGTGGCCGAGAAAGCCCCGTAGCGGATGCCCCCCACGATGATGAGCGGCAGCACCAGGGCTGGCAGGGCCAGCTTGGCGGCGGTGCCACGCTGGGACCAGGTGGCGCGTTGGCCGGCCGGTCCGAAGCCCTTGACCAGGCACGTCAGGTACACCACCAGCGCCAGTGTGGCCGCCATCAGCAGGCCCGGCACGATGGTGCCCACGAAGAGCGCGCCCACCGACACCGAGGCCAGCGAGGCGTAGACGATCAGCCCCAGGCTGGGAGGGATCATGTTGGCCAGGATGGAGCCGGCACTGGTCAGTGCCACAGAGAACGGCTTGGGGTAGCCCTGTGCCGCCATGGGGTAGACCATGGTCTTGGCCACGGCAGCGGCATCGGCGGTGGACGACCCGCACACGCCACCCATCAGGGTGTTGGTGAGCACGTTGACCTGGCCCAGGCCGCCACGGAAATGACCCACCATCGACGTGGCCAGCGCCACCAGCCGGTTGGTGATGCCGCCCACGTTCATCAGGCCGGCGGCGAGGATGAAGAACGGGATGGCCACCAGCAGGTAGTCCATGCCATTGACCATGCCTTGGGGCACGGCGGTCATCACCATCATGCCGCGCGGCAGGAAAGCAACGCAGGTGCCAAAAACCAGTGCGTCCACCAGCGGCACGCCCACCAGCATCAGGCCGATGGCCAGAATCACCAGCGGCATGACCACCGTCTGCGGGAAGCCGAACACGCCTTGTTCACCCAGCCAGCTGAGGCCCAGTGCGAGGGCGGCGCCCAGCACCACCGCGATCAGCGTGGGGCGCAGGCCGCGCATGCCGGGAATGGGGGTGAGCAGCTTGAGCAGCAGCGCCAGCGCCGCGCCCACCGGGACCGCGAGGTACAGGTAGGTGTGCGGCCATTCCAGTGCGGGCGACACAAAGGTGGCGCGCGTGGTCAGCTGCCAGCCGAACACCACCAGAAACACCGAAGCCGCGGCCGAGACCGTGCGCGAGAAGGCCGCGTGCCAGGGCAGCAGGGCGGCCGGCAGCGAGCGCTGCAGCATGTCGATGGTGATGTGCTGGCCGCGCCGCGTGACCATGGCCGCACCCAGGAACACGAACCAGACGAACAGGAACTTGACCGCCTCCTCGGGCCAGGCCAGGGCCTGGTTGAGGACGTAGCGGCAGAACACCTGCAACAGCGCAATGGCTGCTGTGGCCAGCAGCAGGGCGATGGCACCGAACTCGGCCACGTGTTCAATGCGGTCGCCCCAGCGTTGCAACGAGCTGCTGGTGGGCGGCACCACGGCCGCCCCGTTTTCCAGAGAAGAGGAAGACATTGGTGAATCAGCCTGCCAGTGCGCGGATGCGGTCGATCATGGCCTTGGTGGCCGGGCTCTTGGCGCCGAACTCGTCGAACAGCTTGGCGGTGGACTGGCGCCACATGCCCGAATCCTGCAGGGTGTGAACCTGCACACCCATGCCTTTGAGCTGCTCCAGCGTCGCGGCCGCGTTGGCGCGGTTGACGCGACGCTGCTCGGCGAACACCTCCTGCGCGCTGGTGCGAACCAGGGTTTGCAGATCGGGTGGCAGCGAATCGAGCCAGCGGGCGTTGACACGCGTGGCCTTGGGCAGGAACCAGTGCGAGGTCAGCGTCAGGTGTTTGGCCTGTTCCTGCCACTTGAAGCCGACGACGGAGAACACGTCGGACTCCAGCGCGTCGATCAGGCCTGTGGACAGCGCTGAATACTGCTCGGCGTAGGGCAGCGGCGTGGGGCTGGCGCCCACCGCGCGCCAGAAATCCACCCACAGCTTGACCTCGGGCGTGCGGATCTTGAGACCACGCACATCGGCCATGGTCAGCACCGGCTTCTTGGACAGGATGTGGCGGAAACCCACTTCGCCAAAGGCGACGAACTCCACGCCGGTCTTCTCGCGGGCGATGCGCGAGACTTCCCTGCCGATGTCGCCCTGCAGCACGCGGTCCACGTGGGCGTCGTCCTTGTAGATGAAGCCCGGGGCACCGCCGGTGGCGGCAATCTCGGGGGCGATGTTTTCTTCGGTGTCGGGGCCACCTGTGGTCACCTGGATGGTGCCCATGCGGTTCTGCTCGATGTTCTGCGAGTAGGAACCCAGCTGGCTGGCCGGGAAATGCTGGGCGTCGATGCGACCGCCGCTGCGCTGGTTCAGCAGCTTGGCCCAGTTGTCGAACGCCACCGTCAGCGGCGAGCCTATGGCCTCCGAGTGGCCGATGCGGCAGATGAATTTCTGTTGCGCCCGCAGGATGCCGGGGGCCGCCATGGCACCCGCCACGAAGGCCGGCACGCCCTTGATCAGGGTGCGGCGCGACGTGAGTTGATCAATCGATTGTCCTTGGCTCATCGCTTGTCTCCGGTTGGTTTCACTACTTGGGCCGCGCCTTTTCTGGGTCTGGTCGGCGGCTGGACGCGAATCCTATGCGCAATCGTTTGTCCTGTAAATCCCCGAATCGCTGCTAACATCTCAGGGTATGTACCAAGTTTGACAGGCGCAACCGTTCGCGCAAACAGGCAGCCCACACCATGAACTCTCCGGTCACCATGAAGGATCTCGCCGACGCGCTGGGTCTGTCCGTCTCGTCGGTGGCCCGGGCGCTGGCGGACTCGCCCCGCATCGGCAAGGCGACCATCGAACGCGTCAAGGCCGAGGCTGAAAAACGCGGCTACGTGGTGGACCAGGCCGCACGCGCGATGCGCCAGGGCACCTCCTCGCTGGTGGGCTTCATCGCCCCCGATCTGCAGAACGACTTCTATTCCACCGCCGCGCGCGCCATCTCCGAGCGCTGCCAGGAGCGTGGCATGCAGCTGGTGGTTTCCATCACCAACGACGACCCCGACACCGAGCTGCTGCACGTGCGCAACCTGTACGCCAGCCGCGTCAAGGGTATCGTGGTCATTCCCAGCGTGGAGATGTCGAACGACACCCGCAAGCTGCTGGGCACCATCCCGCATGTGCAGCTGGTGCGCCAGTGCGACCGCCTGCACTCCGACTGGTTCGGCATCGCCGACGAAGAGGCCATGCGCCTGGGTGTGGCGCACCTGGCCGATCTGGGCCACCGCCGCATTGCCTACATCGGCTCGGCGCTCACCATGTCCACCGGCGCCAAGCGGCTGGACGGCTTCCGCCGCGCGCTGCGCGAGCACGGCCTGGACCCGGCCAAGGCGGTGGCCGAAGTGGGGGGGTGCGATGCCGAGTCCGGTCATGCCGGCATGGCGCGCATCCTGTCGCTGCCGCCCTCGCAGCGCCCCACGGCCGTGGTCACGGCCGGTGCCCGCATCTGCGTGGGGGCGTATTCCTGCGCCCGCGAGCACGGCATCCAGGTGCCGGCCGATCTGTCGTTCGTGGGTTTCTCTGATGCGCCCGCCCTGCGCTGGTGGGGCGACGGCCTGACCACCATTGGCCTGCCGGTCGAGGACATCGCCACCGCCGCCATGGACTGCCTGATGCGCCGCGCCGAGAAGCGTGGCCACCTGCCCCAGCAGCCCATGCATGTGATGCACCGGCCGGTGCTGATCCAGCGGGCCTCCACTGCGCCCCCGGCCCGTCTGTTGCGCCGCGCCTGACGTTTTCGGGCGCCTGTGGTGCCTTGCCTCACATGTTGAGATTGATGCTGCCGGTGGGGCGGGTTCTGGTCCTGGGTGGGGTTTTCCCTAGGAAAACTACCTAAATCCTGAGAGCTGCCGGCAAATACTCAGATCCGGAAATGTGGATTTTGAGTATAGACCTGTGCCTTCAGGCCATGGTTGCGCAACCGTTTGCCACCTAGGATGCGATGCACTCGAACAACCGGTTCGGGGCTTTCCACCCATGAGGAGACTATGAACAAGGATCTGAAACACTGGGCAGCCGCCTCCGTGGTGTTCGCGGCTGCCGTGGGCACGGCCCAGGCGCAAAACACCGGCACCCTGTCCAACGACGTGCTGCGCATCGGCGTGCTCACCGACATCAACGGCGTCTACGCCGACATTTCCGGCAAAGGCGCGGTCGAGGCGGTCAAGATGGCCGTGGAAGACTTCGGCGGCCGCATCTTCGGCAAACCCATCGACGTGGTCTCGGCCGACCACCAGAACAAAGCCGACGTGGGCGCGGCCAAAGCGCGCGAGTGGTTCGACTCGGGCGGCGTGGACATGATCAACGACCTGGCCAACTCGGGCGTGGCCCTGGCCGTGGCCGGCGTGGCCAAGGAGAAGAAGCGCCACGTCATCG
>VFQP010001102.1_pt1 | contig 39785 bp, 38 predicted proteins | sample 3512351 | NCBI WGS metagenome assembly VFQP01 (sample SAMN10412372, study PRJNA504923) | tailings metagenome | isolation source: Relicate 1 Philex TSF1 revegetated site | place: Philippines: Tuba, Benguet | collected 2017-08-29
AATACGGCATGCTGCCGCGCGCCACCCACACCCGCAGCGACCGCGAGGCCGCCAAAGGCAAGCAGAGCGGGCGCACGCAGGAAATCCAGCGCCTGATTGGCCGTTCGCTGCGCGCCGTGTTCGACCTGAAGGCGCTGGGCGAGCGCACGATCTCGCTGGATTGCGACGTGATCCAGGCCGACGGCGGCACGCGCACGGCCAGCATCACGGGCGCCTACGTGGCCGCGCACGACGCGGTGGCGAAGCTGATGGCGCAGGGCAAGCTCCCCGTGTCGCCGATCCGCGACCAGGTGGCCGCGATCTCGGTCGGCATCCTGCGTGGCAAGCCGCTGCTTGATCTGGAGTACGTGGAAGACGCGGCCTGCGACACCGACATGAACGTGGTGATGACCGGTGCCGGGCATTTCGTGGAAGTGCAAGGCACGGCCGAGGGCGCGGCCTTCACGCGCGACGAAATGAACACGCTGCTGGCCCTGGCCGAAAAAGGCATTGCCGACCTGGTGGCGGCGCAGCGCGAGGCACTGGGCCTGGCATGAAGCTGGTTCTCGCGTCCAACAACCAGGGCAAGCTTGCTGAACTGCAGGCCTTGTTCGCGCCGTTGGGTGTGGAGCTGGTGCGCCAGGCCGATCTGAACATTCCGGAGGCGCCCGAGCCGCACCGCACGTTCATCGAGAACGCGCTGGCCAAGGCGCGCCATGCCGCGCGCGAGAGCGGCCTTCCCGCGCTGGCCGATGACGCGGGCCTGTGCGTTGAGGCCTTTGGTGGCCTGCCGGGTGTCGACACCGCCTACTACGCCACGCAGTTCGGCTACGAGAAGGGCGATGGCAACAACGTGCGGGCGCTGCTGGAGCAGATGGTGGACGTGACCGACCGTCGCGCCGCGCTGGTCAGCACGCTGGTTGCGCTGCGCAGCGCAGACGATCCCGAACCACTGGTTGCCACCGGCCGCGCACCGGGCCTCATCACCCGGCAGCCGATCGGAGACAACGGTTTCGGTTTCGACCCCGTGATGTACCTGCCCGCGTTCGGCAAAACCTTTGCGCAGCTGCCCACCGAGGTGAAGAACGCCAACAGCCACCGTGGCCGAGCGGCGCAGCGGATGCTGGACCTGATGCGTGAGCGCTGGTTCGCGCCCGCGCCGCCAGACCTGTCATGAGCGATTCCACCGGCGTGCCGATGTCCTGGCCGGGTGGCCAGCCGGCATCCGCAGGCCAGCCGGATGCGGCGTGGAACGATGTGCGCCACTGGATGCGACCGGGCACCCTGCAGTTGCAGAGCCTGCCGCCGCTGTCGCTCTACATCCACCTGCCGTGGTGCCTGAAGAAGTGCCCGTACTGCGACTTCAACTCGCACGAGTGGAGCGCCACCGCCGCACCGGGCGAGGCGTTGCCGGAAACCGCTTACCTGGATGCCTTGCGCGCCGACCTTGCTGCCTCGTTGCCCCTGATCTGGGGCCGCACGGTGCACAGCGTGTTCATCGGTGGTGGCACGCCCAGCCTGTTCTCGCCTGCCGCGATAGACCGCCTGCTGGGCGACGTGCGTGCGATGTTGCGGTTGGAGGCCGACGCGGAAATCACACTCGAGGCCAACCCCGGCACCTTCGAGAAGGACCGCTTCCGTGCGTTTCGCGAAGCGGGCGTGACGCGCCTGTCCATCGGCGTGCAGAGCTTCAACGACGTGCACCTGAAAGCGCTGGGCCGCATTCACGACCGCGCGCAGGCCATGGCCGCGGTGGAAGAGGCCGCGCAGGCCTTCGACACCTTCAACCTCGACATCATGTATGCGCTGCCGGGACAGACGCTGGCCGACTGCGAAGCCGATGTGCGCACCGCTCTTTCGTTCGCGCCACCGCACATTTCCATCTACCACCTCACGCTCGAACCCAACACCTGGTTTGCCAAGTACCCGCCCACGCTGCCGCCGGAAGACGAGGCCTGGGACATGCTGGACCGCATCACCGAGCTCACCGGCGAAGCCGGCCTGCAGCGCTACGAGGTGTCGGCCTACGCGCGCGAGGGCCATCGGTGCTGGCACAACCTGAACTACTGGCAGTTCGGTGACTACCTCGGCATTGGCGCTGGCGCGCACAGCAAGCTGAGTTTTGCGCACCGCGTGGCGCGGCCGGTGCGGGTGCGCGAGCCTCGCCTGTACATGGAGCGCGCGATCGCGGGCAACGCCGTGGTGAGCGCCGAGGAGGTCTCGCGCAAGGCGATGCCGTTCGAGTTCATGCTCAATGCCCTGCGGCTCAAGGAAGGCTTCACCCTGCTGCAGTTCATGGAGCGCACCGGCCTGCCGCTCTCCAGCATTGCGCCCGCGCTGGCGCAGGCGGAGCAGAAGGGTTTGATCGCGCGCGATGCCACGCGCGTGTGGCCCACCGAGCGGGGCTTCGACTTCCTCAGCGACCTGCAGGAACTGTTTCTGGCGGACTGAGGTTCAGCCCGCCACCGGGCGGGCGTGCAGGCTGAAGCCCACGCGCGTGGTGCTACCGCTGGACTCGGCGGCTGGGGATCCGTCGTGCATGCGGGCGATGGCCGCCACGATGGACAGGCCGAGGCCGTGGTGGGGCTTCTCCATTTCGCAACGCGCGGCGTCTGCGCGGAAGAAGCGGTCAAACAGGCGCGGCAGGTGTTCGGCCTCGATGCACGGCCCGGTGTTCTCCACCCACAGCCGCACGCCGTCGCCTGGCTCGCTCGCAATGCGCACACACAACCGCGAGCCTGCGTCGGCGTAGCGGATCGCATTACCCAGCAGGTTGGACACGGCGCGTTTGACCAGGGGTTCGTCGATTGGCAGGTGTGCATCGCCCACGATGTCGACGCTCAAGTTGCGTTCTTCCATGGGCGCTTCGTGGAACTCGACCACCTGGCGCACCAGCTCGGCCATGCCCACCGGCGCCCCCCTGCGCGCCTTCACACCGCGGTCGGCCTGGGCCAGGAACAGCATGTCGTTGACGATGGCCGCCATGCGCTGCAGCTCCTCCAGATTGGAGTGCAGTGTGTCCTCCAGCTCCTGCACGCTGCGCTCGCGGCTGAGTGCCACCTCGGTCTGGCCGATCAGGTTGGCCAGTGGGGTGCGCAGTTCGTGCGCCACGTCGGCGTTGAAGCCTTCCAGTTGCGCGTAGGTGCGCTCCACGCGCCGCATGAGGCCGTTGAACTGGTCGACCACCGGTTGCAGTTCTTCGACAGGTTCGGGCAGCGTGAGTGGCTGCTGGAGCCGGCTGGCATCGATGGCGCGTGTCTGGGCGGCCAGATCGATCAGGGGCCGCAGGCTGCAGCGCACGCGCCAGAACGTGGCCCAGGCGACGAAGGCGCCACCGGCGAGCGTGGACAACACCAGCAGCAGCACCATACGTCGACCATGTTGCGCATCGCGCGTGCAGTCGATCACCAGGCGGCCGATCAGCGGCGTGCCGCCATTTGCGCGCGGAATCTCGAAGCGCTGTTCGCGCGTGGGCGCCAGCTGCGGGTTGAAGGTGGGCGCCGCGTCGCGGTAGAGCTCCGTGCCATTGGGCTGCAGCACCTGTACGAAGGTGCCTGGCCGCCGTTCGGCCAGCCACTCCAGCTTGTGCCGCATTTCTGCGTCGCCACCCTTGGCATCGGCTTCCTTCAGCACTTCCACCAGCACGGCGGAATAGGCGCGCAGTTCCTCGTCCTGCTTGGACACGAACAGCATGTGGGTCACGGCGTAAATGCCGGCCAGCAACACGCCGAGGCCGATGATGGTCTGCACCGCCAGCAACAGGGACAGGCGGCGCCCGATCGAATAGGTGCACGGCGCGGCCTTCTGCGCAGGGGCGGCCGTGGTGGCGGTGGGCGACGGGATGGCGTGCGTGTTCATGTGCGCTCCTCCAGCACATAGCCCATGCCGCGCACGTTGTGCAGCAGCTTGGGTTTGAAGGGGTCGTCCATCTTGGAGCGCAGGCGGCGCACGGCCACCTCGACCACATTGGTGTCGGAATCGAAATTCATGTCCCAGACCTGCTCGGCGATGGTGGTGCGCGAGAGGATCTGCCCCTTGCGGCGCGCCAGCAGGGCGAGCAGGGAGAACTCCTTGGCTGTGAGCTCCAGCCGCTGACCGGCGCGCCAGGCCTTGCGGCTGAGCAGGTCCATTTCGAGGTCGCACACCGACATGCGGGTGGTGGCGGTCTCGGCCACGGCGGCGGGGCCGCGGCGCAGCAGCGCGGCCACACGGGCCAGCAGCTCGGAGAATGCGAACGGCTTGACGAGGTAGTCGTCGGCGCCGGCCTCCAGGCCCTGCACGCGGTCCTCGACGCGATCGCGCGCGGTGAGCATCAGCACCGGCGTGTTGCGCTTCTCGCGCAGCGCCGCGAGCACACCGAAACCGTCGATGCCCGGCAACATGATGTCAAGCACGAGCAGCTGGTAGTCGCCCTCCAGCGCCAGGTAGCGCCCCTCAATGCCATCGCGTGCAACGTCCACGGTGTAGCCGGCCTCGGACAGGCCTCGCTTGACATAGTCCGCCAGCTTGGATTCGTCTTCAATGACCAGCACGCGCATGGGAAGGTGTGGGTGGCGATGGTGTAAGGGAACGCCGGCAGGCGGCGCCGTGGGACACCGGATTGTCCCGGAATTGGCGGTTTTCATGCATTACGAATCGGTAATTCTCGCGTTCGGAAAACGACAGACCCGGTTTCTACAGTCTCTCCTGTGCCGAACGAAAGCGGCGCAAACAAGTTACCAACAAACCGCTCAAGGAAACCATCATGCAACTCTCTGCCCGCATCCTCCTGCCCCTCGTTCTTACCGCTGTCGCTGGTGCCGCCATGGCCCAGAACGCCCCGCTGACCCGTGCCGAAGTCCGTGCCCAGGCCATCGCCGCCCGCGACGCCGGCCAGCTGCCCGACACCGACATCGTGACCTTCAAGGTCCCCGCCAGCTCCACCGTGAGCCGCGCTGAAGTCCGTGCCCAGGCCATTGCCGCCCGCGACGCTGGCCAGCTGTCCGATACCGACATCGTGACCTTCAATGTGCCCGCCGGCTTCGAGAAGACCCGCACCCAGGTGCTGGCCGAGCTGAACGAAGCGCAGCGTCTGGGCCTGGTGAACGTGAGCGACGCCGAATACCCCGTGATCGCCACCCAGCAGCAAGCCGAGCAAGTGCGCCAGGCTGGCCTGCGCGCCATCGGCAACTCGACCACCGTCGGCCAGCTGTAAACCGACAGCGTCTCCAAGGGTTCACACATTTCAACGGCGACAGGCCTTCGGGTCTGTCGCCGTTTTTTCTTGGGGTGGCCGGCCCGGTTCGCGCGTCAGGTTGAAACGTTTCGTCACCGATGGGTCCTTTGCGCTAAAGTCCCTTGCCGCTTTTGCTCCGCCAACCATCCAAGATCATTCCATGAAGCGTGTTGAAGCACAGGATTTCGCGACCGCCGAGCGTTTCCGCCTGCTCGTGGAGGCGGTGCAGGATTACGGCATCTTCATGCTGGATCCGTCGGGCCACGTGGTGTCCTGGAACGCGGGCGCCGAACGGATCAAGGGTTACAGCGCGGACGAGGTCATCGGCCAGCATTTCTCCCTTTTCTATCCTGAAGCGGCGCGGCTGACCCGCTGGCCGGATCAGGAACTGCAGCTGGCGCTGGCGCAGGGGCGCTACGAGGAAGAGGGCTGGCGTATCCGCAAGGACGGCTCACGTTTCTGGGCCAATGTGGTCATCACGCCGCTGTTCGATGACAGCGGAGCGCACACCGGCTTTGGCAAGGTGACGCGCGACCTGACCGAACGGCGCGCGCACGAGGAAGCCCTGCTCCAGAGCGAGGAGCGGTTCCGTCTGCTGATCGATGGCGTGCGCGAGTACGCCATCTACATGCTGGACCCGGAAGGCCGCATCCAGAGCTGGAACAAGGGGGCGGAGCTCATCAAGGGCTACACGGCGCAGGAAGTGATCGGCAAGCACTACAGCCTGTTCTTTCGTCGCGAGGACAAGGTGGAGGGTCTTCCGGCCTGGCAACTGCAGCGGGCCTTGCTGCACGGCAAGACGGAGGAGGAGGGCTGGCGGGTGCGCAAGGATGGGTCGGCCTTCTGGGCGAGCATCGTGGTCAGCCCCATCGTCGGCTCTGGCGGCGCGCTGCTCGGCTATGCCAAGGTGACCCGCGACATGAGCGAACAGCGCAAGCTGCACGAGCTGGAACATTCGCTGCAGCGGATGAACGAGTTTCTCGCCATGCTGGGCCACGAGCTGCGCAACCCGCTCGCGCCCATGCGGAATGCCGTCACGCTCATGCAGCGCGAGGAAGCGCTGAACACGGCGCAGCGCATTTCGCGCGACATCATCGACCGGCAGCTCACCCACCTCACGCGCTTGCTGGACGACCTGCTGGACGCCGGCCGCCTCACCAGCGGGAAGCTGCACATCAAGCCCCGGCCCATTGATTTCCGGCACGCGCTCACACAGGCCATGGAGGCACTCGCGCCGGCGATGAATGCACGGTCGCTCGACATCGAGCTGAAACTGCCTTCCGGTGATATCCGGGTGAACGCCGACGAGGTCCGCCTCGTGCAGGTGCTGCAGAACCTGTTGTCCAACGCCACGAAGTTCACGCCGGAAGGCGGGCGGATCGAGGTGCGTGTGGCGGTCACGCAGGAACGCCTTCTGGTGGAAGTGGCCGACAACGGCATCGGCATGTCGCCCCAGACGCTGGACAACGTGTTCCAGCTGTTCTCGCAGGGAGAGGGCGCCAGCGAAACGCACCAGCCGGGCCTGGGCATCGGGCTGGCGCTGGCGCGCTCCATCGTCGAGATGCACGGCGGCACTATTTCGGCGAGCACTGCCGGGCCGGGGAAAGGCAGCGTCTTCAGCTTCGAGTTGCCAGGGGCCAGCCTGCAGCCCTGAGGGCGCGCCGCGAAGCGAGCGGTGCTGCAGCCGGTGTCAGCTCGCGACCGCCAGCACGATGTCGGACGCCTTGACCAGGGCTGTCACGGCGGCACCCTCGCTCAGGCCGAGATCGCTCACGGCCGCCTGCGGCACGATGGCCACGACATCGACACCCCCTGCCGCCTGCAGCATTACCTCGGCATTGACGGCGCCCGGCGTGACCTTCAGCACCCGGGCTTCAATGCGGTTGCGCGCCGACACGCGGGCGTCGTCCAGACCCACCGCCAGCAGCACGGCAGATGACTTGACCAGGGCGATCACGGTCATCTGCGTGCGCAGGGCCAGCGATTCGGTGCTTTCGCGCGTGACGATGGCCGACAGCCGCAGGCCGCCAGGCAGGGCCACCTCGATCTCGTCGTTGACCGCGCCCGAGCGGACCGCCGTCACCTTGCCCACCCACTGGTTGCGCGCGCTTGTCTTCATGTTCAGTACCTTCAGCAGCGAGAACTCCTCGTCGAGGTTCATCGCGTCCTGTTCGATCAGGTGGAGAAAACGCCGGTGCACCTCGTTCACCTGCTCGTAGCGTTCGATCAGCCGCTGCCCGAATTCGGTGACCCGTGTATGGCCGCCACCCTTGCCGCCGGTGACCCGCTCGACCACGGGCGAGGTGGAACGCTCGTTCATCGTGTTGATGGCGTCCCAGGCCGCCTTGTAGCTCATGCCGAACGCCTTGGCCGCCTGGGTGATGGACCGGTGTTCGCCCACTGCCTTGAGCAAGCCGATGCGCCCGTGGCCCGCGATGCTTTCCCCATCCACGGACAGCCAGAGGGCGCCACGCACCTCGAGTTGTTCCTTGCCCTTGCGTTTCTTCGTCGCCATTGCGGCACCAGCCCCCGCCAGATTCGCCGCGCCAGGGTGGCACAGCCCAGCTGGCGAGGATAGCAGCCGACCCTGCGGCCCGGCGGGCGGGTCAGGGCGTCGGTTGTCCGGCCGCGGAGGCGGTCATGCGCTGGTCGGCGCGCGCGGCATCGAGGTGCTGCAGCCGATCGGCGAACCAGCCGATGCGCTCCGTGCTGCGCACATCGAAACGGGGCACGAAAGGTTTGACGTCGAGCACCGGCGTGCCGTCCATGAGATCGTTGCCCAGGCAGTGCAGGGTGGTGCCGTCGATCCGGACCAGTTGCACGAGGCTGAGGCCGATCCGGTTGGGCCGGGCGGGTGAGCGTGTGGCGAACACGCCGTGCGATTGCGTGTCCAGAAATGGCACCACCTCGAGCGGCTGCGTCTTCGCCAGGTGCAGGTGCGTCAGCAGCCAGACGAATTCGAAAGCTTCGAGGTCCCTGAGGCCCGCGGCGAACGCGGGATCGATGTCGACGCGGAGGGGTTGATCGGGGGAGGCAGCGGTCTGCAAGGGCATGCCAGCGGGCGCCGTGTAGCCGCCCACCACCCGGCCGATCGGCTGGTAGCTCACCATCTCCGCCTCTGGCGCGATGGCGTTCACGCCGCGCCGCCGGTCATCGCGGTGGATGTCGGGTCCAGGAAGGCCAGGGGGTTCTGGTGGTGCTGGACGACGTGCCCGGCCTCCAGGCAGATCACTTCTTCGGCCAGGCTGCGCACGTCGTCGTCGTCGTGCGTGATCACCAGCATGGGCATGCGCAGCTCGATCTGCAGCGCCTTGAGCTCCTCGCGCAGCCGCTGGCGCAGGCCCTTGTCCAGCGCAGCGAACGGTTCGTCCAGCAACAGTGCGGCGGGGTCGGACACCAGGGCCCGGGCCAGGGCCGTGCGCTGCCGCTGGCCTCCCGAGATCTGGTGCGGGTGGTGACCTGCGATCGCATTCAGGCCGAAGGTGTCGATCCAGCGGTCCACGGTGTCGCTCACCACGCCCTTGCCGGGGTTGAGCAGCCCCTTGCGCAGGGTGAAGGCCACGTTCTGCCGCACGGTGAGGTGGGGGAAGAGTGCGTAGTCCTGGAACATGTAGGCCAGATGCCGCTGCTGTGGCGTGGTGCTGATGCTGTTTGCGGTGTCGCACAGCACCTGACCGGCCACCGCGATGCGGGCCTGGTCGGGTGCCACGATGCCCGCGATCATCCGCAAGGTCTGCGTCTTGCCGGCCCCCGAGGGACCGAACAGCACCACCCGCTGGGCCTGGGACTGGAAGGCCACGTCCACGTCGAACGTGCTCTGACCCTGCCGCAGTGTCTTGCGCAGGGCCACGTCCCACACCAGGTGGGCAGGGTTCAAGGGGGCGTTGGGCATGTCGTCCGGACGGTACACCATCGCCTCCTCAACCCCGCACCGCCACGCGGCCGGGCACGAGACGGCCGGCGCCGAGCAGCACTGCGATGCAGGTGATCGACGTGACCACCACGAGGAAGTTGGCCGTGTTGTCCTGCCCGGCCTGCACCGCTTCGTAGACGGCGATGGACAGCGTCTGTGTCTTGCCGACGATGCTGCCTGCGACCATCAGCGTGGCGCCGAACTCGCCCATGGCACGCGCGAACGAGAGCAGCAGGCCGGCCAGAACGCCGCGCCAGGCCAGCGGCAGGGACACGCGGAAGAAGATCGCCCATTCGTTCACGCCCAGCGTGCGGGCTGCGTCTTCCAGCTGCGGGTCCACCGTTTCGAATGCGGCCCGCGCGGCCTTGAACACCAGCGGGAAAGAGACGATGGTGGCCGCGATGATCGCGGCCTCAACGCTGAAGATCAGGCGGATGCCGAAGTTCTGCAGGAGCCAGGCACCGATCACGCCCTGGCTGCCGATGACCACCAGCAGGTAGTAGCCCAGCACCGTGGGCGGCATCACCATAGGCAGGGTGAGGGCGGCGTCCAGCAGGTCGCGACCGGGGAAGCGCCACCGGGCCAGGGCATAGCCGATGGCGGTTCCCAGGAGCAGGTTGATCGCGGTCGCCCAGCCCGCCACCTTGAGGGTCAGGGCGAGCGGGACCCATGCTTCAGCCATGAACGAGGTCGATAACGGTGATCAGGGCTTGCCGAAGCCGTACTTCGACAGCACGGCCTGGGCCGGCGGCGTGAACAGGAAGTCGACGAACTTCTCGCCCATGGCGGCGTTCGGGCCAGCGGGCAGCGGCGCCACGGGGTACAGGATGGGCTTGGGCGTCGGCACCGTGAGCGCCACCTTCACCTTGTCGGCCATGATGGCCGCATCGGTCGCGTAGACGAAGCCGGCATCGACCTCGGCGCGCTGCACGTAGTCGAGCGCCTGGCGCACGTTGGTGGCACCGATCATCTTGGGTTCGATAGCGCCCCACAGGTTCGCGCCTTCGAGCACGCTCTTGGTGTAGCGGCCCACGGGCACGCTGGCCGGCAGGCCGATGGCGATGCGGGCGTAGGCGGGCTGCGCGAGGTCACCCACGGCCTTGGGCGTGTTGGCGGCCGAGGTCGGCACGATCACCACCAGGCTGTTGGAGACGAAGTCGCGGCGCTGCGCGGGCTTCACCAGGTTCTGCGCCTGGGCCTGATCCATGGTCTCCTGATCGGCGCTGGCGAACACGTCGGCCGGCGCACCCTTGGCGATCTGCTGCAGCAGCACACCGGAGGCCGCGAAGTTGAATTGCACCTTGGTGCCAGGGTTGGCCGCCTCGAACAGCGGCGCAATGTCCTTGAAGGCGTTGGTCAGGCTGGCCGCCGCGGAGACGGTCAGGTCTGCCGCGTGGGAGGCGAAGGACAGGCCGGCAGCCAGGGCGAGGGTCAGGGTGCGGATCAGGCGGGTCTTCACGGGCGTCTCTCTTTTGAATGAAATGGTGGGAGGATTTCGAAGTATCCAAGTTTATATAGCGAATCGCTTGATGCCGGCTTTATGCCGTCCGGCTTTGCGGGGTGTCGTTGACGGATCGTTGTTTCAAAGTGTATATAACGACAACCGGATTCACGACACCCTTTTCAGGAGCTCCTCATGAAGATCAGCGCGCGCAATGTGTTGCCAGGCACCATCGTGACCATCCTTCGCGGGCCCGTCACGACGGAGGTGACGCTGGAAATCGCCCCGGGTCTGCAGATCGTGTCGAGCATCACCACCAGCTCGGCCAACACCCTGAAGCTTGAGGAAGGCGCAAAGGCCTATGGGGTGATCAAGGCCTCCAGCGTGATGGTGGCCACCGACTGATTGGGTCGCGGGCCAGTCCTGCTGGCGCTTGGACAGGCCGGCGCAGGCGTTGCGTGATAAGCGTGCGTTCGTCCATCGTTATATTCCGTTGTATATTTCGATGCCATGTTCTCCCACCCCCATTCCTCCCCCGCCTGCTGCGAAGAGCCTGCCTTGCACTCCATTGCGCGTGCCTGGTCTGCCAGAAGCGCCGAGCCTGCCGCGGAAGGCGAGGCACAGGGCGTGGACACCACCGCGCCAGGTGCCGCACGCCAGCGCCTGGTCGATCTCGATCAGCATCTGCATTGCTCCGTCATCGGAACCTGCTGCTCATCGCATGAGCTGAAAAAGCTGCTGGCGCGCTTCATCGACGTGCGGGACATGGACGAACTCACCCTGCACCATGAGGCGGTGCGCCTGGCCGCGCTGGGCGGCGAGCCCGCACGGCAGATGGGCAAGGCGCTGGACCGGCGGTACGAATCCACGCTGCAGCGCTACGCCCGCGCCCGCGACGAAGCGTCGCTGCAGGCACTGTGGAAGGAGTCGCTCAAGGCGGGCGACATCCCGGGCGCGTACTGGGCCGTGCTCACCCACCGGCGCGCCACCGAGCCGTTGAGGCAACAGGCCTTTGGCGACGTGCACATGCTGTCCCACCTCGTGGGCGCGGCCAACCGGGCGGACATCCGCTGGCTCGTGTCACTGGAGCAGGAGAACCACGGCTTGCGCGACCGCCTGGACCGCGCGCAGGAACGCCACACCGAACTCGTGCAGGAGCGGGACCACGCGCTGCAGTCGCTGCAGGAAGCCCGGGAGGAGATCGAACGGGCTCCGCACGCGCATGGCCAGCATGAGGACAAAGACCTCATCCAGCAGAAGTTGCAGGATCAGGCGCAGGCCCTGGAGGACGCCCGCGAGCGCGGGCAGGCCATGGAAGCACAGGCACAGGCGGCGCGGCGCGAGTCGCTGCGCCTGGCTGAAGAACTGCAGCAGCAGAGGCTGCACGCCGAGATGCTCGCGCGCGAACTGGCCGCCACCGAGCGGCATGTGCGGTTCATGCCCGATGCGGCCTCTCATCAGAGCCCGGTCGAACAACGCCTGCAAGGCCAGCGCTTGCTGTACGTGGGGGGCCGGCCGAGCTCCACGCCCGCCATCCGGGCACTGGTCGAGGCGTCGGGCGGCGATTTCCGGCGGCACGATGGTGGCCTGGAGGACCGCAAGGGCGCGTTGGCCGCCGCGCTGGCCTGGGCCGACCTGGTGGTCTTTCCGGTCGATTGCATCGACCACGATTCCGCGCTCGCCCTCAAGCGCGACTGCAAGCGAGAGGGCCGCCCCTTTCTCCCGCTGCGCAGTGCAAGCGTGACCAGCCTGATCGCCGCGCTGGCCCATGAAGAACCCCAGCCGGAGATGGACGACGCTCCGGCCCTGCGCTGCCTGCGGCACGCCTGAACACCCATCTCCCTGGAACCCTGCATGACTGTCCCTGCCGAAACTTCCGCTTCCCTTGACACCACCATCACCGTGCTGTGCGCCGACTGGTGCCAGCACTGCAGAACCTTCCGCGATGCGGTGACCGGGCAGGTCGAATCGCCCCTGACATGGGTGGACATCGAAGACCAGGGCGTCGACGTGGATGCCCTCGAGATCACCTCATTCCCCACGGTTGCGGTGTTTCACCCGCCGGGGGTGCTTCGCTACCTCGGGCCAGTCAAGCCTTATGTTGACGACCTGCGCGCCTGCATCGACCAGGCGCGCTCAGCCGCGCCCATCGAAGCCCCTGGCGCCCTGCCGCAGGCGAGCGCCGTCTAGCGGTCTGCTTTCATGCCGCCAGCAGGCCTTGCGGCGCTGGCTTGTGCCCGGTGGTTGCGTTGCGGATCAACCGGTCCGCATGCGTGTAGGCCACCATGCCGCCAGAACGGGCGAAGCCGATCAGCAGCAGGTTGCTCTGCAGGGCGAGGTCGGCGGCCATCGACGTGGGAGCCGAGACCGCTACCAGCGCCGCGATGCCCGCCAGGGCGGTCTTCTGGACCATCTCGAAACTGGCGCGGCTGGTGATCGTGACGAAGCGGTCGCGCATCGGGTGTGCATCCCTCACGCAGGCGCCGATCAGTTTGTCGAGCGCGTTGTGTCGGCCCACATCTTCGCGGACCTTTTCAATGGTGCCATCGGCGTTGCACAGCGCCGCCGCATGGGTTGCGCCGGTGAGTTGCCTGCGGGGCTGCATGGTGTGCAGCGCACCGGTGGCCGCGGAGACGGCTGCTTCGCGCAGGTGGGCGCTTTCCAGCACCGGCAAGGGGCGGCGCACCATCGACAGCGAATCGGTGCCACACAGGCCGCATCCCGTGCGGCCCGCGAGGTTGCGGCGACGTTCCTTCAGGCGCCACTCGCAAGCGCTGGACACTTCCAGGTGCACCTCGATGCCGTCCGCGACCTGGCTGACCTCGATGCCGCGCAGTTCACTGCGGTCTTCCAGCAGGCCCTCGGTCAAGGAGAAGCCGAGCGCAAAGTCCTCCAGATCGTCCGGCGTGGCCAGCATCACGGCGTGCGAGATGCCGTTGAAGACCAGCGCGATGGGCACCTCGTCCGCCAGCCAGTCGTGGGCGGTCGACGAGCGCCCGTTGCGCAGCGTGAGCACTTCGCTGGGGCGCACACCCGTTGGCGTCGATGGGTACAGGGTTTTCATTCGTGATGTGGAAAGGATTCGACCTGTGTTCGCCCTGCCGGTGTGAGATGGGCCAACCACCGGTCGTCCATCCGCACCACCTTCACCCAGCCAGGCCCGGGCACGCCGCCGATCACGGCATCTCCCATGAGCGAGAGTTCGCGCATCAGCGCACTGACGCCCTGCCCGAGGCGTTTGCCCAGCCGGGGCAGGGACATGCCATCCGCCGAGGGAACTTCAGCGAGCTCGTGCAGGATGCTGGCGCCCAGCGGAGACGGGTTCATGGCGTGTCAGTCTGCGAGCGCCAGCACAGGCTCCAACGCCTGGGGTTCGGGCACTGCTTCATGCAAGGTGAGCACCACGGGAATGGCTTTCGAGGTGGGCGTGCCTGCCGCGATGGCGGTGGCCGACAGGGGCACCAGCGGGTTCGTTTCAGGGTAGTAGGCGGCCAGGTTGCCGCGCGGGATGTCGTAGCTCACCAGGCGGAACCGGTCGGCACGGCGCTGCTGGCCGTCGTCCCACACGGTGTGGAGATCGACCCAGTCGCCATCGCGCAGGCCGAGCGCGCGGATGTCATCGGCGTGGATGAAGACCACGCGGCGCTGGCCGAACACGCCGCGGTAGCGGTCGTCCATGCCGTAGATGGTGGTGTTGTACTGGTCGTGCGAGCGCGTGGTGAGCAGCGTGAAGACGACGGTGTCGCGCATGGCGCGGCGGGCGCGGTGTGTTGGCGTGTCGCGCGGCACGGGGTGTGCGAAGAAACCGGCCTTGCCGCTCGGTGTGCTCCACACGCGCTCGCTGGCGGTGTTGCGCAGCCGGAAGCCACCCGGCACGGCCACCCGCGCGTTGAAGCCCTTGAAATCGTCGAACACTTTCTCGATCTGGTCGCGAATGCGCGCGTAGTCCTCGATCAGCCACAGCCAGGGCGTCCCGCTGCCCTTGCCCCCGGGTCCGCCCAGCGTGGCCGCAGCCAGGCGCGCCACGATGGCCGGCTCGGACAGCAGGTGCTCCGATGCCGGCGGGTTGATGCCCATCGAGATGTGCACCATGCTCATCGAGTCTTCCACCGTCACACCCTGCGAGCCGCTGGCCTGCATGTCGATCTCGGTGCGGCCCAGGCAGGGCAGTATCAAGGCCTCCCGGCCATGCACCACGTGGCTGCGGTTGAGCTTGGTTGTCACGTGCACCGTGAGATCACACCTGCGCAGTGCCTTCCAGGTCTCGTGGGTGTCGGGCGTGGCGGCCGCGAAGTTGCCGCCCAGCGCGAAGAACACCTTGCCCTTGCCGTCGAGCATGGCCCGAATGGCCTCCACCGTGTCGTAGCCATTCCTGCGCGGTGGTTCGAAATGGAACACTTGGCCGAGCCGGTCCAGCAGCTCGGCCGGTGGCTTTTCCCAGATGCCCATGGTGCGGTCGCCCTGCACGTTGCTGTGGCCGCGCACCGGGCAGAAGCCGGCGCCCGGGCGGCCGACATTGCCACGCATCAGGAGCAGGTTGCCCATCATCTGGATGGTGGCCACCGAGTGCTGGTGCTGGGTGATGCCCATGCCCCAGCAGAAGATGGCGCTCTTCGCGCTGATGTAGATGTCTGCCGCGGTGTGGATCTGCTCGAGCGTGAGCCCTGCCTCTTCGACGATCACGTCCCACGATTCGGCGCGCAGGTCTTCGGCCATGGCCTGGAAACCGACGGTGTGTTCCGCGATGAAGGCGCGGTCCAGCAGATCCTCGCCAGCGTCCTGCCGCTCGATCAGGCGTTTCATCATGCCCTTGACCGCCGCCAGATCGCCACCCACCCGCAGCTGGAAGTAGTGCGAGCTGATCGGCGTGGAGCCCAGCGTGGCCATCTCGATCTTGCTCTGCGGGTCCTGGAACCGCTCCAGGCCGCGTTCGCGCAGGGGGTTGAAGCTCACGATGCGCGCGCCGCGCTTCGAGGCATGGCGCAGTTCGCCCAGCATGCGTGGGTGGTTGGTGCCGGGGTTCTGGCCGAAGATGAAGATCGCATCGGCCTTGTCGAAATCGTCCAGCGTGACCGTGCCCTTGCCCACGCCGATCTGTGGCCGCATGCCGCTGCCGCTGGGTTCGTGGCACATGTTGGAGCAGTCGGGGAAATTGTTCGTGCCGTACTCGCGCACGAACAGCTGGTAGAGAAAGGCGGCCTCGTTGCTCGCCCGGCCCGAGGTGTAGAAGATGGCCTGGTCGGGATCGGGCAGGGCATTGAGGTGGCGCGCGATCAGGGCGAAGGCCGCGTCCCAGGCGATGGGCTGGTACTTGTCGGTGGCCGCGTCGTAGACCATGGGGTGCGTGAGGCGGCCCTGGTCTTCGAGCCAGAAGTCGCTCTGCTGCATCAGCTCGGCCACGGTGTGTCGAGCGAACAGTTCGGGGCCCGCGCGACGCGCCGTGGCCTCGGACGCCACGGCCTTCACGCCGTTCTCGCAGAACTCGAAGGTGGACGCGTGGTTGCGGTCCGGCCACGCGCAACCCGGGCAGTCAAAACCGTCGGGCTGGTTGGCCGACAGCAGGGTCTTCGCGCCCTTGACGGGAATCTCCTGGTGCAGCAGCGCGTTCTTCACGCTGTTGAGCGCACCCCAGCCACCGGCAGGGCCTTTGTAGAGTTCGATCCGTTGTTCCCTCACGGCAACCTTTCCATTCATTGACAATGCGGGCGATGTATCGCCGTCGACGTATCTTTCCCGCGATGTCTCTGCGCTGCAATATGAGGCCCGCCCCCCGGTGCACCGGAGGCCCGCTTCATATGGTGTGTGTGCATAAGGCGCCAGCCCCCGCATGAAACAGGTTTCCATCCAGCCCACCTGGACCATCCAGGATTCGCAGGGGCCCGCCATGCCGGCGCGGCTCATCGAGCTGCTGGTGCGCGTGTCCGAACTGGGCAGTCTGCAGAACGCGGCCCTCGCACTCGGCCTGTCCTACCGCCACGCCTGGACGCTGGTGCGGCAAGGCGAAGCGTCGTTCCAGGCCCCGCTGCTGGTGATGGAGCGCGGAAAAGGCTCCACGCTGACGGAGCTGGGCGCTCGCATCGCCTGGGCCGACAAACGCATCCATGCGCGCCTGCGCCCGGTGCTCGAGACGCTTTCTTCGGAGCTGGAAGAAGAACTGCGTGGGGCCCTGCAGGAGGCCCCCTCAGCGCTGCGCATCCATGCCAGCCACGGTTTTGCCATCGAACAGTTGCTGGAGCGGCTGGCGGCGGACGGTCTGAAGGTGGCGTTTTCGTACGCCAGCAGTTCCGCCGCCGTGGCCGCGCTGCGCGACGGCGACTGTGACGTGGCCGGGCTTCACATCCCGATCGGGCCGATGGAGCCGATGGCGCTCGATCACTACATGCAATGGCTCAAGGGGCTGGACCTGACGCTGGTCGACATTGCCACGCGGCGCCAGGGTCTGATGGTCCGGGCTGGCAATCCGAAGGAGCTCTTCTCGCTCGCGGACCTCATGAAGCCCGGCATCCGGTTCATCAACCGGCAACCCGGCTCCGGAACCCGCTGGCTGCTCGAAGGCCTGCTGAAGGCCCAGGGACTGCCGTCGACGGACATTGCCGGGTTCGAGCAGGGCGAATACACGCACGCCGCGGTGGCGGCGCACGTGGCCAGCGGCATGGCCGATGTCGGCTTCGGCCTGGAACCGCCTGCGCGCCGCTTCAAGCTGGATTTCGTTCCGGTGATCACGGAGCGGTATTTCCTGCTGTGCCGCGACGACATGGTGCAGACCCAGGCGCTGCAGAAGGTGCTTGCAGCCCTGAAAGACCCGGCGTTCCTGGATGTGCTGAAAAAGCTGCCCGGCTACGACCCCGCGGCCGCGGGCGAGGCCAGGCGCCTGCAGGAGGCGTATCCGGTGCTCAACCAACGGCCTGCGGATTGATGGCGCCTCTGGCAGCGCGTCAGCCAGGCGGGCTTCCAGCGCGTGCTTCCATCATGCGATTTTTATCCCGCATCGGTGGTTCACCGAACATCCGGGCGTACTCGCGGTTGAATTGCGACGGGCTTTCATAGCCGATCTCGAACGCGACGGTGGCTGCGTCCATGTCGACGGAGAGCAGCAGCCTGCGGGCTTCTTGAAGGCGCAGCTGCTTGATGTACTGCAAGGGCGTCAACGAGGTGACGTTCTTGAAGTGCAGGTGCAGGGCCGAAGGGCTCAGGTGGGCGATGTCGGCCAGTTCGGGCACGCCCATGGGTTCGCGGAACCGGGCGCGCAGAACGCCAATGACGCGCGCGATGCGCTGGTCGCTGCAGTCGGCCTTCACGGTGCGCGCGATCCGCCAGCCGTTGGGGGACGACATCAGGCGGTACACGATCTCCCGGCGTATGAGGGGCGCAATGGCGGCAATGTCCTCGGGCGTGTCGAGGAGCTGAACCAGACGCAGCACGGCGCTCGCCAGCGATACCGAGGTCGGTTCGGTGTACAGGCCGCGCGCCGCATCGGTGGAGGCGCCAGGCGGTTCCTGCGGCATGCCGTGGTCCAGAGTGATCTGGCTCACCTCCGCATGCTCGATGCGGAGTTGGACACAGAGGTAGGGATCGCTCCGGCTGGCTTCGATGACCTGGCCCAGCACCGGCAGATCCTGCGAAGTCACCAGGTGGCAGTTGGCGCTGTACTCCGTCACCTGGTCGCTCAGGAAGACCCGCTTCCTGCCGCTCAACAGCAGGCACAGGGAGGGGCGGTACATCACGCTCAAGGGCTCGGTGGGGCTACTCGCTCGCAGGAGCTGCAAGCCCGGAATGGCGGTGGGAATGATGCCGTCCCTGGGTGCATGGCGTTCGAACGAGGGTCGCATGGCCGAGATGCTGGCGGCGATGTCTGACGTCATCGTCGGGAGCGCAAATGTGTGGGTGCGGTCGATGTGAGCCATGAACGCACTCTAGTGGAGACGCTCGCCGGCGTCGATGGTGCGCACAGCATCGGGCAGGAATTCGAGAGGAACAGGCAATCCACGGCACGGCGCACGCCCGATGGGTTGCGTGTCTGGAAATCCCGGCAATCTTTGTGGAGGAACCGGCAACGGGACTTGACCTGAAGAAAACACACTCTTCTGACGGGCCATCCTCGCGCCCGGGTTGAAACTCACAAGGAGAGTGTGATGGAAAGTTTGCAAGGCAAGGTGGTCGCGATCACCGGTGCGAGCAGTGGCATCGGCCAGGCAACCGCGACGCTGTTGGCCCGTCTTGGCGCGAAGACCGTGGTGGGTGCCCGTCGGATCGACAGGCTCGACGACCTGGTCCACGCCGCGTCGCGTGACGGCGTCGAGCTGGTTGCCACGCACCTGGACGTGCGAAGCCGTGATTCGGTGCAGTCCTTCGTGGACCTGACGGTCGAGCGCTTTGGCCGCATCGATGTGCTGATCAACAACGCTGGCGTCATGCCGCTGTCCCGGATCAGCGCGGGCCTGGTGGGCGAGTGGGAAGAGACCATCGATGTGAATGTCAAGGGTGTGCTCTACGGCATCGCCTCGGCGCTGCCGCACATGAAGCGGCAGGGGCAGGGTCACATCGTCAACCTGGCCTCCATTGGCGCGTACCGCGCCTACCCGGGTGCCGCGGTTTACTGCGCATCCAAGTTTGCGGTCTGGGCGATCAGCGATGGTCTGCGCCAGGAGGAACTGGACGGGGACATACGGGTCACCGTGGTGTCCCCCGGCACCACCACCTCCGAGCTCGCGAACAGCATCACCGACCCACAGGCCGCCGCGGCCATGCGTGAGTTTCGCGCCATCACCATCGAACCCGAGGCCATTGCCCGCGCCATCGCTTATGCCATCGCTCAACCGCCGGATGTCGATGTCAGCGAGATCGTTGTGCGGCCCACACGCAGCCCCGCGTGACAGGTGGCTGGCCGGTGACCGACGACCGAGGGTCGTCGGCGCGGCCGGTTCAGGGCCTAGGTGCTCGCCCTGGCCGGTGGAACACGTAACCCCCATGGTGAAAGACGCCGTCACGGAAGTGTCCGTCGGCGGTGAAGCCGGTGTCGTCCAGGTACCAGATGCGATCGCCCTTCACCCAGTAGCGACCCTGGTACGCGCTCCTGCGGTTGCCGCGTTGTTCGTCGTAACGGCCATCGGGCTGCAGCTCATGCCGGATGCCGCCATCGGCGGTCACCCACATGCCGAGGTGTGGGTGCCTCGACGGATCATCGTGGTCCTGGGGGCCCGGTTGCCCAGCCACCTGAACCGGCGTCGGCAGCGCGCGTGCCATGGCGAGCGCGGGAAAGAGCAGGCCGGCCAGCAGCGTGTCGCGTCGCAGCAGCTGCATCATGGCCGGGCTCCCGGGGCGGTGTTCACGCCGCGCTCCACAAAGAGTTCCTGCAGGGTCTGCGAGGCTTCGATGGCCCGCGGAAAGCCTGCTGGCACCGTGATCAGGTAAACGATTTCCTTGAGCTGCTCGGGCGGGACGCCCATGTTCAATGCGTATCCGGCGTGTGTCTTGAAGAAGCCGCGCAGCCCCAGGGCCGCGAAGGCGGCCATGGAGGCGAGCTGGCGCGTTTTGGGATCCAGCACCTGCCGTCCCCACACATCGCCGAGCGCGTAGGACGCGGTGCTCTCCGCCAGGAAAGGGAACTCCTGGCGCATGGCTTCGAACACGGGTTGAGGCTGACCGTTGTTGAGATCGCGCAGAACCTGCATGCCTCGGTCGAAGCGCTGGCTCTCGACGGCGCTGGGCGCTGAGGCCGATGTCGCATTCGCGCCTGCGCTGAAAAGAACGGCGGTGGCGCCAGCAAGCACCGGGGCGATGCGGCGCTTCACAGTGGTTGCAATCTGGTGTGTCTTCATTCGAACAACTCCATGGGTGATGGTTGAGGAATGAAGACTCTAGGAGAGGGTGCCGGCCGGCGATTGCACAAAACCCCTGGCAGCTTGCTCATTGCTCCTCGTGCGAACGACGCCCCGCCTGTGTTGCAGGCATGCGCCTTCGCCACTTGCATCGACAAGGGCGTGTGTTGAGGGAGCTCCGGGAACGAGAAGGAAAACGGTCAGAACCGTTGAGCGCCGCTGAAGAGCTTCTGCAGAGAGAACGCGACCGGCTCAGCGCCCGCATGAAGCGGGGCGTTGCGGCCAAAAAAAGCCTCAGTGGCACTGAGGCTCCAGGCGAACTGGCGGAGACTGTGAGATTCGAACTCACGGACCCTTGCGGGTCGGCAGTTTTCAAGACTGCTGGTTTAAACCGCTCACCCAAGTCTCCGGAAGCGATTGCAAGGGCCGGATTTTAGCCTGCGTGCCGTTCAGGCCGGCAGGGCTTCTGTGGTTTCGCTGCGCAGCATGCCGCGCGTCTCGATGAAGCGCACCACCTCTTGCACGCCAGCCAGGGTCTTCAGGTTGGTCATCACCCAGGGGCGGCGCGTGGTGTCGGGCCGCATGCGCGCGGTGTCGGCCTTCATCACTTCCAGGTCGGCGCCCACGTGCGGGGCCAGGTCGGTCTTGTTGATGATGAAGAGGTCGCTCTTGGTGATGCCGGGGCCGCCCTTGCGCGGAATTTTTTCGCCAGCGGCGACGTCGATCACGTAGATGGTCAGGTCGCTCAGTTCGGGGCTGAAGGTGGCGGCCAGGTTGTCGCCGCCGCTTTCGATGAACACCACGTCGGCGTCCGGGAACTGGTCGAGCATGCGGTCGATGGCTTCGAGGTTGATCGATGCGTCTTCGCGGATCGCGGTGTGCGGGCAGCCGCCGGTTTCCACGCCCATGATGCGTTCGGCCGGCAGCGCGCCGCTGACGGTGAGCAGGCGCTGGTCTTCCTTGGTGTAGATGTCGTTGGTGATGGCGACCAGGTCGTACTGATCGCGCATGGCCTTGCAGAGCATTTCCAGCAGCGTGGTCTTGCCCGAGCCCACCGGGCCGCCGATGCCCACGCGCAGGGGCGGCAGCGTGCGGGTGCGGCGGGGGATGTGGTGCAGGGCGGTCGTGGTCATGGGAAAGGTCTCGGGGTCAGGAGCGGAAGAGGCGAGAGTACTGGGTTTCGTGCCGCGCCGACAGGATTGCCAGCATGGGTGTGAAGGCCTGGCGGGTCTCGTCGCCCAGAACCATGGCGTGCTCTACGACGGCGGGAATCTGCAGCGCCAGGCGCGCCAGCATGCGCTGGCCCGCGCTCTGGCCCAGTGGCACCGACTTGATGGCGGCCTGCACCAGGTTCTCGGCCCAGCCGAAGGCGTAGCCCACCAGGCTGTCGCGCACGCTGGCGTCCGTGCTGGCGGCGGCGCAGGCGCAGGCCACGGGGTAGGTGGGTGGCTGGAGTTGCGCGGCCTGCAGTTGTTCGAACACGCCGCTGCCCAGTTCGCCCAGCTGGCGCGCCCACTCCAGCAGCGAGCGGCCCATCTGTTCGCTCTGCAGCCGGAATTCGAGTGTTTCGCGGGTCTGCAGCACCCAGTGGTTGAGCTCGGCGATGCGGGTCAGGTCCTGCTCGCGCCAGGCGGGAATGGCCTGCGCCACCACGGCGAGGTCGCTGCGCGCCAGGCCCAGGTGCAACTGGTCGGTGATCCAGTGGGTGGCACTGGCTTCGTCGTGCACGAGGCCGGCGTCCACCGCGGCCTCAAGGCCTTCGGAATAAGAGAAGCCGCCCACGGGCAGCGCGGGTGACGCCAGCCACAGGATGCGCAGCAGGCTGGCGGCCGAGCGATCAGCCGTGGTCATGCCCGTGGCCGTGGTGGTGATGGCCGTGCGCGTGGTCATGACCATGATGCGCATGGCCCGCACCCGCTGCCGCGCCATACGCACCGCCTTCGGGCTCGAAGGGTTCGCGCACTTCCACCACCGTGAGGTGCATGGCGCGCAGCATGTCGGCCAGCACGTGATCGGGTTCGATCTTGAGGTGGTCGGGCTTGAGCTCGATCGGCACGTGCCGGTTGCCCAGGTGGTAGGCGGCGCGCATGAGGTCGAAGGCCTGCTCTTGCGCGGGGTGGTCGGGGCAGGCCGTGATGCGCAACACCGCCTGGGGCGCGGCAACTGCGCGGAGCAGCGAACCGTCCTGCGTGAGCAGCACGTCGCCGCCGCGCACGACGGTGCCGCGCGGGAGGAACACGCCCACGTGGCGCCCGTCGGAAGCGGTGGCGTCAAAGCGGCTTTTCTGGCGGATGTCCCAGTCCAGCTCGAGCTGCGATGCACGGTTCACCAGCACCGGTGCAAGGCCCTGGCCCTGGGGGATGAGTTTGGAAACCTGAAGCATGTGAGAAATCAGAACAGGAAATAGCGTTGCGCCAGGGGCAGCACGCTGGCGGGCTCGCAGGTGAGCAGCTGGCCGTCGGCGCGCACTGCGTAGGTCTGGGGGTCGATCTCCATTTTCGGGAGCAGCGCGTTGTGCACCATGTGGGCCTTGGTGATGCCGCGGATGCCCTGCACCGCGGCCAGCGTTTTCTGCAGGCCGTACTGCTTGCCCACGTCTGCCGCCAGCGCGGCCTGCGAGACGAAGGTGAGGCTGCCCCTGGCCACGGCGCCGCCGAGGCTGCCGAACATGGGGCGGTAGTGCACCGGCTGCGGCGTGGGAATGGAGGCGTTGGGGTCGCCCATGGCGGCCAGCGCGATGCTGCCGCCCTTGAGCACCAGCGCGGGCTTCACGCCGAAAAACGCCGGCTTCCACACCACGAGGTCGGCCCACTTGCCCACCTCGAGAGAACCCACCACGTGGGACACGCCGTGCGCGATGGCGGGGTTGATCGTGTACTTGGCGATGTAGCGCTTCACGCGGAAGTTGTCGTTGCGCGCGTTGTCTTCAGGCAGCGTGCCGCGCTGGCTCTTCATCTTGCAGGCCGTCTGCCAGGTGCGGATGACGACCTCGCCGACGCGGCCCATGGCCTGGCTGTCGCTGCTCATCATGCTGATGGCGCCCATGTCGTGCAGGATGTCCTCGGCGGCGATCGTCTCGCGGCGGATGCGGCTCTCGGCGAAGGCCAGGTCTTCGGCGATGCCCGCGTCGAGGTGGTGGCAGACCATCAGCATGTCCACGTGCTCGTCCAGCGTGTTGACGGTGTAGGGCATGGTGGGGTTGGTGGACGAGGGCAGGAAGTTCGCTTCACCGACCACGCGCAGGATGTCGGGCGCGTGCCCGCCGCCCGCGCCTTCGGTGTGGAAGGCGCACAGGCTGCGGCCCTTGGTGGCCTCGATGGTGTTTTCCACGAAGCCCGATTCGTTGAGCGTGTCGCTGTGGATGGCGACCTGCACATCCGCTTCTTCGGCCACGCTCAGGCAGTTGTCGATCGCCGAGGGCGTGGTGCCCCAGTCCTCGTGCAGCTTCAGGCCGATCACGCCCGCGTTGATCTGCTCGTGCAGTGCGCCGGGCAGGCTGGCGTTGCCTTTGCCCAGAAAGCCCAGGTTCATCGGCAGGCCGTCGGCGGCCTGCAGCATGCGCTCGATGTGCCAGGGGCCGGGCGTGCTGGTGGTGGCCAGGGTGCCGGTGGCCGGGCCGGTGCCGCCGCCAAGCATGGTGGTCACGCCCGAGGCCAGGGCTTCGTCCACCTGCTGCGGGCAGATGAAGTGGATGTGGCTGTCGATCCCGCCGGCCGTGACGATGTTGCCCTCGCAACTGATCACCTCCGTGCCCGGGCCGATGACGATGTCCACGCCGGGCTGGGTGTCGGGGTTGCCGGACTTGCCGATGGCCACGACGCGCCCATCCTTCAAGCCGATGTCGGCCTTGACGATGCCCCAGTGGTCGATGATCACCGCGTTGGTCATCACGGTGTCGACCGCACCCTCGGCGCGCGTGCGCTGGCTCTGCGCCATGCCGTCGCGGATGGTCTTGCCACCGCCGAACTTCACCTCTTCTCCGTAGCCGCCGGCGGCGAGGGTGAAGTCCTTCTCGATCTCGATCACCAGGCCGGTGTCGGCCAGGCGCAGGCGGTCACCGACAGTGGGGCCGAACATGCCGGCATAGGCGCTGCGGGATACGGTGCTCATGGTTGTTTTGTCCTGATGGTGTCGGCATGCCGCTGCCGCTTCGTCGCCGGCCGCATGGCGAATACACACAAGGTTGCATGTTGAAGCACTACCCCATGGGGTATGCGCTTACATTGGCGTCCGGTTGATGAAACCGAGCACGGATCGTGCCAACCATTGCCCACCGGCGCCGTCGGTGGCGCGCCAGTTTCTTTCCAGTTCAACGCCCTCAGAACCATGCTTTCTCCCGCGCTTCGCCTGCCGCTTCTTTCGCGCACGGCCGTCCTCGTTGCCGTGTTGACCACCCTGGCGGCCTGTGGCGGCGGTGGCGGTGATTCGTCCGACCCCGGATCGGGCGGCGGCGGCGGTGGGGGTGTGCCGGATGGCCCGGTGCCCGGGCTGCCTGGCGTGGGTGTGCCCAGCGGCCTGGTGCCGGTGCCCGCCGCGGGCGGACTGGTGGACACCGGCCAGCCCGATCACCTGATCGGCACGGGAACCCCGGGGAGCTGCACCGGCCAGGCCGTGGTCAACGCGGTGGCACAGGGCGGCAAGATCCGCTTCAACTGCGGCACGGCGCCGGTGACCATCACCCTGCCCAGCACCGCCAAGGTGTTCAACAACCGGCCCGATGTGACGCTCGACGGTGGTGGCCTCATCACCCTGAGCGGCGGCGGCGCCAGGCGCATCCTGTACCAGAACACCTGCGATGCGGCCCAGGTCTGGACCAGCGCGAACTGCAACAACCAGGAAACCCCCCGGCTCACGGTGCAGAACATCCGCTTTGCCAACGGCAACTCGATCGGCGAGACGACCGATGGCGGTGGCGGTGGCGCCATCTTCGTGCGCGGTGGGCAGTTCAAGATCGTCAACAGCGTGTTCACCAACAACCGCTGCGACGCCACCGGCCCGGACGTCGGCGGTGGCGCGGTGCGCGTGCTCAGCATCTTCCAGAACCGGCCGGTGTACGTGGTGCAGAGCACGTTTGGTGGCGCTGCCGGCCTGGGCAATACCTGTTCCAACGGCGGCGCGCTCAGCAGCATCGGCGTGTCGTACAGCGTTTACAACAGCCTGCTCAGCCACAACAGCGCCACGGGCAACGGCGCCAATCCACAGGCGCCCGGCACGCCGGGGGGCGGCAGCGGTGGCGCCATCTACAACGACGGCAACGAATTCACGCTGGGTGTTTACGGCAGCGTGGTGAGCGACAACGCGGCCATCGAAGGCGGCAGCGCGGTCTTCTTCGTCAGCAACAACCGCACCGGTCTCATGACGCTGAGCGACTCGCAGTTCGTGCGCAACCCGGCCACGCGCTTCGGCACCGCCGGCCTGCCAGGCTTCTTCGTGCTGGCCGCACCGGGCCAGCCGGTGGTGACGCGCACCACGATTTCGAACTGATCCCGCGCCGGCTTCTCAGGCCAGCGTGCCCTGGGTCAGGCCGCGAAAACCGTACACGATGCGGTCGCCTGCGTAGTCCACCAGTTCCACGGTGCGCTGCTGGCCGGGCTCGAAGCGCACCGCGGTGCCGCTGGCAATGTTCAGCCGCATGCCCTGCGCGGCGGCACGGTCGAAATCCAGTGCGCCGTTGGTTTCGGCGAAGTGGTAGTGCGACCCGACCTGGATCGGCCGGTCTGCGCCGTTCTTCACCACCAGGGTGAGCGTGCGCCGGCCGGGGTTGAGCGTGTGCTCGCCTTCGTCGATGAAGAGTTCGCCGGGGATCATGGCGTCAACCCGCGATCAGGGACCAGCCCATGTTCAGGCCCATCAGCGCCACCGCGCCGCCGGCCAGGCGTGGCAGCCACTGGCTGGCGCGCTTGAAGCCCAGGCCGATGGCGATGCCCGCCGCGTGCAGCAGGGCGGTGCCCACCACCATGCCGGCCAGTGCGGCGCCAGCGGCCAGTTCCTGGCCATGAGCGGCGCCATGGAAGAGCGCGAAAGCACCGACGAGCACCGCGCCCGCGGCCTCGGGCAGCTTCACCTGCGCGGCGAGCAACAGGCCGACCACCAGCATGGAGGCGGCGATCATTGGTTCGATGGCGGGGAACGCCAGACCGGACTGCGCCAGCAGCGCGCCCACGAGCAGCAGCGCGGCAAAGGACAGCGGCGCGATCCAGAGGCGGCGCGTGGTCATGGCGCTCCACACGCCCACCGCCAGCATGGCGGCCAGGTGATCGAGGCCGGTGACGGGGTGCAGGAACCCGGTGAGGAAACCACCGTGGTCGTGCGCGTCGCCGCCCACGTGGGCGAAGGCGGAGAACGAGAGGGCAGAGAGCGCCAGGGCGATGAGGAGTCTGGATTTCATGCTGTTGTTCCTGTGAGGTTCAAGGTTTTGTCCCGTCCTCATGTTATCGGCTGGTGAACGGTCACGAGTTTCGTTCCATCCGGGAAGGTGGCCTCCACCTGGATGTCCGGGATCATCTCGGGGATGCCGTCCATCACGTCGGAGCGGGTCAGCACGGAACGGCCCTCGCTCATGAGCTGGGCCACGGTCTTGCCGTCGCGCGCGCCTTCCATCACGGCCGCGCTGATCAGGGCCACCGATTCCGGGTAGTTCAGTTTCAGGCCACGCGCTTTGCGCCGCTCGGCCAGCAAGGCTGCGGTGAAGATGAGCAGCTTGTCCTTTTCTCGGGGCGTGAGTTCCATGGTGTGCGGTCGTCAGGGGGCGGGGGAAGTCGGGTTGTTCGGGATTCAGCAAGTCCCGTGCCCCGTTTCCGGGCGTGGCATGAAAGCTGCGGAACGATGCAGGTGAATGCAGCCTCCGAACCCGTCAACGATCCGCCGCCGGGCCGCCCCACGGCGGAGGGTGAGGGCGAGCGAGACGGCCGCCGGGCCGCCCCAAGGCCGGATCAGCCGCCCCGGGGGGCAGCGACCCGCGCAGCGGCGGAGCGTGGGGGCGAGCGAGACGGCCGCCGGGCCGCCCCAAGGCCGGATCAGCCCCCCCGGGGGGCAGCGACCCGCGCAGCGGCGGAGCGTGGGGGCGACGATTCCGCGCCCCAGCGCATCATCAAGGTGCGCCGTGACTACAACAACTGGGTCGGCAGCGAGACCATGGAGGACTACGCGCTGCGCTACACGCCGCAGCGCTTCCGCAAATGGAGCGAATGGCGGGTGGCCAACACCGCGTTCGGCGCCGCCTCCTTCCTGATCCTTGAAGCCGTGGGCGCCACGCTGCTCGTGCAGTACGGCTTCATCAACGCCGCGCTGGCGATCCTGTGCACGGGGCTCATCATCTTCCTGGGCGGCCTGCCCATCAGCGTCTATGCGGCGCGCCACGGCGTGGACATGGACCTGCTCACGCGCGGCGCGGGCTTCGGCTACATCGGCTCGACCATCACCTCGCTGATCTACGCCTCGTTCACCTTCATCTTCTTCGCGCTGGAGGCGGCCGTCATGGCCTACGCGCTGGAACTGGCGCTGGACATACCGCCCGCCTGGGGCTACCTCATCTGCGCGCTGGTGGTCATTCCGCTGGTGACGCACGGCGTCTCGGTCATCAGCCGCTTCCAGGTCTGGACCCAGCCGCTGTGGATCGTGATGATGGTGGTGCCCTTTGGGGCGGTGGCCTGGATGGCGCCCGAGACATTCACCAACGTGGTGCGGTATGGGGGCGAAACTGGTGCAGGGGTGGTTTTTGACTGGCACCTGTTTGGTGCGGCGTTGACGGTGGGCATTGCGCTCATCACGCAGATGGGCGAGCAGGCCGACTACCTGCGCTTCATGCCGGCAAAAGAACCCGGGCACGCGCTGCGCTGGTGGGCGGGTGTGCTCGCTGGCGGGCCGGGCTGGGTGGTGCTGGGCGTGGTCAAGATGCTCGGCGGCGCGCTGCTGGCTTACCTGGCCATCAGCCACATGGTGCCGCCTGACCGCGCGGTCGACCCGAACCAGATGTACCTGGCGGCCTACGAGTACGTCTTCTCCGACTACGGCTGGGCGGTGGCGGCCACGGCGCTGTTCGTGGTGATCTCGCAGATGAAGATCAACGTCACCAACGCCTACGCCGGCTCGCTGGCCTGGAGCAACTTCTTCTCGCGCATCACCCACAGCCACCCGGGCCGCGTGGTGTGGGTGGTGTTCAACACGCTGATCGCCTTCATGCTGATGGAGATGAACGTGTTCCAGGCCCTGGGGGAGGTGCTGGGCCTGTACTCCAACATCGCCATCGCCTGGATCATGGCCGTGGTGGCCGACCTCGTGATCAACAAGCCGCTGGGCTGGTCGCCCAAGGGCATCGAGTTCAAGCGCGCCTACCTCTACGACATCAACCCCGTCGGCGTGGGCGCGATGGGCCTGGCCTCGGCGCTGTCCATCGTGGCGCACATGGGGCTGATGGGGCCGGGCGCGCAGGCTTTCTCGGCGCTGATCGCAATGGCCACCGCGCTCGTCACCGCACCCGTGATCGCGTGGTTGACGCAGGGCCGCTACTACATTGCCAGAAGCGGTGGCGAGGCGCCCCGGTGCACCGGCGCGGCGGGCATCGTCACCCAGTCCTGCGTCATCTGCGAACGCGAGTACGAAGGGCCGGACATGGCGCATTGCCCGGCTTACCAGGGCAGCATCTGTTCCCTGTGCTGCACGCTCGATGCGCGCTGTGGCGACCTGTGCAAGCCGCACGCGCGCCTGTCCGAACAATGGGCGGGTGCCTTGCGCCGCGTGCTGCCGCGCCGCGTGTGGCCTTACCTGGAAGCGGGGCTGGCGCACTACCTGCTGCTCATGATGATCGTGGCCCCGGTGCTTGCGGCCGTGCTCGGTCTGCTCTACCGGCAGGAGGTGGAAGGCCTGGCCGATGGGCTGGGCGTGGCGGCCAACACCTCGCTGCTCGATGCCACGCTGCGCTCGGGCTTCGTGCGCGTGTACGCGGTGCTGCTGCTCATCGCGGCCACCGTGGCCTGGTGGCTGGTGCTCGCGCACAAGAGCCGCGAGGTGGCGCAGGAAGAGTCCAACCGCCAGACGCGCCTGCTGATGCAGGAAATCGAATCGCACCAGCGCACCGACGAAGCGCTGCAGCAGGCCCGCCGCGCCGCCGAGCAGGCCAACCAGGCCAAGACGCGCTACATCTCCACCATCAGCCACGAACTGCGCACGCCGCTCAACAGCATCCTCGGCTACGCGCAGCTGCTGCAGGAAGACACCGGCGTGGCGCCGCACCGCGCGCAGGCCGTGCGCGTGATCCACCGGGGCGGGGAACACCTGCTGTCGTTGATCGAGGGCACGCTGGACATCGCGCGCATCGAGTCCGGCAAGCTCGCACTCGACGTGAAGCCCATGGCCTTCGCCGAAACCATGCGCGAGGTGGCCAGCATGTTCGAGCTGCAGGCCGCGGCCAAGGGCTTGCGCTTTTCCTATGACACCGGCAGCCGCCTGCCCGACACCGTGCGCGCCGACGAGAAGCGGCTGCGCCAGATCCTCATCAACCTGCTGGGCAACGCGGTGAAGTTCACCCGCAGCGGCGAGGTGCGCCTGCGCGTCATGCACGCGCGCGAGATGGCGCAGTTCGAGGTGCACGACACCGGGCCCGGCATGAACCCGCAGGAGCTGGATCGCGTGTTCGAACCCTTCGCGCGGGGCCAGGGCGACGTGGGCGCTGCCACCGGCACCGGCCTGGGCCTGACCATTGCCAAGATGCTGGCCGACCTCATGGGTGGCGAGATGACGGTGCGCAGCGCGCCCGGCCAGGGCTCTGTGTTCACCGTGCGCCTGTTCCTGCCGGAGCTGCACGGCGTGCAGCTGCCCGCCCCCATCGCGCTGCCGCAGCATGCGGGCTACGAAGGGGCGCGCCGCCGCGTGCTGGTGGTCGACAACGAAGAGGCCGACCGCGAGCTGCTCGCGCGCTGGCTCACGCCACTGGGCTTCGAGGTGGTGCTGGCCACCAGCGGCTTCGACGCGCTGGCCCTGCTCGACGGGCTGCAACCAGGCGATGCCGGTGCGCCGCACGCGGTGTTCATGGACCTCGCCATGCCCGGCATCGACGGCTGGGAAACGCTGCGCCGCCTGCGCGCGCGCGGCTGGGGCGCGGTGCCGCTGGCCATCGTGTCGGCCAACGCCTTCGACAAGGGCCTGCAGGCCGAAGGCGAGGGCGACCTCGGCCACGGGCCGCAGGACTTCTTCGTCAAGCCGGTGCGGCGCGACGACCTGCTCACCTGGCTGGGCCAGCAACTCTCGCTCGAATGGATCGCCGAAGCGGCGCCCCAACCCGCGACAGCACCTACTGCCGCGGCCGCGCCGGCCACGCGCGCCGAGCTGGAGCCGCTGCTGGAACTGGTGCGCCTGGGTTACTACAAGGGCATCGTGCAGTGGCTGGACGACTGGGTGCAGCGCCGCCCCGAGCAGGCCACGTTTGCGCAGGGCCTGCGCACGCTGGCGCGCGAGTTCCGCTTTGAAACCATCGAACAGCAGTTGCTGCAGCACCATGGCGCACCCCGTTGAACCGCTCCTGCCTGCAACAGCGCTGCCGCTCACGGATGCGCTGGTGGTGCTGATCGTCGACGACGTGCCCGACAACGTCGCGCCGCTGCACGACGCGCTGGACGAGGCCGGGTACACCGTGCTCGTGGCGCTCGACGGCGAGAGCGCCATCCGCCGCGCCACGCAGGCCCTGCCCGACGTGGTGCTGCTCGACGCGGTGATGCCGGGGCTGGACGGCTTCGAGGTCGCGCGCCGGCTCAAGGCGCAGCCGGCCACCGCGCACATTCCCATCATTTTCATGACCGGTCTCACCGACACCGAGCACCTCGTGGCCGCGCTCGACGCGGGCGGGGCCGACTACGTGACCAAGCCGATCAAGCCGCGCGAGGTGATGGCCCGCATGGGCGTGCACCTGCGCACCGCGCGTCATGTGCGCCAGGGCGCGGTGGAGCGCAGCCAGGCGCGCAACGCGCTCGACGCCTTCGGCTACGCCACCATCACCGTGCGCGAGCGCGATGGCCGCCTGATGTGGCAGACCCCGCTGGCGCGCGACCTGCTGCGCCACCACTGCGGCACCGAAGCGCCCACCACGCCACCGGCCGTGCTGCAGTGGTTGCGGCGCCACCTGAGCGAGGCGCTCGAACAGCGCGAGCCACCGCGCCTCACGCTGGAGAACGGCTCGCGCCGCCTCACCTTCCGGCTGCACCAGTGCGTGGGCGACGAGGTCAACGGCGAGGGCGGCGACTGGCTGATCGTGATGCAGGAAACCTCGGACGCCAGCGTGCTCGCCGGCCTGGCCACCGCCTTCGGTCTCACCGCGCGCGAGGCCGAGGTGCTGTACTGGGTGGTCAAGGGCAAGATCAACCGCGACATCGGCGACATCCTGGGCGCCAGCCCGGCCACGGTGAAGAAGCACCTGGAACGCATCCACGCCAAGCTGGGCGTGGAGACGCGCACGGCAGCCGCCGCCATGGCGATCAACCGCGTGCCGCTGCTCCAGCCCCGCACCTGAAGGCGGTTGCCGCGATCGGAGGACAATGGCGCCCGGGCGCCTTTTCCCTTCCGATGCGACTGCGAACCAAGATTCTTTTGCTGGCCCTTCTGCCGCTGCTGGCCTCGCTGGTGCTCATTGCGCTGGCCGTGCAGCACCAGGAGCGCGATCTCGCGAAGCGCGAGTACGCCATGGTGGAGCGCGCCTACATGGAAGCGCGGCGCACCGAGCTGCACAACTACGTGGCCCTGGCCTCCAGCACCGTGCAGCCGCTGTACGAACGCGGCGGCAACGACCCCGCCGACCGCGAACAGGCGCTGCGCCTGCTGGCCTCGCTCGACTATGGCCCGGACGGCTACTTCTTCGTCTACGACCTGCAGGGCCGCGTGCTGATGCATTCACGCCAGCCCGAACTGGTGGGCCAGAACCTCTGGGAACTGCGCGACCCGCAGGGCCGGCCCACCATCCAGCGCCTGATCGCCCAGGCGCAGTCGGGTGGTGGTTTTGTCGACTACCTCTGGCGCCAGCCCTCCAGCGGGCACGACACGCCCAAGCTGGGCTACGTGGTGGCCTACGAGCGCTGGGGCTGGATGATGGGCACGGGGCTGTACCTCGATGGCATCCAGGCCACGCTCACGCGCATCGAAACCGAAGCCAACCGCAACATCGCCACCACGCTGCTGTGGATCGCGGGCATTGCGGTGTTCGGCATCGCGCTCATCAGCGCGAGCGGCCTTGCGCTGAACCTGAGCGAACACCGCGTGGCCGAAAACAAGCTGCGCCTGCTGGCGCGGCAGGTGCAGCAGTCGCAGGAAGACGAGCGCGCCCACCTGGCGCGCGAGCTGCACGACGGCATCAGCCAGTCGCTGGTGTCGACCAAGCTGCTGGTGGAAACGGCCGCCGACACCAGCGCCTCGGACCCGCTGGCGAAGGCGCTCCGGGGCCTCAACCACAGCCTGACCGAGATCCGCCGCATCTCGCACCGGCTGCGGCCGGCGTTGCTGGACACGCTGGGCCTGCCCGCCGCGCTGCAGCACCTGGGGCAGGAGTTCGAGGACGCGAGCGGCATGGCGGTGGCGGTGCGCATTGAAGGCGCCGAGCGCGAACTGCCCGACGAGGTGAAGACCGCGCTGTTCCGCGTGGCGCAGGAGAGCCTGACCAACGTCGTCAAACACGCGCAGGCGCGGCACGTGGAACTGGTGCTGGCCTTCGAACCGCCGAACGGCTTGCGCATGAGCGTCACCGACGATGGCCGGGGTTTCGACAGCGCTGCCGTGCACCTGCACCCCGAGCGCGGCATCGGCCTGCGCAACATGCGCGAGCGCATTGCCGCCATCGGGGGCCGCCTGTCCATCCACGCCGAGCCCGGTCATGGCACACAGATAGAAGCATCGACATGAACGAGACCATCCGCATCCTTCTGGTCGACGACCACCCCATGGTGCGCGAGGGCCTGCGCGCGCGCCTCTCCAGCGTGCCGCAGCTGCAGGTGGTCGGCGAGGCGGGCGATGCCGCCGAGGCGATGCGCCTGCTCGATGGCATGGCGGTCGACGTGGTGCTGCAGGACGTGGGCCTGAAGGAGGGCAGCGGCATCGACCTGGCGCAGGCCATGCTGGCGCGCTGGCCCGCGCTGTGTGTGCTCATGTTCAGCATGTACGACAACCCGGAATACGTGCAGCGCTCGCTGCAGGCCGGCGCGCGCGGCTATGTGCTGAAGGACGCGCCCGCGAGCGAGATCGTGGCCGCCATCGAGGCCGTGATCGCGGGCGGCACCTTCCTGAGCCCGGGCGTGTCGCGCCGCCTGTTCCGCCACCAGGAGCCGCGCCCGCTGCTGTCGCCGCGCGAGAGCCAGATCCTGAGCGCGCTGGGCCGGGGCGAGTCGAGCAAACAGATCGCCAAGGCGCTGGACCTGAGCGTGCGCACGGTGGAAACGCACCGCCAGAGCATCAAGCGCAAGCTGGGTCTGGAGGGGCAGGCGGAACTCATCAAATACGCCGTCGAGCACGCGCGGGAAGCGCCCTGACCGTTCCCTTGCGGCGTACGTATAAGCGTTAACCCTTACGTGTTGCCACGCGGCGCGCCGCGCGGTGCAACGGATGCGCCCGCGCGGTCCGTTGCCGATACTGCCCGGCGCACAGCGGCCCGATGGGCGAGGCCGCCGCACAAGAGGAGACAAACATGTCTGCAATGGGTCGCCACCTGGGGTGGTTTTTCGTGGCCGTGCTGGGCGCTTTCGCGCTCGCGGCCGTGGCGCTGGGACGGGGTGAAGCCGTCAGCGCGCTGTGGGTGGTGGTTGCCGCCGTCTGCGTCTACCTGATCGCCTACCGCTACTACAGCCTGTTCCTGGCCACCAAGGTGCTGGGCCTGGACGGCTCGCGCATGACGCCGGCCTGGCGCCACAACGACGGCCTCGACTACGTGCCCACGCACAAGTACGTGCTCTACGGCCACCACTTCGCGGCCATCGCGGGCGCCGGCCCGCTGGTGGGCCCGGTGCTCGCGGCGCAGATGGGCTACCTGCCCGGCCTGCTGTGGATCCTGGCCGGCGTGGTGTTCGCCGGCGCGGTGCAGGACTTCATCGTGCTGTTCATCTCCACGCGCCGCGACGGCCGCTCGCTGGGCGACCTGATCAAGCAGGAACTCGGGCCCGTGCCCGGCGTGATCGCGCTGTTCGGCGCCTTCATGATCATGATCATCATCCTCGCGGTGCTGGCGCTGATCGTGGTGAAGGCCCTGGCCGAATCGCCCTGGGGCACCTTCACCGTGGCGGCCACCATTCCGGTGGCGCTGTTCATGGGCGTGTACCTGCGCTACCTGCGCCCGGGCCGCATCGGCGAGGTCTCCATCATCGGCTTCGTGCTGCTGATGCTGGCCATCGTGGCCGGCCAGTGGGTGCACGAGAGCCCGACCTGGGCGCCGCTGTTCACCTACGACGGCAAGGCGCTGACCTGGATGCTGATTGGCTACGGCTTCGTCGCCGCGTCCATCCCGGTGTGGCTGCTGCTCGCGCCGCGCGACTACCTCTCCACCTTCCTGAAGATCGGCACCATCATCGCGCTGGCCGTCGGCATCGTGGTGGTGGCACCGCCGCTGGAAATGCCGGCCATCACGCAGTTCGCTGCGGGCAATGGCCCGGTGTGGTCGGGCAACCTGTTCCCCTTCCTGTTCATCACCATCGCCTGCGGCGCGGTGTCGGGCTTCCACGCGCTGATCTCCTCGGGCACCACGCCCAAGATGCTGGACAACGAAGTCAACGCGCGCTTCATCGGCTACGGCGGCATGCTGGCCGAATCCTTCGTGGCGGTGATGGCGCTGGTGGCTGCCTCGTGCATCGACCCCGGCATCTACTTCGCCATGAACAGCCCCGCCGCGCTGGTGGGCAGCACGCCCGAGGCCGTCGCACAGACGCTGTCCACCTGGGGTTTCGTGATCACGCCCGAGATGCTGGTGCAGACCGCCAAGGACGTGGGTGAGAACACCATCCTGGCGCGCGCCGGTGGCGCGCCCACGCTGGCCGTGGGCATGGCGCACATCCTGCACCAGGTGGTGGGTGGCCAGGCCATGATGGCCTTCTGGTACCACTTCGCGATCCTGTTCGAAGCGCTGTTCATCCTGACCGCCGTGGACGCCGGCACGCGCGCCGGCCGCTTCATGCTGCAGGACCTGATGGGCACCTTCGTGCCCTCGCTCAAGCGCACCGATTCGCTGCCCGCCAACCTGATCGCCACCGGCCTGTGCGTGGCGGCCTGGGGCTACTTCCTGTACCAGGGCGTGGTCGATCCGCTGGGCGGCATCAACACGCTGTGGCCGCTGTTCGGCATCGCCAACCAGATGCTCGCCGCCGTGGCGCTGATGCTGGGCACCGTGGTGCTGTTCAAGATGAAGAAGGACCGCTATGCGTGGGTGACGATCGTGCCCGCGGCCGTGCTGCTGGTCTGCACGCTGACCGCGGGCTGGCTGAAGATGTTCTCCAGCGACGTGAAGGTGGGCTTCCTGTCCAACGCCAGTCGCTATGCCGAGGCGCTGCAGCAAGGCGTGCTGATCGCGCCGGCCAAGACGCCGGAAGCCATGTCGCGCATCGTCTTCAACAACCGCCTGGACGCCGCGCTGTGCGCCCTGTTCATGTTCGTGGTGATCAGCGTGCTGTTCTACAGCGTGAAGAGCATCCTCAAGGCGCGTGCCGAGCGCAAGCCCACGGTGGCCGAAACGCCGTACCAGGCGCTGCCCGAAGGCGCGGTGGCCCGTGGCTGACACCACCACCGGCGGCGGCCTGCTCGAAGACATCGGGCGGGCCGGCCGCTACCTCACGCAGAGCTTCCGGCTCATGGTGGGCGTGCCGGACTACGGCAGCTACGTGAAGCACATGCAGGCCACCCACCCGGACCAGGAGCCCATGAACTACGAGGCGTTCTTCCGGGAGCGACAGGCGGCGCGGTATGGGTCTGCCACGGGGCGCTGCTGCTGAAGGGCTGGTAAATAGGGTAATGGAGTATTAAATGGGGTAATTTCATCAAAAATTACCCCATAATTGGGTCTATTACCCCATTTCAACGACCCATGAAATCCCTCCAGCCCAACTACCTGCAGAGCCTCCGCTTTGACGCACAGCAACTGGGTACCCTCCGTGCGCTGGGCGAGTACCGGGGCAAACAACAACTGTATGTGGCGCAGTCGCCCGAAATCTTGAGCGGCCTGCGACAGGTAGCCGTGGTCGAGTCCACCGAATCGTCCAACCGGCTAGAAGGCATCGAGGTGGCGCCCAGTCGCCTGAAAGCGCTGGTGCTCAAAGACGCCGCGCCGAAAAACCGCAGTGAACAAGAGGTGGCTGGCTACCGCGACGCGCTCGCCCTCATCCACGAGAGTGGCGAACAAATGCCGTTCACCACAGGCACGGTGTTGCAGCTCCACGGCATGCTCTACCGCTACATGCCGCAACCCGGTGGAGCATGGAAAGCCACCAACAACGACATTGTCGAGCGCCACCCCGACGGCAGCATTCGCATCCGCTTCCGTCCGGTTCAGGCGCATCTCACGCCGATGGCCATGACCGATCTGGTGAGTGGCTACCGCCACGCGCTGGACCAGCACCTGGCTGACCCGTTGGTGGTGGTGCCTCTGGTGGTGCTGGACTTCCTGTGCATCCACCCCTTTGCCGACGGCAATGGTCGCACTGCCCGCCTGCTCACGCTGCAACTGCTCTATCACTTTGATTGCGCCGTGGGCCGCTACATCAGCCTCGAACGCATCTTTGAAGAGAGCAAGGAAAACTACTACGAAACGCTCGAGGCGAGCTCTCAGGGCTGGCACGAAGGCCGGCACGACATCGCGCCATGGCTGAGCTACTTCTGGGGTGCGGTGCTGCGCGCGTACAAGGAGTTTGAAGAGCGGGTGGGTCATATCGAACACGGCCGCGGCGCCAAAGGCGACCGCGTGCGCGCCGAAGTGCTCAAGCGCACGCTGCCATTCTCCATTTCTGAGCTTGAAGATGCCTGCCCAGGCGTGAGCCGCGACATGGTGCGGCTGGTGCTGCGCGCAATGAAGGCAGAGGGGCTGATTGCGCCCTCAGGCAAGGGGCGGGGCGCGAGGTGGAACAGGATTTCTTCTTCGTGACCTGATACCGGGTGGACGTACGCCACCCGGCGTACATACGCCGACAAGGCTCTTCCCTAGCATCCAGTTGTCCGCTGAGCCACGCCCGAAGAGGGTAGGCCGGCGGCGCCAAACACCCCTCTCAAGGGACCCCTGGAACACTGGAGAAGCGCCACCATGTCGAACACTCAGAACGCCCGCCGATTCACCCTCAAGACCCTGGCAGCTGCGGCCACGGTCGCCACGCTTGGCTTCACCGGCCTGAGCGCCCACGCCCAGGAGACCATCAAGGTCGGCGTGCTGCACAGCCTCTCCGGCACCATGGCCATTTCGGAAACCGTGCTCAAGGACACGGTGCTGATGGCGATCGACGAGATCAACGCCAAGGGCGGCGTGCTCGGCAAGAAGCTCGAGCCCGTGGTGGTGGACCCGGCCTCCAACTGGCCGCTGTTCGCCGAGAAGACCAAGCAGCTGCTGACGCAGGACAAGGTCGCCGTGATCTTCGGCTGCTGGACCTCGGTGTCGCGCAAGTCGGTGCTGCCGGTGGTGGAAGAGGCCAACGGCCTGCTGTTCTACCCCGTGCAGTACGAAGGCGAAGAGCTGAGCAAGAACGTGTTCTACACCGGTGCCGCGCCCAACCAGCAGGCCATTCCCGCGGTGGAATACCTGATGAGCAAGGACGGCGGTTCGGCCAAGCGCTGGGTGCTGCTGGGCACCGACTACGTCTACCCGCGCACCACCAACAAGATCCTGCGCGCCTTCCTGAAGAGCAAGGGTGTGGCCGACGCCGACATCATGGAGGAGTACACCCCCTTCGGCCACAGCGACTACCAGACCATCATCGCCAAGATCAAGAAGTTCTCGGCCGAAGGCAAGAAGACCGCCGTGGTGTCCACCATCAACGGCGACTCCAACGTGCCGTTCTACAAGGAACTCGGCAACGCCGGCCTGTCCGCCAAGGACGTGCCCGTGGTCGCCTTCTCGGTGGGTGAGGAAGAGCTGCGCGGCGTGGACACCAAGCCGCTGGTGGGCCACCTGGCCGCCTGGAACTACTTCATGAGCATCAAGAGCCCGGCCAACACCGAGTTCGTGAAGAAGTGGAGCGCCTACGCCAAGGCGAAGAACATCCCCGGCCACAAGGACAAACCCCTGACCAACGACCCCATGGAAGCGACCTACATCGGCATCAACATGTGGGCCCAGGCCGTGGCCAAGGCCAAGTCCACCGACACCGACAAGGTCATCGCCGCGATGGCCGGCCAGACCTTCAAGGCACCGGGCGGCTTCACCAGCACCATGGACAAGGAAAACCACCACCTGCACAAGCCGGTGTTCATCGGCGAAGTGAAGGCCGATGGCCAATTCAACGTGGTGTGGAAGACGCCGGGTCCGGTGGTCGCCGATCCGTGGAGCGACTACATCGCTGAGAACAAGGGCAAGAAGAACGTCCCCGAAATGAAGAAGTGATGAGCTGATTGCCGGCATCCATGGGGGTGCCGGCAATTCACTGTTCTCACACTCCGGTGCACGCGTGTGCGCCGGGGTGTCTCGAATCCCCGATCTGAAAGACGGACCCCATGCGTCCCATCTCACTTGAATGGCTGATGCGGCTGCTGCTGGCCCTGTGCCTGGCAGCCAGCGCACCGGCCCATGCGCTCACCCCGGCCGACGCGCTCGCGCTGGTCGACGGCGACACCGACACCCGCATCGACACGCTCAACCGCCTGGCCGCCGAGCCTGACGACAAGGCCTCTGCGTTGATCAAAGCCATGTCCGACGAAGCCGTGCGTGTGCAGGGCGAACGCGTGCTCATCGTCGATGGCGACGGTGCCCTCGATGCCGTGACCGGCGAGAGGCTCGCCGCGCTGCCGGAAGACGCCGGCGACATCATGATCAACAACCGCATGCGCAGCGCGATGGAAAACGCGCTGGCCGGCATGGAACTGGTGGGTGCGCCACCCGCGCGGCAGCGCGAAGCGGCGCTCACGCTGCAGCGCACCGCGTTCGACGAGCCCGACACCAGCCAGCTCGCGCTGATCGACAAGGCGCTGGCCGGTGAGCTCGATCCGCGTGCGCGCCAGAGCCTTGAACTTGCGCGCGCGGCGGTGCTGCTCGCCAGTGAAGACCCGGCGCAGCGGCTTTCCGCCGCCGAAAAACTGGGCGAGGCCAAACAACCCATCGTGCGCCCGCTGCTGCAGGCGCAGATGGAGAAAGAGGAACACGCCAATGTGAAGGCCGCACTGAAGGCCTCGCTCTCCAGCCTGGACACCACGCTGGCGATTGGCAGCGCGCTCGGGCAGGCCTTCACCGGCATCAGCCTGGGCAGCATCCTGCTGCTGGCCGCGCTGGGC